>QXGG01112165.1_pt1 | contig 18974 bp, 22 predicted proteins | sample 1982491 | NCBI WGS metagenome assembly QXGG01 (sample SAMN09924614, study PRJNA488089) | Wastewater metagenome, whole genome shotgun sequencing project. | isolation source: South African research farm wastewater | place: South Africa: Irene, Agricultural Research Council, Animal Production... | reverse complement strand
GTATGAGGCCAAAGTCAAAGAGCTTACCACCGGCAAGAAGACTTTCTACGCTGAAATGGTTGAAGAAGTGCTTGACGAAGACGGCAGCATCATTGAACGCAGCCACAGCATTAACGATTATAGAAATGAAAACGAAGTCAGTGACGGTGAAGGCTCTGAGAGGAGCAGCGTCAGAGAGCGCACTGACGAGCGCAGTGAGACCAGCAAGCAGAAGATCGTATACGATGACGGGACTGTGGTGCCCAAGACCCTTGAGACGAAGAAGGACTTCGATCTGGCGGCGCAGCTTGCCATGCATAATAGGGAAGATGATTTCAGAGATCTGTCGCCTGAGGAAAAGGCGGAAAGGCTCAAGGGGTTTCTGGCTATGCCTGGCGATGAGGAGGACGGGGAAAGGGCAAAGGCGCATATCCTGAATTTCCTCAAGAAGAACCCTGAACTGGCCGACAAGCCCGGCGTTGGCTTTTTCCACCAGAAATGGAAAGAGAACCATGAGTCTGAGCTTAGGACCACGACCAGAGGCGCTGCGGCCAACCGCGGCAAGTGACATCAGGCGAGACGCGCCAAAAGGCAACGAAAAACGGAAATGAAAAGGCAGCACCAATACTTCAGCGGCATGAGGCCGCAGTCTTCACAGTTCGATCTCGTGTTCGAGCAGCTCATGCGTGACACCGGGCTCGGCGAATTCGCCGGCGGCGGCCTCATCGTCGAGACCGGCCTGTACAGGGGGAAGCCGCTCAGCTTCATCCTGGAGGACATCGCGAAGCCCACGTCAGTCACGACGCGCCACGGCGACGTCATCCTCCTGGAGGACACGCTGGAGCTCCCTGACGCGCTCCTCATCTCAGAGGGCATCCTGGACGCGGTGAAGGAGAAGATCGGGGGCGTCATCAGCAAGGTCGCCTCCGGCCTGAAGGAGGTCCTCTCCAAGGGTTGGGAGGCCGTGAAGGCCTTCATCCAGAAGGCCATGAACATCGGGGTCATCAGGAGGATCTCGGACAGGTGCGGCCTCCAGTCAATCGCGTCAAAGGACAGGATCAGGAAGTGCTTCACCATTGACGTGGGGAAGGGCGGAGGCGGCACCGTCGCCGAAGGCGTGACGATCGCCGAGGCGACCAGGCTGTCGAAGGGCGAGGAGGCGCTGACGGACCCGCAGGAGGTCCAGAAGTACATCAGCAGATACCAGAGGCACCTCAGCGGCGAGATCACGCTCAGGAACAAGAAGGGGCTGCCCCTGAGCAGGAAGTACGCGGCGGACAGGCTCAGGCTCTTCAAGGGCAAGCTCGATTCGCTGCAGCAGGCCAACGGCGGCGAGGAGGCCACGGCCGGGGCGGAGGCCGCACCTGCCCAGGCGCCAGCCCAGGCCCAGCAGGAGGCCGGCGGTGAGGCGAAGGCGCCGGCCGTAAAGGTCGGCGCCGACCCGGCGCTCCTCACGGAGACCATCGAGGCGATGCAGTCCGAGGCGCTGGCGAAGCTGGATGAGGCCAACGCCGCCGTCAGTGAGGGCATGCCGGAGGCCAAGGCCGAGCCTGAGGCGAAGGCCGAGGAAGGCGGCAATGGGGATGAGAGCGGGAAGGGGGAGAAGAAGGGGCTCCTCTCCAGGCTCGGGAAGATGGTGGACAAGGGCGCGAACTTCGTGAGGGACAAGGCGAAGAAGGCGTGGAGCTCCATCAGCTCTGATTGGGTCAAAGCCCTCCTGAAGATCGCCCTCATCATGCTGGTCATCTGGGCCATCGGCAGCATCGTGGTCGCCGCCATCTCCGCGGTCGCCGCCGCGTTCACCGCCGGCGGGTTCCTCGCTGGCGCGTCAGCCGCAGTCGGCTCAGGGTTCTCACTGTTCTACGGCGGGAAGAAGATACAGGCGACGGTCAAGGCCAGCCAGAAGGCGTGGGAGAGCGGCACAGGGTGGTCCGACTTCTTCATCCAGCTGTCAGCGACTGTGCTGTCGGTCATCGGGTTCTCGCAGATCGCGATGCTCATCTCCAACTCGAAGGCGGTGGCCAGCAAGGTCCAGTCCGTCGTCAGCTGAGAGGCCAAGGGCTCTGGGGCTCCATGAGCCCCATGCCCTGCGTGAGAAAAGGTGAAGTGAAGCGGATGGCCCGGTGCGGGCCAAAGGGAGGCTAAGCCATGTGCATGGAGACTGCGCAGTACTGCGCCGCCGCGCTCGCCGCGCTGGCGTCAGACGGGTGCGTCATGCTGTCGCTGAGGGAGCTCATCCTGTTCCTGAAGCTGGACCTGGCGTTCGCCTTCTAATCCCACCACCTCATCGAGGACGGCATGTGGCCGCTGATGGGGTACGTCTCATCGCAGCCCCTGACGAGCTCCAGGAGCCTCCTCTTCGCCTCCATGCTGAGCCCGTGCGAGTAGTCGATCCACCTGTCGTCGGGCGCAGAGTCGATCACGTGCACTGCGCCGTCGTGCACCACCAGCGCGTCCCACCAGTACTTCCCCTTCAGGCTGGCCTTCGGCCTCACGTCAAGCGTGAAGCCGTACAGCTGGACCCTGACGCGCAGCATGCCCTCAGGGTCCATGTCAGCGTTGCCGCTGTCAGGGAAGACGTACCTGGAGTAGTTGTGCACCGTGAACAGGTAGTACTTCCCCCTGTCCAGCGGGAAGACTCGCGCTGTCTCAGGGCCATAGGAAGAGGTGTCGTCCGCGTCAATGCGTATCCCGGACCCCTCCGGCTCGAGGTCCAGGAAGTTCGCGTGCCAGACGTCGTTGAGCGCGCCGTCGAAGCAGAGCACATGCGCGTCCAGGTCCAGCGGGAGCCTGCCCCAGGTGAGGGTGACCTTCAGCTGCTGCTGCCTCGACAGCATGTTGACGTTGCCGAGGTCCAGCTCCTCCACCATGTCCGGGGACTCGGCGATCTGCGACCTCATGTCGAGCACGGCGTCAAGGTACCCCTCCTTCTTCAGTCGGAGCTCGTACCTGGCGGGCAGGATGGCCTGCACATGGCACGTCACCTTCCCGCCTTCCCTGCTCACGGACCACGGGACAGGCTTTCCGTCGGCCAGGATCTGGCTGACCTCCGTCCATTCGCCGAGGTACGCCTCGTACGGCGACAGGCGCAGCTTCGCCCAGCTCCTCATCCCCCTTATCGCCTGGAGCGCGTCCGCCCTCTCCGCGAGCCCGAGCGCCGTCGTATGCCTCCTATCGACTTGGGCGGAGAGGCTGGACCCTGCCAGCGCGTCCCCGTACTCACTGATCATCCCGATGAGCCCGGACGCGGACGGCGTGAGGCCTTCGCCCAGCTCCGGGACGGGCTGGATGTCCAGGCCTGAGACGGCCTGGATCTCGGCGAACTCAGGCGGGCTGAAGCCGGGCGGACTGCTGGTATTCGCCCTCGACGAACGCGGTGAGGGCGGTGATCTGCTCCGTCAGCGAGTCGAGCCTCCCCAGCACGGCGTCGGCCTCGGCCTTAGTGCAGCCGTCCACCGCGAACGGATAGCCGGCCAGCCTGACCCCGCCGACGGTGATGGCGCCGCCCTGCGTGTCCAGCGTGTAGCCGGAGCTGACCAGGCCGCTCTGCGCGCCTCCGCTGACCCTGACCGTTTGGAGCGAGTTCGCCAGATCCAGGATCTGCCCCGCGCACCAGCTGATCTGGCCGTCCTCAGCCTGGATGGCCTCCCCCTCTGTCAGGGCGCCGTCCAGCTCGACCTTCCCGATGAAGACGCTGTAGCGGAGCCCGGTTCTCCTTCAGCTCGGCCCTGAGCCTCTCCCTGCCGGTACTGTATGAGCTGGCTGGGGCTGCACCCGGCCAGCAGGATCTCGTTCTCCCCCAGCCTCGGGAGGTTGAGGCGCTCGGTCGAGTCGGTGACGATGTAGACCAGGTTCTTCTCCTGCTCGTTGACGACCTTAAGCCTCATACCTCTCCCCCAGGACCTGCTGCCTGCCCTTCCTTATCTGGTCCAGCGCGCCGGGACAGGATCGCCACATCCGCCAGGGCCTTCTGCGTCATCGCCTCCGACGCCTCAAGCCTGGCCTCCAGGCCGGGCGCAGAGCGCGTCCAGCCCCTGGAGCCTCCCGCTGATCAGCGCCTCCTGGCCTGACGCCCATGATGACAGGGCGCTGGCCTGGCTCTCGGCCATCTCCTCCACACGCGCGGACAGCCTGGCGACCTCCTGCGCGTACATGTCCGCGCGGGCCTGCTCTGACTCCCTCCACTCCGCGAACTCCCTGGCCGACTCGATGTAGCCGGAGATCGCCTTGGACGACTCGTCAAGCCACTCCTGCGCCTCCGCCTTCGTGACGAACCTGGCCTTGAAGTCCTCAGAGAACTCGTACAGTTTGCCGGAGACGAGCTCAGAGACCAGCCCGACATGCTGGACGTATTTCTCGTCGAACTCCGCCTTCGTGTAGTAGGCGGACAGGTCGTCCTCCGTGCAGATCCTCCTCCACTCCGCGCCGTCGGCCTTGCCGAAGCCCTCGCAGAGGTAGAGCCCGCCCGCTGACGCAGCGCACGTCGCCCACCTCAGCCACTTTCGGGAGGGCCTCGATCTCCCCCCTGTAGTTGACGAGCCTGAGGCCGCGCATGAATTCCGCCATGCCGGCCTTCACGTTCGCCTCCAGCAGCGCGACGATCTCCATCTTGGAGAACTGGGAGTTCCTCCTGACGATCGCGTCGAGGATCCCCTTGAGCTCCTCCTCAGTCCCCGAGTACAGCCTCAGGTACTCCTGCTCCTTGAGGCTGACGCACTTCCCGCGTCACCGTGTCATACACCTTTATGAGCGGCGACCCGTGGATGCCGCGCAGCCTCGCCACGTCGAAGTCAGGGTCATTGGAGATTGTGTACTTTATTCTGCTTGGGTCAGGCCTCATCTGTCTGCGGCGCCTTCGGGGGACTTTTGGCCTATTTACCGGCCAGAGGCCGCTAGACGCAATGGAGCCTCCCGATCAGGTCGGCCCTCTTCCCCCTCGCCAGGAACGCGTTGAACGCCCTTCGGCGGGCGGACCTCGACATCATCGCCAAGGCGTCGGCCAAGTCAGCGCGGCACTGGAGGAGCACCCACTTGCGCAGCAGGTCCTCCCCGGCGGGCTTGCCGTCACTTGCCATCGCCATCCCCTCCTTGCCCCTGCTTTGGCCTGAAGCTGCACTTCTCAAGGTCGCACATGAGCTCTGACCCGTACAGGTACCAGCTGTGCCTGCACGCCGGGCACTTGTGCCGCCTCCGCTCGTGCTCGGCCGCCTCGGCCCTGGAGGCGAACTGCTGCCCGCACCAGTCGCACTCGTACATCACCACATGGACTTCCTTCATCCCGCTGCTCCTCTCTTCGCGCGCGGCGCAGGCGAACCGCACCCTGCGGCCAGCCTCCCGCTCTCAGAATATAACGGGCGCCGCGCGGAGGTAAACCGGAGGGAGGCGGTCAGCGCTGCTGCCTCCTGGCCATGTGGGCGTTCACGTACGCGTAGGACTGGAACGTGCCGGCGTCCGACCAGAACTCATCGTCGCCCATGACCATGGCGGACATCATCCCCCTCCTCACGTACTCGTTGTTCACGTCGGTTATCTCCAGCTCCCCGCGCGCGGACGGCCTGACGCCGTCGATGATCTGGAAGACATTGGCGTCGTAGCAGTAGACGCCCGTCACCGCGTAGTCCGACTTCGGCCTGGCCGGCTTCTCCTCGATGGAGACAATCTGCGCTCGCCTCTCGCCGGGCGCAGGCGGCCTGGCGAGCTCCGCGACCCCGTACCTCTGCGGGTCCGGGACCCTCTTCAGGAACACCATCGCGCCCTCCCTGAAGGCCTGGGGGACGCCGGTGAGGCTCATGTCGAAGATGTTGTCGCCGAGGATGACGCACACCGGCTCGCCCCTGGCGAAGTCCCTCGCGAGGCCCAGCGCCTGGGCGATGCCGCCCGCCTTGGACTGCACCCTGTAGGTGATGCCGCAGCCGAATTCGGCCCCGTCCCCGAACTGCTGGATGATTGACCCGCACTGCTCCTGCCCTGACACAATCAGGACGTCGCGGATGCCGGCCTCCGTGAACTTCTCGATGCTCCACTGCGCCATCGGCTTCCCGCCGACGGGGAGCAGGTGCTTGTTGATGCATTTCGTCAGGGGGAACAGCCTAGAGCCAGTCCCTCCCGCAAGCAGAATCCCTCTCATCTGAGTCCCTCCTTCCTCTGTTTACCCTTCAGGCGTGCGCCTGAAGAGGCGTTCCGTGTGCCTCCCGTCCGGGTGCAGGCAGATGACCTGCGCGGCCCTGGCCTCGTCCAGCGATTCGCAGAACGCCTCGGCCGGGCTGCACTGCCCTGGCGCGCGCACCCCAGGGGCGTCCACTATGGCCATCGGCGCCTCGCCGCAGCGGGCCGTCCAGGCTTCGCGCTGCCCTATGCCCGCCAGCGCCTTCCGGATGAAGCGCCAGCACTTGAACAGGCGCAGCGGCAGCTCGGTCTCGCCCGGCCCCACGGGGCGCTGGAGGTGCCTCCCGATGACGTCCATGCTGGCCGACTCAGGCAGCCTGACCGTGACGTCCCCTAGGCTCTGGCGGCTCACTTTGAGCCTCACGGAGCGCCGCAGGACCAGCTCGCCGCAGGGCCAGAGCCTGCAGCGGACCCCGGAGTGCCCGTGGGCGAACGGCACAACGGGGCCGTCTGCGTCCAGCCTGAAGTACTCTATCAGGGACAGGCTGGCGAACACGTTGCTGATGGCCATGGACTCCACCGCCAGCGGGCTAGTTAGGCCTGGGCAGCTGTCCAGGACCTCGTAGCGCAGGCTGGGGTGCCTGAAGGCGGGGCGCAGCCCGGAGAGGTCAATGACCACATTGCCCCCCTCCCGGCGGACCAGTTCGCCATAGGCCGCGGGGATGACGGCGTCGCCGTTGCCTATCGGCTCCCCGTTCGCGTCCGTTGCGCAGTCCCGCCCCATCATCCCCTTGAGCCGCCCTATGTCGCGTATGTCCATGCAGTGCGCCCTCCGCGCGCTTCGCCTTTACTTTTCCCGCCATGCGTTTAAGATATAAGGTAAGATAAACGTGAATCTGGCGTTTTTGGCGAAAAGCGAATGGAGGGATGCGCGATGGACACGGAGGGGCTGCACATGGGGATACGCGTGCCGAAGCCGTTCAGGGACGGCAAGGTGGCGCTCACCTGCGTATGCGCGATAGGGGAAAGGGGCGAGGACTGGAGCGCCCCGGGGCTTCCGGAGGCCGAGGGCAGCCTCCTGACGTTCCGCGTCCATGGCCCCGGGTTCACCGGCCAGGCGATGGCCGACATGATCGGCCTCTTCGAGGGCAGGGGGTTCACGCTGCTCTACTGGGACGGCGGGGGCGAGGCGTTCAGCTTCTGCTTCGTGGCCCCAGAGGACCTGGCCGGCGCCAGCGGCGAGGAGCTCGTCTCAGCGGTCGGCCTGGAGGCCTCAGTACAGGATGGGCCTGCCCTTGGCCTCGGCTGACGCCGCGCGCCTCCTGCCCGCGGTATGCTCGGTGAGGGCGCGCCTGACGTACGCCAGGCCAAGCCTGAAGACCTCCCTCCTGAGCATGGAGTGCGTCGGGTCGGCGGGGTCCATGGCCTTGGCGCCGCACGCGCCGATGTGCTGGAACGGGTTCGCGGCGAACTTCAGGACGGCGTAGGCCACGCCGACCTCGCTGTCGCTCGGGCGCGGCGAATCCTTCTCCCCGGCCCGCAAGCCAGCCCCTGTACGCCTCGGCGAGGGCGCGGACGTCGCTATAGTACTCGGCCACCGCGTCGTCGGACATGTTCTTCTCCGTCATGCGGGCGGACGCGTCGGAGAGCACGTCCGCTGAAGGCGCCTCTGAGAGGAGCCTGCCTATGATTTCAGTCGCCACGGGCGTCAGCTGCGCCATGCTCATGTGTGCCTCCTGATTGATGTGTCTGGCCTGCCAGCGAAACAGCCGCTAGACTGGGGAGACGGTGAGGGCCGTGGCGTCGAACGCGTAGCCCCTGCCGCCCTCGAACGACTTCGCCTCGGAGACCCCGTTCGCCTTCGACAGGCCCTGCAGGCGGAACGGGATGAACGGGAGGCTTTCGGTCACCTTCCCGGCCGAATCGGCGGTCAGCGTCCTGAACAGGTTCATGTCGCTGTCGTACAGGTACAGCTTCCCGCCAGGGCACGCGGTGCCGTTGTCAAGGAGGGTGAACGACACCGTGCCCACGTCGATCTCGGAGTAGATGGTGAACTTCCTGTCCCTGTCCATCACCATCGGCTCGTACCTTATCTCGTACGTGTCGGCCGAGTTCGCGTAGGTCGCGCGGTAGCGCACTTCGCCGTACAGGCCGGACCTGACCGCCGTGCCGTCCGAGGCCTGCACGGTCACGTCGTTGCCGTCGCCCTGGCTCCTCGCCATCGTCAGCTTGCCCCTGGGCGGCTCCTGCACGCCGTTCTTCACGTTCCAGCCCTTCAGCGAGACCTTCAGGTGCTGGTATGGGACGTACACGGTCACGTCGTTCTCCCCAGGGGACATCACCCTCCCCTGGACGATCCCGCTCGTCAGGCTCGACGTGGTGAACGTGTGGTATTTCCATTCGCTGCTGGCGACGGAGTTGATCAGGTCGACGATCCCGTACCCGGAGTAGCCGTCGGAGAAGTTGCGGGCGTAGAGGCCGACGGAATAGGCCTCGTCGAACAGCATGCTGAACGTCAGCGGGTCAAGCGAGTCGCCCCTGCCCTCCGGCAGCGAGCTGAACCAGTAGGCGCTCGGGGCCGGCGCGTCGAAGAACGCCCAGGCGTAGAGCCCGCGGCGGACGTACCCCGGGAGCCCGTTGCTCGCCACGGCGCGGTCCTTGACCGTCAGGTTCAGCGTGCACAGGCCGCGCGCGGCGACTCTCCTGCTTATGGCGGTCGAGTCGGCGGCGAGCGAGCCCGTCGCCAGGCCTCTCGTCTGCCCGCCGAACTTCAGGCCAAAGGAGTACCCGTACTCCTTCCCCGCCTCGACGCCGTAGTACACCGTCCTCCAGCGCGTGTAGTCGTACGTGTAGTCCAGGACGCCCTCCGTCTTCGTCATGGCCACGCTCGGCATCTCCGCGCCGCCGCTGAGGAGCTTCAGCGACTTGTACTGGCGGTAGGCCGGGGCGTCGTAGTTCTCCCCGATGAGCTCGAGCCTCCTCACGTACATCCTGCTGACGTCGACCGTGGGGACCTCTGACGTGGCCTCAGTGACGTCCACCTCCTGCTCGCCGGCCTTCTCGCCGAACAGGACCCTGATGGAGTGGTAGCGCAGGGACTTCAGGTTCGTGTTGTCCAGGCCGAAGGCGAAGAACCCGTCGCTGTTCGTCAGCGAGACCCTGAAATGGTCGCCCTCCCTGACGGACGTGAACGACAGGGACCTCCTGTTGAGCCTCTCCTGCGAGGACACGCTGTCGCCGCTGACGGTGACCGTATGCTCGCGGTGGTGGCTGTCCAGCGCGCTGTACTCCATGCTGAAGAAGAGGAGGACGGACATGACGCCCCACTCCCCGTGGGCGGCGTACTCGTCGCACATCGCCTTCTGCCCGCCCTGCCACTGGACCGCGGACAGCGGGACGTCGAACGCGCGGGCGGAGATGACGCCGCTGATGTCGGCGAACGCCGGGTCCGCGTGGACGTACTGCTGCGTCGCCTCGTCCCAGTAGCCCTCCTGGCTCTCCCCGTTGTCCAGGCTGCTGTCGAACAGGGAGTAGCTGAAGTAGGAGTCGCCCAGCCTCCTCCACTTGTACGCGTCATAGTCGGCGGAGGCGTCGACTAGCCTGGTGTCCGGCATCACGTAGTAGGTCAGCCTGTACCTCCCGGGGATCAGGTCATACAGCCTGTACTCCCCGAGGGTGTGGGTCCCGCCGCTGCCGTAGCACGCCCTGCCGCCGCCGTTGATGGACGTCCTGCCGTCCCCGCTCGCCGGCCACGATCGCTCAAGCCAGTTGGCCGTCCCTGAGGGGCTCGGCCCGCCGCTGTAGCTGTTCTGGTGGCAGAAGTCGCTGATGTTGTAGTAGTAGGGGGTGTAGTAGCCGTTCTCGATGTGGCCATTGTACTGCTCGCCGTAGTAGACGGCGCCGTGGTCGAGGCTCTCCACCCTGACGTGGACCGTGTTCACGGGCGCCGCGCCGTTCCAGCGGATCAGGCCGCTGACGACGTTCGGGATGAAGCAGGACTCGTCGATGATCAGGTCGATGTCCCTGCCGTCCCAGACGTAGCGCCTTTCGCTGTGGACAGTGACGCCGCCCAGGTGGAGCACCCTGAAGGTGTAGAAGCCGTCAGGGAGCCCGATCACGTCGAACCCGTGGGAGTACGTGTCGCCGTCCCCCCTGATGGTCCTGCTGTACAGCGCCATCACAGTGGCGCCGTCCTCCCCAATGATCTCCAGTCTGAAGACGAAGCCCCTGTAGGACGGGTCGTACGGGAACGTCCTGCGGTAGGACCCGTCGCTGCCCCTGCCCTCCCCGATGAGGATGTTCGCCCTGAAGTAGAGCCTCAGGCCGCTGACGACGAGGGAGCAGTACTTCACCGGGACGTCGTTCGGGTTCTTCAGGCCAAGGCCGGCGAGGCTGATCACGCCGTCCGGGCTGATGTGGTTCTCCAGGAGGTCCGCCATCGTCCCGGTGTACGCGGACAGCGGGGCGCCTGACTTCACCAGCCCGTTCGTCAGGCTGCTCAGCGGCGACTTGATGTAGTTCGTGTACTGCGCCCTGTAGGCGCCGGAGATCTCGTCGAGCCACATGCCGCTGGCGAGCCTCTCGTTCGTCAGGCCGCTCGTGAAGGCGCTGACGAGCAGGTCGGGGCTGTACTCGGAGGAGAGCGCTGGCGCCACGTAGTTCATGACGAGGCTCTTCACCGAGAGCAGGTCGACCGCCATCAGCGCGGACTTCGCCTCGTCGTCCAGCGTTAAGTCGCCGTACTCGGGCGGAACGTACCCGAACACCTTCCCGGAGAGCGCGCCCGAGTCAGTCAGCGACCTGCTCAGGTCGGCCTTGTACAGCCCGCTGAACTTCAGCCCGTCGCCTGCGGCCCTGCTGTCGAACGCGGCGGACAGCCTGATCTCCCCGGAGGGAGGGAGCATCCTCAGCGCGAACTTCGGGTGCGTCACGGTCACCGTGAAGTCCCTCTGCGTGACGGGCGACGTGTCCTCCCAGCCCGTCCTCTGCAGCGCGGTGAACGTAACCTGGTAGCCCTTCCTGACCATCAGCCTGTCGGCGAGCTTGCCGGCTGCCGTACTCCGCCTCGCTGCTGGGCCTCCTGTCATACCACGGCCTTTCGCCCCCGTCCGCCCCTATGCGGCCGGACGGTGAAGTCGAAGAGCTCGCCAGTCAGCACCTGGTACTTCTGGATGTCCCTCCTCTTGTAGAGGAAGGAGACGTTGAGCGTGCCCATCCCCATGGAGCCGGACACGATGTTCCTCGGGTTGCCCTTCTCCTCGCTGTAGAGGCCGCCCGTCACCGGGTAGGTCTCCTCGAACAGCGTCTGGCCGCCGTCGGCCCTCCTCAGGGTGACCCTGTGGCCGCCGGTCTTCGTCAGCGACGTCAGGTCCGTCCACTCGTTCACGCGGTCGATGTAGTTCCCGCTGTAGTATTCGTCGTAGCCGTACTCGTACGGCCTGGTCATGTTGGAGCTCAGCGAGTCCCAGCCCTCCCCGAGGCTGACGTTGTCGACCCTGACCGAGGTGTGGAACAGCGGGGGGACCCCGGGCATGCCGTCCTCGATGCAGTGCTCGTCGGAGTACACAAAGGCCTTGCCCCAGTACGAGAGCCAGTAGGGGACGTGGACCGTGAGCATGGCGGCGCCGTCTGCCTTCACTGCGCCCTTGACGTCGACGACGTCGGCGGACGGGTGCAGCGTGCCCGCCGGGCTGAACACGGACGCGCCGGAGCCGTCCGTCACGTCAGTGATCGGGACTGCAGGCCTGCTTGGGACGTCTCTCCCGTCGGCGTGGGTGGCGCTCAGGCTGACCGCGTACCTCCCGAGGTTCGGGACCCTCGTGAAGCTGATGGCGTTCACAGGCTGCTGCGAGGCCATGGCCCTGGAGGCGTCAGCGAAGTCGTCCGTGATGTCGCCGTCGTGGTCCTCCTCGACCATCGTGAAGGCGTTGCCGTACGTCTCTGGCGACGCGCCGGAGAGCTGGTCGTTGGCGATGCGCCCGCTGACGTCAGTGAAGATGCTGGGGACCGTGACCTCAAGGCTGAGCCTCCCGGCCCTCTCCTCCTCCTTGCTGACGGTGATCGGCCCAGGGGACGTGTAGACCCTGATGCCGCCTGTACTCGACGGACAGCGTGTACTCCCCTGGCGTCAGCCCAGGCTCGCAGTACCCCTTGAGGTAGCCGCTTGTGGTGACGCCGAGCTTGTCCGTCAGCGGGCCGGGCGCGTCGCCGGCGCCGAGCGTATGGACCTGGCCGGAGCCGGCGCAGTCGCGGAGCGTGCCCAGCTCGGCGAACGCGAACCTTGACACCATGTTGTCCGACGCGGGGTCCCTGCTCCACAGCGTCATCTCCCTGGAGTTGGCCGGCTCGCCGAGGCAGTCCATCCTCACCTTCCAGTCGTTCCCGTAGCAGAGCTCGCCGTCCTCCGTGCGGACCGTCCCGCTCACCGTGCAGTACGGCAGCTCGAGGGTGAGGCCGTACAGCGCCTCCTGGTTCGCCTTCGACACGTCCAGGCCCTCGAAGTAGGTGGAGACCAGCGACCCGTCCGGCGAAAGCAGGTCCAGCCTGTACCTGCCCTCAGGGACGGCCGGGGAGGCCCTGAGCGAGTCGCAGTTGTGCGTGACGACCTGGGTCGCCCCGTCGTCCCCTGACTCGTGCCACCTGGAGCGCCAGCCGTCGTAGGAGTAGTACGGCCCGTTCTCCAGCCAGAACATGCACTGGCACTCGGCGCCGGAGTACATGAACCTGAAGTGCTCGTCCCACGCGTTGCACCAGTACCTCCTGCGCCATGAGCCGTAGTCGTTGTAGAACTGGAGCGTCAGGTCGGCCTTCGCGTCCTCGGAGTACTGCGTGACGTTGTGGTACGAGGACGGGCTGTACGCCGCCAGGCCGTTCAGGCCCTCCTCAAGCGGGAACGCGCACCTGTACCTGAACTCGTACGCCTTGCCCGTGCCGGTGTCCGTCAGCCTGACCGTCGCCCCGTCACGGTGCACCGCGCCGCCGAACGTGTTCACGACCTTCCCGTTTATGTTGACGTTGGGCCACTCAATCGTCTGGCGGTGCGCCTCCCCGGCCTCCTCCGCCGCCGGCGTGAGCTGCTTCAGGGCCACGTTGGCGCTGACCTCCTCGTCGCCCTGGAGGACGGAGACCCAGTAGTCGCCAGGGTAGACCTTCTCGTTCCCGCCTTCCGCGTAGTCGGCGAAGAAGAAGTCGTAGCCGCCGCTGAACTCATGGAAGGACGCGGACCTCTCGTACGCGCCGAGCCAGACCGCGCTCGTCTCGTTCATGTACTCGTAGTAATACCCGTTGCTGGCCTTCTCGGCGTCGTACCTGGTGCAGATAGGCCTCCCGCTCCATTCGGAGATGGCCGAGATCATGTACACGGGCCTGTCCCAGCTGTCGTACCTCAGGTCAGAGGAGAGGCTGGGGTCGGCGTTCACGAGCCTGACGTGGACCGGGGTGTCGTTCCTCTTCAGCACAAGATAAGGCGACGTCACCCTGGTGACGTCCAGGAGGGGCGACCCTGAGACCAGCTGGCCGTTCCCGGAGTCGTACTCGACGTAGCGCACCATCTGCCCGACGCTCTGGCTGTCCTGCTGGTATTCGCCGGACGTCGGCATGTGCCCGTCCAGCCACGCGGAGGGCACGTCGTTCAGTACGCCGGGCGTGCCGAACATCACGTTCCCCAGCGAGTCCGTCACCCAGCCGTAGTAGTGGGCGAACGGGGACACGCCGGAGCACACGCTGACGGACGACAGGGCCCTGTCCGTGCGCGCCTCCACGTCAAAGACGCTGACCGGCGTGACGAACCCGTTCTTCCTGTATATGGTCGACGCCGTCAGCCTGTGCGGCCAGTCCTCCAGGACCTCACTGAACGAGGCCGAGGCCGACGGGTAGGGGATTGACCCCGTCAGGGTGTCGTACCAGTAGCCGTTCGAGAGGTACCTGGCGTTCAGGTACACGGAGCTGACGAGCTGGCTTGAGCCGCCGCCAGGCGCCTCCCTGCTGACCGAGATCGACATGTTATTCAGGGAGTCCTCGATCCCGTCGCGCGTCTGGAATGAGCCGAGGCTGACGGTCAGCGCCTTGTCGAATCGGTTCATGACGCTCTGGCTGAACCTGTAGATGCGCTGGAAGTCGACCATCCTGACCGTGTACTCCGCGCCAGGGTCCGGCTCGTCCTCGAAGTAGACGTAGGAGCTCAGGTCCTTGTGGACGTAGATGTACGAGGACGACAGCTCGGCGCCGTCCCTGATCAGGTACAGGTTCGGGTGGAAGTACTTGGGGTCGTCGAACCCCGTGTCGAACTCATCCTTGCCGATCAGGCCGTACACGTTCCTGAACACCAGCGTGAGGCTGCCGGAGGGCGCAGGCTGCATCAGCTGGACGTTCAGCCTGTTGACCTTCCAGGACGTCGACTGCCCGTCGAACGGGACCAGGCTGCCGTCCTCGCCGATGACCGCGGACAGCCTCTGGTTGACGCAGAGCATCTGCTTGCCCGTGGCGTCGTCTATAAGCCTGGACTTCCTGACCATCAGGGTCGTCGGCTGGCCTTCCACCGCGATGGTCGAGGAGATGGCCTCTACCCTTATGTCGCTGGCGCTCAGCGCTCTCTCGTAGGTGTACAGGGGGATCGGGAGGATGTGGAGCGTGAACGCGCTGGCGCCGCCGCGTACAGGTGACCCTGCGGACGGAGGAGTCGTCCAGCGAAGTCGCGCACGCCACACGGATGGCCTGGGACGCATCGTCAGACGCGATCTCGCACGGCACCTCCTCTGAGCCGAAGTGCAGGCACTTCACCAGGGCCGGCACGTTCTCAGGCTTCTCCGCCTGCCCCTTCAAGGGGCCGGCCTTGTAGGTGACGCCGGAGTAGGGGACCTCCATGCCGACGGCCAGGGAGAAGCCAATTGACTCGCACGTCTCAAGGGCGTGGCGCAGGTCCGGCAGCTCCACCTGGAGCAGGTTGTTCTCCGCGCCGCACTCGCCGTCGTAGCTGTTCTCGTACGAGAACCTGCAGGACTCCCTGACGCCGCTGTAATGGCTCCAGGAGTACGCCTTTATGTAGGTCAGCCTGGCGTCGAGGGGCTGGCCGCCGGCGCCGTAGAACGTCACCGGGATGAACCTCCTCGCCTCCATGATGTCGAACGAGTCGATGGCGCCGCCGGACGGCGCGCCCTCGAAGAACGGGACGCCCATGGCGTACGCCCTCTGGTCCGCGTAGAGTCGGATTTTCGCCACGCCGCCGGGCGCCTCGCCCGTCCTGCTGTCAGCGAGCCTGAAGGTGATCTTCCTGATCTTCACCCCACTGTACTCCCAGTCGGACTGGCCGCTGAACGCACTGAACGTCGAGACGGTCGGGTTGCTGAACCTGACCTTCGCCGACTTGTCCTGCCAGTCGAGGTTGCGCTCGCCTTCGCCAGTGTACGCCTGCAGGGTGAAGCCGCTGTACTCCGTGTCCTCCTTGAGCAGCGTGAGGCCGTCCGTGGCGATCTCCTCGCCTGACGCGCCGTACGCCCTGAACGGGAAGTCGGCGTCCCTGAAGAGGTAGTAGTACAGGTCGGCGAGGTACAGCGTCCTCTTCCCGGGGGTGAACCTCTGCGTGCTGATGAACGCGCTGCGGTACGGGTTGCTGACCCTGACCTCGGAGACGCAGCCCTGGCTGACGCCGAACAGGCCGGTAGATGCTCTCGAGGCCGATGTCCAGGACATGCCACTTCCTGCCCCTCCTGTTCACGGTGTCGTGCTCAGGCGGGTAGACGATCTCCCTCCCGTAGGGCGAGGGGGATGCGCCGGGGAAATCCTGCTCTTCGGTGTTCAGATAGACTTTCGCCTTCGCGTTAAGATGCGTCACGGTTGCGCCCATTTCAGTCCCAGCCCTTCCCCTTCAGTCCCTTTCGTCCATGTACCAGTGGACGTAGAATTCGTAGTGCCCGCCGACCTTGAGGCTTGAGCCCAGGTCAGCCCATTTCCTGACCGTCAGGGTCTCCGGCCCATAGCCGTTGATCGAGTCAGTGCTGACGTTCGCGAAGAGGCTGTCACGCAGGATGCCCCTCGTCTCGTCGCTGAAGGCGCTGGAGACGCCGACGGTCTCCCCGTTCGGGCAGGCGAGCCTTGAGTCAAGGTCAGCGGGCTTCTCGCCCCACGTCAGCACGAACGCGTCCTCCTTGATCTCGTTCAGCAGCCCGATCCTGCCGAGGTCGACGTCCGAGGCGCCGGAGAAGGACACGCCGTCCAGGCTGAACGTCCTCCTGTACGGGAAATACGTGTGCTTCCTCAGCTCGATTCTGCACGCCCTTGCGGCCTTCGCGGCGACGGAGCATATGCGCATGCCGCTGCCGTCGGCGGCGTCCTCGTACTTGGCGCCGGCGGTCACGTCCACGCCGTCGACCATGATCACGTCCGGCGTGAGCTCGTCGCCGCGTCAGCACATCATACGTGGAGAAGCGCAGGACGACGTCGTACCTGCAGAAGTCAAGTGTGAGGTCTTTGGTGATCGATATGGGCATCTTCTGGACCGGCGCTGGGGATCTCTTTTAGGGGGTATTTACCCATGACCTGGGCGCGGAAGGCTTCGGCCTCCTTCGCGCCGCGCCTGCCCACTCTCGATCCTGTGGCACAGCCCCCTGCACTCCTCGCCGAGCTGGCGGTCAAGGCGGCCCAGTATCCAGCCTGCGCAGACGAGCTGCCCGATCGCCGTAGAGAAGTTGACGCCCTCGTACGAGATCTCGTACCTCATCAGCTCAATCGCCGCCGAGACCTTCAGCAGCGCGAAGTCGATCGACTCGTCGCTGAGGGCCTCCGCAGCCTCCCAGCTGCGGGCCGGCGCCGCCCCGCTGGCGGACCTCGCCGCCTCCCAGAAGTGCGACGTGACACGGCAGAGGCCTTCGCGGAAGTCACCTTTGCGGACCACACTGGCGATGACGCCATGGCAGAAGGCGATCTCCCCCCTGAACTCCTCCGCCCTGTCGGACATGTGCAGGACGGCGAGGTTCACCTGGGCGGCGACCCTGAAGTCTATCGCCCTCCTCTCAGCGGTGACGAACTCTGACAGCGCAAGCGCCGTCGACAAATGCTTGTGGACGCAGAAGGCGCAGTACTGCGTCGGCTTCACTTTGGCGCCATTGGCGCATGAGCAGTTCATATCCGTCCTGTCCGTCTATGGCGCAGACACAGAAACGGCGAAGGGCCCGTGGAGGCCCTTCGCCTTGGCTGCGCGGTCCGGCTTCAGCCGCCAATGAGCGTGTCGCTATAGAGCGGGACCGGCGCGTCGCCTGTGAAGGAGATCGCGCTCACCTCGTCCTCCCTCATCTCCTCCAGCAGGGCCCTGAGCCTGATGAACTCAGGCACGGCCTTCCTCCTGGACACGCTGAGGCTTGAGCGCTTCTCGTTGATCCTCTGCTGCTCGGCGTCCAGGTCGACGCCGTCCAGCCCCCATGCCTTGAGCAGGCTCGCGTAGACCTCTGCGCTGAGGCGCCTTCTGTTCAGGACAGTCTGGAACTGCCTGAGGATTTCCGTGTCAGTCGTCTTCATCCCGTTTGCTCCTTTGCCTTCCTTCGGCCCTTCACTTGCTGACGGAGTTCTTCCCCGCGCTGATCAGGTCCTTGATCTTGCTGTAGAGGCCCTCAAGCCTGTCCAGCGTGTCCGACGTCGCGTACCCGCTCTTGACCACCTTCGCACAGACGGCGGTGAAGGCGTTCAGGGTCTCAGTCAGCTCGACGGCCAGGTTGCTCGAAAGCCTCATCTCAATGTCCTCCCTCTCAACCGCCTCTTCACTCTCGCCCCCTTTGGGTGCGCCCGCGCCGTTCTGCTCATGGATAAGCCTCTCGTAAGCGCGGTTCAGCGTCATAAAATTGCTCATCTTCAGGCTCCTTCACCTCAGGCGGCCGGCCGGCGGCCTTCAGGCCGCCACACCTTCAAATCTAACCCCTTTCCGTTGACGTTATTTACTGTGGCCGGCACGGAGCCTACTCGCCGTCACAGTGGTTGTACACCTTCCATCCAGGGCCAACGCTTGTGGCGTTCGGGAAGACGTTCCTGATGCCCTTTGACGGGTCCCATTTGCCTTCGAACTTCACGTTCGTGAACCACTCGAAATTGTCGCCGATTGAGGTGATGAGGGACTTGTCCATGTAGGTGTAGTCTGTGCTGGTGGCTCCGATGCCGTTGGCGACCTTGACGTTGTTGCCGATCGCTGAGAGACTGGAGCAGCCGTAGAACATGCGGCCGGTGTTCATCACCTTAGGGGCGCTGAAGCCGTCTGGCAGTGAGGAGAGGCTGGAGCAGCCGTCGAACATGTAGTTGACGTTCGTCACGTTCGGACAGCTGAAGCCATCCGGCAGCGAGAAGAGGCTGGAGCAGCCATAGAACATCCATAATGCGTCCGTCGCGTTCGGGATGCTGAAGCCGTCCGGCAGCGTCCTGAGGCTGGAGCAGCCGTAGAACATGACGTTGGCGTTCGTCGCGTTCGGGATGCTGAAGCCTGCCGGCAGCGCTGAGAGGCTTGAGCAGCCGTTGAACATGGTGTTGGCGTCTGTCACGTTCTGGATGCTGAAGCCGTCAGGGAGCGCCGAGAGACTGGTGCAGGAGTAGAACATATATCCAGTGTTAGTCGCGCTAGGGATGCTGAACCCGTCCGGCAGCGCAGAGAGGCTTGAGCAGCCATAGAACATGCTATAGGCATTTTTGACTGGCCCGAAGTCCACTGAGCATTCGCGGATTTCTTTACTGTTGAAGAAGTGCGCCAGGTCATACTCGTTCGTCAGCTCCTTCTGCTCAAGTGACGGACTGTAGAGCGAGAGCGCTTTGCCGCCAACGTTAAATGCGCCATTGGAGTAGAACCTGCAGCCTGGTCCACTGGACGTGCTCCCAAGCGTACTGGTGTCGCCCCTCAGGTACACCTTCGCGCCAGCCGG
>QXGG01305073.1_pt1 | contig 18996 bp, 14 predicted proteins | sample 1982491 | NCBI WGS metagenome assembly QXGG01 (sample SAMN09924614, study PRJNA488089) | Wastewater metagenome, whole genome shotgun sequencing project. | isolation source: South African research farm wastewater | place: South Africa: Irene, Agricultural Research Council, Animal Production... | reverse complement strand
CATTTCAGATGCAAAGAGTTTTGCTTGCGAGGCTTCTGATAAGCACGGTTGGCCTGCGGTGCGTAAGCGTGCTGCGTACAGCATCATATGGCGTGCAGCGTTAATCTGCATGTGCATATCGGCCAGCATATTGGCGATGCTTTGGTGTTCTGCAATAGGCTTGCCGAACTGCACACGCTCGCGTGAGTAGGTGAGTGCTGCTTCAAAGGCGGCGCGCGCAATACCGATAGATTGTGCCGCGATACCGAGGCGACCACCTTCTAAGCCAGATAAAGCTAGAGCTAAACCTTTGCCACGTGGACCAAGCATATTTTCTTTTGGAATACGGCAGTTAATCAGGCTGACAGCGCAGGTATCCGAAGCGCGTAGACCCATTTTTTGTTCCATACGCTCCACTTCAAAGCCGGGAGTATCGGTGGGCACTAAAAAGGCGGATAAACCTTTTTTACCCAGTTCAGGGTCAGTCACAGCAAAAACAATGGCTAAGCCTGCGCGCTTGGCATTACTGATAAATTGTTTACTGCCGTTGAGCACCCAGTGGTCGCCATCTTCAACGGCTTTAGTGCGCAGGTTATTGGCTTCGGAACCGGCTTGCGGCTCGGTTAGACAAAAGCAGGACAATACTTTGCCTGAGGCTAAATCGGGCAGCCATGCTTGCTTTTGTGCTTCAGTGCCCCAGTTCATAATAGGTGCGCAGCCCACTGAGTTATGAATACTCATCACCGCACCTGTTGACGCGCAGCCTGCAGACACTTCTTCCACGGCTAAAGCATAGGAGGTGTAATCAATATAAGAGCCGCCCCATTCTTCGGGCACTACCATGCCTAAAAAGCCCAGTTCGCCCATTTGCTTGAGCATTTCATCATCGAGCCAGCCGGCTTTTTCCCATTTTTCTGCGTTCGGGGCCAGTTCTGCTTTAGCAAAATCGCGTGCCATATCACGGATCATGCGTTGTTCTTCAGAGAGTTCGATATCATGCATTGTGACGTTCCTTTAATACGCGCATGGACTTATGCGCCATGCGCTTGAAAGCCTGCGAAAAACTCATCAACTTGCGCTTGCTCAAGCGCCTCGATGGTGGCGGGCTGCCAACGTGGATTTTTATCTTTATCAATAATCAGTGCGCGTACACCTTCCATAAAGTCGCCTTTGCTAAACCACTGTGAACCTAAGTGGAACTCCAAACGGAAGCAGTCAGCTAAAGATAACTCTTGTGCGCGACGCAGCATCTCTAAGGTGGTGGCCATGGCTAAGGGTGAGCGCGACTTGAGTGTAGCGATGGTCTCTTGGCACCAGTGTTGTAGGGTCGTGTCGGTTTCGCTGGCCAGTGACGCAATAATGTCAGCCACTGAATTGTGTGCAAAGTGTGTCGCAATTGCGCCGCGTACAGCGGTCAACTGAGCGCCGGAGCTGTGCTTGCTGGCCAAAGTATTTAATAGGCTGCGCACCGCTTCTTGGGCTGAATGGCCCCACTGCATATTATCCAAGCAGCGATCAAATTCAGTGATTTGCTCGCGATGCAAAAACCAGTCGGCTAAGCCCAGTTGCAGTGCATCGGCTGGACCCACAGGGTTGCCGGTCACACCCATATAGGTGCCCATTTCACCGCTCAAACGGGATAGAAAGTAGCTGCCACCCACATCAGGGAAAAAACCAATACTGACTTCAGGCATACCCAAACGTGCTTTTTCAGTCACGATACGAAAGCTTGCGCCTTGCGCTAAGCCCATGCCGCCGCCTAAGACTAAGCCATCCATCAAAGCGATAAATGGCTTAGGGTAGGCATGAATATCTTGGTCTAAAGCATATTCTTCACGAAAGAAGGTGGCATTTAAACTGCTGTTTTGTTTGGCGTTGCTGTACAGCTCGCGAATATCACCGCCAGCACAAAATGCTTTATCGCCATTGGCGCGCAGGACTACCGCCACCACGTTCTCATCTGCGGCCCAAGCATCCAGTTGCTGCTGGAGTGCGCGTACCATTTCAAGGTTCACGGCATTAAATGCGGCAACACGATTGAGCGTGAGATGGCCCACACCATTGCGCACCTCGGTTTGTACTAGAGCATGATCATCGAGCATGGTGATTACTCCTTTAAATACAGTTTAATAATGGCTGAGAAGTCGAGATTACCATGGCCTTGTAAGCTAAAGGCTTGATAGAGCTGTTGTGCTGCTGCACCCATCATCACCGGTTGCTTGGCTAAGCGCGCGGCTTCAGTGGCTAAGCCTAAGTCTTTAAGCATTAAGTCACTGCCAAAACCGCCACTATAACCTCGACTGGCCGGTACATTCTCTAAGACATCTGGATAAGGGTTGTTGATTTCTGAGCTCCAGCAACGACCACTTGAGGTGTTGATAATACCGGCTAAGGTTTTAGCATCCATACCCAGTGAAACACCCAGCGCCATGGCTTCGGCCACACCAACCATAGAGATACCCAGCAGCATATTGTTGGCTACTTTAGCGACCTGACCATTACCGCTGTCACCGCAATGGGTGATGTTTTTACCCATGGCTTGCAGGATCGGTTGAATGTGCGCTAAGTCGTCAGCTGCACCACCCACCATAAAGGTGAGGGTGGCGGCTTGCGCACCAGCTGTGCCACCTGATACCGGCGCATCGACCATTGAGTGACCCGCTTCTTGAGCGGCTTTTGCAACCTCACGAGCGCTATGGGGATCAATGGTTGAGCAGTCAATTAAGTAAGTGGGCTTGGTTAACTGTGCGATTAAGCCGTTTTCACCCAAGTACACACCTTTTACATGCACAGCGGCAGGTAGCATACTAATTAATACATCAGGTGCTGCAGCGACCAGAGCGTCAACTGTTGCACAGCCTTGCGCGCCTTTGTCTGCCAGTTCTGCAACAGCGCTGCTGGACAGGTCAAATACGCTCAGCTGGTAGCCTGCTTTAAGTAAATTGCTGGCCATGGGGCTGCCCATATTGCCTAAGCCTAAAAATCCGATATGCATGGTTGATCTCCGCTTATTATGATTGTTGCGAGTGTCGATGCTAAATAGGTTTATTGTTAAATCTGTGCTGCAACGAGTCCTGCCTAGCCTTTGGCCAGGCAGGAGTGTGCTTACTTCAAACTGATGGTGGTGTTGAGTGCGCCGACTTCTTCGTCTTCAGCAAACCAGCGTGCTGTAACGGTTTTGGTCTGTGTATAGAACTGTACAACTTGCTTACCGTATGGACCTAAGTCGCCCAGTTTTGATGCACGCGAACCAGTGAATGAAAAGATAGGCACAGGGACTGGAATCGGTACGTTAATACCCACTTGGCCCACATCGATATCTTCTTGGAAGCGACGTGCTGTGGCGCCGGAGCGAGTGAAGATCGCGGTGCCGTTACCGTTCGGGTTAGCGTTGACCAATTCAATAGCTTGCTCAATGTTGTCTGCGTTGATCACGCACAGTACGGGGCCAAAAATCTCTTCTTGGTAAATACGCATGGAGGTGTTTACGCCAGAGAAAATGGTTGGACCAACAAAGTTACCTTGCTCAAAGCCGGGTACAGTTGGATTGCGGCCATCGAGATCAATCTGCGCGCCTTCGCTGACACCGCTGTCGATGAGATCAGTAATACGCGCCAGGGCTTGCGCAGAAATCACCGGACCCACATCAGTACCCGGTTGGCAGCCCGCATTGATTTTTAGAGTTTTAGCTTTTGCTACCAACTCAGGTAACCAGTTTTGCGCTTCGCCGACTAAAACAATCACAGGTAAAGCCATGCAGCGTTGTCCAGCGGCACCAAAGGCGGCACCGGCAATGGCGTTGAGTGTTTGTTCTTTATTGGCATCGGGCATCACGATACCGTGGTTTTTTGCACCCATCATGCACTGCACGCGCTTACCCGCTAAGGACGAACGGTTGTAAACGTGTGTACCCACATGCGTTGAGCCGACAAAGGATACGGCTTTAATATCTTCGTGATCGCAAATGCCATTCACCGCATCAGGACCGCCATGAATCACGTTGAGTACGCCGGCAGGAATACCCGCTTCTAAAGCCAGTTCAACTAAACGCATGGTCACCATGGGATCTTGCTCTGATGGTTTCAGAACAAAGGTATTACCCGTGACAATCGCCATCGGGAACATCCATAACGGGATCATGGCCGGGAAGTTAAAGGGTGTAATACCCGCGCACACGCCAATAGGTTGGAGCAAGGTGTAGGTGTCCACACCATTGGCAACGTTATTGGCCAGTTCGCCCAGTTGTAAGTTACCAATGCCTGCGGCATGTTCGACAACTTCTAAACCGCGGAACACATCACCTTCGGCATCCGCTAAAGTTTTACCTTGCTCTGCAGTAAGCAGTGCCGCGAGCTCTTGCATGTTCTCGCGAATAAGCTGCTGATACTTTAAAAAAATACGTGCCCGAGCACCGATTGGAGTTTTGCGCCATGTGGTAAAGGCTTTTTTGGCGCTGGCGACTGCGGCATTGATTTCATCTGCAGTGGCAAATGGGACTTTGGCTAATACTTCTTGAGTGGCCGGGTTGATCACCTCACGCCATTGGTCAGTTTTGGATTCAACAAACTGGCCATCAATAAGCAATTTAATTGTAGGGACTTGAACAGCTGTCATATCGGTACGCCTCAGCATTAATTTATTTTTGTGTGTGATTCGTTTACTGTGATTTCATCCTAGCAGTGCATTTTTGCCTGCCGCAACCCTGTATAGTGCAGATCTGCTCTGCAAAAATGCACATAGAACATAAGGCGTGGACGAAAATACGATGGATTGGGAACAATTAAGATTTTTTTTAGAGTTGGCGCGCGCGGGTCGCTTAGTGATTGCGGCACGGCGCATGGGCGTTGATCACACTACGGTGTCGCGTAAAGTGCAGGCCTTAGAGAAAGATTTAGGTCGGCCCTTATTTTTGCGTGAGCACGAAGGCTACAAGTTGACGGAAGCAGGGCGCGCCTTGTTGCCACAAGTGGAAGCGATGGAAAGTGCCTTTGTGGGGATTTCCGATTCGCTGCCCGATTTAGGTGAGCAACTATCGGGGCATGTACGCATTGGCGCGACCGAAGGTTACGGTACCGTTTTGTTAGCTGAGCAATTGGCTGAGTTAGGTCGACGCTTTCCGCATTTAAAAGTGGATTTGCTGGCGCTGCCTCGCGCTGTGCAACTGTCGCGTAATGAGGCGGATATTGTGATTACGCTGGAGCGGCCTGAGCGCGGCCCGTTTATTATTACGCGCCTTACGGATTACACTCTGCACTTGTACGGCAGTGAGGCTTATCTGGCGCAGCATCCTGAGATCACGCATCGCGATCAATTGCGTGAGCATCGTTTTGTCAGCTATGTGGAAGATTTGCTGTTCAGTAAAGAGTTGAATTTTTTAGATGAACTGGTCAAATCCAATAGTGCTAACCTGCGCAGCACCAGTATTTTGGCCCAGCAGCACGCTGTATTAGCTGGCGCAGGCTTGGCTATTTTACCTACTTTTGCTGCGCATAATGAACCGCGCTTGCGCCGTGTTTTAGCAGGTGATGTGAGTTTTACGCGCACATTCTGGATGCTGATGCCCATTGAGCTGAAAGATATTGCCCGAATGCGCACCACGTGGAATTTCTTACGCGAGCAAGCGGCTGTGCAGCAAGATATCCTCTTGCCAGTCGATCATCAAAAGGAGGAGTAAGGCTATGCTGACGCAGTATTCGGGAACGGTATCCGCTGTAATGGTGCGTGAAGCTTTGTATGCACCCTTACAGCAGGGCTGGACTGTGGATGCATTACTCAACGGCACACCCTTTGATGCACAGGTGATGCGAGCCAGTGCTGGGCGGGTGCCGGTCAAACATTACGCGCGCTTTTGGCGACGTTTGCGCCGCACGATTCAGGATGAGTTTTTCTTAATGGATCAGCGCAAGATGCGCCCAGGCAGTTTTGCATTTATGTGCACCATGGCCGCTCAGCAACCTACCGTTGGGCAGGGTCTGGAGGTGGCGTTGCAGTTTTTGTCCTTGGTATTTGCCGACAAGCGAGCGGTGCTGCGCACTGAGCACAGTATGGCCGCGGTGGTCTTGCGCGAAGAAAGCCCAGAGCCGTCGCGCGCTTTCACTTATTTTACCTTTTGGATGTATGTGCATGGGCTCACCTGCTGGCTGGCTAACCAGCGCATTGCTTTATTATCGGTGGACTCACGTGGACCTGCACCTGAGTTTTTGGATGACTATCGGGTGATGTTTTCGGACAACTTGCGCTTTGATTGTCAACAATCACAGATTCTGTTTTCTGCTGATATTCTCAATGTCCCCATTAAGCGTACAGCGCAGGATCTAGAGCGCTTTTTGCGCCATGCCCCCAATAACATCATTGTGAAGTACCGCGATGAGCAAAGCTTAACCAGCCAGATCCGCCGTCAACTACTGCACAGTGATCCCAAGTGTTGGCCTGATGCGGTGTACTTAGCCGCTGATTTGTTTATGTCCGTTTCCACGTTACAGCGTCGTTTAAATGAAGAAGGTCAAAGTTATCAGCGACTTAAAGATGCGGTGCGCAGCTCCTTAGCGGTCAAATGGCTGGCAGATGAGCATTATACTTTTGTCGATATCGCGAGTGCTTTAGGCTTTGCGGATGTGAGTAGTTTTTATAAGGCGTTTCGCAAATGGACGGGCACGCAGCCCAGTCATTACCGCTCTATGCTGCTCAATAAAAACAAATGATTGGCAAAAACGTTCAAACAGTTTGAGGGATTTTGCTATTGCTTCTCAAGCGTACTGGGGCTGACTATCGAGGTGTGTACCTTGCAATGTCAACAATAATAAAAGTTGGAGCGTGCCATGACCCCAGTTAAACGTGATTATTTTGAAGCCTCAAAAATATTTGATTTTGAGCACACCGTCAGCAATGCCATTAGTGGTACTTTTGCGGCGATGAACGCCTGTTATGAGTGCTGCGATCGTCATGCGGCCAATGGTGCAGTCGCACTGATCCAAGAAAACGGTGATGGCAGTTCCAGCCGCCACACCTATGCTGAGTTGCGTGATCAAGCGGCTCAGTTTGCGCATTACCTGACTCAGCAGGGCATTCAGGCCGGTGATGTCGTGGCCGGTTTGTTACCGCGCGGCCATGCCTTAATTGTGACCATTTTAGGTACTTGGCGTGTGGGTGCGATTTATCAGCCACTGTTCACTGCCTTTGGACCTAAAGCCATTGAGCACCGTGTGCATACATCAGACGCTAAGTTGGTGGTGACCGATGTTGCCAATCGCAGTAAGCTGATTGATGTCGAGCACTGCCCGGCGGTGATGACCGTCAGCGATGCGGGTGCTGGTCTTGAAGCAGGCGATGATGACTTTTGGCCAACTTTAAATACTTTATCAACGGAGTTTGTACCAGTATTGCGTACTGGAGATGACCCGTTTTTGCTGATGTTTACCTCAGGTACCACAGGTTTGGCTAAGCCTTTAGAAGTACCTTTGCGTGCTATTGTCGCTTTCCAGCGCTATATGATCGATGCGGTAGGACTGCGCGCCGAAGATTCATTTTGGAACGTGGCTGATCCAGGTTGGGCTTATGGTTTGTACTTCGGTATTACCGGACCGATGTCGATGGGGCTGCCCGTGTTGTCGGTGGATGGGTTGTTTAACCTTGATCGCTGCTTGGATGTCGCCAAGAAATATAAAGTCAATAACCTCGCTGGTGCGCCCACGGTGTTTCGGATGCTGATTGCTTCAGGTGCGAAAGTGGTTGATCAGTGGAAAGGTCAGCTGCGTGTGGTGAGTAGTGCGGGCGAGCCTTTGAATCCTGAAGTGATTCGTTGGTTTAAAGAGCATTTAGATGTCGCGATCAACGATCATTATGGCCAAACCGAAATGGGCATGGTGCTGTGTAATCATCATAATCTTGAGCACCCTATGCACATTGGTGCTGCAGGTTATGCTTCGCCTGGTCACCGTGTTGTGGTGGTTGATGAGCAAGAACTGACAGAGTTACCTGTTGGCGTACCCGGTATTTTATCGGTTGATACTGAACATTCACCGATGTTCTGGTTTAACGGCTATAAAGACATGGAAACCAAATCGTTTCAGGGGCGTTACTACCTGACCGGTGATACAGCTGAGCTGAACAGTGACGGCAGTATCAGTTTTGTCGGGCGCTCAGATGATGTCATCAGTACTTCAGGTTACCGTGTCGGTCCCTTTGATGTGGAGAGCGCTTTGCTTGAGCATCCAGCAGTGGTTGAGGCGGCTGTGGTGGGTAAGCCCGACGAGCAACGTAACGAAATCATTAAAGCTTTTGTGATCTTGCAGGATGGTTTTGAAGGTACGCCAGAACTCGCGGAAGAGTTGCGTATTCATGTGCGCAACCGCTTAGCTGCGCACGCCTATCCGCGTGAAATTGAGTTCCCTGCTGAGTTACCCAAAACGCCAAGTGGCAAAGTGCAACGCTTTATTTTGCGGATCAATGAAATCAATCAATACAACGAGCAAAAACAAGCCCAGCAAGCGGCCTGCTAATTTTAAGGATGTACTATGCGTGTAGCTGAACATACATTTGTAATCACGGGTGGCGCTTCAGGTTTAGGCGCCGCCACGGCGCAACATCTAGTCGAGCAGGGTGCGAGTGTCCTGCTGCTGGATATCAATGAAGCCGCTGTAGTAGCACAGGCTCAGCAGTTAGGTGAGCGTGCACTGGGTGTGGCTTGCGATATTTGCGATAGTGAGCAAGTGCAGCAGGCTTTAGATGCAGGCGTGCAGCGCTTTGGTGCGCTGCATGGTTTGATTAACTGTGCGGGTATTGTTGGGGCACAGCGTATTTTAGGACGCAAAGGGCCGCATGATTTAGCCGACTTTTCGCGGGTGCTCAACATTAACGTGGTGGGCAGCTTTAATATGCTGCGCCTAACCACGCAGATGATGGCCGAGAACGAGCCCAATGCCGAAGGCGAGCGTGGTGTGGTCATTAATACGGCATCGGTTGCAGCTTATGATGGTCAACTGGGTCAAGCCGCTTATGCTGCCTCTAAAGGCGCGATTGTCAGCTTAACTTTACCTGCTGCCCGCGAATTAGCCCGTCACGGTATTCGCGTGATGACCATTGCACCTGGGGTGTTTGAAACACCGATGATGGCCGGTATGACCGAAGAGGTGCGCGCCAGTTTGTGTGCCGACGTACCTTTTCCGCCGCGCTTAGGTCAAGCCTCAGAATATGCAGCCTTAGCTCAACATATTATTGAAAACACCATGCTCAATGGTGAAGTGATTCGCATTGATGGTGCGTTACGTATGGGGATTAAATAATATGGCGACGCATGATCCAGTGGTGATTGTCAGTATGGCGCGCACCCCGATGGGCGGTTTTCAAGGCGCTTTACAGAGTGCTACCGCGCCTCAACTCGGTGCAGCAGCAATTCAAGCGGCGGTGGCCCGTGCGCAGTTAGCGCCTGAGGCTGTGCAAGAAGTGATGTTTGGTTGTGTATTGCCTGCAGGTTTAGGGCAAGCGCCGGCGCGTCAAGCTGCACTGGGTGCTGGCTTAAACGAGCATACAGTGGCCACAACGGTCAATAAAATGTGTGGCTCGGGCATGCAAACCGTGATTATGGCACATGATGCCTTGCTCGCCGGCTCCGTGGATGTGGTGGTGGCTGGTGGCATGGAAAGCATGAGTAATGCGCCGTATTTACTGGATAAAGCGCGTGCCGGTCATCGCATGGGGCATGGTAAAGTCACCGATCATATGTTTATGGATGGTCTTGAAGATGCCTACGATAAAGGCCGTTTGATGGGCAGTTTTGCTGAAGACAGCGCCCAAGCCTATGGCTTTACCCGTGAGCAGCAAGATGATTTTGCTGAGCAATCATTACTGCGCGCACAAGAGGCGATCAGCCAAGGCTGGTTTGCTGAAGAGATTGTGCCGGTTGAGATCGCCCAGCGCAAAGGCAGTGTGACGGTGAGCGAAGACGAGCAGCCACCCAAGGCGGATCTGGCGAAAATACGCCAACTGCGCCCGGCTTTTAGTCAAGATGGTACCGTCACCGCAGCCAACTCCAGTTCAATTTCTGATGGTGCTGCAGCCTTAGTATTGATGCGCCAAAGTGAAGCGCAGCAGCGCGGCTTGACACCGATCGCCGTGATTCGTGGCCACAGTGCTCATGCCGCTGCACCGCACTTATTTACCAGCGCACCGGTGGGCGCCATTCATAAATTGCTTGAGCGCACAGGTTTAACTTTAGATCAGGTTGATTTATTTGAAATCAATGAGGCCTTTGCTGTTGTTACTATGATTGCGATGCGCGAGTTGAATTTACCCGCAGACAAAGTCAACGTACATGGCGGTGCCTGCGCTTTAGGCCACCCGATTGGTGCATCAGGGGCGCGTATCTTAGTGACTTTGCTCGCCGCGCTGAAACAAAAAAATAAGCGCTTAGGGGTTGCAGCGATTTGCATTGGTGGTGGTGAAGCCACTGCGATAGCTGTTGAATTACTGGCTTAATACACATACTTTTAATGGGGTGCATACCGCACTCTATTAATTGCTGAGGATTTTGATTTATGACACATGCAGTTGAAACCTATAAGAAAGCTCAACACTTAGAGTTGACCGATAAACTGGTTGTAGAGATGCGTGGACATACCGCTCTTTTAACGCTCAATAACCCATCCGCGAACACTTGGGATGCCGATATGCTGCAAGGTGTGCGTCAGTTGGTTGAGCACCTCAATGGCGATAAAGATATTTATGCTTTAGTCGTTACAGGGGCTGGCGAGAAATTTTTTAGTGCTGGCGCCGACTTGAAAATTTTTGCAGGTGGCGATAAAGCCATGGCACGTAAAATGGCGCGCTTATTTGGCGAGGCATTTGAAGCCCTCAGCAACTACCGTGGTGTCACCATTGCCGCCATTAACGGTTATGCCATGGGTGGTGGTTTGGAATGTGCTTTGGCGTGTGATATTCGTGTCGCAGAAGAGCAGGCACAGATGGCGCTACCTGAAGCCACTGTGGGTTTACTACCCTGTGCGGGCGGTACACAAAAGCTATCTTGGCTGGTGGGTGAAGGCTGGGCTAAGCGTATGATTTTATGCGGGGAGCGTATTGATGCACGCACCGCTGAGCGTATTGGTTTAGTTGAAGAAGTTGTGGGGCAGGGGCAGGCATTAAATAAAGCCTTGGAATTGGCAGATAAAGTGGCCAAGCAAAGCCCTGTGGCTGTGCGCTTAATTAAACCTTTGATTCAAGGTGCACGCACGCACGCGCCAGATCATTGGTTGCCTGCTGAGCGTGAGGCCTTTGTTGATTTATTTGATGCGGCTGATACCACTGAAGGTGTGAGTGCATTCTTAGAGAAGCGCAAAGCGCAGTGGACCAATAGCTAACTGAGCGTTTTAGTGTAGAAGACTGCACAAACAATGCACCCTCAATTTTGCCTGTCGTGTGGATAGGCAGATTTGAGGCTTTTTTGTAGCTGTTGATGCCACGGCTTGAAGTCTCATCTATCAGCGCTGGCAAGCAAGGGTTGAGCCGCCGTAGCCATATTGCAGGCTAGGGCGGTTTGAGCAGATTAGCCTTGTGATAATAACTGGCGTAACTCAATAATGGCTGCGTTAGCCCGCGATACATAGTTAGCCATCACCAGCGAGTGGTTGGCTAAAATGCCGTAACCGTCGCCATTGAGCACCATAGGACTCCACAATGATTCTTGCGCTGCTTCAAGTTCGCGAATGATTTGACGCACGCTAATGGTGGCGTTCTTTTTAGCAATCACGTCAGCAAAGTCAATTTCTATCGCGCGTAAGAAGTGCGACAGCGCCCAAGCTTGACCGCGCGCCTCATAAAAGACGTTATCAATTTGCAACCAAGGCGTTTTAATAATTTCTTCTTTCACACCTTTATTGTTTTTCACTGAAGCGACATACGTGCCATCAACATCGATTGTCTCGTCCAGATCCATATTGAGGCGTGCTTTACCCACACTGGCTGATAAGCGTTGCGACAATGAACCTAAGCGAGTTGCGACATCACCTAACCAGTTGTTGAGGTTATCGGCGCGTGCATAAAACTGTGTATTTGATTTGCTTGGGTCACTTAAGCGCGTTAAGTAGCGTTCCAGTGATTTAATACCTAAGCGGTACTCATCTTCAGTGGCAGGTAACACCCAGCTTTTATTATCAAAGTTAAAGCGTGGTTCGGCTTTGGCCAAGTCAGCATCTTCAGCGGACTGTGATTGTGAGCGCGCGAAGTCTTTACGCAAGGCACGTGATAAGTCACGCACTTGCACTAAAACGCCGTATTCCCATGAAGGCATATTATCTAACCAAATACCCGGTGGTGCGTAGTCATTGGTGAGGTAACCGCCGGGTTTTTCCAGCAGAGTTGCGGCCACTTGCTTGAGTGTTTCCACGGTGGTGTAGCCGTTGACTAAAGAGCGCTGTGCTTTTTCAGCAGACTGTTGGGCGTGTTCTTGTACCGGGAAAGCATCCGGTTCTTGACTCCAATACCAACCGATAATCAGTGTGGCAATCAGGTAAAGCCCTAAAACAGTGAGAAGTGTGCGACTGAACCAAATGCCACCCAGGTAGCTTTTAACATCGTCGACTGAATCATTGACTTGGTCACGAGCATTTCGTGAGCGTTTTTTCCAATTGAGCATGAGTAAGCCCTTGTATTGCGTTTGGTGAACAGTCTGGCGTAACTGCTGTGTGTATTGCGTCTACTATAGAGTATGCCATAGCAGTTGTGCAGGCCATTGACGAACATTTATCCGCCAGCCTGCAGAACATCGAGCGCTCTATAGTCACTTCATACAGTTATAAATATATCGTCATACCTGTATATTGTAACAAGGTCAATGAAATATTGGCTGTTTTAGCATAGATGTAGTATGTTGAGTTGCAGTACATCCCGCTTAAATACATGGCGGTTAACGGAGCGATATAGGGTATGACAGGTTCTCAGGAGCAGCATTTACAGCGTTTAAAACAGCACTTTGCTCAGCGAGTGATTAATCAGTCGCGTCAGCTTTTAGAGCTGTGGCAGAACTTGCACAGTACGCAGTGGAGCGCCCAAGAACTGACGAATATGCAAGAAGCCTCGCAGCGTTTATTACGTTATGCCGAGCGTTTTGAGCAGCCTGAACATGTGTATATCGCTCAGCAGTTACTGGATATCCTGTCGGCTATTCAAGCCAATGGTAATCGCTTAAACAGCTACTTTATTGAAAGCATCACCCGTCTTTTACAGCAGCTCTTACAAACGGGCTTGCGCGATGGCGAGCAGATTGATCAGGTTTTTTTGCCAACGATGGTGCGCAAACCCATCTATATTGCTTTGCGCAGCGCCGAACAGGCACAGCATTTAGCCCAGCAACTGCAATCGTTTTATTTTCAGGTAGAAGTGTTTGCCAATGGCGCTGGTTTTTTACAAGCGCTGGCGCGCCGGCATCCTGCGGTGATTGTGTTGGATATCAACTTTGCCGCAAAAAACTACGGTTTAGAATTAGCGCGGCAACTCAAGCAAGAACACGACACGCAGATTCCCATTTATTTCTATAGTAAAACATCGGTCGATGCACAAACACAGTTGGCTGCAGTGCGTGCCGGTGGTGAAGCGTTTGCAGTGGATGTGTTAGATGCATCGAGCGTGCTGGAAAAGCTGGAAACTTGGGTGTCTACGGTGCAGGCTGAGCCATATAAAGCGCTGGTTGTAGATGATTCAAAAACACAATCTGCCTTTACTGAGAGCGTTCTTAATTCTGCCGGTGTAGTGACTCGAGCGATCAACGATCCCACGCAGGCATTGATTGAGCTTTTAGACTTTGATCCGGATGTGGTGATTTTAGATTTATATATGCCGCAGTGCGATGGGCCTGAATTGGCTAAAGTCATACGTTTTCATGATCGTTTTGTCGGTGTGCCCATTATTTACTTATCGGCTGAAAATGATCTGGACAAACAACTCAATGCGCTCAGTGAAGGCGCTGATGACTTTTTAATGAAGCCGGTTAAACCCAGTCATTTAGTTGCCACGGTGCGCAATCGCGCGATTCGTGCCCGTTACATAAAATCACGTTTGCTGCGTGACAGCTTAACCGGCCTGTTTAACCACACACATATTTTGCAGTTGCTTGATGATGCCCGTAACCGCGCGCAAAAAACGCAACAGCCAATGTGCTTTGTAATGATTGATATCGATCACTTTAAACAGGTGAATGACACTTACGGGCACTTGGTTGGCGATAAAGTTATTAAAAGCTTAGCGCTCTTTTTAAAGCAGCGTTTGCGCCGCACCGATTCTATTGGGCGTTACGGTGGCGAAGAATTTGCGGTGATTTTACCCAATACAGATGCAGAGTCAGCACAAAAGGTGATCAATGATATTCGCCAGCGTTTTTCGCAAATACGCTTTGCCACTGATGCAAGAGATTTAATGTGCACTTTCAGCGCCGGTATTTTCGCATACGATGGTCAGGCAGATACCGTGGCATTAACGGTATTAGCCGATCAGGCGTTGTATGCGGCTAAACATGCGGGGCGCAACACAGTTGAAATCTATGTCGCGCCTGAACTCTAGTCTATAACGCGATTAGCGTGCTGCTTTACGCACACTTTTAAGCAACTCTTCGTTGGGGTGGCCATCGGCTGCTAAACCTTGTGACTGTTGAAAGTCGCGCACGGCCTGGCGTGAATTCACACCGATAATCCCATCAGGATTGCCACTGTCAAATCCTAAAGAATTGAGCAGCGTTTGCAGTTCGACGCGTTCGGTACGGCTGAGCATACGCTCATGCTTTGGCCAAACAACGGGCGCACTGTAATCGCCTTTCAAAGCATTGGCCAACAGCCCGATGGCTAAGGCATATGAGGATGAGTTGTTGTACTTTAAGATGCTGCGAAAGTTATCTAAAAGTAAATACGCCGGACCGTTATGGCCGCTGGGTAAGAATAAAGTGGCTTGCTGTTGTTTGAGTGGGCGTAGGTTGATCTTGTTACGCGGCTTAATCCCTAAAGCTTGCCACTGGGCTAAGGTCTTTTTGAGTGCGCCATCAGCCAGAATATAATCAAAGTCACGGCTGGGTAACTCAACTTCAAAACCCCAAGGCTGATTGTGTTGCCAGCCCGATAAGCTTAAGTAATTCGCTGCAGAGGCCAGAGCATCATCGCTTGAGCGCCAAATATCACGGCGGCCATTGCCATCAAAATCGACTGCATATTGGCGGTATGTGGTGGGCATAAATTGAGTTTGCCCCATCGCCCCAGCCCATGAGCCGAGCATCGCATTGGGGCTGATATCGCCTTCTTGTAAAATATGTAAAGCGGCCAGCAATTGACTGCGCCAAAAGGCGCTGCGGCGACCTTCATAGGCTAGAGTGGCCAGTGAACGAATGACATTTTTGCTACCAATGTTTTGACCGAAACCACTTTCCATGCCCCAAACGGCCACCAAAATGCTGGGGTCTACCTGATAGCGTGACTCGATGGCGCGTAAGACTTTAGCGTGCTCAGCCAGCAGTGCTTTACCCCGTGCAACACGCCAAGAGGAAACAGCACTGTCTAAGTATTCCCACACTGGGCGACTGAACTCAGGTTGGCTTTGATCGGCAGCAATGACTTGTGGATCCAGCGTTAAACCAGCAAAAGCCTGTTCAAATAATAAGGGTGTGATGCCCTCGTTGAGCGCTTGCATGCGCAAGCCTGCGCGCCAGTCAGCAAAGCTGCGTTGCGTGGCTAAAGGCGTGCTCGATTGGGTGCTAGGGGATGCGCTGGGTGTTATTAAAGGGGCGGGTGTGGCTGCAAAAGCTGGGCCGCATAACAATCCAATGGTGATCGCACAATAAAAAGAAGAAAAGCGCTCAAGCATGGGTCATCTCGATGTGTAGTAGGACTCAACTTTAACATGCTGAGCGGTATTATAAAGTCGGCTTAATCACAATAATGTACTGTTGATCATAAAGGCAATAGGCAATCTTAAGCCGCTAGAGAAAGAAAAGCCTCTGGGCCATACGACACAGAGGCTTGTTTGTTGCGGCGGTAACTGCCTTTACCTTTTTTCGCCTGTTCTTGGCGGCTGCGAAACAGCGGTTGGGCAATAATGGATTTGGCTTTGTTGGTGCGTTTTTCACAACGCTTGCTCATGGCTTACTCCTTGTGAATGCAGGGCTCATAGTCAGTGAGTTTTAAATAAAGTGTCAATCGACTATCGAATGATCTCTAAGCTGACTGTTGTTACATTTCATCAGACCCACTGCAGCTTAAAAAGTGCAGTGGCTGATGAAATATAAATAGCGTTACGCTAAGCGCTTGTAACGTACGCGCTTGGGTTGCGCGGCAGCATCGCCCAAACGTTTCTTACGATCGGCTTCGTATTCAGTGTAGTTGCCTTCAAAGAAGACAACGCTGGAGTCATCTTCATAAGACAAGATGTGCGTAGCGATACGGTCTAAGAACCAACGGTCGTGCGAGATCACAATGGCTGAACCTGGGAAGTCCAATAGGGCTTCTTCCAATGCGCGTAAAGTTTCCACATCGAGGTCGTTGGACGGCTCATCGAGCAGCAGCACGTTAGCGCCTTGTTTCAGTGTTAAGGCTAAGTGCAAACGACCACGCTCACCACCGGATAAGTCCTTAACAAACTTTTGCTGATCAGAGCCCTTAAAGTTAAAGCGTCCGACATAACCGCGTGATGGCACTTCATAGTTACCCACTTTAATCATGTCGTAACCGTCAGAAATCTGCTCCCACACGGTTTTAGAACCATCCAGACTGTCGCGCTGCTGATCAACGCTGGCGAGTTTGACGCTATCACCGATAATGATTTCGCCTGAATCAGGCTGTTCAACACCCATGATCATGCGAAACAGCGTGGACTTACCCGCACCGTTACCACCGATCACGCCCACAATGGCACCTTTAGGTAGAGTGAATGACAGATCATCCAGCAAAACACGGTCACCGTAGGCTTTGCTTACGCCTTTGACTTCGATAACTTGGTCACCTAAACGCTCGCCCGCTGGGATATAAATTTCATTGGTTTCACTGCGCTTTTGGAACTCTTGTGACTGCATTTCTTCAAAGCGCGCTAGACGAGCTTTGGATTTTGACTGACGGCCTTTGGCACCTTGGCGCACCCACTCAAGCTCAGCTTTCATGGCTTTGTTGTGTGAGGACTCCTGTTTGGCTTCTTGGCTTAAACGGTTGGCTTTAGCCTCCAACCACTGCGAATAGTTGCCTTCAAAAGGAATGCCTTGACCGCGGTCAAGCTCGAGAATCCAGCCGGCGACGTTATCCAAGAAATAACGGTCGTGGGTAATAGCAACGACGGTGCCGGTAAAGTCATGTAGGAAGCGCTCAAGCCAAGCGACTGAGTCAGCGTCCAAGTGGTTAGTCGGCTCATCAAGCAACAGCATGTCGGGGGCTGAGAGCAACAAACGGCACAGAGCCACACGGCGCTTTTCACCACCGGATAAATGCTCGATTTTGGCATCCCAAGCAGGAAGACGCAGGGCGTCAGCAGCAACCTCCAGCTGGCGCTCAATGTTATGACCGTCGCTGGCTTGGATAATGGCTTCGAGTTTTGCTTGTTCTGTTGCCAGAGCATCAAAGTCTGCATCGGGCTCAGCGTAAGCGGCATAGACTTCATCTAAGCGCGCTTGTGCGGCTTTAACTTCACCGAGTGCTTCTTCAACAATTTCGCGTACGGTTTTGGTTGGGTCGAGCTGCGGCTCTTGCGGTAAGTAGCCGATATTAAGGCCCGGCATGGGGCGCGCCTCACCGTTAAACTCGGTATCAACGCCAGCCATAATACGTAGGAGTGTTGATTTACCTGAACCATTGAGGCCAAGTACACCAATTTTTGCGCCAGGGAAAAAGGATAAAGAAATATCTTTGAGAATTTCACGCTTAGGTGGCACAACTTTACCAAGGCGGTGCATGGTGAAAACGTAAGAACCTGTTTGCCCGCTTTTGTTATCTTTCGACATCTTTAATAACGCCTCTTAAGTCATAAGTGATTGGCCTTGCGTCTATTGTTAAAGACCCGCCATAAAGTGCAAGGATTGTAGCGTTTCGGGGAAAATTAATCAGCATTAGTCATTAAGTCGCAAGTTGTTGCAGTGATACCGCGGCAATGCATGCGTGCGGTCAGCGTCGCTAGACTGATTAATATTGAGACTCTTTAAACATGCTAATTATGTGTTCATGCTCAACAGCAGCACATCAATGGCTCTACAACCTTGCAGGTCACATCAATGATTGATTAGTGCCTCGTTGGTGCTGCGGCAAGCGTAGCCATGGATGGCGCAGCGCCCGACTTGGAGCGGGGTGCTTCGTGGAGGGGAAAGCAGCATCAGCGAGGTACGACTTGTACATATTCTGCGCAACCCTGCTTTGTTAAAATACCGCAGGATGAGTGCATGCCGTACTTCGGGGAGGGTGTTAGTCCGTCGATGAACCCGTCCAGGGTTCAACTCCGGCGCTTCGCCATCCATGGCTTCGCTCGTCACACCCACCCCAAAGTACTCATTGACCCTATGCATGGTTTGTGCGAATGCAGCTTGAGATCGTCAAGCGATAGCAATAACAAGGGAAAATAAAAGGGTAAGAAGCACAGGCGAGATGGTCAGCATCGTTAGGAAAGCATAAGAAAATATTTTATTTAAAAAGTTTAATAGATGCCTGCTACTGACAAGCTAACCATATAATTGTTTGAGACACGGCGTGTGGGTTGCGTGGCAAGCGTAGCCATGGATGGCGCAGCGCCCGACTTGGAGCGGGACGCTCCGTGGAGGGAAGAACGCAATTCACACGCTGGGTCATTCACAACATGTCGCTCTTGCTCTTAATTAATCTAGGCATAAAACCCAACACCACTGCTTCATCAGACGAGTCATCAGTCCATCTAAATCGGTCTGAGCAAGACTTATTGTCAGAGTGATCGCCTTTCATGTGCCAAGGCCGTTTAGATACTGTAGAATACTTAACTTATATTTTTTATTAGCCTTGTTGATTCCATGAGGACCGCTATGTTCAGCCGTGATTTGACTAT
>QXGG01407076.1_pt1 | contig 19000 bp, 17 predicted proteins | sample 1982491 | NCBI WGS metagenome assembly QXGG01 (sample SAMN09924614, study PRJNA488089) | Wastewater metagenome, whole genome shotgun sequencing project. | isolation source: South African research farm wastewater | place: South Africa: Irene, Agricultural Research Council, Animal Production... | reverse complement strand
GATATAAGACTGCAGCCAGATCCTCGAGCGTCAGAGGTAAACTTCACTTGCCAAACCGGGAGGCGTCCATATAAGCGGGCTTGCCCGCGAATGCAGCCCCTCAGCCGCCCCTGCCTCCCCATCTCCCTCCAACCGTGACACCTTCCCGTTGAAGCTGTCACCCATACCCGCTAGGCTTGCGGCATTGCATCAATGCCTCGTGCAGATGCGCACCCCACTCAACACTCGCGCGAGCCACCCATGAAACTCACCATCTTCGGCACCGGCTACGTTGGCCTCGTCACCGGCGCCTGCCTGGCGGAAGTCGGCCACACCGTGGTCTGCATGGACGTCGACCAGGGCAAGATCGACAAGCTCAAGGCCGGCGTCATCCCCATCTGGGAGCCGGGCCTCGAGCCCATCGTCACGCGCAACGTCGCCGAAGGCCGGCTGCGCTTTACCACCGATGTGGAAGAGGCGGTCAAGCACGCCGAAGTCCAGTTCATCGCCGTCGGCACCCCGCCCGACGAAGACGGCTCGGCCGACCTGCAGTACGTGCTCGCCGTGGCCGAGAGCATCGCCCGCCACATGCCGCGCTACCGCGTCATCGTCAACAAATCCACCGTCCCCGTCGGCACCGCCGACAAGGTGCAGGCCAAGGTCGAGCAGATCCTCGCCGAACGTGGCGAAGCGATCCCCTTCGATGTCGTCTCCAACCCCGAATTCCTCAAGGAAGGCGCCGCCGTCGGCGACTTCCTCAAGCCCGACCGCATCATCATCGGCACCCGCTCGGCACGCGCGCAGGAGCGCATGCGCGAGCTCTACGAGCCCTTCAACCGCAACCACGAACGCACCATGTTCATGGACGTGAAGAGCGCCGAGCTCACCAAGTACGCCGCCAACGCCATGCTCGCCACCAAGATCAGCTTCATGAACGAGCTGGCCAACATGGCCGAGATCCTGGGCGCCGACATCGAGGAAGTGCGCAAGGGCATCGGCGCCGACCCGCGCATTGGCTACCACTTCATCTACCCCGGCTGCGGCTACGGCGGCAGCTGCTTCCCCAAAGACGTACAGGCCCTGGGCCGCACCGCCGACCAGATCGGCTACGACGCCCCGCTTCTCAAGGCGGTCGAGGCGGTCAACAACCGCCAGAAGACCACCCTTTTCACCAAGCTTGCCCGCCACTTTGGCGGCGCCGCAGCACTGCAAGGCAAGACCATCGCCGTCTGGGGCCTCGCCTTCAAGCCCAACACCGACGACATGCGCGCAGCCCCCAGCCGCACGCTCATCGAGGCACTATGGCAAGTTGGCGCCCGCGTGCAGACCTACGACCCGGTGGCAATGGACGAGATGCGGCGCATCTACGGCGAACGGCCCGACCTACTGCTGTGCGGTAACAAATACAGCGCACTGGAAGGCGCCGATGCGCTGGCGATCTGCACGGAGTGGCAGCAGTTCCGGGCGCCGGATTTCGAGGAAATGGAAAGGCTGCTCAACGGTAAGGTCATCGTAGACGGCCGGAACCTGTACAGCCCTGAGCGACTGCAAAGCGACGGCTGGGACTACTACGGTGTCGGTCGCGGCAAAAATTGATCAACGCACCGTCGGACGGTGCGTACACCGCACGCCCATCCGGCATCGCTGGAAGCCAGCGCATGACACGGCACAACTTGGCGATCTACTGCTTCAAGAAGCCGTCGACATGAGCCACGTGGAAACCCACGCAGCCAGTCAGTCCGCTAACAGTTTCCCAACGACCGCGCCGAGGTCTTCCCGCGTAGGCAACGGGTCCCAAGTCACATTGCCCTCGATCAGTGCGACCCCGTCAGGCGTTATGGCCACATCCCAACCAATCGTTCGTAGCGGGGCAAAATGCGTGGCCGCCTGTATCGCGAGATCAAACGCAGCACGCCCATGCGGCAACTCGAAGCCCGCAAAAGGCCGCCCGGTAACAGGGTGATGCTCGACTTCTTCAAGTCCGAAGCCTTCACGCTGCGGGGTAAGCGCATAGCGCACCGTGGCCGTATTCGTATCGAGCGTAGCGACGAAGTTACCGGCCTCCCCAAAATTGAAGTTATCAAAGGCCTCCACGCCACCGATCACGCGCAGCCAGGCGAACAGCACGCTCGCACTCCCGTTTCGATCCCGAAAGGTCACGACTCGCGCCGTCTGAAGATTTGCCGTGCCCGACAATTCGCTCAACCCAGGCGCGCCGTACAAGCGCTCCTGAACCAGCCAGGTGGCGTAATCGGACGATTTCATCCGAAGCAAAAGCGACTCACTCGAAAAACTCCGACCATCCTGATCGACAAACACGTCACCTGCGCGGCGAAGCAGCATCACACCCTGCCCATGTACCCCGCCGACCGGCTTGAGTACGACCTCATCCTGGGGCAGCCTACGGCACAGGCTCTGCCATTCCCCGAGCGTCGATGCTTTTTCGATGTCATCAGGCAAAACTCCACCCTGCCCCCAAACGCCGAATACTCGCGGGGTCGCCAGACCGTGCCGGCGGCAGTGCGTGTAGAAAACCACCTTGTCCTCGGTCAGCGCAAAGGACTCAACTGGATTCAGGGCTCTCTGCACAGCGAGCAAGCGTTCTTTGCTGACAAAGCGCTCAAGGTCGCGTGCGCGAAGCGCGGGGTCGAGCAGTCCGAGGAGGAATATCTCGTTGGGCGAGTAACGCGCCTCCCCCGACAAGTGCGCGAACCTCGTCATACACCCCGTCCAGCCGGCGCGGTAATGCCTGCGCGCAGCAAGGAGCCTTTTCAGATAAACAACCTTCGTCGACAACGTCATGCCATGGTCTCCTCGGCGATTGCTTCGTGGCATTTCAAGGTTCGTGAAAAAGCACGACAGGATACGCAATGATTGCGTCGAAAATGTGCTTCGAGCACTCTATCGCCACGCAAACATTAAGGGTCACCACCTTGAATGTACTGATCACCTTTGACGTCGAAGTCTGGTGCAACGGCTGGAAAACCCTGGACAAAGACTTCCCCTCCAGCTTCGAGCGCTACATCTTCGGTCATAGTCCCTCCGGCAACCACGCCTTGCCGCAAGCGCTTGAGACCCTCGCACGTCACGACCTGAAGGCCGTTTTTTTTGTCGAGCCGCTCTTTGCCGCGCGCTTTGGCGTCGAGTACCTCGCCACCATCATCGACCTCATCAGCAGCGCAGGCCAGGAAGTACAACTGCATCTACACCCCGAATGGACGGACGAGGCTGTAATGCCCTTGCTGCCGGACATCACCCACAAACGGCAATTCCTGACCGCCTACAACGCACAAGAACAACAACAACTCATCGCCCATGGCATGCGTCTCTTCAAGGATGCCGGTGCAACGCGCCCAACCGCCTTCCGGTCGGGCAACTTTTCCTGCAACGCCGACACCTTCGAGGCACTCGCCGCCAACGGACTGAAGTTCGATAGCAGCATCAACCCAGAGATGGCTGCATCTCACCATCACGCGGTGATCCCTGAAGGCGCCTCGCCTTATGAAGTGTTCCAACTCGGCGAGCTTACATGCGTGCCCATGAGCAGCTTTCGTGACGGCTTTGGCCGCCCACGGCACGCACAACTTAACGCCTGCAGTGCAGAAGAACTCATAGAAGCTCTTATCGCTGCAGAGAGGGACCAATGGCGCACTTTTGTGCTGCTCTCGCATGGCGACGAACTCATGGTACCCAACCGCAACCGTGCAGATCCCACCGTTGTCCGTCGCTTCGAAAAGCTATGCCGCTTCCTCGCTGCAAACTGCGAAACCCTCCCCACCACAGGTTTCAATGACTTGCCACGCCAGCCCCTGCCGCGCAAATTACCCCTGCCGCAGGTCGGCAAATTCGCCACTTCCAAACGCTTTGTTGAACAGGCTTACCGACGCATCCACCAATGACTCGCTCAAACTGGCATCCCTTTGACTACACGCTCAAGTTTTACTTGGGTGAACTCACCCTCGCCCACGTTGCCATCCCTGTTCAGCGGCGGGTCTTCACGCTCGATGAAATAAGCACCAGGGCATCTGCTGGCACGCTTCCAACGCTTGCAGCCAGCCAGCAGGGTGTTCTGCTCGCCAACATCCCCGAACCAGTCGAAGGCGCCCCCAACGACAACTCCGACGGATGGCTCGTGCATTGCCTCAAGCGCTACCAGCGTTGTTACATCGACATGGGCGACGGCTTCGATCAATACAAAAGCAAGTTCTCCAGCAAATCGCGCTCCAGCATCAACCGCAAGATCAAGAAGTTTGCCGAGGAAGCTGGCGGACTCGACATGCGCATCTATCGTAGCCCGGAAGAAATCGACACTTTCTTTTCACTTGCCGGCCCGGTTTCAGCAGCGAGCTACCAGGAAAGGCTGCTCGACTCCGGACTGCCCAGAGATGTGAAGGCGGTCGAGGCTGCGCGCGCAGCAGCCACGCGTGACGAGATGCGCGCATTCTTGCTGTTCGCACACGGACAAGCGGTCTCCTACCTCTACTGCCCTGTAGAGGATGAGGTGCTGCAATATGCCTATCTCGGCTACATGCCCGATTACGCCAAGCTTTCACCCGGCACGGTACTTCAGTGGCTTGCTCTGGAAGCGCTTTTCAACGAAAAACGCTTCCGCGCGTTCGACTTCACCGAAGGTGATTCTGATCACAAGCGTTTTTTTAGCACCCATCAGGTGCCCTGCAAGCTGGAACTGCTATTACGCCCGAACCTTCGCAACCGCAGTCTCATGGGGCTTCACGCCACCCTGCAAAAGACCACCGACGCCGCCATCGCATTACTCGACCGCTTCGGTCTAAAGCAAAGGATAAAGCGCTGGATCCGACGAGCCGCATGACCCACAGAGTGGTCATCCATGCAGACAAACTCCGAACACCGGCACGCCACGCGGTCGTCGCCAACGGACAACGAGACAGTTCAGGAGCACAAGCAAATCGAGACGGCCCACAAACCTCATACCGCCCTTTTGCAGGCCACGCTGAGAGGACACGTTGCCCGGACTCGTCTCTGCTGCAACGAATGAAAAGCCTCTTGCCTTCGCGATAGCGGCACGAAGTCCAACCGACCGTGACTGGCAACCCTTACCCCTGTAGTCAGGCGCAGTGAACGCATTCCCGATCAACGCCGTATCACGGTCGAGCCCCAAAATGCAGGCAGATTTGTTCTGCACAAAAACGTAGCTGTAATGGACGATCTGTCCATCGACGCTGATTACCAGTGCCACCACCCGTCCCGCTTCCACATCGATGAGGTAATCAGACGCATCGAATGCAAGCATTTTCAACGCGGCGACCGTCTCGGCGTGCAAAGCCAGACTTGTAGCATCGAGCACCACAACAGACTCACGGTCAGCCAGTGTGCTCGAGGCGAGCTGATCGCAAGGCGCCTTGTAAAGCATGTACTTGTGAACACGGAGAAGCCGCCGAAGGATCTTATTGATCAACGTCATGCGCGTACCCCTAAAGTTCTCTTTACGAACACCAACACAGGACGCCCAGCAGCGGGGACGGACGAAGAAAGCATCACGCGCAACAGCGTCAGTGTTCGGAAATGCTGCGAACCCATTCAAGCGTCGCTGAAGAGACGGAGTCGCGGAGTTGCGCGCTGGAAAACGTGTGATCCGCGTCCACGAAGTGGCGCAAGCTGCAGCGTTCAGATTCAACAAACTCAGCCCAGCCCTTGTCGCCGGCTACGCACTGTTCGAACTCCCGCGCCACATAATCCCGCCCGCTCAAAAAAAAGGCGACAGGCACCGTAGATGCCTTGAGCCCATCGAGCATTCGCTCCGGCACGCTGCCCCGCACTTCATGCCCGTCAGGCTGATCCGCGCTCCGTGCCGCCTGCCCGACCGCCGAGCTAACGCCCCCCAACGCCCCACGCACGCTGACCCCGCCACGCAGCAGCTTCAGCCAGAACTGTTTGTCGAGCAGCCGGCGCAGGTAGTAATGCTTCAGCATCGTGCGCGCCTCACTGGCTGCCGTGCGCACCCAGGGGTTCAACAGCACCACACCCGCCACACGCGAGCTGCGCGCCAAACTGAAGCAAATGGCACTCGCACCATCGCAAAGGCCCCAGAGCACCACGCGCTCCACACCGGGCACCTGGCGCACAAAGACATCGACGGCAGCCTCGATATCCGGCGTCACACCCTCAAAGTCTCGCGCCTCGCCGGTCGCATCGCCCATCCCCCGATAGTCGAAGCGCATGCACGGCACGCCGTTATCCGCCAGGAAGCGAGCAAGCAGCACGAATTGACGGTGACTCCCCACCCTGTACTGCGGGCCACCGACGACAATCAGCACTCCTGTCGACGACGCAGGCTCTTCTGATGGGCACGGTTGCGTCACGACCCCGATCAGGCGTTCGCCTTCGCAGTCGAAAACGACAGCCTGCTCAGTGGGCACGACGCCATCCCTCAAGCACGTCGCACGACGCCGCGATGAGCGCCGGGCAGGTGGCTATTTCCTGAGTCTGCCAAAACGCCGACCCCTGCAATGCTTGCGCCTCTACCGCGCAGCCTTCCTTGCGCAGGCGCTCGGCCAGCAAGCGCACCCCGGGCGAACACTCGGGTTCTGGCTGGCCAACGAGCTCGAACATAGCGAGGGGCGTGCGGTGACTGTGCGTCACGCTAAGAACAGAGGCTTCAAGCCCTTCGACGAGCGCAGGCGACAGCGTGTAACCGGCAACCTCAACGCTCCGCCCTTCTGCCAGCGCCTTGCGCAAGGCCGCCATCGTCGTTTTGACGTCCGCCTCGTTCAGCATTTCGCTCACACCCTTCAAGCGCAAGAACTGCTGAAGGTGTTGCTTGCCGTTGATCACAGGCTGCCACGCCAGCAAAGGCAGCGCCTTGCTGCTCTGCCTCATCCAGTCAGCCGCAAGCAGGCTCCCGGCACGCAAACTCCAGAGGGCGGAGGGAACCGCGCTGTCACGGGTCAGCCACGCGTGCGCCCGGTCGACATCCTCCAGCCACGCGGCCCAGCTTGCGTCGCCAAAATCGCCAGCACTATCACCACAGCCAAACAGGTCGTGGTACAGCACCCGCCAGCCGCGTTCCGCAAATGCCTGGGCAGCCAGGGCGAGCATACGCCGGGACTTGTTCAGCTCTTCTGCGAATGGCGGCACCAGCAGCAAGTTTCCCACCACCTCCGATGGGTGCTGCGTCAGCACACAAAAGCGCCCTCCGCCTTCACCTTCCAGAAAGAAGGCTTCGCGCACTGCAGTCGTCATGCTCAGCCGAGCTTTCCTTCCACGAACTCGACAAGGGTGCCGACACTTGCAAACGACGAACCGTCGATCTCGTCATCTTCCACAACAAACCCAAACCGCTCCTCGATCAGGTTGATCACGCCAACCACCGCCATCGAATCGAGCTCGGGGACTGCGCCGAGCAGGGGTGTATCCAGGTCGAACGAATGCGCGCGCCCACCAAGGCTGAGCACCTCATCGATGATGGCCAGCACTTCCTTCTTGATATCCAAAACGCTCTCCTGTGATCGTGCGTGTAGTTTTGTCCTGCCAGGGCGATCCGGCGCCCAGCGAAGCAGCGCGCGTATTATATGGCCAGTGCCCGCACATCCTGCATAACCGGGCCGGCATTCCACCGGCCACCGCGACAACAAATCTCTGCGCAACCATGTTACCTGCCCGTCTGCAACGCGTCTTCGATGAGTTCGGCATCCGCGAGGGGCTCTACTACCTGACCGCCAAGGCGCTGTCAGCCGCCAGTCGCGGCACCATCAGGCTGGTGAGATACCACTTCGTCGCCCAGCCAGTGCCGCCAGCCACCAAGGGCAGCCGCCCCTCGCCAAAAAGCACCGTGCGTATCGTAGCCCCCGACGATCCGATAACAGCCAGCTTTCCCCGCCCCACCGAAGTCATCCGCGGCCGCTTTTCAAATGGCAACACGTGCTTTGTCGCAGAAACAAACGGGCGTTTCGCAGGTTTCCTGTGGTTGGCGCACAAGGCCTACGAAGAAGACGAAATCCGCTGCCGGTACGAGCTGGAAGACCCCGCACACTGCGCGTGGGACTACGACGTGTACGTCGAGCCCGACTTTCGCATTGGTCGCACCTTCTCGCGCCTGTGGGAATCGGCAAACGCACATCTCGCGGCCCAAGGCGTCCGCTGGAGCCTGTCGCGCATCTCGGCCTTCAACCCGGCATCCCTCGCTGCACACCGGCGGCTCGGCATTCAGACGATCGCCAGCGCGAGCTTCCTCTGTGTTGGAGCCATGCAACTCAGCCTGATCGATCGCCGGCCCTACATCCATTTCAGCATCACCGATCGTCGCCCGACCTTGTTGCTGTCTCCCCCGGAACACGGCACACCCTCGCAACCCGCCCCCGACTAGCCCGACGCGGCGGTTACTTCGGCAGGTCGCGCCACACGCCGGCCCTGCGCAAGCGGTTTTTGAGCCCTGGCAGTGGAAAACCCTTCGCGTAAGCCATGTGCGCACTCTCGAGTGCCTTGTCGTACTTTTTGAGGTCCGTGTAAGCGAGCCCAAGGTTGTAATGCACATTGGCATCATCACCTGCGATCTCGCGCGCCTCCTCGAGTTTCTTCACTGCCTCACCGGGGCGCCCGTGTTTGAGGTGATAGAGCCCGTAAATCACCTTCACCATGCCATCGCTCGGCTGATAGGTCTCTGCACGTAAGAGAAAGCAATCAACCGTGTATTTTGCGCCAAGCGGCTGGTTCGTTTTCTCCTTGATGCCGAGGTTCACCATCGCCATCAACGCACGGTGGTGATTCGGGAATGCCCCCAGCGTATAGCCGAGGTCGCCACCGAAAGGTCCCGTCTTCTGCTTGGTGAAGGTCTCAACGCCCACATCGAAGTGGTACTTCTCCACGACTGGCAGCTTGTCCTTATCTACCCGATAGTCGTGGGGCCCGTAACCACCCGGCTGCTTCTGCAGGGTTCCACACCCCATCGCCTCCAGCCCGCTCTGCCCAATCGCCACGGTCGGCAGGAGGCAGGCCGCCATCACAGCAAAGCAGCTAGACTTCGATCGAATTCCCATTTTTCTCGCCTTCCATCAAACATGGCGACCGCCACGGTTACCTCGACAAGAACACGAACCCACCATGCCCGCTCAGACATCACCTGCGCTTGATCAACTGCTGGACGGTCTGACCACAACACTCGCCGAATGGGTGCGCCCTGCACTGGGGCTGGTCGATCCGCACACCGGCAAGCCCACGCCGCCCGACCACTACGGGCAGGCCTGCGCTGCGCTCGCGCTATGTTCCCCCAACCAGGGCATGGCGTGCAAACGCGATGCCGCCCTCGCGGCGTGGCTGGACACTCCGGACAGCCAGATCGGCCACCTTCCGTTCAACCGGCTCGCCCTGCACCTGATGGGCACCCTGTTCGCTGACCAGTTCGACAGCACACAAGCCGCCCTGATCCAGGCCGGAATCCAGCGTTGCCGACTTCGCAGGCGTTATCCGTCAAATAACTGGACGCTTCTCGCCGCCACCTGCACGCTGATTGAGGCCGCGCCCGCGCAGCGCCCCCGCCACGCCCGAGCCCTGGCCGGCATGATCCGACGTTGGACAACCCACAAAGGCGGGTTCATTGACTACCCCGCGAACCCAGGCAACGCGATCTGCACGCCGCTCGCCTATCACCACAAAGCACTGTTTCTAGGCGCGCTCGCCCTGCGATTCTGCGCCGACGATGAGCTTGCCGGGCAGACGCGGCGGCTCTTCGACTGGCTGGTTCATTGCTGGGACGATGCAGGTTATGCGGGCGGTTTTGGCCGCAGCACCCATGCCCTGTTTGGCGATGCCTGCCTCATCGCAGCGCTGATCCTGCTTGGCGTCGACGAGCACGGCCCCGCCGATGCGCTGGCACGACGCCTGCACCGCCAACTGCGCCCCGACGGCTTCCTGTGGCTCGACCCTTGGGGCCCCACGCAAGGCACTCGGCACTGGGACGACTACATGCACCTTTCCGTCTACAACGCCTGGGCTGCCGCAATCCTTCGCGCGGCGCGCGAGGTGCAAGCACGCTACCCGCTCGCCCCGGCCTTGCAGACGCTGCAGTGGCAAGCCAATCGCAGCGGGCTGTTCCATGACGAAGAAGCCGGCCTCGCGAGCTGGCGGGACGAAACCGGAGACGTGATCCTGCTCAGCACCACCGGACAACCGCCGCAAGCCCCCGCCCCTTGCACGGCAGATCTGCGATACAGCGGCGGGCGGATCTACCACCTCCGGGTTGACAGCCAGGCCGTCATGGCCCCCGGCTACCGCGGGCCGCTCTCGCAGCTTCAATCCACCCCGGCCCTGGCTGATGCCACGCCCCTCCTGCGCGAGGGCTCCAGGCTGTGCGTCATCGATCGCTACCCCGGTCCGGTGCTCGCGGCCACCACTGGCGGCTTCTCGCTGCGCCTTCGCGGACAAGTCCACCTTGTTGCCCCCTCGCCCGCTACAACGCTGCGCGGGCGCATCGTGGCGGCAATCGACTGGCGCCTCCTCGGCGGGCGCCTGGGTCGCGGTGCGAATCTGAAACGAACACCCCTGCCTGGGTACGACGCCACCCGGACGCTGCAACTCGACGCCGGGCCCCAAGGCGTTACGGTCACCGAGGAACTCGCACTCCTGCCTTTCACCCATGCGCGCTGCGTGCACCCGGGCGCCGAGCAGTTCAGCGAGCCGATAGCGGCACTACCGGCGAACACCGCTCCATACGTCCATCGGCAATACAGGCGCTACGATCTCGCCAAGGGCACGGCTTCCTCCGCGCCGGACACGCCCTGATGCCTCGGCCGCAAGGGTACCGGGCGCAACTCCGCCTGCTCAGCAACCCAGCCGCAGACGCTCCAGTTCGATGACCTGCAGCGCCGGCCGCACATACCACATCGCCTGGCTCCGGGACGTCAGCAAATCAACACCGATCCGTCCATACAGCTGCGTTTTCCGCAGCGGGGTCGTCGCCGCGACCGGCGCCTGCCGAAGGTAAGAAAGGAATGCTCGCCGCGCCGCGCGATAGTAAGCATGGTCAGCTGCCGACATCACCGCCTTGACGCGCTTGTCCTCATAGGGGATGTCAGCGTATTCCGGATAGGCGCGGCGGATGGTTTCGTCGTGCAGGCGATTGTCCTCCATCATCGAGGGGTCGAGCGAAAACAGAAAGTCGAAAACGTCGTGATCCAGATACGGCACGTGCACCACCGGTATCTGATGAAGGGTCGCAAATGGTATCAAGGCGACGTAGCGCCTGGTCCGATTTCCGAAAACGAACGACAAGACCGGATTCGGAAGGTCCGCGTGCCTGCGCAATTCCGGCACAAGCCTCTCCACCGCGTCATTCAAGTGGATTCGGGAAAGGAATGCGTCGGTGAACACGCTGCGCAGCATCGGCTCGGCATTGCTTTCGCCCAGAATGAGCCGCGCAAGGTCCTCCCAAGCCTCCTCCCGGAACAGCGCCGTCTTGCGGCTGTTAAGCATAAAACCACCCGATAGCACCGATCCTGCCAAGCCGTCATACATAATCGAATAATCACCGACCAACCGCGACGCGAGCGGTAGGACCCAGGCATGCCCGCCCCCGCAGTGGTTGGTCAGGTGAATATCCTTCAACTCCGCATCGAAAGAACTCGACGGTTTGTCGATCTCGATGTGCGCGATCCCCAGCCGATCAGTGAGCAGCCTGGCCACCCGCATGTCCTCGTCGGTCGACGGCGGGCGAAACCTCACCGTTGCGCAAGCCGGCGGACGCACCCCCTGCTTGACGAGTTCAAGGAGGATGTGCCGCGAATCCCGCCCACCGCTCAAGGGCACCATGAAGCGCTCATCGCCGGGCAACCTGCGTGCGATCGCCCGGGAAAAAAGCGCGCCATAGTTATCCACCGCCTCGTCGAAAGTGGGCGCCAGCACGGACGAGGGCAAGGCGCCCTCTTTATGCTGCTGGATATCCAGGCGCCCGTTCTCCCAGGTCAAGGTGCTGTTCGGCGGCATGAAACGCACGTCGTCGAATGGCGTATCGCTCCCGACGAAATGCCCCATGCGAAAGAAGATGGCGAGCGCCGGATAATCCAGTTGGCGATCCGAATTGCCCCTCACCACCTGCTCAAGCGAAGGAGAAATGCAGATCGACTTCGATTTTGCGCAGTAGAACAGGGGATAGAGCCCGTAGCGATCATTAGTCACCACGAGCCGACGTCCATCCCATGCCCACTCAAGGAACGCGCCGTCGTCGAGTTGCCCCACATCCCGGAGCACGCGCCGACCAAGCAGACATTTCATCACTCCATCGACGCGAACGAAGTCACTCTCTAGAGAAACGTAGAAAAATGGCTTCCCAGTATGGTCAACATTATCAAGACTCATTTTTCCGCCGAACACGAGTATTCCCGATCTTTAGCAACCTTTACAACAGGCTCCACGATATCGCCTGAACTCGAAAACTATCGAGCGCCAAATACAAACTTGCCGGAAATATTAAAAAGCTCCAGCATCGACCTCGGATCCCTCCGCAAAGTTCTAAAAACGAGTTTCCAGTCAAATGGCTTTCGCCTCCGCAAAAGGTGAACGACCCCACCCACAAACTCCTTACGCGCAGCACCCAACTGGCTTTCAACGTATAGCCTTTGCTGCGCACTCAAAGGAACCTCACCACAAATAGCTTTCGCAAGATCAATATAGCTCGAAGCCCGCAAGAGGGAATCACGAGTCCCCCACGATGCACTATCGAATATATTCACGCCCTCTCCTTCAGTGCTCAATATCCTTGTGGAAAAAGCGACCTTATTTACGGCACAACAAAGATGCAGCTTAAATAGCCTATCCTGCCCGTTCCTCAGCTTGTCACTGAAACGCAAATCGGGCGCGATACTTCGCCGGTAAACCATGGCTGACGGCCCCATGATGTTGCTTCGGCGTACGGCATAGTCGAAGAAGTTGCCCTGATACTCATACAGGTTGGAATCAGCATCAATAAGCAGGTGATCTTTGGGCTGTAGATTCAGTCTCGGATCATTTTCCCAATTGAACCGTGACGCTTCCTCAGAATATCTCTTGCTATCACTAAAGAACAGATCATAGCCCTTCTCAAGCGCTTGAATCGCACAAGCAAGAAAGGACTCCATCCATTGATCGTCCGAGTCCATGAGGGCAATGTAATCGCTTTCTGGGCAGACATTATCCAGACACTTGTTTCGCGCAGCACCAGCGCCAGCATTCGCCTGACGAACGATATGAACCCGCGGATCCAAGCAGCTTTCCTTAGAAAGATCCTCTTCTGCAGGAACTGGCGAGCTGTCATCTGTTATGACAACCCTTAGATCGAAAGGCCCCTCTTGGGCAAGAATGGATTTGACACACTTCGCGAGTACGCCGTGCTTTCTCTGGTAGTACGGAATAATAACTGAGACGAGAGGACGTCTATTTATCTTCGAGGCTGAATCGGTCACTTCTTACCCTCCACAATGCCACGTAGCCAACAAACGGTAACGAAGATCCACGACTTAAAATGGGAAGGCTTTTCCCGGCAACTTGCAATGAACTCTGGCATTGCTTTCCCGTAGTGTCCCTTGCTGTAATGCCGGTAACCGCAAGAAAAGTGGATGTGCTGCAGGCGCGCTGAAAGTTGTTGCGGCGTTATCGATTCGCCGTTAGGGCTGGAGAGGCCCCATCTGCCCGTCGCCCGCCGGATGATGTGCGCCGCATAGTTGAAGTCGGCACCTCGCGCAATCGCGCTCCCCGGGTGCTGCCGGTAAACGGCAAAGACGCGCTTGAGCACGTGGATCTCAGTCTCCCGTGACGCCCGGAGGAAAAAATCGTAGTCCTGCCCCAGACGTAGCGTCTCGTCGAACAGCCCGATCCTCTCCACCAGAGCCCTGCGCATCATGACCGTGGTGGTCCAGACGTAGTTATCCAGCAGCATCTTGTGGTACCCCCAGCCCGACGCATCGGGGTCGACCGCAGCGGGGTCGATGGCCGCGTTGCCAGCAGCGAGTGCGGCCGGGTCGCCGAATCTGCCATCGGCATCGGCCACCCAGGGGGCGAAGCCGGTGCCAAGCATCGCGATGTCGGGGTGGGCCTCGAAGTAGTCGAGCTGAGCCTTCAGCTTGCCGGGCAGCCAGACGTCGTCTGCATCGAGAAAGGCGATGTACTCTCCCCTCGCCTCGCGCAGACCGACGTTGCGGGCAGTGGCAGAACCGCCGTTCTCCTTGCGGAAAAGCCGGACCCACGGGAACTGCTGCTCGACATGGTCCGCCGTGCCGTCGCGGGAGCCATCATCGATGACCAGGATCTCCAAATCCGGGACGTCCTGCGCCTCAACGCTACGGATCGCCTCGGCGATAAAGGGCTTGACGTTGAAGGCGGGGACGACTACGGACACTCGGGGCAGGTCGTGGCTCATTCTCTCTTCCGAAGGGACTGCACAGTACTGCACAGCCGCGTTAAGTTCAGGCGCGTATTATATGCGCCGGGCCTGTAGCGCCCGTGACAGATCCCGCATGGGAGGCGACTTTTGTCGCCGAGTCGTTTTTCGACCCGACGCACAGCGCCACGAGTGATCGCCAAAACTCCCGCAGTTGCCCGGCGACGCTATTGATCAGTTCCAGCAAGCAAGCAACCGGACCAACACCACGATGGGAACACGCAGGGCGCTAGGCGTCACCAGCTTCGCGCAAATCGTCACCTTTGCGCTCAATCTGATCAATGTCATTGTCGTTGCGCGACTCCTTACGCCCGCGGAGATCGGCGTCTTCTCCGTAGCCGTCGCCTTTCAGGGCATCATCCACGTGTTCCGGGAGTTCGGTGTCAGTCAATACCTGGTGCAGGCGCAATCGGTCGACGACGACAAGTTTCGGGCCGCCTTCTCGCTCACGCTGATGTTCTCCTGGGCGATCGCCCTGTTCCTGTTCGTGGGCGCCGAACCACTGGCCGCGTTCTACAAGCACGAGGGCGTTGCATCGGTGCTTGCGCTGCTCGCCATCAATTTTCTGCTGCTCCCCTTCGGCACGCCTTCGCTCGCCATGTTGAAGCGGGAGTTGCGCTTCGACAGCCTTGCGGTGAATCGCATTGTAAAAATGGCCGCAGCGACGCTGGTGACGATCATCACCGCCTGGCTCGGCCAGAGTTACCTCAGCATGGCGTGGGGGGCCATCGCCGGGCAGGTCGCTGGCGTCGTGGCGATCGCGTTCGTGCGCCCCCAGGGACTCGTCATGCTGCCAAGCTTCAAGGGGGTCGGCTCCATCTTTCGCTTTGGCTCGATTTCAAGCGCCGCAACGCTCGTCCACGAGTTGGGCCGTAGCGCCCCGGATCTCATCATCGGCCGCACCCTGGGCTTCTCTGCGGTGGCCTACTACAGTCGCGCTGCCGGCTTGCGCGACATGCTGCTCGGGCAACTCGTGACGGTGGTGAACGGGGTCCATTTCCCGACCTTTGCGCACGCCATACGTAACGGTGCAAATGCCGCCGAGCTGTACACCAGGGCGACGACCTATCTGACGGCGATCACCGTGCCCTTCCTGGCACTGCTCGCCTTTCTCGCCGAGCCACTCATCCTGTTTTTCTTCGGCGACCAGTGGCTCGTCTCTGCCCCGCTCGCCACCCTGCTCTGCCTGTTCGCGATCATCACCGCCCCCTACGCACTCGCCAACCCTTCACTGGTTGCCGGTGGCCATGTATCCAGCGTCCTGTATCTGGAGTGTCTAATTCAGGCCGCGCGCATTCTGGTTCTGCTCACCTCGATCTGGCTGCCACTCGAAAAGGTGGTACCGCTGTTGGGGATCGTCGCCGTGGTAGAAGCCGCTGCCTATCACCACTGGCTGAAACGACACTTCGGCATCGGCTTCCTGGCGATGCGCAAAGTCATCGTCGCCGCATGCGTGCTGACGCCGCTCACGCTCGTGGGTCCGGCCTTGGTGTCGATGACGACGATCGCCAACAGCCGCGCGGCGCACCTGCTCTTTGGCTATCTTGCGCTGGCCAGTCTGGCGGCGCTGGCCGGCTGGATCGCCGGCCTGTTCCTGCTGAAGCACCCCTTGCGCGATGAATTGCTCGGTCTGGCAAGAAAAGTCCGACGCCGGACGAAGAAGTAGGCGGGCGCGTTCAGGCGCCGGGGTACTGGCGCCTCAGGTTTGCTGCCAGTCGCAGGCCGAACTTGAGCGCCCCATTGTCCCAGGGCGTAAAGCGGGGTAGCTGGAAGGGATCGCAGCCTCGGCTCGCGGCGCCCCAGTTGGTGGCGACGGCCGCCTCGAAGCCGAGCTCACTCACCATCTCCACGTGTTCGCGGCGGTAATCGGCCTCGATCTTTCCATTGGGGTACGCGAAAAGGCTTACCTTTTCGCCCAGGATCGCTTCGAGAGCATCCTTGCTGGTCGCAATCTCTTCTCGCGCGCTCTGCTGGTCGAGGCGAGCAAGAATCGGATGGCTGACGGTGTGCGCCCCGACCACCATACCCGCGGCCCGCAGTTCTTGAACCTGAATCGAAGTCATCATCAGGTCGTCTGGCAAGACGACACCCGCCAACTCGGCAATTTCACTGACCGCTTCGGCCCGCTGAGCAGCCGGGAGATGCTTGATCCTCGGGATAAGCGTCGAAAGCGCGGCTCTTTTCTCACCGAGCGAGCCGACAGCAAGCGGAGAAATGCCTGCCGTTTCACAGCCGAGATGGCTTGAGTGCGTGGCACGGACCGACTCGATGATGGAGTCATTCCACATGCGCCCGCCATCGAGGAAGCCAGTAGCAATGAAGAACGTCGCAGACAGCTTGTGCTTTTGCAGCAGGGGTAATGCGACCGTTCGGTTGTCGGCATAGCCGTCATCGAAAGTGATGGCTGCAGCCCTGGGGGGCAGGTTCCCTGCCTTGAGACGGCGCACGGCTTCGTCCAGCGGAAGAATGTTCAGCCAGGCACCGAACCAGCGCAGCAGTTCGTCGAAGCGTCGCGCGTCAACCTCATCCGGAAACAGAGGATCGGGAGCAGGAAGCACTCGATGGAAGATCAATATCGACAGCCGGCCGCGCGCCCCGCCAGGCGAGAGCGCCGCAAGCGCAAGTTTTGGAATGCCGAGCTCGAGCGCGCACGTCATCGTTTCACCGACATTGTCTGATTGATCACCTGTGGGGCAGGTGCAGCAGCGCCACCATTCTTGCTGCTAGCGACTCGCTTCAGCCCTGCGTACTCGAGGAAGGAAACCGGCGCCTCTCGCTCCCATGCTCGAGTGTCGACCCAGCGCTTGGCGAGCACGACCATCAGCATCACGTTGTAGGGCAAGTCGAAGTAAGAAAGGCTGAGAAACGCCCCGCCTACGGCAAAGCCTACAAAGCAAACCTGCGCCATCGCACCCAAGTCTGCCGCCCACCGGGTCTCAGGCACATCCCGCGCATTCTTGTTCAACCACCCAGCCATCCGGTACGCCGAAACCCACATGCCGAGGTACAGAAATAGGCCAATGAAGCCATGGTTACCGAGTACCTGGAAGTAAATGCTGTGCGCAGCCAAGACCGTCTGGTTGTAGAAACCATAGAGGATGAAGAGCACTTGATGCTGGTAGCTCATGCCAGCACCAAACAAGTGGTTCTTTGCAACCTCCCAAGCCACGATCCACGCATTGATCCGCCCCATGGCGGAGGCGTCTTCCTCATAAGTCCTGATCGTCTGCATTCGATCCCACCAATGCTCCGGCATCATCGGAAGCATCGCCAGCAAGACGACTGCAATCATCAATGCGATAGGCCCCTTCTTCTTGCTCCGCCACCAGAACATGGCGCCCATGGCGGCGATGGCCAGCAGCGCGCCGCGGGAGTGAGAGCCCAGAGCCGAGGCGGCACATAGAAGCATGACGGCAGATATGCCATGGCGCACCCAAGCCTTGCTGACCTGAAGCTGCAGAAAATGAAGCAGCGGAATGGCCATGATCAGGGCAAGCGCAAATTCGTTGTTGTCCTGGATGAATGATCCAGTGGGCCCCCACGTCCGGTGGTTACCCCCTGTGAGGATGGTGAACACCCCCCCTTTGGCGCCTAGTACAGCAAGAGACCCAGCCGTGACCCATGCGAACGCCATGATGTGATGCTTGGAGAACAAGAGCGCCGCAGCCACAAAGGTCATGAAGTAAATCTTCATGACCTTGTTCCATTGCTCGTAGTCCCCAGCGGGATCCATGCCAAACAGCCATGAAAACGTTATTGCCAGAGTGAGCAGGAAGAACCACACCATGGGTGGGCCCTGAAAAGGGTTTTGTCGGTCACGCGTATAGAGCAAACCTAGCAGGGTTACGCCCGCCGCGACGGCTGCCACCGGCGCCGAATAGGCGAAGCCCCATGCATATCGATGCGGGTTCATGATGCTGAGCCAGGTCCACAGCATCACACCGATCCATGGGCGTTTGAGCGCCATAAGCGCGATCACACCCACGATCGAGATAATCAGCAAGTCACGCATCTGGTTTTGTTTCCTTTACCGCACCGCCACGTGGCTCACCACGTAGCGGAACTTCCCCGACTTCTCGGCCGGGATGGATTCAACGAATTCCACCGACACCTCCACCCCCGCCCCCAGCCTGCGGCGAAAGCCTTCAATCACGGTCGCATCCAGCCCCTCGGTGCTCGCCCCCGCCTCCGGCACGATCAGCGCCCGGGTATGGCTGCGCGTCTCCTGCACGATCTTGAAGGCGCGCACCGCCGGGATGTCGCGCAGGATGTAGATGAGCGATAGCCCATGCAGCACGGTGCCGTCTTCCGCCACCACGAAGTCAGTGCTGCGCCCCTGGATGTCCTTGAGGATCGGCAGCCCTCGCCCGCAGGGACAGGCCTCATCGCCCAGCGTGCCGATGTCCCCGGTGCGGTAGCGGATGAAAGGGTAGTCGCGCGTGGCCAGGTGAGTGACCACGATCTCGCCCGACTGGCCCGGCGGCAGCACCCTGCCCGCCTCGTCGATAATCTCGACGACGATGTCCTCGGCCGTGATGTGCATGTTGCCGCTGGGCGATGAGGCCTGTCCCTGCGGGCGAGGGCTGCCGATCCTCAAGGACATCCAGGGGCGCAGCACTGACTTCGTGGTGGCGGAAG
>QXGG01119305.1_pt1 | contig 19014 bp, 17 predicted proteins | sample 1982491 | NCBI WGS metagenome assembly QXGG01 (sample SAMN09924614, study PRJNA488089) | Wastewater metagenome, whole genome shotgun sequencing project. | isolation source: South African research farm wastewater | place: South Africa: Irene, Agricultural Research Council, Animal Production... | reverse complement strand
TCAGCACATCATTGGGCGTGGTTTCAGATTGAAAATCCACACTCATATCAGCGTCTTTCAGCGTAGCCGGACCAAAAGGTGCACGACGGGTAATATGCGCCAGCTTGGTCGTGCAATAGCTAAATAACCAATCACCATTACTCAGCAAACAGTTAAACACACCCTGACTACGGTACTCCTCACAAGCCGCCACAATCACCGGCAAAAACTGCTCAATGCAACACTGCTCGGTGCACACATCACGCAAACGATTTAATAAATCACAAAACGCTGCTTCGCTGTCAGTATCCCCTACCGACTGGTACATACCTGCCCTGGGAGTAAAATCAGCAAGTTGACCATTATGCGCAAAACACCAGTTACGCCCCCACATTTCACGCATAAAGGGATGCGTATTGGCCAAGCTCACCGCCCCCACATTGGCCTGACGAATATGACCGATCACCGTTTCACTTTTAATCGGATAACGCTCCACTAAGCGCGCAATTTCAGAATCAGCACTGGCTAACGGATCTTGAAATAAACGCAAACCGCGCCCTTCATAAAAACCAATCCCCCAACCATCACGATGCGGCCCCGTATGACCACCGCGCTGCATCAATCCGGTAAAACTAAACACCACATCCGTCGGCACATTAGCGCTCATGCCCAATAACTCACACATAGCAATCTCCCTTAGCGACGCGCTACCAAACCAGAAGGTTTACTCTCTGCTTCAGCGTCTAATATTTGCTGCATCGTCAAAGTTGAATCAGGGGCTTTCTTCACTGACGGTTCACGACGTTTAACCGGTGCGGCAGGTGCAGCAGCAGGTGTAGAAGCCTCACCACCACTGTCATCGGCGACCGCTTTGCGCCCTCGCATTAACCAGCGCAGCAATACAAACACGGCATACACTGCAAATACCACACCGCCATACATCACCAAGTCAGCCACCGAGCGCCATGCATCGTTACCCACCTTAAACAGTAAATCCATTACCGTCATCGCAATAGCAGGTGCATAAAAATCACGCGCAGGATCAACCACTGTTGGCGTAAACAGCAATATCGCAACCGCAACCCGCAGCGGTTCGCGCAAGTAGCGCCACATCCAACCGGTAAAATAAAACCATGCCAATAAACAGCCTAAAGCTGATACCGCATAAATACCCCACGCCAACTGATAATCGTTTTCTGTCATGATGTTTTTAAAGCACTAAGAGGTTCTAAAGGAGCCGCTATGATAGCGATTTTTTTGTCATTTAGCTTGAGTTGCCCAGCGCATTTATTAAAACACCCTGCGCCATCAGCCTTACCCGTATAATCACACAGTCAAGTCAGCGTGGTATTTAGCCAGCATGCTGCTGCAACGCCCAGCGCACATGTTCCTGCACTAATTCTGAAGGGTCATCCAAGCGCGCACGCAAAGCCTCAAGCACCACAATCGTCGAAGGCGCATTGCCTAAGCCCACTGCTAGATTGCGCAACCAGCGCTCATAACCCGTACGGCGCATGGGCGAGCCTTGCGTACGTTTTAAAAACTGCTCCTCAGTCCACATAAAGAGTTGCGCTAAGGTGACATTATCTAAATCATGGCGCGGCTTAAAATCATCTTCTTGCGTGGGTTTCGCAAAACGATTCCACGGGCACACCAGCTGGCAATCATCACAACCAAACACACGGTTACCCATCAATGATCTGAGTTCGACTGGAATCGCACCTTTAAGCTCAATCGTCAAATATGAAATACAGCGGCGCGCATCCAGCACGCGCTCACCCACAAAGGCTTGTGTGGGGCATACATCTAAACAGGCGCTGCACTTGCCGCAATGATCACGGTCTTGCGGCGCATCCACCGGTAAAGGCAGATCAATAAACAGCTCGCCTAAAAAAAACCAACTGCCCGCTTTGCGATTTAAGATCAGCGTATTTTTGCCCATCCAACCCAAGCCTGCTTTACGCGCTAAAGGCTTTTCCATGACCGGCGCACTATCAACAAAAGCACGGTAACCAAAAGGACCAATCGCGGCAGTGATTTTTTCTGCCAACTGCTGCAAACGTTTGCGAATTAGTTTGTGATAGTCACGCCCTAAGGCATAGCGTGAAATATAGGCTTGTTCAGGCTGCGCCAGCATCTGCGCCATCCGTGTATCTTCAGGCAGATAGTCCATGCGCACGGAAATCACTCGCAGGGTGCCTGGCACTAACTCTGCAGGGCGCGAACGCATCGTGCCATGACTGGCCATATAGGCCATTTCACCATGATAGCCAGCGGCTAAATAGGCATCCAAACGTGCCGCGTCTTCATCCAGCTCAGTATCACTAATACCCAGCTGCTGAAAGCCCAGCTCTGCAGCCCACTGGCGAATGGACGCGGTCAGTGCAACCAAATCAAGCTCTTGAGCCGACATGTAACGCGCCCTCTTAAACATTGTTATGCTATCAATTAAAGTATCGACCATGGGCACACAATCATGATGCATTCCCAATCCGTGCGCAGTATACATGCTGGCAATCTTGCACGCCTTGCACCGCGCGCCAGTGATACCCATAAAGGCCAGCTGGGGCATGTGCTGGTTATTGCCGGCGATTTAGGTATGGGTGGCGCAGGATTGCTCAGTGCTGAAGCCGCTTTACGCTGCGGTGCTGGAATGGTCAGTTTAGCGACCCGCAGTGAGCATATCAGTGCAGCCCTGAGTCGCTTACCTGAGGTTATGAGTCATGGCATACGCAGCGCCACACAATTGCGCGAACCCTTAGCGCGCGCCAGTGTCTTGGTTGTGGGTCCAGGTTTGGGACAATCGCCATGGTCGCGCGCGCTGTTGAGCGGCGTTACGCACGAAAAGATGCCACAAATATGGGACGCTGATGCACTGAATCTGTTGGCCGATGGGTTGTGTCGCCCGGCTCAACACTTAGTTATGACGCCTCACCCCGGCGAAGCAGCGCGCTTACTGCATATCAGCACAGCCCAAGTACAAGCCGACCGAAACAACGCGGCACTACAACTCGCGCAACGCTATAATGCGGTCACTGTACTTAAAGGTCATTACTCATTAATCGCCACACCTGAGGGTGAGCTATCACGCGTGGAACGTGGTCATCCGGTCATGGCGGGCGCAGGCCTAGGTGATGTTCTGAGCGGCGTGATCGCAGCCCTGATTGCACAAGGCTTAGCCGCTTACCCTGCAGCCTGTTTAGCGGTATGGCTGCACGCCTGTGCAGGCGAACGTCTGGCCTTAAACGGCCGTGGACTTGCAGCCAGCGATATGTGTCACAGTATTCGATATTTATTAGAGGAACACAGCCCATGTCAGGCGTAGAACTGTATATCAAAGATGAAGACGCCATGACGCGTTTAGGGCACGCCATTGCCGCTCAAACGGCAGGGCATGGTCTAATTTTTTTAGAAGGTGATTTAGGTGCCGGAAAAACCACCTTATCGCGCGGTATCATCCAAGGCTTAGGCCATCAGGGTGCGGTAAAAAGCCCCACCTTCACTTTAGTTGAACCTTACGAAATAGACGCAATACGCGCTTGGCACTTTGATTTATACCGCCTCGCTGACCCAGAAGAGTTGGAATACTTAGGCATTCGTGACTATTTTGCTGACGATGATCTGTGCTTAATTGAATGGCCACAACAAGGAAAAGGTTATTTACCCCAACCTGACCTTGAAATCACGATAAAAGCTCATAATGATGGGCGAATTGTGCGATTATTAGCGCATAGCACACGTGGCGAAAGTTGGTGCGCTGCTTTAAGCACCCCAACTTAATCACCGACTTAATCACATAGCGAGGTTATCCGTGCGCCGTCAATCGTTCATTATTGCTTTACTTGTTTGCATTATTTTACCTGTGCAAGCCTTTGCTATGACGCAAATTAATAGTGTGCGCCTCTGGCGTGCACCCGACAATACGCGCCTCGTGTTTGACCTCACTGGCCCGGTTGAGCACAACGTGTTCACCCTGAGCGCACCTGACCGTATCGTTATTGATATCAAAAAAACCAAGCTCTCCACCCAACTGAGTGGCCTAACCGGTGGCAAATCACCCATCACTGAAGTGCGTAGCGCCCACCGTGAAACGGATGAGTTGCGCATTGTTTTAGATATCTCCGAGCAAGTCACACCGAAAAGTTTCACGCTAACGCCCAATCAGCAATACGGTCACCGCTTAGTGGTGGACTTATTTGATAACGCTCCCAGCGCGGTAACCAATCAACCTATACAGCAGCCGATTACTGCGCCAGTGCTGCGTCCACAAACACCAAAACTGAGCAATCTAGCAGCGTCCAGTAAGCGTGATATTGTTATTGCGATCGATGCTGGACACGGTGGCGAAGATCCCGGGGCAATAGGCCCTGGTGGCTTGCGTGAAAAAGATATCGTGTTAAAAATCGCCCAAGAACTGCAACGACAAATCAATGCTGAAAAAGGTTTCCGCGCTGAACTGGTGCGCACCGGTGACTACTTTATTCCGCTGCGTCGTCGTACAGAAATTGCCCGTAAAAAAGGTGCTGATTTATTTGTGTCTGTCCACGCGGATGCTGCGCCACGTGCGGCCGCCTTTGGCGCATCGGTGTTTGCTTTATCTGACAGCGGTGCGACTTCAGAAACAGCGCGTTGGTTGGCGGACAGCGAAAACCGCTCCGACTTAATTGGTGGCGCTGGCAATGTAAAGCTTGACGATAAAGATGCCATGCTGGCGGGCGTATTACTCGATCTGTCGATGACTGCCTCGCTCTCATCCAGCCTCGATGTTGGCCAAAAAGTCTTAAGCAATATGGGCCGTATTACACCGCTGCATAAAAAACGCGTTGAACAAGCCGGCTTTATGGTGCTGAAATCACCTGATATACCCTCGATCTTGGTCGAAACCGGCTTTATCAGTAACCCTGGCGAGTCCAAAAAACTCGCCAACCGCTCGCACCAGCAAGCCTTAGCCCGCTCGATCCATCAGGGTATTCGTGGTTTCTTCCAACAAAATCCACCGCCGGGCAGTTACGTAGCTTGGCTACGTGACTCTGGCAAGCTAGCCATAGGCCCGCGCGAGCACGTCGTACGCTCAGGCGAAAGTGTGTCCTTACTCGCCCAGCGTTATCAGGTCACTGTCACCCAACTGCGCTCCAGCAATAAGCTGCGCAGCGACGTACTTAAAGTAGGACAAATACTGACAATCCCTGCGACCACATTAGCGGGGCAATAAGGAAAACAATGACTGATCTGCGTGCCATTCACCTACTGAGCCCGCGCTTAGCCAACCAAATTGCTGCGGGTGAAGTGGTCGAAAGACCTTCATCCGTGGCCAAAGAATTGCTCGAAAACTGCCTTGATGCAGGCGCCAAGCGCATCGATATTGACGTTGAGCTCGGCGGCATCAAACGCTTACAAATCAGAGATGACGGTCACGGCATTGCGGCTGATCAACTGCCCTTAGCGCTGGCGCGGCATGCCACCAGTAAAATTGCCGCTTTGGATGACTTAGAAGGTGTTGCAAGCCTCGGCTTTCGCGGTGAAGCACTGGCGTCTATCAGCTCAGTCTCACGCCTCACCCTAACTTCTCGCACCGCTGATGCTGAGCAAGCTTGGCAGGTCGAAGCGGAAGGCCGTGATATGCAACCGCGCGTCCAGCCTGCCGCCCACCCCGTCGGCACTACGGTTGAAGTGTGTGACCTGTTTTTTAACACACCAGCACGACGTAAGTTTTTACGCACCGATAAAACCGAATTTGATCACCTGCAAGATGTGATCAAACGCATGGCGTTGGCGCGTTTTGATGTCGCTTTTCACCTGCGCCATAATGGTAAAACCATTCTTGCACTGCACCCTGCGCCGGATGAGGCATCTCAAGCTCGGCGTATTGCGGCAGTCTGCGGCGATAGTTTTCTTGAGCAAGCAATGCCCATTAACGTCGAGCGCAATGGTTTACACCTGTGGGGCTGGGTGGGCTTACCGACTTTTTCGCGCAGCAAAGCTGATATGCAACACTTTTATGTCAACGGTCGCATCGTCAGTGATCGTTTAGTCAGTCATGCGGTGCGTCAAGCCTATCGTGATGTGATGTACGGCGGTCGTCATCCAGCTTTTGTATTGTTCCTAGAACTTGATCCTGGTGCTGTTGATGTCAACGTGCACCCCACCAAGCATGAAGTGCGCTTTCGTGAAAACCGCAGTGTGCATGATTTTTTATACGGCACACTGCACCGTGCGATTGCTGACATACGCCCCGACGATAATACCGAACCCACTAGCACACTACACTTGCATACTCAGCCAGCGGTGGTCAGTGGTTTGGAGGCCGGTGAGTTTGGCCCCCAAGGTCATATTCAACTCAACACGGCGCCCAACCCACAACCGACTTTTGCGCACAGAGCGCAGCCCAGCAGCTTTAGTCAAGGCAGCTTTAGCCAGCCGCCTGCACCGGCCACGCGCCCACCGGAAAACTATCAAGCGGCCTATAAAGCTTTTGCGGAACCTTTAGCGCAAGTAGCCGAGCACAGCTCAGAAGAGATTCCACCTTTAGGCTTTGCTATCGCTCAGCTCAAAGGTATTTATATCCTTGCAGAAAACCAACACGGATTGATCCTCGTTGATATGCATGCCGCCCATGAGCGCGTGATGTATGAACGTTTAAAGCTGGCAATGGCAGACGAAGGCTTACGCGGCCAGCCGCTCTTAGTCCCCGAAACCTTAGCCCTCAGTGCGCGTGAAGTGGATTGCGCCGCACAACATACGCAATGGTTTATCCAGCTCGGCTTTGAACTGCAAGAGCTCGGGCCAGAAAGCTTAGCCATCCGGCAAATTCCAGCACTGCTTAAACAAGCCGACGCTGCCGAACTCGTTCGAGATGTTTTAACGGATCTGATGGAATACGGCACCAGTGATAAAATCCAAGCACATACCAACGAACTGCTGGCCACCATGTCATGCCATGGCGCAGTGCGCGCCAATAGACGCCTGACACTGATTGAAATGAACGCCCTGCTACGTGATATGGAAACCACCGAACGCAGCGGTCAGTGCAACCACGGCCGCCCAACATGGACACAACTGGGCATGGATGAACTCGACAAGCTCTTTTTGCGTGGACGCTAATCTACAGCGCCTGCTGCTATCATTCGTAGCCTATATACAAAAACAGCAGACACAAAAAAGCCGATACTCAGATCGGCTTTTTTGTGTGCAGCGTAATGCTTATTGCATACCCAGTTTCTTCTCAAGATAGTGAATATTCACACCACCTGTGCAGAAACCTTTGTCAGTCAACAAATCACGGTGTAACGGCACATTACTTTTGATGCCATCAATCACGATTTCATCCAGCGCATTGCGCATCCGTGCCATCGACTCTTCACGTGTTGCACCCCAAGTAATGACCTTACCAATCAGTGAGTCATAGTTAGGTGGTACCGTATAACCACTGTACAGGTGCGTATCAACCCGCACACCGTTACCGCCTGGCGCATGAAAGTGCTTCACTAAGCCTGGGCTTGGCATGAAGTTATCCGGGTCTTCAGCGTTGATGCGGCACTCAATCGAGTGACCCGACATTTTGATATCTTCTTGCTTGATTGACAGCTTATTACCCGCTGCAATGCTGAGCATTTCTTTAACGATATCAACCCCGGTAATCATCTCAGTGATCGGGTGCTCAACCTGAATACGAGTGTTCATTTCAATAAAGTAGAAACGTCCATCTTCATACAGGAATTCAAAAGTACCGGCACCACGATAACCGATTTCTTTACAGGCTTTGATACAACGTGCGTACACACGCTGACGCGCTTCTTCATCAATGAAAGGTGCTGGCGCTTCTTCAATCACTTTTTGGTGACGACGTTGCAATGAACAGTCACGATCACCTAAATGAATCGCATTGCCCTGCCCGTCAGCTAATACTTGAACTTCCACGTGGCGCGGATTACCCAAGTATTTTTCCAAGTAGACCATGGGGTTACCAAAGATTTGTGCACCTTCGTTACGGGTCAATTCTGCCGCACGAATTAAATCTTCTTCTTTATTAACCACACGCATACCACGTCCACCACCGCCACCTGAGGCTTTGATGATCACCGGGTAACCCACTTCGCGCGCAATAGCTAAAGCTTGTTCAGGATCTTCAGGTAATGCACCTTCAGAACCTGGAACAACAGGTACGCCAGCCGCGATCATGGCGGCTTTTGCAGAGACCTTGTCACCCATCAAACGAATGACCGATGCACTGGGTCCAACAAAAGCAAAGCCAGAGTTTTCAACCTGTTCAGCAAAGTCAGCGTTTTCTGCTAAGAAACCGTAGCCTGGGTGAATTGCAGTAGCACCTGTCACTTCAGCGGCAGCAATAATCGCTGGGATATTTAAGTACGACAGTGCACCCGGTGCCGGGCCAATACATACCGTTTCATCCGCTAAAGATAAGTGCATCAACTCGCGGTCTGCTGTTGAATACACCGCTACTGTTTTGATACCTAACTCTTTACAGGCACGAATCACGCGCAAAGCAATTTCGCCGCGGTTAGCAATCAGAACTTTTTCCAACATTGTAAACTCCTAGTCAGTTAGACAATGGTGAATAAAGGTTGGTCATACTCAACCGGCTGACCATTATCGACGAGGATTGAATCAATCACGCCACCCACTTCGGCTTCAATGTGGTTCATCATTTTCATGGCTTCAACGATGCACAACACGTCACCCTTCTTCACAGTTTGACCCACAGCGACGAAATCATCCGCTGTTGGCGAACCTGCGCGGTAGAAGGTACCGACCATAGGTGAACGCGCTACGGTGCCGGTGTATTTAGGGCATGAGGGTGCTTCTGGCTCGGCGGCGGCAGCAACAGGTGCGGGTGCAGCCGCTTGCGGTGCTTGTGCATAGACCGGCTGTTGTGCAACTTGCTTGCTGTGACGGCTGATACGAACGGACTCTTCGCCTTCGTGAATTTCTAATTCATCAATACCAGACTCTTCTAGTAATTCAATGAGCTTTTTAACTTTACGAATATCCATTGAGCGTGACTCCAAATTTAAGAGATTAATTATTTAATGTGTTCAAAAGCTGCGTCTAAAGCAAAACGGTAACCGCTCGCGCCTAGACCGCAAATCACACCTACTGCCACATCGGAGAAGTAGGAATGGTGACGAAAATGTTCGCGCTTGTGCACATTAGAGAGGTGCACTTCGAAGAATGGGATGCTCACCGCAAGCAACGCGTCACGCAATGCGACACTGGTATGAGTAAAAGCGGCTGGATTGATCACAATACAGTCGATCCCCTCATCACGAGCCGCATGAATGCGCTCAATCAGCAGGTGTTCTGCATTACTTTGTAAGTGCAACAGCTGATGTCCAGCTGCTTGTGCCTGCTCAACTAAACCCTGATTGATATCAGCCAGAGTGGTTGCGCCATACACTTCTGGTTCACGTGTGCCTAGTAAATTTAAGTTAGGACCGTGTAAAACTAAAAAACGCGCCATTCAATCGCCTTGAGCGTGATTACAGGGTGACGAATATGCCTAATTTCGGAGTAAATGTCAGCAACTTCCGATAAAAAACATGATTAACTTCATCTTATTTTGGATAAAACAGCGTCGTGTACTGCTTTAACTCTATACACAACCGCCTTTACTCAACTCTAAGCCACCTCAATCTACCGCTCTCACACATTAATCATGCAGCAATGTCACCCGTACCGCATGCAGTTGCTGAGAATTAGTAAAAAACACTTTATAATTAAGCATATTCAAACAGGAGGTACTATTTGTGATTGCACCACGTTTCGCACCACTGGTTTTTGCTATTTTGATGTCGATTTATATGGTTACCGCCATGACCTTTGTAATTACTTGGGCCAACACCGGGCTGGAGGAAGGTTTTTTAATGCGCTGGTTCCATGCCTTTTATATCGCTTGGCCGATTGCTTTTACGCTAATTACAATTGGCGCACCGCGTATCCAAAAAATAGTTGCCAAACGCATTAAGCCATTAAGCTAACCACCAACCTAACCCCCTCTTAGCCTGCTATGCACAGTGACATAGCAGGCTAAGAGCATTAGCACTTACGTAAAATCACGCTACCAATCGAATAGCCTGCACCAAACGAGCTAAGCACACCAATCGCGCCAGCTGGCAGGTCATCTTGATGTAAATGCAGAGCAATCACCGAACCTGCAGAACTGGTGTTGGCATAGGTATCTAAGATCACCGGTGCCTCAGTCGCTGTAGCGTCACGCCCTAATAGTTTACGGGTAATGAGTAAGTTCATATTAAGGTTGGCTTGGTGTAACCAAAAGCGCTGCACGTTGTGCACATCAAGCTGATTGGCGGCTAAATGCTCTGCAATTAAACTGGCCACCATCGGGCACACTTCGCGGAACACCTTGCGGCCTTCTTGCACAAATAACTTATCAGTAGTATCCGCACCTTCATCCGCACAGCGATTGAGATAACCGGCATTGTTACGAATATTATTGGAGAATTGCGTCACCAACTTGGTACTGACCACTTCCAACTGATGTTGTGACACGGCCAACTCTGCATCTTCTAAAATCACGGCCGTACAGGCATCACCAAAAATAAAATGACTGTCACGATCAGTAAAGTTGAGATGACCAGTACAGATTTCTGGATTCACCATCAATACTGCGCGCGCTTGCCCCGCTTGAATAGCGTTGGTGGCAGCCTGAATACCAAAGGTCGCTGACGAGCAGGCTACGTTCATATCATAGGCAAAACCCTGAATGCCCAAAGCCGCCTGCACTTCAATAGCCACAGCGGGGTAAGCACGCTGTAAGTTCGAGCAAGCAACAATCACCGCATCAATATCAGCTGGCGTACGACCTGCGCGCTGCAGCGCTTCTGTAGCAGCCACTACAGCCATCTCACAGAGAATGCCCCACTCGTCATTGCTGCGTTCGGGAATACTGGGTTTCATGCGTTGCGGATCTAAAATACCGGCTTTATCAATGACAAAACGGCTTTTAATACCTGATGCTTTTTCAATAAAAGCTGAACTTGATTCAGGCTGGGCTTCGATAGCGCCACTGGCAATCTCGGCTGCATGTTGCGTATTAAATTGCTGTGCCCAAGCATTAAAGGCAACAACCAGCTCATCATTAGAAATACTCTGCGCTGGCGTAAATAAGCCGGTGCCACTGATTACAACTTTCTTCATGGTCAATCCTCTAGGTAAGCCACGTCGTCTGCGGCGATGTTATCACCCGTTATAACAACTCATAAGCGAACATTAAACTAGAGTATTACGCGCTCACTTACAGGGCACAAGGCACAGATCAGCAATACTTACTCAAGGGTCACCACTCGCAGCTCTTTGGGCATGGAGAATGTAACGTTTTCGGGGCGCCCTTCGAGCTCTTCAGCCATCTGCGCGCCCCAGCCGCGCAAGCAGTCAATCACGCCTTGCACCAAGACTTCGGGGGCTGAGGCACCCGCTGTGACGCCAACAATAGCATCAGGTTTAAACCACTCAGGTTTTAAATCTTCTGCACCATCCACTAAGTAAGCAGGGGTTCCCATACGGTCGGAAAGCTCACGCAAACGGTTGGAGTTGGAGCTGTTAGGACTGCCCACCACCAACACCACATCGCAACCATCTGCCAATTGTTTCACGGCGTCTTGACGGTTTTGCGTGGCATAGCAAATATCATCTTTACGTGGGCCGCTGATGGCTGGAAAACGAGTTTTCAGCGCATCAATCACACGACTGGTGTCATCCATCGACAAGGTGGTTTGCGTAACAAAGGCTAGACTGTCAGGGTCGCGCACTTGCAGCTTAACAACGTCATCTTCGTTTTCCACCAGATAAATCTGCCCACCTTGGCGTGCATCATACTGGCCCATAGTGCCTTCCACTTCTGGGTGGCCGGCATGCCCAATCAACACGCAATCACGGCCTTCGTTGCTGTAACGCACTACTTCCAAATGCACTTTAGTGACCAGTGGACAGGTTGCATCAAAGACTTTTAAACCCCGATGCTGCGCTTCATCGCGCACTGCTTTAGACACACCGTGCGCACTGAATATCACGATATTGTCATCGGGCACTTGATCCAGCTCGTCCACAAACACGGCGCCGCGTGCCCGTAAATCTTCTACGACAAATTTGTTATGCACCACTTCGTGGCGCACATAGATCGGCGGTTGAAACACCTCTAATGCACGGTTTACAATTTCAATGGCACGATCAACACCGGCACAAAAACCGCGTGGATTGGCTAACTTAATGCGCATCAATACCGCCTTTCTAAGAGTTACAACGCGCTGTTTTGCACGTTTATAATTTTGACTTCAAAGAGAATGACTTTACCCGCCAGCGGATGATTAAAATTAATCGTCACTTGCTGATCATCAAAAGCTTTCACCACGCCGGGCATCTCTCCACCAGCGGCATCTTTAAAAATCACCAAGATACCAATATCTAAGTCCATGCCCTCAAACTGACTGCGCGGTAAGACTTGGATATTTTGCTCATTGGGCGTGCCAAAACCTTGTTCCGGCAAAATCTCAAAACCACGCTCATCGCCTGCTTTCAAGCCAAACAAGCTTCTTTCAAAACCTGGCAGTAAACTGCTATCACCAATGGTAAAAGTGGCGGGATCTTTATCAAAGTTACTGTCGATCACGTCGCCATTTTCAAACTTCAAAGCAAAATGCAGGGTCACCGTGCTGTTTTGCCCAATACGCTGTTCACTCATTGCTCTGTGCTCCAGTTGTGTTGCTATCTGCAGGTTTATTGCCGCGAAACATATCCAGCACCAGCATTACGGCACCGACCGTAATGGCGCTATCGGCAATGTTAAAAGCTGGAAAATACCACTGGGTTTTCCAGTGCACTAAAATAAAGTCAACCACGTGCCCTAGCACGACACGATCGTATAAGTTACCAATCGCACCGCCAAGGACTAAAGCTAAAGCAATCGCCAGCCAAGTTTCATGGGCTTTTAGGCGTTTAAGCCAGACCACCAATACCGCACTGACAGTAAAGGCAATCACGGCAAAAAACCAACGTTGCCAGCCCGCTTCATTGGCTAAAAAACTAAAGGCCGCGCCACGGTTGTAGGCCAAGGTCCAGCTGAACAGATCGGGGATGACCACCATTTGCTCATACAGATTAAAATTGGCAACGAACCAATGCTTACTGATCTGATCGGCGGCAATCACTAAGATGCTCAACCACAACCACGCCAACTTACCAAAACGCGCAGCCATTAGCAGACACTCCTATCAACCACCAACACGTTACGCATAGTGACGTACTTCACCAGCACCATCGAGGTTGTCGGCGCAACGGGCGCAGGCTTCTGGATGTGCAGGCACTGAACCCACGTCTGCACGGTGATGCCAGCAACGCGCACACTTTGGCTCTTCAGATTTACTGATGTGTAGCTTCAAACCTTCCAGCTCAGTACTCACCGCATCAGCAGGTGCGGCAGCTAAATCAGCCACCTGCGCCGTTGAAGTAATCAAGACAAAGCGCAACTCATCACCTAAACGATTGAGTTTTTCTGCCAGCGCTGCATCGGCATACAAGGTCACTTGCGCCTGCAAGTTACCGCCAATCACTTTGGCGTTACGCTGATTTTCTAACTCTTTATTCACCGCCACTTTAACGGCCATGAGCTCAGTCCAGTAGGCGCTGCTGAGCTGGCTCTCAGCGGGTAAGCGCGATAGGCCTTCGTACCAAGTATTGAAGATTACCGACTCGTTACGCTCACCTGGAATATGCTGCCAAATCTCATCTGCAGTAAACACCAAGATCGGTGCAATCCAACGCACTAATGCTTCAGCAATATGGTAGAGCGCCGTCTGGCATGAGCGGCGCGGCAAGCTGTCAGCACCGGTGGTGTACTGACGGTCTTTAATGATATCTAAGTAAAAACCACCTAATTCTTGCACGCAGAAGTTATGCACTTTTTGATAAACATTATGGAAGCGATACTCGTCGTAGGCTTGCGTCACTTCATCCTGCAAACGTGCGGCAGCATCCACCACCCAACGGTCCAGCTCGATCATTTGCTCAGCAGGCACGCAGTCGGTGGCTGGATCAAAGCCGTCCAAATTTGACAACAAGAAACGCGCGGTATTACGGATACGACGGTAGGCATCAGCACTACGCTGCAAAATGGTGTCAGATACAGCCATTTCGCCGGAGTAATCCGCCGATGAGGCCCAGAGACGCAGAATATCAGCACCAAGACTGTTGGTCACAGTTTGTGGCGCAACCACGTTACCCAGCGACTTAGACATCTTGCGGCCTTTTTCATCCACAGTAAAACCATGGGTGAGTAGACCACGATACGGTGCATGGCCATCAATCGCACAACCGGTTAGAAGGGACGAGTGGAACCAGCCGCGGTGCTGATCCGAACCTTCAAGATACAAATCTGCACGTGGACCTTGCTCATGCCCTAAGGGGTGCGAGCCGCGCAACACGTGCCAGTGCGTGGTGCCTGAATCAAACCAGACATCCAAAGTATCTGTGACTTTATCGTAGTCGGCCGCTTCAGCACCGAGCAACTCAGCTGCATCGAGCTTAAACCACGCCTCGATACCTTCTTGCTCAATACGCTGCGCCACGTTTTCCATCAACTCAACCGTGCGCGGATGCAACTCGCCGGTGGCTTTATGTAAGAAGAACGGAATCGGCACGCCCCAGTTACGCTGACGGGAAATACACCAGTCTGGACGGCCAGCAATCATATTGTGCAAACGCGCCTTACCCCAAGCCGGAGTAAACTGGGTTTCTTCAATGCCTTGTAGAGCTCGCACACGTAAGGTGTCGCCCTGCTCTGGTTGTTTATCCATGCCGACAAACCACTGCGCAGTGGCACGGTAAATCAGCGGGGTTTTATGACGCCAGCAATGCATATAGCTGTGTTCAATCGTATGGTGCTTGAGTAGCGCACCCACTTCTTGCAGTTTTTCAACGATATTGGCGTTGGCTTTCCAAATAAATTGACCGCCAAAAAATGGCAGATCCGCAACATAGACGCCGTTACTTTGTACAGGGCTGATGATGTCATCATTGGTCATGCCGTAACGCTTACAGGTGTAGAAGTCATCCTCACCATAAGCTGGTGCTGAGTGCACGATACCGGTACCGGCATCCAACTCAACATAATCAGCTAAGTAAACTGGGGCGACGCGCTCATAGAATGGGTGATGAAACTCTAAGTGTTCCAGCGCTTCACCATTGGTGCGCGCGATCACTTCACCTTCCAGACCGTAACGTGCAAGACTTTCTTCAACCAAGGTGTCGGCTAATAACAGAATTTTATCGCCCACATCGACCAGCGCATACACCGCTTCTGGGTGCACGTTCAGTGCTTGGTTACCTGGAATGGTCCACGGGGTGGTGGTCCAGATCACGATTTGCACGTTTTTAGTGATTTCTGGCAGCGCAAAAGCTTGCGCGATCTTAACCAAATCAACACTGTTAAAACCAACATCAATGGCTTCTGAACGCTTATCTTGGTACTCAACTTCAGCTTCAGCCAAGGCCGAGCCGCAATCAAAACACCAGTTCACCGGCTTTAGGCCCTTAAAGACAAAACCGCCTTCTACCATTTTCGCTAATGCACGCACTTCACCGGCTTCGTTGGCAAAATCCATAGTTTTATATGGATTATCCCAGTCACCCACCACACCTAAGCGAATAAACTCAGCTTTCTGTCCTTCAATTTGCTCTGTTGCATAAGCACGGCACAATTCACGCACTTTGTCGGCGGGCAAGTTTTTACCGTGCGTGACTTCAACTTTGTGCTCAATCGGCAATCCGTGGCAGTCCCAGCCAGGCACATAAGGCGCATCAAAACCAGCCAAGGTTTTACTACGGACAATCATATCTTTAATGACTTTATTCACCGCATGACCAATGTGAATATTGCCGTTGGCATAGGGAGGGCCGTCATGCAAAATAAAACGCGGACGACCTTCGCCAATCTGACGCAGTTTCTGATACAGGTTAATGCTATCCCAGTGTTCCAACATCTTTGGCTCACGGGTGGGGAGGCCTGCCTTCATCGGAAATGCCGTTTTCGGCAGGTTAAGCGTCATCTTATAATCAGTCATGTCGGTTCCAAGTCACTCATTAAAGGGTGTGAAAATGCTGCCAAAGTGTATGTGCGCGCGCAATATCCGCGGCAATTGCCTCTTGTAACTGAGACAGTGATGCAAAACGTTGCTCGTCACGTATTTTCTTATGAAAAGTGACAGCAAGGTACTGGCCATATAAATCGCCAGAAAAATCCAATAAATGTACTTCCAAGTGCGCTTGTTGCGCCGTATCAACGGTGGGGCGTGTGCCTATATTAGCAACACCGGGCAACTGCCGCCCATTAGGTAGCCGCACCGACACTAAATACACTCCGTGTAAAGGTACACGATGGCGCTTGAGTTGCACGTTTGCTGTGGGCGCATTCAGCGTGCGCCCAAGTTTTTTACCGTGTAACACGCGACCTGCAATTGTATAGGGTCGCCCTAAAAGTTGCTGCGCCAAAGTAAAGTCTGCCGCTGCCAGTGCCGCGCGCAAACGCGTACTGCTCACACGCTGCCCTGCCACTTCAATGGTTGCCAGAGGCTCAACGCTAAAATTATTGTGCAGGCCAGCGTTTTGTAAAAAGGCAAAATCGCCAGCACGATCGCAGCCAAAACGAAAATCATCGCCCACTTGTAAATGTTGAATACCTAAAGCATCAACCAATACCGTCTGCACGAACTCAGCCGCACTGAGCTGACGAAAACGCTTATTAAAAGCAATGCACAGCACTTGATCAATGCCCGCCTCGCGAAACAACTGCAATTTATCCCGTAGACGCGTTAAGCGCACCGGTGCGGTCTCAGGATTAAAAAACTCACGCGGCTGCGGCTCAAACACGATCACGCAACTGGCCACCTGTAAACGCGCCGCACTTTCACGCAGACGTGCCAATATGGTCTGATGCCCGAGATGCACACCATCAAAATTACCAATTGTTGCCACACAGCCATGATGAGCTGGGCGTATATTGTGCAAACCGCGGACACACTGCATATTTTATATCTTGCCGGCAAAGTTACTGATTATAACCACAGCCAAGGTCATCACGCACCTTTAGCCCATTTAACGACGTAAATGTCGCATCCGAATACCGCTGGCAAACAAAGTACCAGCAAACACAAATATACCGCCAACCACCAGTACAGTGACTTCCCAGACACGGCGCTGCCAACCCCAAGCAAACCACTCACTGCTGGGCTGATTGAGCCACATAATCAGCGCCAGCATGGCAGCGCAGGCCGCAGCCAAACGTAACGAAAACAGCAGCCAACCGGGCGCAGGCTGATAAACACCTGCACGGTACAATCCGCGCAACAACAAACCGGTATTCAGCATACTGGCCAGCGAGGTGGCTAAGGCTAAACCCACATGCTGCAATGGCCAAATCAAAATCAAATTGAGCACCATATTCACTACCATGCAGATGATGGCAATGCGCACGGGCGTTTTTAAATCTTGTCGAGCAAAGAACCCAGGTGCGAGCACTTTGATCAGCATAAAGGTCAGCACACCCAAGGAATAAGCTTGCAATGCAGCAGCAGCCTGAGTGACATCATTGGCTGTCATCGCACCATAAAAGAACAAGGTCGCAATCAACGGCTCAGCCAAAATAGCCAAAGCAACGGCGGCTGGCACACCGACCAACAACACCATGCGCAATGCCCAGTCGATAGTGGCGGAAAAATCTTCAGGTTTCGCCGTAGCATGCTGACGAGAAAGCGCTGGTAAAATCACCGTACCTATAGCAATACCAAAAGCACCCAGCGGCAATTCCGATAAACGGTCAGCGTAATACAACCACGATACGCTACCAGTCTGTAAAAACGAGGCCAGCACGGTATCCAGTAACAAGTTAATTTGGCTGACTGAAACGCCAAATAACGCTGGCAGCATCAGTAGCATAATGCGTTTTACACCGGGATCGTCTTTGACCACACGCGGGCGCGGTAATAAACGCATCGTCCATAAAAACGGCATTTGAAATAACAACTGTGCAACACCAGCAATAAACACACCCCACGCCAAGGCCATCACAGGCTCAGCAAAAAAGGGTGTCAAAAAGACCGTCGCACCAATCATCGACACATTAAGCAGTACCGGAGTAAAAGCGGGTACGGCAAAACGGCCATAGCTGTTTAAAATACCACCACAAAAAGCAGTTAATGAAATCAGTAATAAATAGGGAAACGTAATGCGCAGCAACTCACCCGCCAGTTGCATTTTGCTGGGCTCATTATGAAAGCCCGGAGCAAACAGCATGATTAAGTAAGGCGACATCACCACGCCCAGCGCGGTCAGCGCGGTCAAAATCAAACCCAGCATACCGGCGGTGCGATCAACCAACAGCTTTACTTCAGCGAAGGAGCGTTTCTCACGGTACTCGGTCAGGACTGGCACAAATGCTTGTGCGAAAGCACCTTCAGCAAATAAGCGACGTAAGAAATTAGGGATCTTAAAGGCTACAAAGAAGGCATCTGCCGAAGCGCCTGAACCAAAATAGCTGGCGACTACCATATCGCGCACCATGCCTAAGATTCGCGACAATAAAGTCATCACACTGACGACCGCACTGGAGCGCAATAAGCTGGAGGATTTAAGCTGTGTTGGTGTATCGGCAGCGTTACTCATGGTGCACCCTTGCAAATTCAGCGCACAAGTTTAGTCGCTTGCCCAAAGGGATGCCATAAAGATTACAGAGAAAGCATGCATTCTGTATTTCGCCTGCGTATAATACGCGCGGTAATGTGCTGACTGGGTAAGATTGAACACAACACAGTGATTCCTCATTTATTCAGTAACAGTAACTTGACAAGCTATTCAATTGGCGGCATCATCTGCCGCCTATTTTGATACATTCAACTAAAAGTTTTCGAGGAGTACGACGTGGCCAACAGCCCTTCTGCCAAAAAACGCGCTAAACAGGCTGATAAACGTAGAGACCATAACGGTAGCCTACGTTCTATGGTGCGTACCTAC
>QXGG01103272.1_pt1 | contig 19065 bp, 14 predicted proteins | sample 1982491 | NCBI WGS metagenome assembly QXGG01 (sample SAMN09924614, study PRJNA488089) | Wastewater metagenome, whole genome shotgun sequencing project. | isolation source: South African research farm wastewater | place: South Africa: Irene, Agricultural Research Council, Animal Production... | reverse complement strand
GGAGGCGGCGCTCTGGCTGCTCCGTACGCCTTCGCCACGAAGGACCCGAACGTCGGCGTCGCGAAAGTTCCCGATGACCGCCTCGACCGTCTCGGCGAGATGTCGAAGTCGAAGAACATCATCCACGCGTCGGTGCAGGTGGTCGACATCGGTGGCCTCGTCGAAGGGGCGAGCAAAGGCGAAGGTCTCGGCAACAAGTTCCTGGCCAACATCCGCGAAGTCGACGCCACCGTGTTCGTGTTGCGCGCCTTCGAAGATGACGACGTTCCCGGCCCGTCGGATCCGCTCGAACACCTACGTGTCGTCGAAATCGAACTGGCCCTCGCCGATCTCGAGACCATCGAGAAACGTCTGACCCAGGCCACACGCCAGGCGAAGCTCGACAAGACCGCTGCGGGTGAACTCGAAGCGCTGCAGGCGGCAAATGATTCCCTCAGCCAGGGCATCCCTCTCTACCGCGCAGGTCTCAGCGACGACCTCCGTGAGGTGCTCAAGCCATACTTCCTTCTGACGAACCGTCCTGTGCTGGCCGTCGTGAACGTCGGCGAGAACGAACTCGACAAGATTCCCGCCGTCGAACAGCGAGTACGCGACGAGTTCGCATCCGCAGGGTCGAACGTCGAGGTCATCGGCATGTGCGTACAGCTCGAAGCCGAAGCAGCCACCATCACCGACCCGACCGAACGGGCCGAAATGCTCGACGGCTTCGGCCTCGGAGAAGGCGCACTATTCCGCATGGTGCGCAGCGCGTACCACCTCCTCGGACTGCGTACCTATTTCACGACCGGCGAAAAGGAATCACGTGCGTGGACATTCCATGCCGGATCGTCCGCTCCCGAATGCGCCGGTCGGATCCATACGGACTTCCAGCGCGGCTTCATCAAGGCCGAGGTGATCCACTGGGACGAGTTGCTCGACATCGGCTCGTGGACGAAGGCCAAAGAACTCGGCAAGATCCGCGTCGAAGGCAAGGAATACCACCCAGTCGACGGCGACGTGATGGAATTCCGCTTCAACGTCTGATCGAAGGAGACGAGCGCGACCCTCGGCGCACTCCGTAACATCATGAGCACGGATATGGACGCTGCATTCACGAACGGATCGGATTCAGGCCATGCCTGGCTCGTCAGTTCCGGGCGCGTCCTCGCAAGTGCCGATGTCGCTCTCACCCGTCGAGAACGGCGCAATGGCGTAATTGGCCGCAGCGACCTCGACGGCGCCTTCGTCATTCCCAGCTGCAACTGGATCCACACCATCGGCGTGAGGTTCCCGCTTGATGTGGCATACCTCGATGCCGACAGCACGGTGATCAAAACCGTGACCATGGGTCGCTACCGCATCGGCGCGCCGGTAGCGCATGCGCGAACGGTGATCGAAGCACGTGGCGGCGCATTCGATCGCTGGAGTCTGCACGTCGGCGACGTCGTCGAGATCCGTCCGGCAGATCGACCCAATCCGTGAAGAACTGCTTCACGATCACGGCGATGATTCCCTGATGGGTTCGCTGATCCTCGTCGCCACACCGATCGGCAACATGGGTGATCTGTCTGAGCGTGCCCGCAGCGCTCTCGCATCCTGTGGTCTCGTGTGCTGTGAGGACACTCGCCGTACAGGTTTGATGTTGCACAATCTCGGCATCGAAGCAACGTTGATGCGCGTTGATGAACACGCCGAACACGACGCGATTCCCCGAGTGCTCGATGCATTACGAGACGGCCGCACCGTGTGCCTCGTGAGTGACGCGGGCACACCGGGTATCAGCGATCCGGGAATGCGCCTCGTGGCTGCTGCGATCGAAAACGGCTTCACCGTGTCTGCTGTCCCCGGACCGGCCGCATTGATCATGGCGGTCGTCATCAGTGGACTGCCCGCGCAGCGTTTCGTCTTCGAAGGTTTTCTCGAGCGCAAAGGCAAGGAACGTGCCGCACAATTGAAGATCGTCGCACAACATCGCTACACAGTGGTGCTGTACGAAGCACCGCATCGTCTTCTGCGAACTCTCGAGGATCTCGTTTCAGCATGCGGGCGCGATCGACGTGTTGCGCTTTGTCGCGAGCTGACGAAGTTGCACGAAGAAGTGTGGCGCGGCGCGCTTGGTGAAGCGGTCGAACACTTCACGGTGAACGAGCCCAAGGGTGAGTTCGTGATCGTGCTTGCGGGCGCTCCACCGTCGGGATCTGCTTCCCCTGAAGTCATCGACGCAAGGATCACAGAGTTGCTCGAAGATGGCGTGCGCACGAAAGACATTGCCAAACAAGTGGCTGACGAGTTCGACATCGTCGTCAAAGACGTTTACACCCGAGTTCTCGAGATCGCACAAGATCAGTCCGGGTAACGAAGACGGCTGAGACTGTGCCATACCCCCTGGGCATGGTTGGGGCATGAGTACATCAGCGAAGGTCGCGGTTCGCAGATTGAGTACGAATGTCTTTGAGGAGAATTGTCCTACTGTGCCACACCCCCTGGGAATGGTTGACGCATGAAAGTGGCGGAGATGATCACAGTGGGTGTGCCCGGGCGGGGCGATCTGTCTGGGTGCTCAGTGCCAGATTTGCGTGAGTGCCTGTCGAGGTCACGTCGGGCGCGGGCGGTGTTGGACGCGTTCGACGCTCAGATCGCTGGTTTGTTGCATGAGTCGACGATTCGAGTCGGCTCACATGAACGGGGCATTCCCGAGGTGGAGTTGGTCGCCCATGGTGGGATGACGCGGCGTGAGGCGTTGGATGTGCTGAAGCGCGTGAACGTCATCGAAGACGCGCCGGTTGTCGGAGATGCGCTGGCTGCGGGTGAGATGTCGGCTGGGCATGTGGATGCGATCTCCCGAGGCATGAAGATCGCCGGTGAGTCTCGGGACGCGTTCTTGGAGTTGGTGCCCGGGCTCGTCGAAGCGGCATCGGAGATGTCGGTGCCGGAGTTCGCAGTTGAGGTGAACAAGGCAGCCAAGGGTGTGGTGACCGACGGCGGGCTGAGCCTGTTCGAGGATCAACGTCGCTCGACATATCTGAAGATCTGGAACGACGCGAACGGCATGGTGAATGTGCGAGGTGCGTTCGACCCGGAGATCGGCTCGCTTCTGCAATCACGCGTGAACACCCAGGTCGAGACAATGTTTCATTCCGGTGACCGAGATGTTCCGGTGGTGCACCATCCGTGGGTGGAACCGAACGACTTCCGCAGAGCTCACGCACTGGCTGCGTTGGTGGCTGATGATCATGACGACTGCACCCGACCAGGCGGCCGAGCAACATCGTCACGTTCTGAGTCTTCACGATCTGGCGGTTCTTGCCGGTCCGATGTGGTCGTCCATATCGATCTCGAGACACTCACATCCGGACTGTCTGCGTCGTCGACACATCGCACCTCGTTCGGTGCCGACCTGCCGGTCGAGACCATCCGCCGTATCGCCTGTGATGCGAACATCATCCCGCTGGTGTTGAACGGGGCCGGCATGCCGCTCGACATCGGCCGTTCACAACGATTGGCGTCAGCAGCGCAACGCCGAGCGCTCGAAGCCACCCATGACACCTGTGCGTTCGACGGATGTGCAGTCGCGTTCCACGCCTGTCAGATTCACCACATCGAGTATTGGGAACGTGGAGGTTCAACCGATCTCGACAACATGATCCCACTGTGTTCGCGGCATCATCACGCCGCCCACGAAGGCGGCTGGACACTCACACTGAAACCCGGCACCCGCCACCTCGACGCCCGACCACCGAATCGAGATTTGGTTCGGAGCTGAGGGAAGAACCTGCCGTCGGTCAGACGGTGATTTCGCCGTCGAACATGTTCAGGGCTCCAAGGTTTCCGAACACTCCGAGAACTCCGAGAACTACCAGACCTGGCTCACTCGGCGCGCGGGGCCAGCGCCAACTGCCGGCTCTGCGCGACCAGAACACCTCGAGAGTCCCAGATCTCACCGTCTTCTTCGAGAAGTCCGTTCTGCAAGAATCTCGTCTCGAACGAGCACTGCACCGGTCCCGGCGCAGGAATCGCACGCACATGCACGGTCAACTCGACTGTCGGCACCCAGTTGGTTGCAACGTCGAGATTGAACACAGCTGGCGGGAATGCGTCGCTCGCGAGTAGCAACGCAAGCGAGTCGACAGGACGATGGTCGCGAAATGCGAACCACCCGCGAATCAGACCTCGACCAGAACGCGACCCTCCGCGAAAACCCAAGTCGTCGGGATGGAACCGTGTTGCGAGCCGCGTGTGCAACTGGGGAACGGCACTGGTGTCGGTGTCGCCGCGCGAGTCGCCAACAGTCCCACTGGATCCTTGCCCAGTGCTGAAGCCCTGACATTCGTCGTATGTCGGTATCGATTCGGGCCCATTCGCCATTGACGTGGGTCCACCCGGATCATTGGCCAAGTCACCCATCGTTGCCATCACCTGCACGATGACTTTGCGGACGCCGTCGACGTCGCGCCACATCGTTGCGGTCGCCGTTGCGAATCGCTTGCCGGCTCGCACCGGAACGACATCGATCACTGCCGGCCCAGCGGGACACGGCGCCAAGTAGTGACACGTCACAGTGATGCAGTCCGGGCGTCCGGTGACCTCGCTCAGGGCTCGCCCGACGACAGCGAGGACATACCCGCCATTGGCATTGCCCATGATGTCCCATCCATCGTGGATCATCGCATCGAACGAAACGGTTCCGGGATGAACTCCCGAACCGGATCCCGCCGTCTCCCGACGCACGACCCGTGTCGAGCGGTCGAAATCGAATTGGTCCAGCGGGGCGTCGAGGGTCATGCGTCCTGGCTACCAAAGAACCGTCTCGCCCGACAAACACGCTGATTCGGGCGCGAATTCGCACCCCTAGCGCTCGCCCTGAGGTCGTAGCCTGCTCCGGGTGACCAGCGACCCATCACAGTCGACATCTGCCGTGAAATCTCCCGTGACATCTCCCGGAGAACATCACGGCTCGTTCTACGCGACCACACCGATTTATTACGTCAACGCCAAGCCCCATCTCGGTCATGCGTACACGACGATCATCGGCGATGCTCTCGCCCGTTGGCACCGTCTGCTCGGAGAATCGGTTCACTTCCTCACGGGCACCGACGAACACGGCCTGAAGATCCAGCAAGCAGCCGATGCTGCCGGCATGGACCCGCAATCGTTCGCGGACTCGATCGCACCGCTGTTCGAAGACGCATGGTCGAAGCTGAACATCAGCAACGACGACTTCATTCGCACCACCGAACAGCGCCACCGCATCGGCGTACAGAAGCTTCTCCAAGCCTGTTACGACGCTGGCGACATCGAACTCGACACGTATCGCGGTCTGTACTGCGTGGCATGCGAGGCCTACTACGTCGACGACGACCTCGTCGACGGCAACTGTCCGATCCACAAGAAGCCTGTCGAACACGTCGAAGAGGAGAACTACTTCTTCCGTCTGTCGCGCTACGGCGACCGCTTGCTGCAGTGGTACGCAGACCATCCGACAAGCATCGTTCCCGACTACCGCATGAACGAAGTCATCGGTTTCATCAAACAGGGTCTGCTCGATTTCAGCATCAGCCGAACGAGCTTCTCGTGGGGAATCCCGCTCCCCTGGGACGAAAAGCACATCACCTATGTCTGGTTCGATGCTCTGTCGAACTACATCACCGCCATCGGCTATGGCAGCGATGACGAACGCTTCCGCTCGCTGTGGCCGGTGAACTACCACCTCATCGGCAAGGACATCATCCGCTTCCACTGCGTGTACTGGCCCGCCATGTTGATGTCGGCCGGGATCGAACCGCCCAAGGGCTGGGCCGTCGGCGGATGGCTGCTCGTCGGCGGCGAGAAGATGTCGAAGACGACGGGCAACGTGGTCAACCCGCTCGATCTGATCGACGACATCGGCGTCGACGGATTTCGCTACTACGTTCTCGCGGAGACGCCGTACGGCGCCGACGGCGACTTCACCTATGAAGGTCTGATCGGGCGCTACAACTCCGATCTCGCGAACAATCTCGGGAATCTGCTCAGCCGTGTCACGACGGTCGTCGGGAAGAAGTGCAATGGCATCGCACCGTCACCGCGTGCCGACAGCCCGCTTGCCGACGCTGCACGCGACAGCGTGCGCGAAACGATTGCTCGCTGGGCAGATGTGCAGCCGAGCCGGGCGCTGGAAGCGACATGGCAGCTGATGCGCGCAACGAATGCGTATCTGGAAACCAACGAACCGTGGAAGGCCGAACCCGGTCCGCACGTCGATGCCGTGATGGGCGACGCTCTCGAAGCTCTGCGCATCGTGGCAATACTCGTCTCGCCCGCGATTCCGGAGACCGCGCAGACCGTATGGGAGCGCATCGGCATGACCGGCAATGTCGCCGATCAGCGCGTGCCCGAAGCTGTGACCTGGGGTGGGTTCACCGGTGGGCACGCCCTCGACAAAGGCGAGCCGCTGTTCCCGCGCCGACAGGTGTCGTGAAGCAACCCACCGTGAGTCTTTGATCATGTGGACCGATACGCACTGCCATCTCGATTATCGGGTCACCCGCGAACAGGAATCCCGCGACCAGATATCCCGTGAACAGATATCCCGCGACTCGGAACTCGTGTCTGCACCGACCGGAATCGATGCCAAACGCGAGCGCGATCTCGACATGGGCGCCGTCGACGATGTCTTGAATTCGGCACATGCAGCCGGCGTCACCGCATTCATCACTGTTGGCTGTGATCGCAATTCGTCGCAGCGCGCGATCGACGTTGCCGCCGCCCATGAAGACGTTTGGGCATCCGTCGGACTGCATCCGCACGAAGCTGCACTCGGAGTCGATTCGATTCGCGATCTGCTCGCGGCACCGCGGGTGATCGCCGTGGGCGAAGCCGGACTCGACTACTACTACGACCATTCTCCGCGGGACGAACAAAAAATCGCCTTCGCAGAACAGATCGCGATTGCGCACCAACTCGACCTGCCCCTGATCATCCACACTCGTGATGCCTGGGACGACACTTTCGACATTCTTGTGACCGAAGGCGTGCCACAGCGAACGATCTTCCACTGTTTCACCGGAGGACCGAACGAGGCACGCCGGTGCCTCGACCTCGGTGCGTATTTGAGTTTCTCGGGCATCGTGACGTTCAAGAGCGCGACCGACGTCGCCGAGGCTGCCGTTCTGTGCCCGAGCGATCGCCTTCTCGTCGAGACCGACAGCCCGTATCTGGCACCAGTTCCCAAACGAGGCCAAGCCAATCGACCCGAGAACGTGGCTCTGGTGGGCGCACATGTCGCCCGTTTGCGCAATGCCGAACCCGACGACGTCGCACATCTCACATCGAACAATGCCCGCATTGCCTTTCCGGGACTCGGTTCATAACCTGACAGCAACAATGTTGACGATCGCCGAACGCCGCCGCCTCGTGGTCGCCATCGCGCTGACCGTGCTGCTGCTTCCTCTCGCGCTGTTCGGCGGAGGCTCTGATTCGAATGAGACAACTCCGAGGCCGGTGACTCCCCGGAACGAACCCGCAGCACCCGCATTTCTCCCGGTCCAGGGAAGTTCTGTCGTTCCCGACATCATCACCGTCAACGTGCCCGCTCCGCCCGAAGACATCGTCGCCAAGGGCAATGCCTCGTTCATTCGCTGGCCTCAAACATTCGGATTGCGACCGTGTGCGACGCCGCTGGCTCTGATCGGCGCCAAGATCGAGGTGCGCAATCTGAACAACGGGCGCTCGGTGAAATGCGAGAACGTGTCGATCCAATCACTGGCCGCCGGCATCTCGATCGTGATCCACACCGACATCTTCCTGGAGATCGCCGATCTCGTGGATGCTCCGCTGCCCGTGGACATCATCTTCTGATCGCGCGAGCTCGATGACCCATTCCCGACAGGAGATCATCCGGCTTCTCGCCGAATCCGGACTCTCCCCTCGGCGAGCATTCGGACAGAACTTCGTCGCCGACGCCAACACCGTGCGCAGGATCGCCCGCCTGGCCAACGTCGGACCGGATGATTTGGTCATCGAGATCGGTGCCGGACTGGGTTCGCTCACCTTGGCCCTCGCCGACACTGGAGCAACCGTGATCGCAATCGAGATCGATCACGGGATCGCTCCCGTTCTGCGTTCGGTCGTCGAAGGACGCGAGAACGTGACCGTCGTCGAAGCCGATGCGCGACTCGTCGACTGGACGTCCTTGATTCCTGCGGGACGCACAGCTGTCGTCGTGGCGAACCTGCCCTACAACGTCGCGACACCGTTGATTGCCGATCTGCTCGACGACGTTCCCTCGATCGGACGCTTCGTCGTGATGGTGCAACGCGAGGTCGCACTGCGCCTTGCGGCAAGTGCGGGCTCGTCCGATTACGGCGCAGTCAGCGTCAAGGTCGCCTACTGGGCAACCGCGCGACTTCTCGGTGACGTTCCTCCGACAGTGTTCGTTCCGCAGCCGAAGGTGACGTCGGCGATCATCGAAATCACACGCCTCGACCGTCCGGCTGTCGATGTGGCTCCTCGAGATCTGTTCGCTCTCGTGAGAACCGCATTCGGCCAAAGACGAAAAATGCTTCGACGATCACTTGCTGGCATCGTCGAAGCAGCAGAATTCGAGCGCGCGGGAATCTCTCCGACGGCACGCCCCGAAGAGCTCGACGTCCAAGCATGGGGCCGCCTGACCGAGGCCGTCCACGGAACACGCCTCGAAGCTCCGGCCAAGTTGACGTTTTCGCTGCGCGTCACCGGCGTGCGCGACGACGGCTATCACCTGATCGACGCCGAGATGACGAGCCTCGACCTGTACGACGAGATACGTGTTCACGAAAAGACTTCTTCATCGCTCGAATTCGACGGACCGTATGCGCAAGGCATCGACATCGACGGATCGAACCTCGTGAGCCGTGCGCTCACTTTCGTCGGTCGGTCCGCCCGCGTGCGGGTCACGAAGAACATTCCCCACGGAGGCGGACTCGGCGGAGGCTCGACCGATGCCGCGGCGATTTTGCGTTGGGCCGGCCGTACATCACCTGACGACATCGTCCTTAGCGCATCGATCGGCGCAGACGTGTCGTTCTGCGTGCGCGGCGGGCGGGCTCGCGTCACCGGCATCGGCGATGTAGTCGACCAGCTCCCCTACGAACATCGAGAGTTCACGCTGATCGTTCCCCCGCTGCGAGTCAGCACACCTGCTGTGTATGCGGCATGGGACGAACTCGGCGGACCCCGCGGGGACAACGGCAACGATCTCGAACCGGCGGCGATTCACGTCGAGCCACGACTTGCCGAATGGCGCGACAGGATCCAGGTCGCGAGCGGACAGAGGCCGATGCTCGCAGGAAGCGGAGCCACGTGGTTCGTCCACGGTCATCATCGGAACTTGGGCGAAACTCTGCCCGATGCCGAAGTCCGACTCGTGTCGACTCGCCCGTCGCACTATTGAGCACGACGTCTCGCGACGTGTACGACGGTGACTACTTGCGGCGCTGGTGACGGGTGCGCCGGAGCATCTTCTTGTGCTTCTTCTTGCGCATCCGCTTACGGCGTTTCTTGATCAACGAACCCATAGGACCTCTCCAACGACAGGAGCCCAACGCTAGCGAGTCGCAAGCGTGTGTCCCAACGCCGATAGGTTTGGAGCCGGATCAACCGACCTACGAGGCGGACTCGCCCACGGTCGTCATCCCATTCCGGGGTCGTTCAATGGTAGGACAGCGGATTTTGATTCCGCGAATAGGGGTTCGAGCCCTCTCCCCGGAGCTCAGAGCGGGTCGATGTAGCGACGTTTCGAACATTCGAACTTTCGAGGCTTCGAAACATCGACTCAGACCTCATCGACTCAGACATGGACGGAGACCACGATGCCGCTGTACGCCATTGTTCTGGCAGCTGGTGAGGGGACGCGCATGCGGTCGCAGCGCCCGAAACCCCTGCATTCGATCTGCGGCCGTCCGATGGTGTTGCACGTGATCCACGCCCTCGAATCGGTCCAGCCCACGCAGACCGTCGTGGTCGTCGGGTTCGGCGCCGATCAGGTTCAGGAGCGAATCACGAACGATCTGCCCGGTCGCACCGATATCCGTTTCGCCGAACAGCGCGTCCAGCGCGGCACGGGTGACGCCGTCGCAGTCGGCCTGACACAGCTCGATCACCTCGTCGGCATCGACGGCAACGTCGTCGACGAGAACGACGACACCTCGACGATCGTCGTGATCCCTGGCGACACGCCGCTTCTGCGCAAAGAGACCATCGACGATCTCGTGACCCACCACGAATCGAGCGGACTCGCCGCCACTGTTCTGACTTCGCACATGGACGACCCAGCTGGCTACGGACGTGTGGTGCGCGCCAAGGACGGCCGAGTCGTACGTATCGTCGAACATCGCGACGCATCTCGCGAGGAGCTCGGGATCGCCGAAGTCAATACGTCCATCTATGCGTTCCGCCGCGACCTGCTCGGACCGGCTCTGCGCCACGTCTCGCCGCAGAACTCACAAGCCGAGTACTACCTGACCGATGTGATCTCGGTTCTCGCGGGAATGGGCCACCGCATCGGCGCCGTCATCGCCGACAGCCACGAAACCCAAGGCGTCAATGACCGCTGGCAACTTGCGCAGGCAGAGCGGGAGCTGCGGGCCCGTACGAACCGACGCTGGCTTCTCAACGGCGTGACGATGTTCGACCCTCGCCAGACGTTCATCGACATCGACGTGCGCATCGGGCAGGACGTGTCACTTCTGCCCGGAACGATCCTGCAGGGAAGCACGGTGATCGGTGCCGGCTGCGAGATCGGGCCGAACACTCGGCTCGTCGACTGTCAGGTGGGCGAGCGAACTCGAGTCGACTCGACCGTTGCCATCGATGCTGTGATCGGATCGGATGCGACCGTCGGTCCGTTCGCATTTCTCCGTCCCGGAACCCGGATTGCCGATGGTCGAGACACCGGTGCGTTCTATGATTCGTCCAAGGACGACCGGCTCGACAACGACTGATATCTGCCGCAGGTGATTTCGCGGCACTCTCGCTCGCGACGGGCTCGACCGTCTGCGCACGACACGGCGGAGGAACGAGGGAACAGCGTTGAGCCAGGTGGACAAGGTAACGACGAAGCGCATGGCCCTGTACACGGGTCGCACGCACCACGCACTCGCTGAAGAAGTTGCCGGCTACCTCGGTATCGAACTCGGCGAACCGAATCTGGTCGAGTTCGCCAACGGTGAAATACGGCCCCGCTTCGCCGAAAGTGTGCGCGGCTCGGACGTCTTCATCATGCAGAGCCACTTCGGCTTCAACGGCCACTCGATCAACGACTCGATCATGGAACAGCTCATCATGATCGATGCCGCTCAGCGCGCGTCTGCCAAGCGCATCACCGCCGTGTGTCCGTTCTACGGATACGCGCGCCAGGATCGCAAGGCCGAAGGACGCGAGCCGATCACAGCGCGCCTCATCGCCGACCTGTTCAAAGCTGCTGGCGCCAAGCGCATGGTGTCGATCGATCTGCACAGCGGCCAGATCCAGGGATTCTTCGACGGCCCCGTCGACCACTTGACTGCGATGCCCGTGATCGAGCAATACATTCGCGACCATGCAAAGAATCCGGTGATCGTCTCCCCCGATGCCGGACGCATCAAAGTCGCCGAGCGCATGCAGCAGCACCTCGGAGAAGAACTCGGAGCCGACCTCGCGTTCGTCTACAAGCGCCGTCCGAAGGGCAGCACCAACACCGTCCAGGCTCTCGACGTCATCGGCGAGGTGGAAGGGCGACTGTGCATCCTGACCGACGACATGATCGACACGGGCGGCACGATCGTGTCCGCAGCACACCTTCTCCTCGAAAAGGGGGCAACTGAGGTGTGGGCGATGGCCACCCATGGTGTCTTGTCCGGGCCAGCCGTCGAGCGCCTCGCCAACTCGCGTATTTCCCGTGTGGTGCTGACCAACACTCTGCCGCTCAGCCCCGAGGCCAACATCGACAAGATCCACGTGCTGTCCGTCGGCAAGATCATCGCAGATGCCCTGGCAGCAGTTTTCGACGACACCAGCGTGAGCGAGATCTTCGGCGGAGAGAATCAGGCCTGAAAGGCTCCATCGACGCAGAGTCGAGCAGGGCGAGCGCAGGCGCCAGGTGGTGATGGCACCCGGACACCCCTAGTATTGGCGTCTGCTTGTGCCCCCGGGACTCGCTTCCGGTCTGAAAGGTTCCGCCATGTCCACAACTCTCGTTGCATCAACCGGTCGCGAAAGTGGCAGCGCAGCAGCGCGCCGTCTGCGCCGGGAAGAAAAGATCCCCGCAGTGATCTACGGCCAAGGCATGGATCCGCTCCCCGTCACCATCGATCGTCGCGACCTGCGCATCGCTCTGTCGGGTGCAGCTGGCACCAACACCATCCTCGAGATCGCGGTCGACGGCAACAAGTATCCCGCCGTCATCAGGGACCTTCAGCGCCACCCGGTCAAGCGCACGGTTGCCCACGTGGACTTCCTGCGCATCAACATGAGCGAGGAACTGACGATTGCCGTTCCGGTGCGCCTCATCGGAGAAGCCAAGGCGGTTCTCGCCGAAGGCGGCCTCGTCGATGCGTCGCAGGACACGATCGACATCATCACCACACCGGCGAACATGCCGAGCGAAATCTCGATCGACATCGCTTCGATGCAGCCGGGTGAAGTCATCCGTCTCGGCCAGATCGCACTGCCAGCCGGCACGCGTTCACTCGGCGACCCCGATCTTCCGATCGTGACCGCTATCGCAGGATCACGCGCCGAAGCCGCACCTGTTGCAGCCGTTGCCGAGGAAGCTTCCGCACCGGCTGCCGGTGAGGGCGACAACAAGTCCTGAGACGTCTCATGGGCCTGTTCGGCCGAGCGACTCCGTCTTCGAGCACTTCATCGACCTTCGACGCACTCGTCGTGGGTCTCGGAAACCCCGGTCAAAAGTACGCGCGGTCGCGCCACAACGTCGGCGAAGAAGTCGTCATCGAACTCGCTCGTCGTCACGGCGACCCTCTCAAGCCGAGCCGCGACTCGGCGCTGGTGTCCGAAATTCGATTCGACGGACACCGCGTCGTTCTCGCCTTTCCGACGACATTCATGAACGAGAGCGGGCAGGCCGTGCGCAAACTCACGCGCCGCTACGGCTTCAAAACGGTGGACGGCCTGATCATCGTCCAGGACGAACTCGATTTGCCGCCGGGGACGGTGCGCATCAAGAAGGGCGGCGGCCTCGGAGGCCACAACGGGTTGCGCAGCGTGTCCGCGCACATGGGAACCGACGACTACATCCGCGTGCGCATCGGTGTCGGCAAACCTTCGAACAAGGAACAGGGTGCTCAGCACGTGTTGTCGAAGGTGCCCAAAGACGAGCGTGAACGTCTCGATGTGGCCGTCAACATCGCAGCCGACGCCGTCGAAAAGATCGTCGCATCCGGGGTCGATGCGGCCATGAACGCATTCAACTCACTGTGACCGCGCCCGTCCACGGCTCACTGTCCTCGCTTCGCTCGCTGCTGCGCGACGATCGAGTCCTCACAAGTCTGCTCGGAGCAGTCGACGCAACCGTCGCCGTCCCGGAGCCCGCCCGCAGCATTGCGATTGCTGCCCTGAGCGAACTCTCCGGTCGCAAACCGCTCGTCATCGCATGTCCGACGGGAACCATGGCGTCGCAAGTCGCCGATGAGGTTTCGGCATTCTTCCCTGCGGGCGAAGTTCTCCTGTTCCCGGCTTGGGAAACTTTGCCGTTCGAGCGCGTCAGTCCGAGTGTCGAGACGATGGGCCGTCGACTCGAAGTGCTGTGGAGAATCACGGACGAGAGCAGATACCCGAGTGTGATCGTCGCCAGCATGCGAGCTCTGCTGCAACAGCTCGGCCCGGACACACCCCACATCGAGCCGACCATCATTCGCAAAGGCGCGTCCGTCGACCCCGATGAGTTGATGCACACGCTGATTGCCGGCGGCTACCGCCGCGAAGAACTGGTCGAACATCGCGGTGAAGTCGCTCGCCGCGGAGCGATCATCGACGTCTTTCCTTCGACAGCTCCGGGTCCGGTGCGTATCGACTTGTGGGGAGACGAAGTCGACCGACTGACGACGTTCTCGGTCCACGACCAACGCAGTGACGAGGATCTCGAGGATGTGCAGATCTTCCCCGCTCGCGAACTCGTGATGAGCGATGTCGTGCGCTCCCGAGCCGAGTCACTCATCGCATCGGAGCCCTGGGGCCGCGAACATTGGGAGCGGCTGAGCGAAGGTCTGCTCTTCGACGGCATGGAGAGCTGGCTCCCCTGGCTCACACGCGAGCCGGTTCTGCTCACCGATGTCCTTCCCGAACGATCGAAAATGGTTCTCGTCGAGCCGCGACGCATGTTGGATCGCTCCAAGGACTTGCTCGCCGAAGAAGCGGATCTCGCACGAGCCCTTGCGTCATCATGGGCGCGAGATCCGAAGAACGAATTTCCGCGCCTGTATTGCGAACCGGACCGACTACTCGGCTCGACACGGGGTGCCTGGAATCTGATTCCTGTCGCCGACAGCCCGAACACTCCGCTGGTCGAAGCGAGTGGCTGGGCCGCGATGACCGGAGGAGGCGAGGGCCTCGCAGAAGCCATTCGATCGATGCTCGCGAACGGCTACCGAGTCGTCGTGGCTGCCGACACCGAACTTTCAGCCGAACGTCTCGCTCAGACCTTCGGCAATGTCGGACTCGATCTCAGCGTCTATCGATCCGATTCGGTTCCCGATCTGTCGGCACCTGGCGGATCGATCGTCGTGTCGAACCTGCAGCGCGGCTTTCGCATTCCGTCCGCGAAAGTCGCCGTCATCACCGAAGCCGATGTCACCGGACGACGTCGGGCGCATCGTGCTCCGAAGACAAAGAGGCGCGATGGCATCACAGTCTTCGAAGACCTGAAGCCCGGCAACTACGTCGTCCACTACATCCACGGCGTCGCGAAATACGAAGGCATGGTCAAGCGCACGGTCGGCGGAATCGAGCGCGACTACCTGCTCCTTGCCTACAAAGGCGGAGACAAGCTCTACATCCCCTCGGAGCAGATCGACACCGTGCGTCACTACGTCGGCGGCGAAGCTCCCACGCTGCATCGGCTCGGAGGAGCCGACTTCGCGAAATCCAAGGCCAAGGTTCGCAGTGCGGTGCGTGAGATCGCCCAAGAACTCGTCGTGCTGTACCAAAAGCGCGTCAACGCCGAGGGCCATACCTTCGGCATGGACACTCCCTGGCAGCGCGAGATGGAAGATGCGTTCCCATTCGTCGAGACCCCCGATCAGGCAAAGGCGATCGACGAGATCAAGTCCGACATGGAACGCCCCTACCCCATGGATCGCTTGATCTGCGGCGACGTCGGGTTCGGCAAAACCGAAGTCGCTGTGCGCGCAGCGTTCAAAGCCATTCAGGACGGCAAACAAGTCGCTGTCCTCGTGCCGACCACGCTGCTCGCATCACAGCACGGAACGACGTTCTCCGATCGATTCGCCGGATATCCGATCCGCGTCGAGGTGCTGTCGCGATTTCTCACGACCGCCCAGGCCAACAAAGTGATCGAAGGTCTGGCCAACGGCGATGTGGACTGCGTCATCGGAACGCACCGGCTGCTGTCGAACAACGTGAAGTTCAAGGATCTCGGATTGCTCATCGTCGACGAAGAGCAGCGCTTCGGAGTGCAGCACAAAGAGGCGATGAAGCACCTCAAGACCAACGTGGACGTCCTCACCCTTTCGGCAACTCCGATTCCGCGCACACTCGAGATGAGCCTGGTGGGCATTCGCGACCTCAGCCTGCTGCAGACGCCTCCAGCCGACCGTCAGCCGATTCTCACCTTCGTCGGCGAATACGACGAACGAGTCGCAGTCGAAGCCATCCGCCGCGAACTGCTGCGCGAAGGCCAGGTCTTCTGGGTGCACAATCGCGTCCAGTCCATCGAGGAATGCGCAATGCGCCTGCGCGAACTCGTTCCCGAAGCACGCATCGCCATCGCGCACGGCCAGATGGACGAAGCCGCGCTCGAGCAAGTCGTCGTGGACTTCTGGGAAGGCGACTTCGACGTCCTCGTGTGCACCACGATCATCGAAAGCGGTATCGACATGCCGACGGTGAACACTCTCGTCGTCGAACGCGCCGACCTTCTCGGTCTCGGCCAGATGCACCAGTTGCGCGGCCGAGTCGGACGAAGTGGGCAGCGCGCGTATGCATATCTGTTCCATCCGCGTGACAAGACACTCACGGAAGAGGCGTACGAGCGGCTTCGCACCATCGGCGAGTCCACCGATCTCGGCAGCGGATTCAAGATTGCGATGCGCGATCTCGAAATTCGCGGTGCAGGCAATCTTCTCGGCGAATCGCAGAGCGGTCACATCGCAGCCGTCGGCTACGACCTCTACTGTCAGATGGTCACCGAAGCCGTCGGCGAAATGAAGGGCGACCCGATCCGCGAACCCACCGAGATCCGCATCGACGTGCCCGACCATGCCTTCCTCCCGACCGATTACGTGGCGAAGGAAGAACTGCGCCTCGAGGCGTACCGGCGATTGGCTCTCGTCACCACTTCATCCGAAGTCGACGACATCGAGAACGAATGGATCGACCGCTACGGCCCGATTCCCGAGCCGGCGCGGACTCTGCTCACCGTTGCGCTCCTGAGGGCCGAATGTCATCGTCTCGGCATCGCCGAACTGACCGTGTCGGCGAATCAGGCGCGCATCTCCCCCGTGGATCTGAAAGTCAGCGAATCGATGCGTCTCAAACGCCTCTCCCGGGACGCGATCCACAAAGAGAGCCTGAGCCAGTTGATCGTCCCTGTTCCCCGCTCGAGACCGCAAAGTGGCTCCCGGGACGGACATGGGGACGCCGACGCCGCATCATTCGTGGTCTCGTTTCTCCGCGAACTCTTCCCCGCACAAACCACCGAGTAGTTTTGGTGGACGTGTCCCCCTCGTCGAACCCCCGATTTGCCACCCCTCGTCGCATGAGCCGGGGTGTCGAAAGATCCTCGCTGAGATCGATCGCCGCTTCGGCAGTTGCGATCGTGGCGCTCACATCGTGTTCGTTCGTGAGCGAGGACGCAGCCCGAGTCGGAGACGATGCCCTGTCGAACGGCGACTTCTACGAACTTCTCGATGGGTACGCGAAAGCGACCCAGACCGGTTTCCTGCCATCGGGCAATGTCGATGCAGAGATCGCTCGCCTCATCCTGCTCGATTGGATTTCGACTTCGGTTCTCGATGGGACTCTCGTCGAGTACGGCGTCGAAATCTCCCAAGCCGACCTCGACCAGGCCGCAGCTTCGCTCGACAGACAAGTGGGCTTCGAGTCCGCTCCCCGCGTCGTCCGCGACTTCTACATTCGCGCCACCGCCGTGCGAACGGTCGCTGGAGAGACCTTCAGTCCGAGCACCGAGGAACTCGCAGATCTGTACGCGACCGGACCCGAACAGTCAGGAGTCGTATGTCTTCGACTCATCCTCACCGAAGGCCGCGAAGAGATCGACGCTGCCCTTGCCCGCATCGAGGCAGGGGAATCATTCGCCGAGGTGTCTGCCGAAGTTTCTATCGACCCATCCTCGGAAATTGGAGGAGTCCTTCGCAACAACCAGACCGGTGACGAATGCTTCCCGTACGACGAGGTCGTACAGCGCATCGTCGAACAGATCGCCGAAGTCATTCCTGAATCTCGACCCGGAGTCGTCCAAGGGCCGATCGAAGTTCCCGACTTGGGATGGATAGCCGTGTTGCTTCGCCCGTTCACAGAAGTGACCGATGACGCCGTGAAGATTGCCGGTCCGATCACGGCATCGAGACTCACGTCGTCTGCTCTCGACAGCGCATCGGTGTGGATCAACTCGGAATATGGCCGTTGGGATCCAGAGGCGAAGGTCGTCGTCGCCGACCAATGACTCGATCAGCTCGTCCTGATCCGGAGAGCACGTCTTCGAGCGACAGACCACTCATCGACATCGTCGGTCTCGGGCCGGCTGGCGACGAATACGTCACCGAACACACCCGGCACGTGATCGCCGATCACGCAGTCCGATTTCTACGCACGGAGCGGCACCCGAGTGCACATCTTGTCGAGAATGCCCGCACACTCGACCGCCACTACGAGGCTGGTGCAACTTTCGACGACGTCTACCGAAACATCGTCGACGAACTCGTCGACGCCGCCATCGTCCACGGTCGAATTCTGTACGCAGTCCCCGGGTCGCCTTTGATTCTGGAGCGCACCGTTCAACTGTTGAAAGATGACGACCGAGTCCGGTGCCGCATTCACCCGGCGATGAGCTTTCTCGACATGGTGTGGCCGAGGCTCGGCATCGACCCGGTCGAGAATGCAGTGCGCCTCATCGATGCACACGATTTCGCACGGGCATCAGCCGGTGACAGCGGCGCCCTGCTCGTCGCGCATTGCCATGCCAATTGGGTTCTCTCCGAGGTGAAACTCGCTGCCGACGACGGTTCCAACGATGAATCCAACGATGATGTCTCTGTCGTGCTCCTGCACCACCTCGGGCTCGACGACGAACAGGCGATCACCGTGCGCTGGAGCGATATCGATCGCACCGTCGATGCCGATCACCTCACATCTCTCTACATTCCGGGTTTGCGGGCTCCCGTCGGCACGCACCTCGTCGCCTTCCACGAACTCACCCGCACCCTGCGCCGTGAATGTCCATGGGATCGAGAACAGACCCATCAGTCCCTCACGACGTATCTCCTCGAGGAGACGTACGAAGTTGTCGATGCTCTCCTTGCTCTCGACGAGAACGATCCGTCGACCGATGACGATCTGATGGAGGAACTCGGAGATCTCCTGTATCAAATCGAGTTCCATGCGGCGATCGCCGAACAGGAAGGTCGATTCACGATGGGCGACGTCGCGCGGACGATCCACGACAAGATGGTCCGCCGGCACCCGCATGTGTTCGCAAAAGTTTCGGACACTCGAACCGACGGGAATGATCTCGGCAGTGACGATCTCGTTGCTTCCTGGGACGAGATCAAAAAGGCCGAAAAGGCCGCCAAAGCAGCAGCGGGTCGCCCGAGCGACGACTCTCCGTTCGCTGGTGTGATCGAGGCAACAGGCTCTCTCGCCTATGCGACATCGATC
>QXGG01157996.1_pt1 | contig 19155 bp, 16 predicted proteins | sample 1982491 | NCBI WGS metagenome assembly QXGG01 (sample SAMN09924614, study PRJNA488089) | Wastewater metagenome, whole genome shotgun sequencing project. | isolation source: South African research farm wastewater | place: South Africa: Irene, Agricultural Research Council, Animal Production... | reverse complement strand
CAGTGGATCGCCACGTCGCCTTCAGCTCCTCGCGATGACGGTTCTTAGGAACAGGCTCGCGATGACGGTGGCGAGTGGCTTGTCACTCCACAGTGACGCTTTTCGCTAAATTACGCGGTTTATCCACATCATTGCCGCGTGCAAGGGCCACATGGTAGGCCAAGAGCTGCAAGGGAATGACATGCAGAATTGGGGATAGCAGCCCAGCATGGTCGCCCAGCGTAATGACTTGCACGCCTTCGGTGGCATGCAGGCCCGAGCCTTTATCGGCCACGACATACAGCACACCGCCACGGGCACGCACCTCTTGCAAATTGCTTTTGAGTTTTTCGACCAGCTGATCGTTGGGCGCTACGGCCACTACGGGCATGCTGGCATCGACCAAGGCAAGTGGCCCGTGCTTGAGCTCACCAGCGGCATAGGCCTCGGCATGGATATAGCTGATCTCTTTGAGCTTGAGCGCCCCTTCAAGCGCTATCGGGTAGTGAATGCCACGGCCTAAAAAGAGCGCATGCTGCTTATCGACAAACTGCATGGCCCAGCCCTTGAACTCTTCTTCGGCTTCTAGCACATGCAGCATGGCGGCGGGCAAATGGCGCAGCTGTGACAAATATTGCTGTTCTTGGCTTGCCTGCAACAGGCCACGAGTTTTGGCCAGCACCAGGGTGAGCAAAAAGAGCGATACAAGCTGAGTGGTAAACGCCTTGGTCGAGGCCACGCCGATTTCGGGGCCGGCCCGCGTTAAAAACTTTAGTGTTGAAGCGCGAATCAAGGCCGATTCGGGCACATTGCAAATGGCTAGGCTCGCCCGCGCGCCCCGCGTAATTGCGAACTGCAAGGCGGCGAGCGTGTCAGCAGTTTCGCCTGATTGTGAAATGGTGATCACCAAGGTGCCCGGCAGCATGACGCTGTCGCGATAACGGTATTCGCTGGCAATTTCCACATTCACCGGAATTTTTACAACCGATTCAAGCCAGTATTTCGCCACCACACCGGCGTGATAGCTGGTGCCACAGGCCAGGATTAGCACTTGCTGAGTATTGGCAAAGGCCTGGGCCGCCTCGCGACCAAATAGCGTGGGGGCAAGGGCTTGCGCGCCAATCACTTCTTCAATCGTGGCGGCCACTGCCCCAGGCTGCTCGAAAATTTCTTTTTGCATGTAATGCGCATAGGGGCCCAGCTCAATGGCATCCAGCGATAGGCTGCTGATGACAGGCGCGCGTTGAACCAGCTCGTTGGCAGCATTAAAAATCTGAATCTGGTCGGCGCGAAGGCAGGCGAGATCGCCATCTTCCAGATACACAATGGTGCGCGTGACTTGCAGCAGCGCTGAAGTGTCAGACGCTAAAAAGTTTTCGGGAGCATTCGCTTGCTCGCCCATGCCAATCAACAAGGGCGCACCTTGTCGTGCGCCCACCAAGACACCAGGGTCTTGGTTGCAAATGACTGCAATGGCAAAGGCGCCTTCTAATTGCCGGCGGGCTTGAGAAACAGCGCTGGCCAAATCGTTGGTTTGGCTGCGCAGCTGGTGAACCAGGTGCGCGATTACCTCGGTGTCGGTTTCGGATTGAAACACATAGCCCTGCGCCTGAAGTGCGCGGCGCAGTGATTCATGGTTTTCAATAATGCCGTTATGCACCACGCAGACTTGCAAGCCATTGCGATCGGATAAATGCGGGTGGGCGTTATCGGTGGTGACGCCGCCGTGCGTGGCCCAACGGGTGTGGGCAATGCCCAGCTGGGCTGAAAGCGTTTTTGATTGCGCCTCAAGCTCGGCCACACGGCCAACCGCCCGAACACGCGCAATGGCGTCGTTTTTAAAAACGGCCAAACCCGCCGAGTCATAGCCGCGATACTCAAGCTTTCTTAAGCCTTCAATTAACACGCCCACGACATTACGGCTCGCCGCAGGAGCGCTAATCGCGCCAACAATTCCACACATGCCTAATGCGCCTTTTTATGAGGGCGTTTGTAGCCCTTCACGGTGACTTGTCGGGTTCTGGAAATGGTGAGCTCGTTGGCAGGCGCATCTTGGGTAAGCGTTGTGCCTGCCCCTAGCGTTGCCCCCTTGCCCACCGAAACAGGCGCGACCAGTTGAGTGTCAGAGCCAACAAACACATCGTCTTCAATGATGGTGCGATGTTTTTCTGCGCCATCGTAGTTGCAGGTAATGGTGCCTGCGCCAATATTGACCCGGCTGCCAATCACGGCATCGCCAAGGTAGCTCAGGTGATTTGCCTTGGAGCGCGGACCCAGCTGGGTATTTTTAATTTCAACAAAGTTGCCCACATGGGCACCTTCGCCAAGCTGTGAGCCAGGCCGAAGCCGTGCATACGGGCCCACCACCGCTTTGGCGCCTACTTCCGCTTGCTCTAAATGCGAAAATGCTTCGATCACAGCATCGGCCTTGACGGTGCTGTTGCGAATCACGCAGTAAGGGCCCACGCGAACGCCAGATTCAAGATAGACCTTGCCTTCAAACACGCAGCCAACATCGATCACCACATCGGTGCCACAGATCAGTTCGCCGCGTACATCAAGACGGGCCGGATCAGCCAAGCATACGCCTTGGCTCATTAAATCGCGCGCAATTCTTTCTTGCAGCTTGCGTTCCATTTCTGCGCGCTGTTCCTGGCTATTAATGCCCATGATTTCCTCCAGGCGTTGAGGGGATGCGCTGCCCACGGCTTGGCCTTCTTGGGTCGCCATTTCAATGATATCGGTCAGGTAGTACTCTTTTTGGGCGTTGTGATTGGTAAGCCTGCCCAGCCATTGCACAAGCTTTGCTGTGGGGGCGGCCAACATGCCCGTGTTGATCTCGCAGATCGCGCGCGTTGTGGCATCGGCATCTTTTTCTTCCACAATTTTAATAAGAGCACCTTGCGCATTTCGCACCACGCGGCCATAGCCTGCGGGATTTTCAAGCGTTGCAGTGAGCACGGCAAGGGTATTGTGTTCTTGCGCAGATTGAATGAGTCGCAGCAACGTCTCTTGGCGCACCAGAGGCACATCGGCATACAGCACCAAGGTCAGTGCACTGGCATTTAAAAAAGGCTGGGCTTGTTGCACGGCATGGCCCGTGCCCTGCGGCGGGTCCTGAAGCGCGAATTCAATGGGTGCCTTGCCTTGTGAATGTTGAGCCGCATGACGCTTGACGGTATCGGCGCCATGGCCCACCACCAAAATAATTTTGCTGGGCTTTAATGATTGCGCGACCGACAGCACATGATCCAGCATGGGCCTGCCCCCCACGGGGTGCAGCACTTTAGGCAAGGCCGATTTCATGCGCGTGCCTTTGCCGGCCGCCAGAATCACAATATTCATAGGTGCTGGGGGTGTCCGCCATGGCCGTGGCCACGGTTGGGTGAAATAAAGCTGCCAATCATCATGCCCAGCAAGCTGGCAAACAAGCCAAAAAGTTGAGGTTCAATGGGCTCTTGCACATCGGTCATTTCTAAAATGATCCAGGTGATCAACCCAAAGGAAATGGCCAGGCCCGCGCCAAGATTGCTGGCGCGTTTCCAAAACAAGCCCGCGGTGAGCGGCACAAAGGCGCCTGCCAATGTGACGCGGTAAGCGTTTTCAACCATGTGGTGAATGCTGGCATCGGTTGCGATGGCGTAATAAGTCACGATCACGGTAAACACCAGCACAGTCAGCCGCGTGGCCCACAAGAACTGCCGATCGGTCATATGAGGCGCAAACCCTTTGAGCACGTTCTCGGTAAAGGTGACCGAAGGTGCCAACAGCGTGCCCGAGGCGGTGCTCATGATCACCGACAACAGGGCCCCAAAAAACACAACCTGCAGCATGATGGGCATGTGGTTGGTGATCAAGGTGGGCAGAATCAGCTGAGAATCCACGGCCATGAGCTTCTCAACCATGGCGGGGTCGATCATGCTGGCTGAATAGGCCAAAAAAAGCGGCACCGCCGCGAAGAAAAAATAAGCCATTCCACCAAGGGCGGTGCCCCACACGGCCACACGCTCGTTCTTGGCGGAATTCACCCGTTGAAAAACATCTTGCTGCGGAATGGATCCCAGCATCATGGTGAACAGCGCTGCAAACCAGCCCAACAGATCAACCAAGTCAAGGGTCGGCAGAAATGCAAACTTGCCCTCTGCCGAGGCTTTCGCCACTACGGCCACTACGCCACCGGCTTGCTCGGCTGCATTACTGGCCACGATGAGCAGGCCAATAATGATCACAATCATTTGCACAAAGGTGGTGAGCGCGACCGACCACATGCCGCCAAACAAGGTGTAGGTGAGAACCACGCCGGCGCCAATCAACATGCCCTGATTCACAGAGATCAAGTGATCAGACAGCACATTGAACACCAGGCCAAGCGCCGTGATTTGTGCTGATACCCAGCCCAGATACGACACAATGATGCAGATTGACAAAATCAGCTCGGTTTGTCGGTTGTATCGAATGCGAAAAAAATCACCCAGGGTGATCAGGTTCATGCGGTACAAGGGCCGTGCAAACACCAGGCCAAACAATACCAAGCACAGCGAGGCCCCCAGGGGATCTGAGATTAACCCGCGAAATCCTTCTTCTAAAAAGGTGGCCGAAATTCCCAGCACGGTTTCGGCGCCAAACCAGGTGGCAAACACCATGGCCAGAATAAAGGGCATTGGAAGGTGGCGGCCCGCCGTAATGTAATCGCGCGCATTGTGAACCTTCGTGGCGGCGTATAAGCCAATTGCAATCGAGATCACCAGATACGCAATGACAAACCCGAGCACCATGTCCAAGGCCTTTTAATCAATGAAAAAATAAAATGGGTCTGCCAGCAGCAAGCCAAGCACCGCAAGCACAGCCAGCGTAAGCCCTGCGAGCACCAGTGACAGTTGTTTCAATTGTCGCTGAGAGCGGGCGAGTGCTTCAATTTTCTGCTCAAGCGCAGCCGTGTTTTCGCGATAAGGATGCGTGAGCGCCTGATGCACCAATCTGGGGATTTGGGGCAGGGTCTGGGCCCAGCGCTCGGATTCTTTGCGCAGGGATTTTTTAAGCGCCGCAAATCCGATTTGTTCTTTCATCCATTTTTCTAAAAAGGGCTTGGCGGTTTTCCACAAGTCCAGATCGGGGTCGAGCTGGCGGCCTAAGCCTTCGACATTGAGCAGAGTCTTTTGCAGCAGCGTAAGTTGGGGTTGGATCACCACATTGAATCGACGCGAGGCGGAAAACAGGCGAACCAGCACCTGGCCTAGCGAAATCTCTTTTAGGGGGCGATCGAAATAGGGCTCGCACACGCCGCGAATGGCCGACTCCAAGGCTTCAATGCGGGTCTCGGCAGGCACCCAGCCCGATTCGACATGAAGCTCGGCAACACGCCGATAGTCACGGCGAAAAAACGCCAGGAAGTTGTGGGCCAGATAGTTTTTGTCCGACTCTGACAAGGTTCCGATAATGCCGAAATCCAGGGCAATGTAATGGCCAAAATGTGGCCCGCGGTCGGCCACCAAAATATTGCCCGGGTGCATGTCCGCGTGAAAGTAGCCATCGCGAAAGACCTGGGTAAAGAAAATCTCCACGCCTTCACGGGCCAGCTGCTTCAGGTCAATGCCTTGTGCCGTGAGCCGATCAAAGCGGTTGATGGGAATGCCATAGATTCGCTCCATGACAATCACATCGGTCTTACAGTAATCCCAGACCATCTCTGGAATTTTCAAAAGCTTGGAGTCTTCAAAATTACGGCGTAACTGGCCGGCGTTAGCGGCTTCTCGCACCAAGTCGAGTTCGTCGTGCAAATAGGTGTCGAACTCTTCTACATTTTCGACTGGCTTGAGCCTTCGGCCGTCAGAGGAGAAACGGGCAACAAAGCGGGCAATCAGCTTAAGCAGGCCCAGGTCTTGCTCGATAATTTCAAGCATGCCGGGCCGCAATACCTTGATGGCCACTTCGCGACCATTGAGCAGCTTGCCGAAATGCACCTGGGCAATTGAGGCACTGGCCACGGGCGTTTCATCAAACTCAGAAAAAATTTCTGAAATGGGCTTGCCCAGCGAAGACTCAATTTTTTGAACGGCCAGTTTTGAGTCAAAGGGTGGCACGCGGTCTTGCAGCTTGGCAAGCTCGTTGGCAATGTCTTCGGGCAGCACATCTCGTCGCGTGGAGAGCACTTGGCCGAACTTCACAAAAATTGGGCCCAGGTGTTCAAGCGCCATGCGCAGGCGAACACCCCGCGGATCTTTGGGCTTGCGCCCTATTCTTGAGATCGCTAACAGCGCATTAAGCAGCCGGGAGTCAAAGGTGTTGGCCGCACCGTCAAGCGCCATTTGGTCAAGGCCAAAACGCAAGACGGTGCGCAAAATGGTCAGAAGTCGAAAAAACGATCGCATAACGAATTATGGAGTGTCTTTTCGTGAAAGGGGGGCAGACACAACAGCAAGAGGCGGCTCGCCGGTTGGCTTCAATCCGGCGAAGTTGTAAAGCTTGGGATCAAGCAGGTGCGACGGCGCGACATTGCCCAGCGCCTGAAACATGGACTCGATTCGGCCCGGGTGTTTTTTTTCCCACTCCTGCAGCATGCGCTTGACTTGTTGTCGCTGAAGATTTTCTTGGCTGCCGCACAAGTCGCAGGGAATAATCGGAAACCCACGGTGCTCGGCCCACTGGGCAAGGTCGTTTTCTTCGCAATAGGCCAAAGGCCGAATCACAATATGCCGCCCGTCGTCGCTGACCAGCTTGGGCGGCATGGATTTAAGCGTGCCCCCAAAAAACATGTTTAAAAAGAAGGTTTGCAAAATATCGTCGCGATGATGGCCCAGGGCGATTTTGGTGGCCCCAAGCTCACTGGCCACCCGATACAAAATGCCGCGCCGAAGTCGAGAGCACAGCGAACACATGGTTTTGCCCTCGGGAATAACCCGCTGCACAATGGCGTGAGTGTCTTGGGTTTCGATGTGAAACTCGACCCCCCGTGATTTCAAATAATTGGGCAATGTGTCTTTTGGAAACCCCGGATGGCCTTGATCAAGATTGACCGCAACAATTTGAAAATCAATGGGCGCGCGGGCTTGCAAGCCCAACAGGATATCGAGCAGCCCATAGCTGTCTTTACCGCCTGACATGCAGACCATGACCCGATCACCGGCTTCGATCATGTTGAAATCGATAATGGCCTGGCCGGTAAGCCGATAAAGCCGCTTCGACAGTTTATTGGCCTCAAAGGCCTCTTTGTCGTGGTGCCCCATTACTGCGCTCCTTTGGCCCAGCGAAACACTTCAATGCCCACCGTTTTGCAATCGGGGTAGACATCGGGCTTTTGGCTTTCAACGCGCACCGCTTTGATGGCAGGTTGGGCCAAGCAAAGCGCGCAGATCTCGTCGATCAAGGTCTCTTGCAAATTGAAATGTCGAGACTGGGCGATCTGCGCAATTCCCTTGCGAATAAAGTCATAGTCAATCACGTCGATCACATCGTCTTGAAGTGAAGTGCTGCTTTCAATCGGCACAAACAAATCAACGCTGATCAGAATGCGCTGGCGTGCCAGTTTTTCAAAATCGTGAAAACCAATCGAGGCATCAATTGAAAAATCTTTCAGAAAGATTCTTCGGCAGCCCGCCAAACGAGCATCTAATAGCATCATGCGCGCACCATCATCATGACATCTCGGGGCTGTGCGAGCAGGTGTTGGCCGCCATCGACCAGCAGCATGGTTCCGGTCACCGCACGGGCCTGGGCCAGCCAGGCCACGGCATTTGCAATTTCTTCGGGGCGGCTTGAGTCGCCCAAAGGCGTCATGGCCTTGGTGGCGTGAAACTCTTGTTCGGTTTGGTCGCCGGAAGCAAGCGTTAATCCTGGGGCTAGGCCCACCACTCGCATGACCGGGGCAAAGGCCATGGCTTGCAGCCGCATGGCTTCGCGCAGTGCTGATTTGCTCAGCGTGTAAGAAAAAAAATCCGGGTTCGGATTTTCGAGTTTTTGATCCAGAACATGAATGGTTACGCCAACGGGGTCGGCGCCTTTTGCGTGCCGGGGCCGCAAATAGTCATAAAGTGTTTGTGCAAGCAAGGCGGGTGCAAGGGTGTTGACTTGGTAAAGTCTTAAGGCAAGTGTCGCATCACAGTGTTCTGGCCGATCAAAACTAAACTCCGAAGCATTGTTCACCAGGCAGCAAAGATGGGGGAAGGCGCTTACAGCCGCATTCATCAATGCGGCTGTCTCTGCGGTTTCAGAAAGATCGGCCTGTAGCACCACAGCACGGCGGCCTTTGGCCTGCACTTCCTGCGCAAGTGTCTTGGCGTGTGCTTGCGAGTTTCGATAGTGAATGGCGATATCCCAGCCGGAGTCGGCCATGGTCAAGGCAATGCTGCGCCCCAGTCGGGCTGCGGCGCCGGTAATCAGACAGGCCTTGGCAGGGCTGCTTGCGGATTCAGAGGGGTGGGTTGGCATCGCCGGTAGTTTAGCTTTGATACCCTTTTCGCTTATGACTGCGCTTTTTCAAAAAATTCAGCAGCAAATTACCGAGTCGGGGGGCTGGATCGGGTTCGATGCATTCATGCAGCTCGCGCTGTATGAGCCCGGCCAGGGCTATTACTGCGGCGGGGGGCAACCCTTCGGGCGTGAAGGCGATTTTGAGACGGCCCCCATGCTGGGGCCCTGGCTTGCAGAGTCGATTTGGCAATGGTCGGCCTGCCTGCGGGGCCACGCCCCCTTCAAGATTCGCGAGTTTGGGGGCGGGCGAGGAGATCTTGCCGCCGCCTTGCTGAAAGCCGGCTCGCATCAGGATTGGCAGCCGCTTGAGATTGAAATGATTGAGCTCAGCGCCGGATCGCAGGCCTTGCAGCGTGAGCGTGTGGGAAATCATGAGTCGGTGACTTGGCATAGCGAGCTTTTGCCAGGATTTTCGGGCTTGGTGCTCGCCAACGAGTTGCTCGATGCCTTGCCGGTCAAGAGCTTTGAGTGGCAAGGCGGCGATACGGTCTTGGAATGGGGCGTGCGCTGTGCATCGCCGGGCAGCGCGCAGGGCTTGTTTCAATGGGCGAGCCGGCCCGCATCGCAGGGCTTGCGCCAGCATGTGCTCACCCGAGCCAAGGCCGCCGCGAGCCGGGGGCTGCCCTGGCCCGCAGGCTATCGAGGGGAAGCCTGTTTTTGGACTGCGCCTTGGCTGCAGTCGCTTTCCGATTCCATGGTTTCGGGTGCAGTCTTGTTGATCGACTATGGGTTTTGCGAGAGTGAGCTTGATCATCCGGGCCGACATTTAGGCACGCTGTGCGCGCATGCCCGTCACCGACGCATTGACTCGTTTGATGAGTTGCTTGAACGCGCGGGCCAGCAAGACTTGACCGCTCATGTGAATTTTTCTGCCCTTGCCGATCAAGCGCAGCGGGCAGGTTTTCATGTTGATGGGTTTGCGACCCAGGCCAGATTTCTCATGAATGCAGGCGTGTTGGAGCTGGCCCAACAGGCATTTGCCAACGCCCAAGACGAGCGCCAAAGAATCATGATTTCTCAGTCCTTGCAAAAACTGTTGACCGAATCCGAGATGGGAGAACTGTTTAAGGCCATGCTGCTGACCAAAGGCTTGCCGCAGCAAGTTCGCAGCACCCTGCAAGACCAAGGGTTTCGGGAAGGAAACCGGCTCGCGTCTTTATGAAAATCGTGGGTCAGACTTTAAAACTTCAAGTCGCGCCGCTGTGACGGCTGATTTTGCGAGGCTGCCTTGGTTCTCTGCGGCCTTTGCAGCGGCTGCAATTTTTTCGCTGGCCCAAGTCGAATCAAAAAGCGCGGCCGCTTCCTGAATAAGCGTAATGCCTGCGGGTTCGAGCATGCCTTCAATGGCCATGCACTTAAGCAATGTGACAAAGCGATCAGGCTTTCTTTGAAAGTCGGTCAACACTAGCCAATCCAGCAAGGCTTGCGCACGATCAAAGCTTGCGGGCAGCGCTTGTGTGGCGCGCTCTAAAAGCTGTGCAAACTCAATGCATGACTTAGGCGGCTTGAGTGTGGCCAGATCAATCGCCTCGCCTTCAAGGTGATGGACCAACAATCCAAACCGAGCCTCTAGCGGCAGTTGTTGTTGTGCCGCCTGGTCAATATGCAACAGCGTGTTGTGTGGCACGCGAGAGCCTGCGCGCGTTATGGCCTGCCATGCGCCGCACTTCATGAGCAGCTCAAACATGCGCGATGGCTGGGCTTCCATGAGCCCCGTCTGAATTTCTTGCCACACGCGTTCTGCGACGAGTGCATTGGCTTCGCCGTCGTTTACAATTTTTTCGCACAGATGCTGTGTTTCAGGGGCCACTTGAAAATCGGGCCAGCGGGCCAGAAAACGCGCAAGCCGCAACAAGCGCACTGGATCTTCTGAAAACGCGGCGCTGACATGACGCAGCACTTTGGCCTGCAGGTCGCGCAGGCCGCCAAACGGGTCAATGAGTTGGCCGCCACGGTCAATCGCAATGGCGTTAATGGTTAGATCGCGCCGCGCGAGATCGTCTTCTAGTGTCACGCTGGGGTCGGCCAAAAACACAAAGCCTTTATAGCCCTTGCCCGACTTTCTCTCGGTGCGGGCCAAGGCATATTCATCGTGCGAAACCGGGTGCAGAAACACAGGGAAATCTTTGCCCACTGGCCGAAACCCAGCATGCAGCATGTCATCCACATGTGCACCCACCACCACATAGTCGCGATCACCGTTGGGCAGGCCCATGAGCTGGTCACGCACCGCACCCCCGACACAGTAAATTTTTGCCGTGTCAGGAAGCGTTGCGAGCGCTGCGTCTGTTCGGGCAAACAGCGCTGCAGCAAGATCAGGTTTTTGCACGCCGATCAGAAAGCCGTTGGCGAGGCGACTCTTTGCCAAGATAGGTTGGTGCAACCGCGTGCAAGGAGTGTGGCTTGTCAATGCCAAGCTCGGCCGACATGGGCGCAGAGCCAACATTGGGAATGCTGGCCGACGCCAGATTGTCTCGTGACATCATGGGCTTGCCGGGCAGGTTTTCCATGACCCAGGCTTGCACCCAAGCAGCGCCATCGGGCAAGGGAATAATGGGCCGTGGGCAGCCGGCGTAAACACCGGCCCAATGGACCAACTCATACAGCGTGAGCACATCGGGCCCGACGCATTCGTATTGCTTGCCAATGGTGGCGGGGTTTTCCAGGCAGTTTGCAATGGCGTTGGCAAGATCACGCACATCGATAGGCTGAAATCTTGCATGGGGTGTCGCCAGCGGAATGATTGGCGAAAACTTTTGCAGTCGCGCGAATAGATTTAAAAATTGGTCGTCTGGCCCGAACACCACAGAGGGCCTGAGAATGGTCAGGTCAATTCCTTGGTTGGCGCGCAATGCTGCCTCGCCTGCCGCCTTGGATCGTAGATACATGGAAGGCGCGTGTTCTGCGGCGCCAAGCGCGCTGATATGCACAAGCCTGCGAATTTTTCTGCGGTTCATGCAGCGGGCAATACGGGCGGGGAGCTTGACATGCGCAGCGTCAAAGTCGGGCCCCCAGGGCTTTCCGGGCTTGCTGTGCAGCACACCCACGAGATTCACTACGCTCTCAGCGTTTTCCAACGCTTCATAGAGCTCGGATTCGTCGTGGGCGTTGGCTTCGACGATTTCTATTTTGGGGAGCGGCCAAAGCGCTTTGGCATGCTCGCGTTTTCGCGTGATGACGCGAACCGATTTGCCTCGCGAGGCCAAGACCGAAGCAAGTGCCTGGCCGATGAAACCAGAGCCTCCAATGATCACCACATTGGCATGAAGCAGGGGCATTTCTTTCTCCGATTTTAAGAAGACTGGCCGGGGATGATTTCACCCAGCAGTTTTTTCAGCGACGGCGCGGAGCCTCCATTATGGACTGCGTGATAAAGAACTGCATTGGTGAGCACCCGTTTGACATAGTCCCGGGTTTCGGAAAAAGGAATTGATTCGGCAAACGCTGCACCGTCAATCGGACCCGGCAAGGCTGAGCGCCAGCTCGCGGCGCGGGCAGGCCCGGCGTTGTAGGCGGCAGATGCCAATAGCGCCGACCCATCGAACTTATCTTGCAGCTGTCGCAGATAGCGCGTTCCAAGCTGGACATTCAGGTCAATGTCAGTCAAAGAAAGTTTGCCCTTGTTTTTCAGGCCACTATTTTTCGCAAGCATCTTTCCTGTCGCGGGCATGATTTGCATGAGCCCGGTTGCTCCCACTGACGATCGAATGTCAGGAATGAATCGAGACTCTTGCCGAATCAGGCCGAGCACCCACCAGGGATCGATGGATTGGGCTTGGGCTGCGGGCAGCACATTGTCTTTAAACGGCGCGGGGTAGCGCAGCCTGAAATCATGTTCTTGCTTGGTGCGATCGGCTGCGGCAATCATGCGATCAATCAGGCCTTGCTCTTGGGCGTGATGGGCGGCCAACAAGAGCTCAGTGTCTGATTTGCCGCGCATCGCGGCAGACCATTCTTGCACGGCCTCGGCCCGCAACCCCGCCCTTGCCAGGGCGTAGCTGCGTTGCATGCCTTGATGGTTATCGAGTTTGCGCAGCTCGCTCTTGGCTGCTGAGACGCTCGCGGGTTGAGGAATTAGCACGGGCTCGCCGAGTCGTTCCCTGGCGAGCAGCCCATAAAACCCGTAATCGTGACGCAGGGTCTTCAAGAGATCTGCAGCCTGGTGTCGGCCTTTGGTTTCGCCAAGGCCAATGGCCTTCCAATAGACCCAAGTCGACTCTTGTTGCACGGTGGGGCTCATGGCCGAAATGATTTCAATCAAGCGTTGCCATTCGTAGCGACGAATGGCCTCCCGTGCAGCCATTTGCAGGGTCAGGTCGGGCTGTTGTGAAAGACTGGGCCAGCCTTCCAGAATCAAGGGCCAGGCATTGGCGTGGCTACGCTGCCATAGCGCAGCGCCCACTGCAAAGGCGGCGTAATGGGATTGTTCGTGGGTCCAGCTTTTGCGATAGCGTTCAAATGACTGCAGTGCCTGAAGGCTATTGCTGCGGGTGAACTGCAATGTTTCGGCCAAGTGGCGCTCGGAGACAATTGGGCTGGGCCCCCGCACTTCGGGGTCATGTCCTGTTGTGTAAGCCTGAAAGATATCCAGCATTTTGCTGCGCATGGCCGGGCCAGCGGTTTGTGCCGACCAACGCAGGCGCTGCCTGAGATACACCGAGTCAACCATGGCGTTGGCGGCCAAGTAATCCACCAGAGCAAGACAGGCATCGGTGGTCTCTTTGCCTGCTGCGAGTTGGGCTGCAGCCGCCGCGCTGGCCGGATCTAAGGCCCGAACCAGTTCGGCTTTGGATTTTGCGCAAGTGATTTGCGTTGAGCTCAAGCCATGAGGAACTTCTTTAAGCGCAATGAATACATCTTCCCAAAGCCCGCGTTTGGCCAGCGCGTCGATTAAATCTTGGTGAGCGCGCTCTGCCAAGGGATGGTCCGCATGACGCCTGGAAAATTTTTCGACCAGTTGGCGAACTTCATGACCTTGTACTTGCGGGCCGCTAATGCGCGCCCGAAGGATCCAGTAATCCGGCCAGGCGGCAAGCAGATGGCCCTTGGTTTTTGCGGCGATGCGTTCAAGCTCGGCGATGCGGTTTTTTTCAAAGGCGCTTTTTGCTTGAACAATCAGCGCAACATCGTGGGCAGGCGCCGTCTTGGTGTTCGCCTGGGCCACAATCGGGTAGGCTAGCAATGTCGCGAGCAGCCCCGAGCATAAAAGTTGATGTGAACGCTTCACAGCGTCAAATTTACCCTGAAAAGAGCCAGCCCAATGGGCGAGATCCAGACAATCCACAAGACCCCCTTGCGCCAAAAGCTTTTGGGTGAGCGAGCGCAAATGTCGGCCGAGCTGCGCCGAGCCGCCGAAAAGAAAATCGCGGACGCATTGTCGGCTCAGGCGGTTCTCGAGGGCTGGCAGCGCGTGTCAGTCTTTTTGCCCTGGCGTGGCGAGCCTGATCTCATGTCGACATGGCGTGCCTGGCACTCTCGTGGGCTTGAATTGGCCTTGCCGGTGGTGGTGGCCCGCGACCAGCCCTTGGTCATGCAGCGATGGCAGCCGGGGGCGCCGCTGATTCAAGACGCCATGGGCATGTCGGTTCCCGCGCAGGCGCAGAGCCTGGACTGTGACACCTGGCTTGTGCCGTGCGTGGGCATTGATCCGCTGGGCCGAAGGCTCGGAGCGGGCAAAGGGTTTTACGATCGCACAATCGCCGCAACCCCCAAGCCTTGGCCCCGGTTGGTTGGGGTGTGCTTTCAACACGCGATCAGGGCCGAACCGTTTGGCCAGGCCCATGACCTTGTATTAAACGCCTGCGTGACCGAAGAGGGCTGGCACGCGTTTAAAGGCCAAGCGCCTGGGTAATGGCGAGTGTGGGTTGGGCGCGATTCATGGTGTAGAAATGCAGGCCCGGCGCACCGGCAGTCAGCAGCTGGTCGCACAAATCGGTGATCACTTCCTGGCCAAAAGCCTGTATCGATTCGCTGTCATCACCAAACCCCGCAAGTCGTTGACGAATCCAGCGCGGAATCTCGGCGCCGCAGGCATCTGAAAATCGTGCGAGCTGAGAAAAATTAGTGATCGGCATGATTCCCGGAATGATGGGAATGTCAACGCCAAGCGCATGCGTGTCATCCACAAATCGAAAGTAAGCATCGGAGTTGAAAAAATACTGCGTGATCGCGCCATTGGCGCCTGCCGCAACTTTGTGGGCAAAACACCTCAAATCGTCCTGAGCGCTTTTTGCTTGCGGGTGAATTTCAGGGTAGGCCGCGACTTCGATTGAAAAATGATCACCATGCGCTTTTCGAATGAACGCCACCAAATCGCTGGCATAGGAAAACTCGCCGCCTTGGCCATAGCCCGAGGGCAAATCACCGCGTAGCGCGACCAGGCGTTTGATGCCAAGCGTGCGGTAATGAGAGAGCAGCTCGGACATTTGTTCGGCCGTTGCGCCAATGCAAGAGATATGGGGCGCGACATCTTTGAACACCGTGAGCATTTGCCGCACGGTATCTAAAGAGCCTTCGCGTGTTGAGCCGCCTGCCCCATAGGTGACTGACACATAGTCTGGGTTAATGGTTGCTAAAGCCTTTGCCGTGGCCAGGAGTTTTTCCGCCGCCTCAATGCTTTTGGGCGGAAAAAACTCAAGGCTCAGGCTCGGCCTGCCCGCCTTGTGAGCCTGTGACATCGGCTTAATACCGATAGGTGTCGGGCTTATAGGGCCCTTGCACCGGCACCCCAATATAGCGCGCCTGCTCTTCGGAGAGCTCAGTGAGCTGGGCACCTAATTTTTTAAGTTGCAGCCTTGCCACCTTTTCGTCGAGATGCTTGGGCAGCACATAGACCTTGCCGTTTTCGTAATAGTCCTTGTGGGTGTACAGCTCAATCTGTGCAATCACTTGGTTGGCAAACGAGGAGCTCATGACATAGCTTGGGTGGCCCGTGCCACAGCCCAGGTTCACCAAGCGGCCTTTGGCCAGCAGAATAATGCGCTTGCCATCGGGAAAGATCACATGATCGACCTGAGGCTTGATTTCTTCCCATTTGCACTTCGAAAGCGAAGCGACATCGATTTCATTGTCGAAGTGGCCAATATTGCAGACAATCGCCTGGTCTTTCATTTTAGCCATGTGGTCAAAGCCAATGACATTTTTGTTGCCGGTGGCGGTGACAAAAATATCGGCCTTGTCAGCAGCGTATTCCATGGTGACCACACGATAGCCCTCCATGGCGGCTTGCAGTGCACAGATCGGATCGCACTCGGTGATCCAGACTTGTGCGGAAAGCGCACGCAGCGCTTGCGCAGACCCCTTGCCTACATCGCCATAGCCGCACACCACGGCCACCTTGCCAGCAATCATCACATCGGTTGCACGCTTAATGGCATCGACCAGCGACTCGCGGCAGCCATAGAGGTTATCGAATTTGCTCTTGGTGACTGAGTCGTTGACATTGATCGCACGGAAAGCGAGCGTGCCCTTGGCGGACATTTCTTTTAAGCGATGCACACCGGTGGTGGTCTCTTCGGTCACGCCAATGACGGCCTTGAGATTGCGTTCGTAAAACTGCGGGTCTTTGGCCAGCTGTTTTTTAATGGCATTAAATAGACAAACCTCTTCTTCACTGCCCGGGTTGTTTAAAACTGAAGGATCCTTGGCCGCATCGGTGCCCAAGTGCAGCAACAAGGTGGCATCGCCACCGTCATCCAGAATCATGTTCGAAGGCTTGCCGTCGGGCCAGTTGAAAATCTGGTGGGTGTATTCCCAATACTCGTCGAGCGTTTCGCCTTTGTAGGCGTAGACCGAAACGCCGGCAGCAGCGATTGCAGCGGCGGCATGATCTTGCGTGGAGAAAATATTGCACGACGCCCAGCGCACTTCGGCGCCAAGATCTACCAGGGTTTCAATGAGCACTGCGGTTTGAATGGTCATGTGCAACGAGCCCGTAATACGCGCGCCTTTCAAGGGTTTTTGCGCGGCGTATTCCTCGCGAATCGCCATAAGACCGGGCATTTCGGTTTCGGCGATCTTGATTTCTTTGCGGCCCCAATCAGCAAGTGACAGGTCGGCAACTTTAAAGTCGGGTTGGCCGGCGGCCGTAACGGGTTTTAAAACAGCGCTCATCTCGCGCTCCTTTCAGTGATGTTGAAGGGTTCGCGAGCGCCGTTAAAACTGGGGACCTGCTCAAGCCTGGGAAGGCCGATTCGGCCCTCTCGCAACGCTCCTTGAGCAGGCCCGAAGTTTATCAGACCCCGCAAGCAGCGCGAAGGGCCGCAGCTCGGTCGGTCTTTTCCCACGAAAAGTCTGCATCTTCACGGCCAAAATGACCGTAAGCCGCAGTCTTTTCATAAATGGGCCGCAACAAATCAAGCATTTGCACAATGCCCTTGGGCCGCAGGTCGAACACTTGCCCAACGGCATGTGCGATTTTTTCATCGGACACAACACCGGTGCCTTCGGTGGTCACCATGACCGATGTGGGCTTTGAAACCCCAATGGCGTAGCTCACTTGAATCAATGCTTTTTTGGCAAGGCCAGCCGCAACAATATTTTTTGCAACATAGCGGCCTGCATAGGCTGCCGAGCGATCAACTTTGGAGGGGTCTTTGCCCGAGAAAGCGCCGCCACCATGGGGCGCTGCGCCGCCATAGGTGTCGACAATAATTTTTCGGCCGGTTAAGCCGCAATCGCCTTGTGGGCCACCCACCACAAATCGGCCGGTAGGGTTCACCAAATACTTCACTTCGCCTTTGATTAGCTCTTTGGGTAGCACGGGCTTGATAATTTCTTCGATCACCGCTTCACGCAGCGTTTCTAGCGGCATATCGGGGGCGTGCTGAGTCGACAGCACCACGGTGTCAATGCTATGGGGCTTGCCGTCAACATAGCGCAGCGTGACTTGGCTTTTGGCGTCGGGGCGCAGCCAGGGCAGGCGGCCATCTTTGCGCAGCATGGATTGGCGCTCGACCAATCGATGCGAGTAATAAATGGGGGCGGGCATGAGCACCGGCGTTTCATCGCAAGCGTAGCCAAACATCAGGCCCTGGTCGCCCGCGCCTTGGTCCAGGTTGTCATCGTAGGCGGCATTGACGCCTTGCGCGATATCGGGGCTTTGTTTGTCATAGGCCACCAGCACGGCACAGCCTTTGTAATCAATGCCGAATTCGGTGTTGTCGTAGCCAATACGCTTTAAGGTGTTGCGGGCGACCTGGATGTAATCGACATTGGCACCGGTAGTGATTTCTCCGGCCAGCACGACCAGGCCCGTGTTGCACAGGGTTTCAGCCGCAACGCGTGAGCGGGGATCCTGGGTCAGGATCGCATCGAGAATGGCATCGGAGATTTGGTCAGCGACCTTGTCGGGGTGGCCTTCGGAAACCGATTCCGAGGTAAAGAAAAATTCTTGGGACACAACGCCTCCTGGCAGTCAATAGTTCACTCACGGTTGCTAAAGACGGCTGGAGCTTTGACGCAGGCGGGTCGCAGAAGGCAGACGCTTTAGCGGAATTTATGAGACACCCCGTACACTTCACGCTGTGTCATCGCCCCGCAAGTTGTGAATTAAATCGGCGATGCGCAAACTATAAATCAGATGATCTGGCTCTTCAAATTCGCAGCCCTGCTTCCCTTGTGGTTGATGAGAGGCATTGGCCTGGGGCTTGGTTGGCTCGTGTGGCTAGCCTCGGCCAAGTATCGCCAGGTCATGCGCGAGAACTGGCAGACTGCGCTTGCCTCGAACGCCTTGGGGCTAGAACCCGCAAAAGCCCAAGGCCGGTTTCGCGATGCCATTGGCCATGCCGGGCTGATTGCGACCGAGCTGCCCAAGATCTGGTGCGATCCCAAGGTGATCGAGAAAATGACGGTCTCGGGGATCGAGGCACTGCAGGCCCTCAATAGCGCTGGCAAACCTATCTTATTTTTAACGCCACATCTCGGGGCGTTTGAGCTCTCTGCCCGCAAGGTTTCAACTTACTTCCCGATCACGGTGCTGTACCGGCCCGCCCGCCAGGCGTCATTTCGCAGGCTCATGGAAACACTGCGGCCCCTGCCAGCCATGTCAACAGCGCCGGCCAATTCGGCCGGCGTGCGCCAATTGCTTCGGGCCTTGCGCAAGGGCGAGGCCGTGGGCATGCTGCCCGATCAGGTGCCCAGCCAGGGTGATGGCGTCTGGGCAGATTTTTTTGGCAAGCCCGCCTACACCATGACACTGCCACTGCGCTTGGCCCAGGCAAGCGATGCCGCTTTAGTGTGGGCGCTTGCAGTGCGTACCAAGCAAGGGTGGCACTTGGATCTTGCGGTGTGGGAAATCGGCGAGTCTTTAAAAGCCATGAGCCTTGAGCAGGGTGCGCAGCTGATGAATCAGGAATTGATGAGACAGATTGCGCGCGCCCCAGAGCAGTATCTTTGGGCCTATAACCGGTACAAAACACCCAAAGGGGCGCCATAGATCATGAACCGTTTGGTCACGTTGCTATCGCTTTGGGTTTTTCGCTTGATTGCCTTGGGCCCGCGTTGGCTCATGCTGGCCAATGCGTCGCTCATGGGCGGTCTTGCGTTTGCGCTTGGGCATTATCGTCGCAAGATTGCGCTGGCCAATTTAAAGGCCTGCTTTCCTGATTGGCCGCAGGAAAAACGCGAGGCGATTGCGAAACAACATTTTTATTTTTACAGCAGAGCGTTTTTAGAGCGCTTTGAGGTTTGGTACGGCTCAAAAGAGCGGCT
>QXGG01177197.1_pt1 | contig 19229 bp, 12 predicted proteins | sample 1982491 | NCBI WGS metagenome assembly QXGG01 (sample SAMN09924614, study PRJNA488089) | Wastewater metagenome, whole genome shotgun sequencing project. | isolation source: South African research farm wastewater | place: South Africa: Irene, Agricultural Research Council, Animal Production... | reverse complement strand
TGGTTTATCTTTCACACTCTACTTAATTAACGACGGACTATTATGACAATGGTATCAGATATAGTTATAGATGGATTTTTTGCAGCCATTGCAGGTATAGGCTTTGGAGCCATATCAAGACCTCCACGAAGAGCATTCAAATATATAGCACTTTTGGCTGCCCTAGGTCATGCTTTACGCTACTCTTTGATGACTTATTTCGGATTCGATATTTCGACAGCATCACTTTGCGCCTCTTCACTAATTGGCTTTGGAAGTTTATGGCTTGGCAAGAAATGCTACTGCCCGATTACTGTGCTTTATATCCCAGCTTTGCTACCGATGATCCCTGGTAAAATTGCATATAACGCTATTTTCTCACTCTTGATGTTCCTTCAAACGATGGATGAGCCTGTAGAGCGAGCCAAATACTTAGAGCTATTTTTCACCAACGGGCTTGTGAGTAGTACTGCCATTTTTATGCTTGCAGTAGGTGCAACCTTACCAATCTTTTTATTCCCTAAGCACGCCTCTTCACTTACTCGTCGAAAGTTATACAAAGACTAAGAACTTATTCGTTGAGTATAGATGAATAAAAACGTATGCTCGCCGTGTTGCCATAATTGTCGACAACAGTTAGATGATGCTCTCCTACACCAGGCGAGAGCGTAAGCTTATGAATATGTTCTGTCTGATCTAGATATTCACCATCCATATGCCAAAAAACAATCGCACGGTCATCCGAATGTGCTAAATCTAAGGTTAGACCTCCCAAACTTCCATCAAGTTGCCTTGTCAAGACAATCTTACTATTTTGCTGTGGGTAGATAAACTGCATGGGTGTCCTGCTATCTTCACCGCAACCAGCCTTAAAAGGCGGTAGAACCCGATAATCGGGATGAGAATTCTTATAATACCACTCCCAAACAGGAGGCAAGGTAAACCAAGATTGCTCAACAGCATTTTCAGCCTCAACACAAGAGGTATAAACCCTGTTTTTTCCGTCTGCTGTTAAGTAAACTGGGTGATGATAAGGGCAGGCGGTAGTTTGCATCCCTTGAGGTAAAATAAGGAGGGTATCTACATCCTGACAGAATCGTCCCTTAAGATGACCCGACTGCCTACAGATTTCAGCTTCCACCAAACTCTCTTTGGGCCGTTCGAACCAATCGGACTTAGGCAAGATATTAAAGAGATCAAACAGTACAGGCCCTGCTGTTCGGGTACCAACAAGCTCTGCATTACCTTCACCTGTGGCATTGCCCAACCAAACTCCCACTGCATATAGAGGAGTTACCCCAACAGCCCAACCGTCACGAAAACCGTGACTCGTACCTGTTTTCCAAGCTATGTTTTGCATAGAGCCCATCATTTTCCAAGCTACCTCACCAGGGCGATAAACCTCCTTAATAATATCTAAGGTTTGCCAAGCAGCACCTTTTGAGACTACGCTTGGCAGCGTGATTGGTTTAGCATCTTGCAAGAAATATACCTCTTTCGACTCTAAACTGAGAGCCGACTGAGCAAGCCTCACATACGCTGCTGTAATCTCGGCAAGTTTAGCTTCAGCACCACCCAGAATTAAGGATAAACCATAGTGTCCCGAAGACTTATTTAAGGTCGATAGCCCATACCCTTTAAGCTTTTCATAAAACTTAGGAACTGAATAGGCCTTAAGCATATAGACCGAAGGAATGTTTAATGAACGTATAATAGCTTGCGATGCAGGAACAGCTCCTTCGTAGGTTAAGCTAAAATTTTGGGGTGAAAAGCCACTAATATTAATAGGCACATCGGGCAAGAGCTGATTGGGGAGTAACTCTCCCTCATCGAGCATAGAAGCCAAAAGGAAAGGCTTTAAGATACTACCCGTGCTTCGAGGAGCATCTAAGATATTAACCTGACTCCCCACTCTACCAGTTTGGAAACCCGAATTGCCATGATAGGCCAAAATCTCACTGGTCTGCACATCGATAATAATAGCCGAAATATCGTGGATATTGTGTTGCTTATAATGGTTATTCCAACTGTTAACCAACTCCTCTACTTGATGTTGAAGCCCAAAATCAATGGTGGTTATAACTTCTTGACTAGGCCTTGACATCGCAATCTTACTTACCAAGTGTGGAGCTATCTGTGGCAATGTTAACGGTGCAGAAGGCAAGGGCTCAGCTAAAGCAAGCTCGTATTCATCCGCATCGATTACCTGATCATCGTACAGTTTTTTAAGAAGTCCATTTCTTTTGGTTTCTAGCTGCGTACGTGCTTTAGCCAGATGTATGGCTGAAGGTGCATTAGGAAGCACCGCTAAGGTTGCCGCCTCTGCCCACGACAAAGAACTCGCTGTATGACCAAAATATCGCCAAGCAGCAGCAGTATAGCCCACAACATTACCACCAAAGGGAGCATGCGAAGCATAAAGATTGAGTATTTCATCTTTAGAATAGCTAAACTCTAATCGTGTAGCAAGGATAGATTCAATGACCTTCTCGAGGATAGTTCTAGGCTTTTGTCTAGAAAGTCGAATAGTTTGCATCGTCAGGGTACTTCCTCCACGAACCACCTTTCGAGCTTTAAGGTTTTGAATAAAAGCCTTGCCCATAGAGATGGGATTTACTCCCCAATGCCAATAGAAGTATTCATCTTCAAAATAAACCAGACAGGTCTTCAGTTTTTCAGGAATAGACTCAGACAAAGGAAACCTCCACTGGCCATCAGCAGCAATACGCGCACCAAGCATCTGCCCGTCCTTAGCCAGTACAACAGTGGAGTAAGGCGAGTTGAATAACTTACTGGGTAAACAGAAGATAAAGAGTAAGAATAAGAAGCCTAGAAAATACCAAAGGTACTTTCTAGGCTTCTTAAATGCTTTGTTTAGTTTAATCATCTTTCGACAATAATTGTTTCAGCTTTAGTTCTACTAAATATCTCAGGATCATACATCAATGATGCTTGGATGGCTGGCAGGGTATATTCACCAGCATAAGTCACATGAAGACGTACTTTAAGTCTTATGATACGCTGAGCTGGCAGATCGAAGTAAGACAGAATACGATCATCACGCACATCTTGATAACGCAAGCTCACATTGGTTTGAGAGTTAGCACGGGGCTCACCTACTACTTGATAAACCTCCCAGCTAGCAGGAATGATATGAGTAAGAGCAATATCCTGATACGATTCCAACGTAGGATTGCTCAATGTTATATTTGCTAATAGATCTTGCCCTACACTAAGATTTTTGATATCTAACGTATTCCCAAGCAAATCAGTATAAGCAACATTCATCATCAATCCCTTATCTTGAATAGCAGGTAGTGTATCCTTGTAAAGTTGAATAATCTGCACAAACTGCGCATGAAGCACATCACTAATATTATTCTTCACTTCAATCTTTTTATCTGTCTCTATTCCTAGTGTTGAATGTGAATATAAAGGCAGTACCGATTTAATATCCTCTGGTTTATCACTTCCTATACGAATAGAAAAGTCCATTCCCTGATGCTTCATACCTCGAGCATAGTCGGCTAAGGCTATAATTCCCATTGCAGTAGATTGAGTCTGATAATAGGTTTGATCGTTGAGCAGAGTAGACAATTTTTTTGCCATATCAAAAGCCTTACCATCTTGACCAAGTGCAACTAAAGCTTGCAGCATGAAAGCTACGTCTCTGATTTGAGAGCCATAATAGCTAGCATAGTAAGAATTTAAGTTTGCCTTAACATTGAACACCAATTTATTTGCAATGTCTTTCTTACCTATAATAGCATAAGCCGAAGCCAAGAGCCAGCGACTCTGCGTATCCATTCCTTCGAACTCTTTAAGTCTATTCATAGCTGGCAGATCTGCTTGATTGGCCACAGCAAGTACATATAAATTGTAAGCTTGCATATAATTACTGTAGGTCCAGTTGGCATTCGATGGATTCCACATACGTACTACCTTAAGTAGGTATCCACTCCATCTACTAAGAACATTAGCATTGACTTGATACCCCATCTCTTTGGCCTTGGTTAAGAAAAACCCAGCATAGGCAGTAGACCAAGGGTTCGAAGAGCTTTCATTAGGCCAGTAAGCGAAGCTTCCATCACTCAACTGACGACTATAAAGTTCTTGTATAGTTCGCTGAATAGTCTGCTTGTTTAAGGACTGTGTATCTTTATCAATGGTTTGTAAAAACTCAACATAGAGTAGTGGCAAAGCCTTTGATACGATTTGCTCAGTACAAGAGTGCTGATAACTAGACAAGTATTGAAAACGTGAGGTCAAGTTGACAGCAGGCAAACGTGAGATTTCTAGATTACTCTTTAATACTGCACCATTGGTGGCATTATAGAAATCAAACTGCTTTGTTTGATTTTGAGTAAGCACCACATCATCGACTTTTGTATAGATCGGATTAGGGTTTCTCACATCAATTTCAATCTCTTCGGTAGCCTTGAAGGCATTACTTTGGGCTTCTATTTTTATTTTCTCCACCCCTGTCTTACTGCCGACCTTAAGTTTGAAGTAAACAATTTTATCTCCAGTCTGCTCGAAGTTGAGTATCTGGCTGCTAGCCCCATCAACTTTAACATTGGCTGAGGTTGACAATTTAACCTGTACTTTCTTGGCAGACTCATCCATTGCAAATACATTGATAGGCACCAAAACCTCGTCTCCGATGCTTAGCACACGAGGTAAGGATGGGATTATCATCAAGGGAGAACGTACTATAGTATTTTCTTCAGCACTACCAAAGGCTGATCCATCAGAAGCAACGACCATGGCACGAACTGAACCCACATACATAGGCAAAGTGATCTCATGTTTATCAGTCTTACCTGCTTGAAGTGTAAACGGACCGTAGAATTTAACAATAGGATTGAAACGATTGGCTTTTGGCTCGGTAGCATTGAGCACTTCATCACCCCCAACACGATACTTTTGAGAATATACTGCCCCTAAGGCACCAATTACCTCGTCATACATATCCCAAGTTTGAATACCCAAAGCCTCTTTACTGTAGAAGTAACTCCACGGATTTGGAGTTTTAAAAGAGGTCAGGTCAAGCAAACCATCATCAACAATAGCTAAGGTATAAGTCATCTGTTTCTTATGCTGCTCGCTTACCTTTACGGTAAAGGTTTTCTCAGGCTCAACAACCTTAGGAATTTCTAGTTTCGGAGTCAAGCGTGTTGACTCATCATTAACAATTAGAGGCTCTACACCATACATACGGATGGGTAGATCATTGACCGTTTGAGCATGTGGTTGCAGCAAGCTTACAAAAACATAGGCATTCGGACTCATCTCTTTGGTCGTCTTAAAGCGGTATTTAGTATCAATACCTTCGTGGACTTCAACCCATTCGTGCATTAAAATATCACTTCCGTTCTCAATAGTTACTAAAGCACGTCCATTGGATGAGTTGGGTAGAGTTACCTCAACCATATCACCTACTTCATACTTAGCTTTATCGAGACTAAAGCTTAAATAGGTAGAACCACCGGGGTTCGAACGTGATGCACGTCCTCTCCAACTTGGCCAATCTACATATACAGTTTGACTCACTGCATGGCCACTATCTACATCTCTAACATAAACCAAAAAGCTTCCATAGTCAGGATAGTTCTCCTGAAAGCTAAAACTAGCTTTACCTTGAGCATCAGATTTTAGACTTCCTTTATGTAGAGGAGTCACAGACATATTGTTTATGTACTTAGTCCACAAGTTTTCTTGGTCATACCACCAACTCCAACCCAGTTTGTAAACTTCATAACTAAGGTTCTTTCCACTCAAGGGTTTGCCTTGAGCATCCAAAGAAATCAGATTAAAAACAATGGGTGAATCGGTTTCGATATAATCCGAGTTTTTATTATCTAAAGCCATACCCACATAAGAGCTGTAAGGCGAAACGGGTATGCTTTGCGTGTAAATGCTAAAGTCACCACCTGGTTCGTAAACCCTTGTCGTGATTTGAGCTTTAAGCATTCCAGGCGCATTTGAAACAGCAGGTATCGACAAAGATAAATTAACCTCTCCCATGCTGTTGAGTTTCCCATCAAACAGTGAGGTTTTGGTAATTGGTTTAAACCTCTTACTAAGATTGGTGAATAGATAGTTGTCATAATCTGGGAATGCCGATCTAAAATCAGATAACGTCATCTCAATCTTAGCATTAAGATCCGAAGCAAGTGCCCCCATTAACCAATTCGAGGAGAGTTTAGCTGGAGCATATTTGCCAGTAAACAATACGGGTTGCTCGATATCTAAATTAACTTTTAGACGATTGGGCTTAATGGTTTCAATCATCAATGCTTTATGGAATGTACTACCACCAAGATGTACATAAGCATTCCAAGTACCCGTAGGGTCATCTTGCTGTGTCTTTAGCTTAAAGTAGTACATGCCGTTTTCGTGACTGGTTGCTAATACCTTGGTATAAAACTGTCCTTTAGGGTTAAACAATTCAAGCGACACAGGATGATTCTTGGGGAGTCTTCCGGCACGATCTTCTAACACAAAAGTCAAGTGAATATCATCTCCAGGTCTCCAAACACCACGTTCACCATAGACAAAACCTTTCATTCCATTTTCTGGAATAACTCCCCCCACATCGAAGCGACTAGTAGTGAGTTGCTCACCCTTTGCTACACGTAGATAGGTTTTATCTTGATCGTACTCCGCTACAACCAAAAAAGGAACTCCTTTATGACTTATTTCGGCAAAACCATTTTTATCGGTATAGAGCTCAGCCAATAACTGTAGTTGGTAAGAGTAAACTTTGACTCTCGCGCGCATTATTGGTTTAGTAGTGAGCATATCGTTGACAGCTACCCACAATTTATTTCCATCATTCTGCTTGAGAGTTAGCCCTATCGACGAAGAGTAAACACTAGTAGTTGAAGATACATTGACATCATTCATATAGAATGTTACGTGAGTTGGGTCTTTTACACGTTTCCAATCATAAGCACTCCAAACGTAAGGCAAAGAAAAACGTAATAAATCATAGCTATCGAATGGAGAATCCCATGAAGATTCTTTGAATTCTAAATTTTCGTTTACCTCTGTAAGACCTAGCTTTGCTCTTTCCTTTGCAAACTCAGGTAATGTGGTATATTCGGGCTTAAATGATAGCGCAATATAATAAAGAGCACCAGGCTCTTGCTTGAAAAGTGGCGCTAAATCAAGGCTAAAAGTTTGTTCTTCATTGAGAGGTTTAGAGGCCAAGTCTTTTAAATTAATCCTGTTTTTAAGGATTAAACGGCCAGCACGCTTTAGCATTGATTCTCGGATTAAGGAAGCATCGCGATAGAACTCAAGAATATTGTTCGTATAGACCTTAACTACTTGTATATCTACATATTCTAAAGCCTGTGCAGTAAAAGACACAACCTGCTCTTTGCTATCGGGTAAGATTGAACCCTTGGACGTTATATTTACTTTGGGAGTAATTAAATCAGACTGTACAACGATTGTCGATTTTTGGTCAAGCTTTTTACCATTAATTGATGTTAAGTGTGGGAATATCTGCAACTTCACTGAATCCAACTTATTATTATCACTATATATAAAGAGTTGGTTATCGACTACTCGACTTGCAAAGTGCTCGTGATTGTTTAATATCACAAAACTATTAAAAGCTTGATTAGGATCAAGAGACTCAGAAAAGACTACTTTATAGCCATCAATATCTTTACTGCTGTTTGAACGATGCTTATCTGCATATAGAACTTCAAAATCACTCACTGAGGGTACTACAAATGATGAATTTAGCTTTTCGGGAAGCCCCACTAAAGGCCCGTCAATAGATAAATTAATCTCATTTGGCTCTTTTTGTCTCTCTATATCATCAATTATAATATTATATGAGTTGGGTGATGTTGAATTGATTTCAAAGGCTAGCTTGTCTCCCGTTGAGCTTGATATTTTTATAGCTTCATTGAGCTTAGCCATATCATAGGCATCGCTTAACTCAAGCTTAAAGGTTAGTGATACTTTTTTATCGTCAGCTTTGGGCTGAATATAATCGATAAAACTCAACTTTGCATCAGCTTTCAGAGTTCTAAACGAAAACTCAAAATGCTGTAAATCTCGACTCACATCATAAAGTTCACCTAAGTGGAAATTAACAATATATTGGGTACTAGGATCAAGAAAACCTGAAGGGGTAAACTGAATGGTCTTCTCATCTAACCAAACAGCCTTACCATCAATGCTTGGCTTAAAACTAAACAGATTCTGTTTAATCATTTGACCAGGAGTAGCATCGGGGTAGATATTGGCTAACTCAATAGTTATGGGAGTATGTATAGACTGGATTCCACCCGAGTAGCCTGACACATAAGGCAAGAACTCTGGAGTTGGATCAATCTCTTCACTCTGATTGGGAAGGTTACCACAAGCAATAAGCATTGCGGGTAACACTAACATACACAAGAGCATGTTAAAATAGTAATTTACTTGTCTCATCGTCAAATTATGCTATCAACCTAATTTCATCTATCGAATCTCTATAGACTCGCCCAAATGTTTAGGTTGCTTATTAAAAATAATATCTAAGAACACTTTTACTCTAGCCAATTTCTCACGGGCTTGAACCTTAAGTCCTTTGGATAGAGATACGTCTTGAGCATTGAATCCAACAACATCAAGACCGTACGATTTGGCCAAAAATATGGCTCGCTCATTATGGAATTTTTGTGAAATAACAGTAAACTGATCTTGTCCGAAAATCTCGTTCATACGGACAATAGAATCGAGTGTACGCAAACCTGCTGCATCAATATAAAGATGCTCAGGATGTACACCCTGAGCTATCAATGCCTTTTTCATATCAAGAGGTTCGTTATAGTATTTTTCGCGATTATCACCACTAATGACAATGCGATCAATCTTTCCGGCATGGTAAAGAGCTGCTGCTGCATCAATGCGATAAGTAAAATAAGGATTGGGTGCACCCGAAACAAGAGATTTAGAGGTTCCAAGTACCACCCCTACACGATTGCATGGGATATCAGAGAGGGAGCTATATGTTCGATCACGAGCAACATAGCCTACATAAAAAGAGCATAAGTATATTGTAACCAATAAAACGATTATCAGTATACTTATACTTATGCCTATAATTTTAATTTTTTGCATTCATTTCAAGTTGCCCTGATGCTTTCAAATAATTGGTTTCATTGAGTCGTAACTGAGCCTTAGATTCCACATTCTGTGCCCAAGCTTTTTGCCAAAGTGTTTGAGCTTCCATATGATCGGTTAGGGTCTCTAAACCAACCTCATATTGCTCGGTGCTTATCTTGAGATTTTCTGCTGCTTGAACCAGTGCTTCACTGGTCATGTCAACCTCTAGTTTAGACTCATCAATCTCGTTTAAAGCCATTGTCATCTCAAGGATCATTTTCTCGGTAGCATCATCACGTTGTAATTCGGCCATTTGGTGTTCAACCTTTTTGGCTCTGACTTTACTAATACCTTCACCCCACTGAAATAAGGGTACGCTTACTGAGAACATCGCTGAAAAGGATCCACCTTTAAAGAGTTTGTTGTCATTAAATTTTAACGCATCATAATAGTTCCAACCACCCATAACTCCTACTTGTGGTAAATAACTACCACGTGTAAGTTTAATCTCTTGTTCCTTTAATTCTAGATTTTTACTTAAAATACGGTATTCAGGACGCAGGTATACGTCATGAATAACTTTATAAGAAGTTACTTGATTAATATCTTGATTTAAGATATCAATATCTTCGAGCAGTGGAAGACCTATGATATGACAAAGGTTCATTTTGGATAAAGTTACAGCATTTTCAGCTCTGCGATATTGCAGGTTAGCTTCATTTAACTTTACTTTAACTTTTAGAATCTCATTCCTCGATAACATACCTACCTCATAACCATTCTCAACATCTTTAAGTAGATGTTCAACAACCTCTTTGTATTTCTGAGCAACAAGTAGCATCTCTTCAACCTTGATTAGTGTCCAGTATGCTTGATCGGTTTGATAGATAACATCTGCATTCGTCATACTGTGGTTTAAGATTGACATCTCTTTGCCTAGTTTAGCCATTTTATAAGCAGAACGGATTTTGCCTCCTGTATATAAAGGCTGCTTAAGCATAACCCCAGCCATCCAACTGTTGTTTAGATTAAAACTAAACGGTATGTCGGGAGTGATTAAAACTCCACCGTTGGGTACGTGAGGGGTTGTTCCAGTTAAAGTTGGAATTGTCATACTTGGGATGGCATCTTTCAACTTTTTCGAGTTGAATAGGTAATTTCCTTCAGCAGACAGATGAGGAAAGAACTTTGAACGATAGGTTATAATATCTTGACTGGCTTTATCAATCTGCAAAACAGAAACCCTATTTTGCTTATTATGCTTTAAAGCCATTTCTCTGCAATCAGAGAGGGATATCTTTTGCTGTGCAGAAGCTCCCAAACTGATAAACACCAATAATAAAATAGATATGTATCTCATCTTACTCATTTTCTTTATTGACTTTAATTCTAAAAAACAGGGCATAAAGAATCGGAACAAACACCAATGTAATTAGTGTTCCAACTAACAGACCACCCATGATAGTTACAGCTAAAGAGCCGAACATATCGTCACTTAGTAGTGGTATCATCCCCAGTATTGTAGTCAAGGCAGCCATCATTACAGCTCTAAACCTAGAGGCTGAACTATCAAGCAAGGCTTTAACAGGCTCGACACCATCGTTGATTTGGAGTGATATTTCGTCCATTAGTATAATACCATTTTTGATCATCATACCAATTAGACCCAAAGCTCCAACAATGGCAACGAAACCAAAATCTTTACCCGACAAAAGCACACTAAAGATTACACCAATTGAAATCAAAGGCATACAACAGAATATAATAAGTGGCTTCTTAAAGTCTTTAAATAGTAATATCAAAATAGCGATCATAAGAATAATAGCTAAAGGAAAGTTACCAAAAAGGTATTTCATACTCTCTGTGCTTGCCTTATATTCGCCTTGCCACATCAAATTATATCCCTCCGGAAGCTCAATAGCCTCAACCTGCGCTAAGATATCTTGCCTTGCCTCATCGGCACTAACTCCAGGCACAGGATTGCTCATCGCACTTCGTGCACGCTGTCCGTTATATCTGAGAACTAAGGGGTCTTCCCACATCACACTTATACCCTCCGAAGCTTGATTGAGTGGAACAGTGCGTAAAGCACCTGCCAACAAATCTTCTTGGGAAAGTGAACCATTCAAGAACTCAAGAACAGTACTTGTTGTTAAGTTTTGAATAGCAGGTAGCAGACTAAAAACAGGTACGCTGTTGAGCTCCTCAATCGGATTCCCCTTATTATCAGTGCTTTTTATGTAGATATTCTTTTGCTGGTCTCCTTTATAGAATGATCCAACAGGTAAACCTCCAGTAGAGGTAAGCAGCGAAAGAGAAATATCTTCACGGGTTAATCCGATATTACGAGCTACAGGTTGATTATATTTTACCATAAGCGTTGGAGTTTGAGGCTCCCAACTGTTCCTTACAAGCATATTCTTACTGCTCTTTACCATAATCTCTTCAGCTTGGTCAGTCAACGACTTCAACACTGCAGGATCGGGGCCAGTAAATTGTGCTTCAATCGGATAAGGTTGATACATCAGATTGTATCTTTTGAGTCTTACATAAGCATCAGGATAGTGTTCCGTTAGGTAATTCTGAATCACCCACATTGAATCAACAAGCTGCTTAGGGGTTTCAAAGTCAACAATGAGCTCACCATACGACAAAGATGGAGTAGCTATACTACGAACTAAGTTATATCTCGCAGGTGTACCTCCAAGAGCTGTTGTTACGTGTGTTACCTCATCACGAGCCAATAAATAATCTTCAATCTCTGCTAGATCACTTGATACTTTTTTATTTTGAGTGCCTTCCGGCATCTTATATTCGATGTAGAGCTGATTATAGCTCATATCAGGGAAAAAAGATTGTGGTAAAAACTGATAGCAAAACACACTTAAGCCCACAAGAACTATACTAATCCCCACAGATAAAAGTCGATGCTTTAAGCCCCAGAATACTACAGCACGTAGAATTTGATAAGGCTTACTATTAAGTGAGTCGGCGGAAGAACCTTTTGGCTTTTTAAGAATCCAACTCGCCATCAAAGGAACTTGAGTAAGTGCTAATAGCCAACTAATTAATAGCGAAACAGCCAACACAATAAAGAGGTCACGGACATAAACACCAGCAGTATCTGGCGACAAAAATATAGGAAAGAAGGCTAGAATTGCGATTAGAGTAGCACCTAGCAAAGGCATAGACGTACGTTGCCCAATACTAGTTAACGCTTTATTACGCTCAAGTCCATTTTGAAGATCTACCAAGATTCCATCAGTAATAACGATCGCATTATCTACCAGCATCCCCATAGCCAGAATAAAAGCAGCTAAAGATACGCGTTGAAGTGTACCTTCAAACATATTGAGCACTAAGAATGACCCAAAAACAATCACTAGCAAACTCGTACCAATAATGATTCCACTACGAAATCCCATGGTAAACATAAGTACAACTACAACGATGATAACTGACTCAAGAAGATTGAGCAAAAAAGTATTTAAAGATTCACTAACGCGTTCGGGTTGGTTAAATACTTGATGGTAATCAATTCCAACGGGTAATCTATTTTGTTTAAGCTCGGCAAGCTTTTTTTCAACAACATCACCTACTTTAGTAATATCAAAAGAGGAGCTTCCTGCAATAGCAATACCGTAAGCTTTTTGCTTGTCATACCGCATTTGATAGCGTGCTGGATCTTCAAACCCAATGCTGACACTTGCTATATCACCCAAACGCACTTGATCTTCTTCGTGGCCTTGTATGATAAGGTTAGCAATATCATCAACCGATTGGTATCTGTCATCAACCCAAACTCTTAAACGATGTCCACCTGCATCAAAATAGCCTGAGTAAACTGTTTTGTTTTGCCCGTTGAGTGTAGATAAAACTTCTGTTGGATGAACACCCATATTTGCCATACGGTCTTCGACAAGCTCAATATTGATACATTCGTCTTGCTGTCCAAAAACCTCAACACTAGTAACTCCTTCGATATCTTGAACTTCTCGCTGTATCATATTAACGTATTTCGTCAACTCAGAATCAGAAATTCCATCAGAAGTTATGGCATAGAACATTCCATAAACATCACCAAAGTCATCTTTAACAACCGAAGGAATGGCCCCACTAGGCAAACTGCCTTGAACATCCCCTACCTTTCGGCGAAGAATATCCCAATACTGGTTTACTTCCTCGTCAGGTAATAATTTGGAAAGCTCTACGGTTATAATTGAAAGGTCATTTAGTGATCTACTCTTGACATTGTCGATAAAGTTCATCGTACGAATACTCTTCTCAAGTAGATCTGTGACTTCTAGCTCAACCTGATAGGCCGATGCCCCAGGATAAGCTGTTACTACCATTGCTTCCTTAACTTTAATCTCAGGATCTTCGAGCTTACTCATATCATAGAAAGCTTTCATTCCACCAACGACAAGTATTGCGATAAGGAAACGAACTAGGTAACGGTTGTTTAAAGCCCATTTTCCTAAATCCATCATAATAGCCCTCCTACATTAGTTTTGCTATTGGGTTGCAAAGGAACCACACGATCGCCCTTTTTCAAGGAGTGAACACCAGCGACTACAACTTGCTCACCAACTGTAAGCCCCTTGGAAACAATCGTTTTACCATCACGCTGAATCCCGGAGAGCTCAATCACTCGAGGAGACACTGTTTGGGTATCACGATCATAAATCCAAACCATTGGTTCTTGAGACTCTGGCAAATTGAATACAGCAGATAACGGGATTATTGTAAGATTAGAATCGGATGTCTTTTTATTTATATTGACCGTAGCCGTCATCCCTGCAGTAGGCAGATTGGCGTAGTTAGATTCATCAAAAGTGAAACGCATAGTATAAAGCTGGTTTAAGTTTGCTTTATGCGTAATCCCTTTAAGTACTAAATTGTAAGTTTGATTAGGGAAAATATCAACAGAGCATGTGAAGGTATCAAATAGGTCTCTTTGATAAAACTCTGTGGAAGGAATATTAATTTCGATGTCAGGCATTTTGTTATTAATCATCGACACAATAGGCATTCCAGCAGCTACAGTTTCGTCACGATCAAAAAGCTTCTTCTGAATAAAACCATCATAAGGAGCATATAGCTTTGTGTCTGAGAGAGCATCTTTATGTGCTTTAAGCTTAGCTGTTATTTGCTCAAGGCCGAACTTGGCCTTGTCGTAATCATTTTTAGAGACACTTCTCTTTTCATACAAAGCCATAATACGCTCTGCTTCGCCTTTTACTTTATCATATTCTGCTTGAGTAGCTGAGAGTTGAGTCTCGTAATCACGTGGATCAATCTCAGCCAATAGCTGGCCCTTACGAACTTTGCTTCCCACATTGACGTAAACGTGTTTCAAAGGGCCACTAACCCTGAAACTTAAGTTTACATCAGATGAAGCTTTTATTTTACCTGGATAGGAGACCGATAATTGCTGAGTACAAGGTTCTACTGAGTCTATCTTAGCTGTTAAAGCTCGACTAATTTCTGTTTTTTTACCCGAAGAACAACTCCAGAATAAAGAAACTAACATCACAACAGGGATTATAAATTTTCTTTTCATCTGCATTATCATTTTGAGTATTAAAGTTAATAAATTAGCGTTACTTATCTCATACTTCCACCAACTATATCTAGCAATTCATTAGTTATCGCCTGCTGACGTGATTTATTGTATTGCAAAGTTAAATCATCTATCAAATCATTAGCATTATCAGTTGCTGATTTCATCGCTAATGAGCGAGCCGCATGTTCTGAAGCATTAGAATCAATTAATACTGTAAATAGTTTTTGACTCAACACCTTTGGTAGTAATTCAGCAATTAGCTCTGCTTCACTGGGCTCAATAATATAATCACTATTTACTACTTCTACCTCTTCTGTTGGTCTATATTTATCCATATCAAAAGGTAGATAAATCTCTTCAGTCAACTCTTGTGAACCTAAACTCTTGAAGTGATGATAGATTAAAAGTACTTGATCAATTTCTTTATTCTTGTACTTTCGCATCAGTTCATAAGCAATTTCCCGCATTCCCTTATAGTTGGGTTTGTCGGCTAGTTCTTGGTAAGAACCTGCAACTGGCAAGCCTTTTTTAAGAATATACTCTTCAATCTTCTTTCCAATTGGATAGAAAAGCATAGAGTCGGGATCAATAGTACTCTTTGCAAACAAGCTATTGACTGCACGAACCACATTACTATTGAATCCTCCACACAAGGTTGTGTTTGAGGAAATCACAACAACAGCAATTCGCTTAATCTCCCTACTCTGGATAAAAGGAGATTGTACAGATACATCAGAAGCCATTAACTTGCCAACGATATCATCAAGCTTAACCTGATAAGGAACCATATTTGCTATGATTCCTTCAACACGGGTCAACTTAGAGGATGCCACCAAGCGCATGGCAGATGTTATCTTCCGAGTATTCTTAACTGAACTGATTCTGTTCTTTACTTCGCGTAATGATCCCATATCTTAATTAAGTTTATTCAATGAATTGACTCGCTATCATTTTAGCAGTTTCTTCTATTGTGCGTTTAACTTTATCGTTAATAACACCCGATTTTAGTACATCAAGGACATCTTCTCTATGATTACGTTCAAGCGCACTCAAATAAGCCTCTTCAAACTCATTTACTTTGTTGAATGGAACGTTTCTTAAAAGATTATGGATACCACAATAAAGAATTGCAATTTGATTTTCTACGGCCATTGGCTCATATTGAGGCTGAACAAGAAGCATTGTATTCTTCTTACCTCTATCCAGTGTCATTTCAGTAACAGGGTCCATATCGCTACTAAATTGGGAAAACGCTTCTAACTCACGATATTGTGCCTGGTCAATTTTTAGTGTTCCAGCTACAGCCTTCATTGATTTTATCTGAGCATTACCTCCTACACGAGATACAGAGATACCTACATTAATAGCTGGACGATTTCCTTGGTTAAACAAATCAGTATCCAAGAAGATCTGACCATCAGTAATCGAAATTACGTTGGTCGGAATATAAGCCGATACGTCACCTGCTTGAGTTTCAATCACAGGCAAAGCTGTTAACGAACCACCTCCTTTGACAATACCTTTAAGACTTTCAGGAAGATCATTCATCTGTTCAGCAACCTCTTGTTGATTAATAATCTTAGCTGCACGCTCTAAAAGACGAGAGTGAAGATAGAAAACATCACCAGGATAAGCTTCACGCCCTGAAGGCCTCCTCAAAATAAGCGACACCTCACGGTAAGCAACAGCTTGCTTAGATAAATCATCATAAACAACCAAAGCATGTCTACCAGTATCTCTGAAATACTCACCAATAGCAGCTCCAGAGAAAGCCGAATAGTATTGCAGTGCAGCAGGCTCACCTGCAGTAGCAGCAACGATTACGGTGTACTCCATTGCTTTATGGCGTCTGAGAGTCTCAACGATAGAAGCAACAGTAGATGCTTTCTGACCTATGGCCACGTAGATACAATAAACTGGCTCACCAGCTTCATATGCACTTCGTTGGTTAAGGATTGCATCAATTGCAATAGCTGTTTTTCCTGTTTGGCGGTCACCAATAATCAACTCACGCTGTCCCCTACCAATAGGTATCATTGCATCAACTGCTTTGATACCCGTTTGAAGAGGCTCAGTTACGGGTTGACGATAAATAACTCCTGGAGCTTTACGCTCAAGAGGCATTTCGAATAACTCGCCACCAATTTGACCTTTACCATCTAGCGGTTGTCCTAGAGGATCTATCACACGACCGAGCATACCCTCACCCACATGGATTGAGGCAATTTTCTTAGTTCGCTTAATAATATCGCCCTCTTTGACACGATCCGTCGGCCCTAAAAGTACAGCACCAACATTATCTTCTTCAAGGTTCATCACAATGGCTTTAATACCATTTTCAAGCTCTAGAAGTTCGTTAGCCTCAGCATTTCTAAGACCATAAATACGTATTACACCATCACTAACTTGTAGGATAGTACCAATTTCATCAAGCTGGATACGAGTTTCAATTCCTTCTAGTTGTCTTTGAAGAACTTCGGAAACCTCACTCACTCTTATATTATCAGACATATTAATTTTCTATTAAACGATTCTTCTATTCTTATCAACAAACTGCTTTTTAACCCGTCGCAACTGTGTGGCAATACTTGCGTCTAAGCGATAATCATTGATATCGAATATGAAACCACCTTCAATACTCGGGTCTACCACAGTTTTTAACTCCATTTTTGTTCGCAACAAGTGTGACGAGGAACTGATTACTCGGTCTTCAATAGCCTTACTCACAGGAACAGCAGTAATTAGCGTAGCAATACTGATGTGTTTATGCTTACGATAAAGATCTAAATACATCATCATCATAAACTGCAAGTAATCCTCACGTCGTTGCTCTAATACAAGATCAACAAAACGCTCGAACTCATCACAAATCTCATCTTTTCCTTCCGATGCAGCAATAATCAGACTTTTCTTTTCTTTTCTTGCTAAGATAGGACTTATTAAAACTTGTTTGAATCGAGGTTGATTGAGTAAATTATCAGCTAAGACAAGTGCATTTTCATAAACTTTGTCCTCACATTTATGTTCAATCGCATAATTAAACAAGGCCTTGCCATAACGCATTGATATTGCTCCTGCTTCCATTACTATTATTTTTTATGAGCTAACACTTCATCAAGCATTCGATCAATCATACTCATTTGCTCTTTCTCTGTATCTAAGTTTTGACGGATAACCTTCTCAGCAATATCTACAGATAAAATAGCTACTTGTCTACGAATTGAGCGAATAGCTTCATCTTTCTCTTTTTGAATTTGATCTTTAATTTCCTCAAGCTCTTGTTCTGCTAAAATCTTAGCCTCTTTACGAGCTTCTCGGATAATACTGTTTTTCTCTTCTTGAGCTTGACGAAGAATACGACCTTGTTCACGGTTAGCTTCGTTCACAATACGCGATGCTTCATCTTGTAGCTGTACCAACTTAACGTTGGCTTCCTCAGCTACCTTTAGAGAGTCGTCAATATAGTTTTTCCTCTTTTCGACCATGTCGGTAATAACAGGAAAACCATATTTTGCCAGAATTACAAAAACAATACCAAAAGATATTACCATCCAAAATAAGAGTCCTACTTCTGGTAATAATATTGACATAAGTTAAATTTATAGAGAAATTAAGAAACAAATAATAAGTGCAAATAAAGCAACACCCTCTACAAGACCTGCTGCAATAATCATATTTGCACGAATCGTACTCGCTACTTCAGGTTGGCGTGCAATTGCATCCATTGCTGAAGCACCAATTTTACTAATACCAATACCAGCTCCAATAGCTGCAAGCCCAGCACCTAGTGCTGCGCCTAATTCAGCCAATCCAATAGAAGCTGCAGCTTCCAATAATACAGGAAATAACATAATCTTAATTTTTAAGTTTTCTTAAATATGTAAATTCTAATATATAACTAGTTTTTTGCCTTTTTCTTTTTCCCATCTTGGGCCAAACCTATGAAAACTGCTGATAACAGCGTGAATACATAAGCTTGTATAAAGGCAACTAAGAGTTCTAGTAAATTCATAAATAGCGTGAATAGTATTGAGATCACAGATAAGCCTCCTTGAAGAGCTGCTCCCATACTGTTTGCTATAAAAATCAAACAAACGAAAATAATAATAGCCATATGCCCCGCTAGCATATTTGCAAATAGACGAATCATCAATGCAAAAGGCTTAGTGAATATACCCATAAACTCAATAAGAGGAATCAGCGGAATTGGAGCTTTAAGCAAGATAGGAACATCTGGCCAAAAAACTTCTTTCCAATAGTGCTTAGAGGCAAACAGATTAACAGCAAGCATCGTACAAAGAGCTAAAACTGCTGTAATAGCTATATTACCTGTAACATTTACCCCAGCAGGGAAAATGGGTACTAAACTTAAAACATTACTCAGAAAGATGAAGAAAAATACGGTTAGCAAATAAGGAGCAAATCGTTTATAATTCTCTCCAACGCTATCTTTGATAACATCATCATGAACCATCATGATAAACATCTCCATAAAACCAGTAAAGCCTCCTGGAGAAATCTTTTTAGGGTCGTGTTTTTTATACCACCTTGCAACCCCCAACACAATTAC
>QXGG01071136.1_pt1 | contig 19291 bp, 18 predicted proteins | sample 1982491 | NCBI WGS metagenome assembly QXGG01 (sample SAMN09924614, study PRJNA488089) | Wastewater metagenome, whole genome shotgun sequencing project. | isolation source: South African research farm wastewater | place: South Africa: Irene, Agricultural Research Council, Animal Production... | reverse complement strand
GTAATCGGCTTCCACTTCAAAGCTCATGCCATGCAGGGTGATTTTATCTTGCATCGCAATGATACGGCCTAAGCTGCCGACACAACCTGCATACGCTGCCAAAATCAATTCCGGTGGTGCTGGGCCTAAGTTTGCACCGCCCGCATTTTTAGGCTGATCCATATAGACCTTGTGCTCGCCGCACATCACTTCAATGGTCATACCTGCGTTCATCTGGCCGGTCGCACGTAATGTTTTTAATGCCATTTTGATAACTCCTCTCACGCATTAGTGCAGTGATCTTAAACATTTAAAGATTAAGTATACTGTATTGTGTGGTATTTGAGTTGATCAAGATCAGTATGGCGAGGCGCTCGTTAGCTGCCGCCTCGCTGCAAGGGTGCTGAGCGCTTAGCTGCGACCTTTAACTGTCTTGTTATTGACGGTGGCGTCTTCCAGAATGATTTGGTATTCCTTGCCGTCACGTTCGACTTGTTGCAAGCGCACCAGTAAGAAATCCCAGTCTTTGGCAAACCATAAAACAGTCACGCGCTTGCTTTGTGTCGGGTCACGCACACGCTCAACTTTAATGGCATCGACACTGCCGACGACCGTTTCAACGGATTCTTCACCGAGCACACGAAAATCATAAGTGTCTAAATCATCACCATCCAACACTTGATAAGACATGCTGGTTTTGCCTTCCGCAATATCGCGCTGCAGTGCCAGCTGGTAAGAGGATTTATCTTGGACACCTTGAATCAGCGTCAGGTTAATGGGCGTACCACGATCACTGCCAGTGGCTTGTTGAGTGTCCCAATCAAAGTGCTGTTTGATCTTTTTGGATTTACCCATACCTTTGCGGGCATAGCGGTATTGATGCGGGCGAATATCGCCGTTCACTAAGCTTAACCAACTGGTTTCATTGAGGCTGGCGACCAGCATTGACGCGGAAAAGTCGAGTTTCCAAGTGCCATCATCTTGCTGTTTTAAGCTGCGTTCGGCCTTACCGCTGAAGGGCAGTTGCTTCCAGTCAGCGGTATAGGTTGCGGAGAAAGGTTGCAGATCGGCAGCCATAAGGCTGGCTGGCAGGCTGAATGCGGCCAGAAGAAAAAGTACAGCACGGCGCATAGAGTGATTCTCCTAAGAGTGAAACTGAAAGCCAGAACTGGCTAAGTATTGCCCATCCAAAACAGCACCCTGATCGCTCAGGTGCAAGCGTCCATCGGCAAACCAACGTACGGCTAAGGGATAGATTTGATGCTCCAAGGCATGCACTCGAATCGCTAAGTCGTTAGCAGTATCTTCGGCTTGAATAGGCAATGTAGCTTGTATGACTACAGGGCCACCATCGAGTTCCTCGGTGACAAAGTGCACACTGCAGCCATGCGTTTGATCACCGGCATCCAGCGCACGCTGATGGGTGTTTAAGCCTTTGTGTTTGGGCAGCAAAGAAGGGTGGATATTGAGTAAGCGTTGGGCGTAATGACGGGTAAACTCAGGCGTCAAAATACGCATAAAGCCGGCTAAGACCACTAAATCAGCTTGATGCTGATCGATCACATTCATTAATGCCTGATCAAAGGCCAAACGGTCGGCAAAGTCTTTGTGGTTGAGTACATGCTGAGCGATACCGGCTTGCTCAGCGCGCACCAAACCATAGGCGTCGGCTTTGTTACTGATCACCGCACAAATACGTGCTGTGGGATGCTCGGCTAAGTCATCGATAATGGCTTGCAGGTTGCTGCCTGATCCGGAGATCAGGACAACAATATTGCAGGAATTTGAGTCAGTCATTAATGGCTTTTTAAGTTGTTAAGAACAATGCGCTCAGCGTTTGCATCAGCTGTTTGAATATGACCAATCACCCAAGGCTGTTCGCCCGCAGCTTGTAAATGCTCAAGTACTGCTGCTTGTTGCTCCGGTGCCACGCAGATCACCATACCGACACCGCAGTTGAGTACGCGGTGCATTTCAACTTCGGCAACGTTGCCCTGTTCTTGCAGCCAATCAAACACAGCAGGACGCGTCCAGCTAGCCACGTCAATCACTGCTTGTGAGTTAGCGGGTAATACACGTGGGATATTTTCCACTAAACCACCGCCAGTGATATGTGACATGGCTTTTACAGCGCCGGTGTCTTTAATCAGCTTGAGTAGTGGCTTAACGTAAATACGGGTGGGCTCCATCAGCAGATCGCTCAGGGCTTGGCCGTCGAGTTGGGTGTTTTGAATATCGACATCAGCTACTTCAATGATTTTACGAATCAGAGAGTAACCGTTGGAGTGTGGGCCAGACGATGGCAGGGCGATCAGGACATCACCGGCAGCCACTTGTGTACCGTCAATAATCTCTGATTTTTCAACAACGCCGACACAAAAGCCTGCTAAGTCGTAATCTTCACCGGTGTACATGCCAGGCATTTCTGCCGTCTCTCCACCGACAAGGGCGCAACCTGCTTGCTCACAGCCTTCGCCGATGCCAGTGACCACTTGTGCGGCGATATCAACATTGAGTTTGCCCGTGGCGTAGTAATCTAGGAAGAACAAAGGCTCGGCGCCGCTGACGATCAAGTCGTTCACGCACATAGCAACCAGATCAATACCAATTTTTTCATGCTTGTTGAGATCAATAGCTAAGCGCAATTTAGTGCCGACACCATCAGTGCCAGAGACTAAAACAGGCTGACGGTAGCCTTCGGGGATCTCGCATAAAGCGCCAAAGCCACCCAGGCCACCGAGCACTTCAGGACGTGCTGTGCGTTTAGCAACGCCTTTAATGCGTTCAACTAATGCTTCGCCTGCGTCGATATCGACACCAGCGTCCTTGTAGCTTAAAGAGGTTTTGTTGTTGCTCATGAATTGGGCCTTTGCGAAGAATGCGAGAAAATATGTTTAATTGTCTGATTTTATCAGGCTTCAGGCCGAGCGGCCATTGTTGCATTAAAAAGTGTGATTAAAACAAGCCAAACCATACATAGAGCCAGTTAAAAACAGCCAGTGAGTGTCGTTATGTGTGCAGGCACAGGCGTATCACAAACGTTAAAGTTCGACGCGTTGCGGTTGATAGCCTTGTTCGCGGTAGCTTACAAAGTTTTGGCGACATACCTTGAGCAGTTCGGGTTCTTGATTGACGATTTCAATAACGCGCGTAAAGCAGTCCAGATGGGTGGACATACTGTGATTTAGGTTGATTAATACCGCAGCTTGCCAGTGCGGGCGCTCGTCGATACCAATCTGCACTGGAGCAGTTGCTGTAGTTGTGTAGGGTTCATGGGGAATAAAACTGTGTCGACGAAAGGTCCACAGCAGTTCATCCACTTCTTTTTGCTGGCTGGCATCGCTGCAGCGAATAAAGGTCATAAAGCCTGCACGCCAGGCTTTATGTGCCAAACGGCAGGCCGCATTTAAGCGGTCTGCCGTTTGGGTGGTCGGTAAAACGTAAAACTCTATTTTCACTGCGCGCGGTCCAGCAGGTATTGAGTCAGTAAAGGCACCGGACGTCCGGTAGCACCTTTGTCTTTACCGCCACTGATCCAAGCGGTACCGGCAATATCCAAGTGCGCCCATGGGTAGTCTTCGGTAAAGCGCGATAAGAAGCAGCCTGCGGTAATGGAGCCAGCTTTAGGGCCGCCAATATTAGCCATATCGGCAAAAGGGCTGTCGAGCAAATCTTGGTACTCATCAAATAATGGCAATTCCCACGCCACATCACTGGCTTGCTTGCCGGCGCTGAGTAAGCTTTGCACAAGCTCAGGGTTGTTGCCCATTAAACCACTGGTGCTGCTGCCCAGCGCGACAATGCATGCGCCGGTTAAAGTAGCAACGTTGACCACAGCTTGCGGGTTAAAACGCTTAACGTAGGTGAGGGCGTCACACAGTACTAAACGGCCTTCAGCGTCCGTGTTAAGGATCTCAACGGTTTGGCCGCTCATGGTGGTGACAATATCACCTGGACGGGTTGCGCCACCGCTGGGCATGTTTTCAGCACAGGTCAACACGCCAATCACGTTAATGGGCAGTTGCAATGCGGTGAGTGTTTTAAATGCACCTAATACACTGGCCGCGCCACCCATATCGTATTTCATTTCATCCATGCCGGCGCCCGGCTTGAGGCTGATGCCGCCCGTATCAAAGGTAATGCCTTTACCGACGAGCACATAGGGCTGCTTAGTTGCATCGTCAGCACCTTGGTAGTGCATCACAATCATACGCGCAGGTTGGTCACTGCCTTGGGCAACGGCCAGTAAAGCGCCGGCTCCGAGCTCTTTAAGCTCTTCTTCTTCCAGCACATCAACCTTTAAATTGCTGTGTTGTTCGCTCAGCTCCAGCGCTTGTTGTGCCAAGTAACGCGGGTTGCAAATGTTGGGTGGCATATTGCCCAAGTCGCGGGTAAAGGCCATACCTAAGGCGATGGCTTGACCATGCTGACAGGCTTTCTCAACGGCTTCCTGCTGAGATTCGGTACAGATAAAAGTGATCTTAGCTAAGGTGTTTGCGGGTGCTTTTTCGCTTTTGAACTGATCAAACACATACAGGCCATCGGCTAAGCATTCAGCGACAAGACGGGCGCCTGCGTAAGCGTCACGCTCTTTGAATTTAAGGTCAGCAAAAGCTAAGGCAGCATCGGTGATGGATAGGCTTTTGAATTGATTTAAAATTGCACTGACCAATTTGCGTGTACTGCGGTCAGATAATTCAGCTTCTTTACCCGTGCCCACTAACAGTACGCGTTGTGCAGTCAGGTGAGCTAAATTGTGCAGTAATAAGGTTTGCCCCAGCTTACCTTTAATGTCACCGGCTTTAAGGTGAGCGCTGATGGCGCCATTGCACAGTGTGTCAATCTGCTGGCCTTGGCTGTCGAGTTCTAATTGTTCGTTAACGGTTAATACCAATGCATGGGTGTTCAGTGATTCAACACCATTGGAACTGACTAAAAAGTCCATACTCAAGGATCCTCAAGACAAAGATAGATAGATGCAGGATAATACTCATCGTTTACATCGGCGTGTGTGTACACTGCCATAAATTGTGTGACTAGTGTGAGCCGCTATAGGCGGTTTTGACAAGCTTGGAGCCTCTACTTGATAGTTTTTCGTTACCTTTCGCGGGAAGTCTTGCTGACCTTTAGCGCCGTTAGTGCGGTTCTGCTTGTGATTATTATGAGCGGTCGTTTTATTAAATATCTGGCGCAAGCCGCTCAAGGTATGCTGGACCCTGGCGTGCTGTTGCTGATTATGGGCTACCGCATTCCGGGCTTTTTACAGCTGATTTTACCTTTGGGGCTCTTTTTAGGCATCTTGCTGGCATATGGGCGCTTGTACCTTGAAAGTGAAATGACGGTATTGACCGCCACCGGTATGAGTGAGCAGCGTTTATTGTCCTACACTTTAGTGCCTGCTTTATTTGTGGCGCTGGTGTGTGCGTGGTTGAGTTTCTCTATTGCTCCGCAAGGTATGCAAAATGTGGCACGTATTTTTACCGAGCAAGATGCCTTAACCGAGTTTGACACTTTGGTGCCAGGGCGCTTTCAGTCCTTGCGTGGCGGTTCACGGGTGACTTATACGCAGGAATTGTCCAGCGGGCGCGATGAGCTGCGCAATGTCTTTATTTCTGAAAAGCGCGATACACGTCAAAACAGTGAGACTGATGAGGCCATCACCGTGCTGGTGGCCAAAACGGGCCGTCAAGAAATCCAAGAGGATGGCAGCCGTTATTTGATTTTATATGATGGTTATCGCTATGACGGCACACCGGGTGAAGCCGATTACCGTGTGGTTCGTTACGATACCTATGGGGTGCTCTTACCTAAGCCTGTGGTTGAAGTGAAAATGGGTGAGCGTGAAACCATGGCCACAGCCGACTTAATTGGCAATCCAGATGTGCGTATGCAGTCTGAATTGCAGTGGCGTTTATCCTTTCCGATTTTGGTGCTCGTGGTTACTTTTATTGCGGTGCCGCTATCGCGGGTGAATCCACGTCAAGGCCGTTTTCTAAAGCTCTTGCCGGCGATTTTATTGTATATGGCGTACCTCGCCTTATTGGTCGCTGCACGCAGCGCTTTGGATAAAGGCACATTACCCATCGCGGTGGGTTTATGGCCGGTGCATGGCGTGTTTTTGTTGATTGGTTTAATGCTGATGTATTGGCAGCCATTCTCTTTGTATCGTGCGCGTTTGCGCGCTCAGCAGGAGGCCCGTCATGCGTAGGCTCGATCGTTATATTGGTAGCAGTGTCTTTGTCGCTATTGTGGCGGTACTGGGGATCATCACTGGCTTGGCCTTACTCTTTGCGTTTATTGATGAACTCAATGATCTAGAAGGCGCGTATACCGTGTGGAATGCAGCGCATTATGTTGTGCTGACCGCGCCGCGTCGTATCTACGATATGTTACCGATGGCGGCATTGATTGGCTGCTTGGTGGGCTTGGGTACTTTAGCCAGTAACAGTGAGTTGACGGTAATTCGCGCCGCGGGTGTGTCGATTCGACGCATTGTTTGGGCCGTGATGAAACCGATGCTGGTGTTGATGTTATTGGGTGTTTTGGTGGGTGAATATGTTGCTCCTTGGACCTCAAGTATGGCCCAAGCTAATCGTGCGTTAGCCCAGTCTGTGGGTAAAGCACAAAGCTCCAAGCATGGTTTGTGGCACCGCCAAGGTCATGAATATATTCATGTGAACGCGGTCCAGCCCGGTGGTAAATTGGTGGGCGTGACACGCTATGTCTTTGATGATGAACAACGTTTGTTGCGCTCCAGTTTTGCTCAGCAAGCCTTGTATCAAAATGGTTATTGGCAGCTCGAAGATGTGGTGTACACCGAGCTTGCAGAGCGCAGTAGCAGTGTGCGACAGGCGGCCAGCGAGCGTTGGGATGTCGAACTCAGCCCGCAACTGCTTAATACCGTGGTGATGGAGCCTGACACCTTAGCCATTCAAGGCTTATGGGAATACGCGCATTATTTAAATGAGCAGGGCTTAAATGCGGATCGTTACTGGTTGGCGTTTTGGGTCAAAGTGTTGCAGCCCTTGGTTACAGCCGCTTTAGTTGTGCTGGCGATATCTTTTGTCTTTGGCCCATTGCGCTCAGTGACATTAGGACAGCGAGTGTTTACTGGGGTCGTGGTGGGTTTTGTGTTTCGCATCGCCCAAGACTTATTGGGCCCGGCCAGTTTAGTCTTTGGTTTTGCGCCCATTGTGGCGGTTGCTTTACCCGCTCTAATCTGTGCTGGTTTAGGTTTTTGGCTGCTGCGCCGCGCGGGCTAAAATTTTAAATATAATTGGGATGATTGCCAATTGTAGACTGCGTGGTTAAAGTGTTGCCCCGTTTTATCTGTCGGGTCGACACTTATCATGACACCACTTGAACGCTATCAACAGGATTTACAGCGCCCGGACTTTTTCCGCGATGCTGCACAAGAAAACGCCGTACGTCACTTGCAGCGTTTATATGACGATTTGGTTGCTGGCGCTCCAAGCAGCGGATTGTTTGGACGTTTGCTGGGCAAGAAATCGACGCAACCCATCAAAGGTTTGTACTTTTGGGGTGGTGTAGGGCGTGGGAAAACCTATTTAGTCGATACGTTTTTTGATGCTCTGCCTTTTGAGCAGAAAATGCGCACCCACTTTCACCGCTTTATGAAGCGCGTGCATGAAGAGTTGCGCACCCTAGATGGCGAAAAAAACCCATTGGTTATTGTTGCTGAGCGTTTTGCTAAAGAAGCGCGTGTGATTTGTTTTGATGAGTTTTTTGTCACCGACATCACCGACGCAATGATTTTGGCTGGCTTGCTTGAGGAACTGTTTAAAAATGGCGTGAGCTTGGTGGCAACCTCGAATATTGTGCCCGACGGACTCTACAAAGATGGTCTGCAGCGCGCTCGCTTTTTACCCGCCATTGCGCTGCTCAAGCAGCACACTGATGTGGTCAATGTGGACAGCGGTATTGATTATCGACTGCGCGCACTCGAACAAGCTGAGCTGTATCACTACCCGTTAACACCTGAAGTTGAATTAGAGCTGGATAAAAGTTTTCGCAGCCTATTGCTGGATAACTGCAAAATTCTAGAAAACGAGCCACTCACCGTTGAAAATCGCACCATTGTGGCGCGTAAAGTGGGTAATGATGTGGCGTGGTTTGATTTTCGTGCGTTATGCGATGGTCCGCGCAGTCAAAATGACTATATTGAGCTGGGTAAAGTCTACAGCGCCATTATCTTGTCCAATGTTGAGCAAATGGACACCAGTAATGAAGATGTTGCGCGGCGGTTTATTAACTTAGTGGATGAGTTTTATGACCGCAGCATCAAGCTGATTATCTCTGCACAGGTCCCTCTGAAAGATTTATATGTGGGCAATCGTTTGCAGTTTGAGTTTCAGCGCACCTTAAGTCGTTTGTTAGAAATGCAATCCCATGAGTTTTTAGCACGACCGCACAAGTCTTAGTGCTATTGTGTGGTAAGCCTACAACTGCGTTAGAGCACATATAATGAAACGTGAAACTCAATCCGATGTGCTCTTAATTGCAGTGACTTTAATCGCGGCCATCAGTTGGATGTTTTCTAAAGAAGCCATCGCGCTGATGCCGCCTTTATTGTTTATGGGGTTACGCTTTTTGCTGGCTGCAGCTTTTCTGGCATGTTTAGGGCATCAAGCATTGCGCCGGCTGAGTATGGGGCATGTGCTGCGCAGCGCACGCGTGGGGCTTGTGTTTGGTGTGGGCATGCTGTTTTGGGTGCTGGGGTTGGCGCACAGCGATAGCATGGGTGAAGGTGCATTTTTAATCAGTCTGGGTGCGTTGCTCGTGCCTTTTGTGGCGCGCGTCTGTTTTGCTGAGCCAGTGCCGCGCAGCACTTGGGTTGCCTTGCCTTTTGCCTTAATGGGTGTGGGCTTATTGTCGTTGTCGCATGGCTTTAGTATCAGTTCGGGTCAGGTTTTTTATGTGATTGCCGCCTTGGCTTTGGCGGGTTTTTTTATCTTAAATACCCGTGCAGCAACAGCTACAACCCGTTTAGCCTCAAAGCACCGTGCGGCTGTGCCGTTGACCGCTGTTGACCCTTTAGCTTTGACCATTGTTGCGTTAACTTCAGCGGGAACTGTGATGCTGTTGGTGTCGATGGTCACTGAGTCTTGGCAGGCAGGTGCCGTACAATGGTCGCCCACATTAGTGGGATGGTTAGTTGCCAGTGCCTCAGTGGGTACAGCAGCGCGTTTTTGGCTGCAAACCTACGCACAAAGTTTAACCACACAAACCAGCGGTGCGGTCATGCTTATTTTGGAGCCCATTTGGGTCGCACTATTTGCAGCAGCATGGTTTGGCGAAACTTTAATGATGCTGCAGTGGTTGGGCTGCAGCATGATATTTTTTGCTTTGTTAGTGAATCGTTGGCAGCTTTTGCGATCGATTCTGACCAAGCGTGGTCTGTAAGTGTTAATAGATAGGTTATGGATGCAAGGTGGCCTGTTAAACCGTCGCCCTAGAGCTGCAGCCGGCGATAAGCAGTTGCGGTGTGGTGGGCAGCTGTTTAAGGTAGGTGGCTTGGCGTGATTCAATCGTTAGAGAGAGAGCAAATGCGATTTTTTATAGGCTTGGTTGCCGTATTGATGTCCTTGGTGATGATGAGTAGTCATGCTGAGCCTGTTGCTGGTGTGTATCAGGTGCGTGAGGAGCTGGCCAGTCAAGAAAGTGATGTGCGTGATGCGGGCTTACAGCAGGCATTTGTGGCTTTAGTGCAGCGCTTAACGGGTCAAGCTGAGGTGAGCGAGAATGCTGCATTAGCGGATTATATGGCGGACCCGCAGGCACTGATCAGCCGTTACGGCTATGAAGGCAACACCCTAGTAGTGAATTTTGATCCCAGTAGCGTGCAAGCTGCTTTGCAAAGTGCGAGCCTACCGGTGTGGGACAGCGCCCGACCTGTGCTGTTGGCCTGGTGGTTGGTTGACGATCTCAATGGCATGCGCCTGATCAGTGATGGTCAGTCCAATGCGCAAAAAATTCATACTGCAGCGCAATATGCCGGTATTCCTGCACGCTTTCCTTTGGGGGATTTAAGCGATCAGCTGTTAATTGGCAGTGATCCGCTGCGCAACAGCGACAAGTTACGCGCCTCTGCCGAGCGCTATACAGCGGATGCGGTGATGCTGGTCCAGCAGGCTTTAGGCACTGAGGTGTTTGAAGCGCAATGGTATGTATGGCTGGGCGAGGAACAGCACAGTGGTGCCAGTTCTGCCGACTCTCAAGAGGCTTTAGCACGTGATGTGTTTGCGCAAGTTAATGCGTTTTTGGCTGAGCGTTTTGCAGTGAAGCCCGGTGAAGGTGAGTCCTTGAGCTTGCGTGTTAGCGGTGTTGATTTAGAGCGTTTTGTATTGCTTGAGCGTCTGTTAGAACCCTTCGCTGCGCAATTGTACGAAGTAAATGACGATTATGCCGAGTGGCATGTGCACAGCAGTGTTGAGCAGTTACGTGCGCAACTGGTGCTCGCTGATCTGCATGAACGCAGTGAGATGGATGCGCCCAGTGTTGGAGCGGCTGCATCGAGCTCAAAAACACTGTATTTCAGCTGGTAATTTTTGAGAGAAGACACTATGACGCAAAATCTTAAGAGTTGGTTGTTATTGGGTCTGTTGGGTTTGATCTTATTAACCTTCTATCTGTTGATGCCAATTCTTACACCTTTTTTAGTCAGTATTTTATTGGCTTATATGGGTGACCCTATTGTTGATTTTTTAGAGCGTTATAAAATTTCACGTACGTGGGGTGTGGTTTTAGTCTTTGTGTTATTGAGCTTAGTGCTACTGATTTTATTATTGGTGTTGATCCCCATGATAGGGCGTCAGCTTGTGCGCTTATTTGAAGTGACGCCTGAGTTGATTGGGTGGTTGCAAACGAGCGCTTTGCCTTGGTTGCAAAGCCGGTTAGGGATTCAAGTTAATCTGAGTAGCTTGGATGAAATCAAGCAGATGTTCGGTGAAAACTTAGATAAAACCACCGACCTTGTGCAGTTGTTGCTCAGTCATGTAACAGCTTCAAGCTTGGCTTTTTTAGGCTGGTTGGCCAATATGTTATTGATTCCGGTGGTGACATTTTACTTGTTACGTGACTGGGATATTTTAGTGGCTAAAGCCCGTTGTTTGCTGCCACGGCGTAAAGAACAGCTCACCGTCAAACTGATCCGTGAGTGCCATGAAGTGCTCGGGGCTTTTATGCGTGGTCAGCTGTTAGTCATGCTTGCGCTGGGTGTGGTCTACGCAGTGGGCTTAATGAGTTTAGGCTTGGAGCTAGGGCTGTTAATCGGTTTATTAGCCGGCTTGGCCAGTTTGGTACCCTATCTCGGCTTTGTGGTGGGTATCAGTGCGGCATTGGTTGCCGGCTTATTTCAGTTTGGTATCGAATGGTATCCGCTGCTGGGCATTGTGGCTGTCTTTACATTGGGGCAAATGCTCGAAGGGATGCTGCTGACTCCGTTGTTAGTCGGTGATCGTATCGGGCTGCATCCTGTGGCGGTGATCTTTGCTATTTTAGCCGGCGGTCAGCTGTTTGGTTTTACGGGTGTATTGCTGGCCTTGCCTGTGGCGGCAGTGATTATGGTGCTGATCAGGCATGTGTATGAATTGTATAAAGAATCGGATATGTATGGGCAGCCTGATGAGTGCTGCGAGCCCGTTAGCCTTTCTTCGGATGAGCAAGCTGACGCTTGTGAACAGCCGATAAACGAGTCGACATGAAACCAACCCAATTGTCACTTGGCGTACGTCTGCGTGATGACGCCACTTTTGCGAACTATTACCCTGGGGCCAATGCCGTCACCTTAGGCTATGTTGAGCATGCCTGTGAGACCGAAGATCAGTGGATGGACAGCCTGCTGTATATCTGGGGTAACCCCGGTTCTGGCCGTAGTCATTTGCTGCAAGCGGCCTGTTTGCGTGTTGAAGAGCGCGGCGGCCGTGCCTTGTATTTACCCTTAGCGGATTTAGCCAAATACGGTACGCAGTTATTGGATAACGTCGAGTTTTGTGATTTGGTGTGTTTGGATGATGTGGAAGCCGTATTGGGGCAGCCTGAATGGGAAGAAGCGCTGTTTCATGCTTTTAATCGCTTACGTGATGCGGGCAAGCAGTTACTGATTGCTGCTAATGCGGCGCCGCGCAAATTACCGATTAAGCTGCCGGATTTACAATCACGCCTCAGTTTAGCTTTGGTGTTTCAGCTGCATGAGCTCAGCGATGATGAAAAATTACGTGCCTTGCAATTGCGTGCATCGCGTCGTGGTTTGCGCTTATCGGATGATGTGGGGCGTTTTATTTTAGCGCGCTCGGTGCGCAGTATGACGGTGCTATTTGACACTTTAGAGCAGTTGGATACGGCATCACTGCAAGCGCAGCGCAAACTCACCATTCCTTTTTTAAAGGAAGCCTTGGGCTGGTAGTCCAGCATGCCTGTATGCATGTTAAAATGCGCCACCCATTATTGAGATGTAAAATTCATGAGTACAGAACAACAGCAGGGTGCCAGCACCTCTGGGGTTAAAATCTATTTTCGTTTACTGGGGTATATCAAGCCATACATTGGCATGTTTATCATCAGTATTATTGGCTTCTTAATCTTTGCTTCAACCTCGCCGATGCTCGGCTACGTGTTGAAATATTTTGTCGATGGTTTAGCCAATCCTGATGCGGTGTTGTTTCCTAATATACCGTGGCTGGCCGATGTGCGCTTGTTACAGGCCGTGCCGTTACTGATTGTGGTGATTGCTTTATGGCAGGGCATTGGCTCGTTTTTAGGTAACTTTTACTTAGCCAAAGTTTCCTTAGGTTTGGTGCATGATTTGCGGGTGCAGTTGTTTAATAACTTACTGACTTTGCCCAATCGCTATTTTGATAACCATAGTTCAGGGCACTTAATTTCGCGCATTACCTATAACGTGACCATGGTGACGGGTGCTGCTACGGACGCCATTAAGGTGATTGTGCGCGAAGGTATGACCGTGGTGTTTTTGTTTGCCACTTTGCTGTGGATGAACTGGAAGCTGACCTTAGTGATGGTAGCTATTTTGCCGGTGATTGCTCTGATGGTCAGCAGCACCAGTAAGAAGTTTCGTAAGCAAAGTAAAAAGATTCAGGTGGCAATGGGGGATGTGACGCACATTGCTTCGGAAACCATTCAAAGTTATCGCGTGGTGCGCAGCTTTGGTGGCGAGCCCTATGAGCGCAAGCGCTTTCTTGAGTCGAGCGAGAGTAATACTGAAAAACAATTGCGTATGATCAAGACCAACGCTGTGTACACGCCTTCTTTGCAGCTAGTTATTTATTCGGCGATGTCGGTGTTGTTGTTTTTGGTGCTGTTGTTGCGTGGTGATTCTTCACCGGGTGATTTAGTGGCCTATATTACTTTAGCGGGTTTACTGCCCAAGCCCATTCGACAGTTGTCTGAAGTCAGCTCCACTATTCAAAAAGGTGTGTCGGGCGCTGAAAGTATTTTTGAGCAGCTCGATGAGGTGCCAGAAAATGATCAAGGGCAGATTGAGTTAGCTCAGGTCAGCGGTAAGCTTGAAGTACGCGACTTGTGTTTTACCTATGCCAATACGGATACACCGGTGCTGCAAAACATCAGTTTCACTGCTGAAAAAGGTCAGATGGTCGCTTTAGTGGGGCGCTCGGGCAGCGGTAAGTCAACGCTGGCGAACTTGATTCCGCGTTTTTATGAGCATCAGCAGGGGCAGATTTTACTCGATGACACCCTTGTTGAAAGCTTAACACTGAAAAATTTACGCCAGCATATTGCCCTGGTGACGCAACAGGTTTCATTGTTTAACGATACGGTGGCCAAAAATATTGCCTACGGCGATTTAGCGGATGCCTCGCTCGATGAGATTAAAGCTGCCGCTGAGGCTGCCTATGCGGCTGAGTTTATTGAGCGTATGCCACAAGGCTACCAAACACTGGTGGGTGAGAACGGTGTTCTATTATCCGGTGGTCAACGCCAACGCTTAGCCATTGCGCGAGCATTATTAAAAAATGCACCCTTGTTGATTTTGGATGAAGCCACTTCTGCTTTGGATACTGAGTCTGAGCGCCATATTCAGGCAGCTTTAGATCATGCTGTGCAAGGTCGTACCACCATTGTCATTGCCCACCGTTTATCAACCATTGAAAAAGCTGATTTGATTTTAGTGATGGATCAAGGGCGCATTGTTGAGCGGGGTACGCATCAGGACTTATTGGCGCAACAAGGCTATTACAGCCGTTTACATGCGACACAGTTTCAAGATGTTGATCCCGCGGATGAGGCTGAAGTATGAGTGCAACAGATCAGTACAGCTTAGCTGACTTGCTGTATTTAATGGCGCGTCTGCGCGATCCTGAGGGCGGCTGTCCTTGGGATTTACAGCAAGACTTTGCCAGTATTGTGCCGCACACCTTGGAAGAAGCTTACGAAGTGGCCGATGCGATTGAGCGTCAAGACTTTGCGCATTTACCCAGCGAGTTAGGCGATCTGTTGTTTCAAGTGGTGTATTACAGCCAGTTGGGCGATGAGCGGCAGTGGTTTGATTTCTCCACTGTGGTGCATAGCATCACGCAAAAACTCATTCGCCGTCATCCTCATGTGTTTCCTAACGGACAATTGCGAGGTGCTACGCCAAGTGCTGCGGTCAGTACCGAGCAGGTTGCCCAGCGTTGGGAAGATATTAAGCAGCAAGAGCGCGCTGAGCAGGCGCAGCCTGAGCATCAGGTCAGTGCACTGGACGATATTCCACGCAATTTACCTGCTTTGACGCGCGCGTTAAAAATTCAAAAACGCGCGTCTCATATTGGTTTTGACTGGAGTCACTTAGCGCCGGTGCTGGATAAGGTGGATGAAGAACTGCAAGAAGTGCGTGAAGCGATTAGCCAAGGTGAGCCCGTCGCGATCAGTGAAGAGTTGGGTGATTTACTCTTTGCTACGGTGAATGTGGCGCGGCATTTAAAGGTGAATCCAGAAACTGCTTTGCGCGCAGCCAATAGCAAGTTTTCTCAACGTTTGCAGCATGTGGAGCAGCAGGCTCAAGAGCAGGGTGTAGCGCTCAGTGAGTGCAGCGAAGCTGAGTTGGACGCTCTATGGAACATCGCTAAACAGGCACTGAGTCAGCCGCAATAACACGCGGCGCTGGTGTGCTGTGTTTTTTTAAATGATTGAATACAGGTTTAGAATCACATGAGTTTATCTTTGCGCGATCAGATGCTAAAAGCTGGGCTGGTCAATGAAAAACAAGCTAAGCAGGCGACAAAAGAGCAAAAAAGACAACAGCGTCTAGAGAAAAAAGGTGCTGTTGCTGTGGATGATAGTCAGCGTCAAGCCGCTTTAGACGCTATGGCACAAAAGCAAAAGCGTGACCAAGAACTCAACCGTCAACAGCAAGAAGCCAGCGAGCGTAAAGCTGCAGTGGCGCAAATTCGTCAGTTGATTGAAAGTGCACGCTTACCTAAGCTCGACACTGAAGATTATTATAATTTTGTTGATCATAAAAAAGTGAAGCGTATTGCCGTGAACACTGTAGTGCGCAATAAGCTCAGCAGCGGTAGTTTAGCTATTGTGAAACATGGCGGTGGTTATGAAATCATCCCCCGTGATGTCGCCTTGAAAATTCAAGAACGCGATGCACGCCGCATTGTCTTGCTCAATATTGAAACTGAAGAAGTCAGCGCAGACGATCCCTATGCGGCGTATCAGATTCCTGACGATTTAATGTGGTAAACGCCAGAGTTATAGCGCAGTGTGTTGATATTTAAAACAGATTGAGTGCTTTCAGTGCTCTCTTATTAGCCGAGCCTCGCATCAGTGATACCTGCTGCGGGGCTCGCTGCGTTGTGCGTGGCGCAAACTGTATAAGGCGATCAGTTTCAGCACCACAGGCACACCTGCGTACAGCCACAATAAGCCTTGCACACTTAAATCACTGCGCTGCTCCCAACCGAGCCAGCCCAATATGGGTAGGGCGAGGCCCACAGCTAAGGCTAAAGCCAGCTTGGTTAACACCCCCCATACTGCAAAGAGTAAGCCGCTGAGGCTGCCGTGTTTGCGACTTAAATTTTGTGCAATATCCGCTTGAATAGATGCGGGTAACGCCACATCAGCAGCCACACTTAAGCCTGAGAGCCCACAGATCAAGGCAAAACCCCAGAGGTTGCCAGGCTCTAAGCTAAAAACCCAGATAAAACTGACGCAAGCGCTGAGCATGGAGACCCGCCAAGCCGCGTATTTGCCGATTTTTTTGGCCAGCCACACCCACAATGGTAGCGCTAAAATGCCACTGCTGAAAAATCCGAGCAGCAGTAAACCCATATAATCAGTGAGGCGTAAAAAGTGCTCCACAAAGAATAAAAATAACGTGGCCGGTAGGGCATTGGCCAAGCTGTTGAGAAAGTAGGCCGGCAGTAATATACGGCTCTGAGGATCACGTCTAATGTGGCGCAGATTGCTCAGATTGTTGCTTTTCTTAATGATGGCAGGCTCGGGTGTATTTAAGCGTAAGCGCCACAGCATCAATACAAGCGCACAGGTCATGCTCAGGCTGACGACTGGGTAAAGCACCCTAAACAGTTGTTGATAGTCTTGGCTGTTAGCCAATAAAAACGGCATGACCAAGACCGTCATCACACCAACCACAGCAAAGCCTTCACGAGCGGCAGTGTAATGGGTTTTGATATGCGCTAAGGGGCTGACTTCAGCACTGAGCGCTTGATAGGGAATCATGATCAAAGTCCAAGCTAAATACACCCACATGGCCCACGCCAGCAAATGCAGGGCGCTGACATGGTTGGGCAGCAGTAATTGCCAAAGCCCCAGCAGTAATAACAACCAGCCGATACACATCAGCCCGTAACGGCCACGACGTCCTGTGCGATCGCATAGCCAGCCCACCAGCGGATCAGTAAAGATATCGCTGACCCGCGCTAAAAGCAGCATGCTGCCGACTAGAGCTAGCTCTAAGCCGCGTTGATGGTAATAAGTGGGTAAATACACATACAACGGAATACCCAGCATCGCTAAAGGCCATGATAGCAGCCCATAGATCAAGGGTTGGCTCACAGCATTGACGCTTTTCATGAGGTGCTAAGGCGCTTATTAATCATGCCAATCACACGGCCCAGCAGCGGTATTTTTAAATACAGATATTCGCCGGTATCCCAATAGTCAATATGGCTGCAGACCTGACCCTGCTCATTGATTAGGATTTTGCTTGTCCCTTGAATCAGATGGCTGTCACCTTGAGGTTTGAGCTTAAAGGTCAGTTGCCATTCTAAAAAACCGCTCTGCTGGTGACCGGCACAGTCGAGGATATGAAATTGCGGCTCATGCAACGTGGCAAACATCTGCTGAAAAATATGTTGCAAGTGCGGTAAGCCACGCACCGCATTAAAGGGGTCTTTAAAGTAGACATCTGCACTGAAAACCTGCAAAAAGTCTTCTTCTACTGTTTGGATGCTTAAGGTTTCAAACAAGGTGCTGTAGCGCTGTAATACATCGTGGATGGCGGGCATGCTTAAGTCCTTAGCAGTTTGCGAGTGAGAGCCAATGACCAAGCATAGGGCATGATTCTAAAAGCGCTTAGCACGATGCGTAAGCGCCATGGAAAGCGAATTTCAAAGCGAGTGCTGCTGTCTAAGGCGTGGCTGATTTGCGCTGCTGCTTGTTTGGGCTCAAGTAAACCGGGCATGGAAAAGGTGTTTTTAGCCGTCAACCGAGTGCGTACAAAACCATGGTTAATGATTTGCAGCTGAATATTTTGTGTTGCAAGTTCAGGCTGTAAGGCTTGCGCTAAATTAATCAGTGCCGCTTTAGGTGCTGAGTAACCACCGCCATAAGGTAGGCCAAAATACGCCGCTAAACTGGCATTCCACACCCAGCGCCCATGGCCTTGTTTTTGAAAATAGGGCTGCAACGCGACCATTAAAGTCACTGCACCTAAGTAATTGCTGTGGTTCATATTTATAAAAGCGGGCAGGTCCCACTCATCCGTGGTCATGGGTTGGTAAGCCCCCACATTATAAAACCATAGATCCAAACCATTAAAAACAGACCATGCTAATTCGGTTTTTAATGCACAGTCCATGGCATCACTGACGTCGACATTTAAGCAGATTAAGCGTTTGCCAAAGCGTGCTTGTAAGTGTGCCAGCTCCTGTGATTGCTCGGCTTGGCGCGCCGAGGCGATGACTTGGTGACCTTGTGCTAACCATGTTCTGACCAGCTCTAAACCGATGCCTTGTGAGGCACCTACAATCCAAATACGTTGTGGTTCGATAAAGTTTTTCATAGCAACACCTTGTACAAGTGTATAAGTTGTGTATAAATAATATATAACAAATTCACGCAAGGTGTCACAAAAAATGTTCGACCCTCAAAAACGTTACACAGTTGCCGTGGTTGGCAGCGGCATCAGCGGCATCAGCAGTGCTTGGTTTCTCAGCCAAAAGCATGATGTAACTGTGTTCGAAAAAAATCCAACTTTGGGTGGTCATACCAACACTGTGGATATCACCTTGCCCAATGGCGATAGCACCCCTGTGGATACCGGCTTTATTGTGTATAACGAGCCCAACTATCCATTGCTCAAAGCCATGCTGGCGCATCTCAAAGTGCCTACGCACCCCACGGATATGAGTTTTGCCGTCTCCATTGACCAAGGCCGGTTAGAGTACGCTGGCAATAATCTCAACACTTTATTTGCGCAGCGCAAAAACTTACTGTCGCCGCGTCATTGGCGCATGATTACTGATATTTTGCGCTTCAATACTTTGGCCAAAACCGATCTTGTACAAGGTTTACCAGAGGCTTTAACCTTGGGCGAATACTTAACGCGCAACGGTTTTGGTGTGCCCATGCAGCAGGATTATCTGTTGCCGATGGCCGCCGCTATTTGGTCTTGCCCAACCGACACCATGCTGAAATTTCCAGCACAGAGTTTCTTACAGTTCTTTGCTAACCATGGTTTGCTCAATGTCAATGAGCGTCCACAGTGGCAAACCGTGATTAATGGCGCGCGGACCTATTTAGAAAAAATTATCGAGCTGGATAGCTTTGCTGTGTATCAGCAGGGTGTGATCAATGTTGTACTGGGTGAAAATCTCGAAGATAAAGTGTTATTGCGCACTGTTGATGGCGAAAGTCATGAGTTTGATCAGGTGGTGTTTGCCTGTCATGCTGACGAAGCCTATGCCTTACTCAATGACTCCAGTTTTGATTTATTAAAAAACTTCACCTATCAATATAATCGTGCTTGGTTACATACCGACCCTGCGCAAATGCCCAGCGAAAAGTTAGCGTGGGCTTCATG
>QXGG01231710.1_pt1 | contig 19294 bp, 15 predicted proteins | sample 1982491 | NCBI WGS metagenome assembly QXGG01 (sample SAMN09924614, study PRJNA488089) | Wastewater metagenome, whole genome shotgun sequencing project. | isolation source: South African research farm wastewater | place: South Africa: Irene, Agricultural Research Council, Animal Production... | reverse complement strand
CACCCCGGCTACGGCTTCCTGTCCGAGAACGAGGACTTCTGCCACGCCTGCGAGCGCGAAGGCATCGTCTTCATCGGCCCGCCGGTGTCGGCGATCCGCGCCATGGGCTCGAAGTCCGAGGCCAAGAAGCTGATGGAAGCGGCCGGCGTGCCGCTGACCCCCGGCTATCACGGTGACGACCAGAATCCCGCGTACCTGCACCAGCAGGCCGACGCGATCGGCTACCCGGTGCTGATCAAGGCCGCGGCCGGCGGCGGCGGCAAGGGTATGCGCCTGGTCGAGAAGGCCGAAGACTTCATCGATCTGCTCGCCTCCTGCAAGCGCGAGGCCATCTCCAGCTTCGGCGACGATCATGTGCTGGTCGAGAAGTACATCACCAAGCCGCGCCACATCGAGATCCAGGTCTTCGGCGACACCCACGGAAACGTGGTGTACCTGTTCGAGCGCGACTGCTCGGTGCAGCGCCGCCACCAGAAGGTGCTGGAAGAAGCGCCCGCGCCCGGCATGACGCCCGAGCGCCGCGCGGCGATGGGCAAGGCCGCGGTCGATGCCGCCAAGGCGGTGGGTTACGTCGGCGCCGGCACGGTGGAGTTCATCGCCAACCAGGACGGCTCCTTCTACTTCATGGAGATGAACACCCGCCTGCAGGTCGAGCACCCGGTCACCGAGATGATCACCGGGCTGGACCTGGTCGAGTGGCAACTGCGCGTTGCCTCGGGCGAGAGGCTGCCGCTGGAACAAGAGCAACTGCAGATCCGCGGCCACGCCCTGGAGGCGCGCATCTACGCCGAGGACCCGGCCAAGGGTTTCCTGCCGTCCACCGGTCGCCTGGTGCATCTGGCGCCGCCCGCCGAAAGTCTGCACGTGCGTGTCGACACCGGCGTCGAGGAGGGCGACGAGATCAGCCCGCACTACGACCCGATGATCGCCAAGCTCATCGTGTGGGACATCAACCGCGACCGCGCGCTCGCCCGCATGCTGCAGGCGCTGGCCGACTACCGCGTGGTGGGCGTCGCCAACAACATCGAGTTCCTGTCGCGCCTCACCGCCTGCCCGGCGTTCTCCGGTGCGGACCTCGACACCGGCCTCATCGAGCGCGAGAAGGCCTACCTGTTCCCGGCCGACGAGGGCGTGCCGGATGAGGTGCTGCAGATCGCTGCGCTGGCCGAGTTGCTGCGCGAGACGGCGCTCGCCGACAAGCGAGCCCAGCGCACGGCGGATGCGTGTTCGCCCTGGCATGCGCGCGACGGCTGGCGCATGAACGCCACCGCGCGCCGCACCCTGCTGTTCCGCGCCGGCGAGGTCGAGCATGCGGTGGACGTCGCCTACCTCCCCGGTGCCTACCGCCTGACGGTCGACGGCCGCAGCGTCGAGGCGCGTGGCGAGCTCAACCCGCGCGGCCTGCTGCGCGTCGAACTCGACGGCACGCGCATGGACGCCACCGTAATCGCCGCCGCCGGTCGCCGCCACGTCTTCGCCAAGGGCCGCGCCTGGCAACTGGCCGCGGTCGATCCGCTGCACCACGGCGGCGAAGGCGGTGGTGCCGAAGGCGGGCTGCTGGCGCCGATGCCGGGCAAGGTGATTGCGCTCGTCGCCGCCGAAGGTAGCCTGGTGGAAAAGGGCGCGCCGCTCTTGATTCTGGAGGCGATGAAGATGGAGCACACCATCACCGCACCCGCGGCCGGCACGGTAAAGGCCTTCCGCTTCGGCGTCGGCGACCAGGTCGGCGACGGTGTCGAGCTGGTGGAGTTCGAAGCCGCCGCCTGAGCGAGCGGCAAACCAGGCACGAAAACGCTGCAAGGGGCTTGAGCCCTGGGGCGCGAGCCAGCCGCAAGAGCGGGCGCACCCAGCATGGAGAGGAGAGATAACCCGATGAGCAGTAAGCAGAGCTACGTCCACGGTGCATCCGAGAAACAACTGATCGGCCAGACCATCGGCCGCTTCTTCGACGAGGCCTGCGCCCGCCACGCCGAGCGCGAGGCACTGGTGGTCCGTCACCAGAACGTGCGCCTCAGCTACGCCCAGCTGAGGAGCCGGGTCGATGCGCTCGCCTGCGGGCTGATGCGCCTTGGCCTTGAGTCGGGCGATCGTATCGGCATCTGGTCGCAGAACAACCTGGAGTGGGCGCTGACCCAGTTCGCCACCGCCAAGGCCGGCTTGGTGCTGGTCAACATCAACCCCGCCTATCGCCGCGCCGAGCTCGAGTACGCGCTCAACAAGGTCGGCTGCCGCGCGCTGGTGCTGTCGCCGGCCTTCAAGACCAGCAACTACCTCGAGATGATCGCCGACCTCGCGCCCGAGCTCGGCCACTGCGAACCCGGGCTGCTGCGCAGCCACCGCCTGCCCAGCCTGGAGATGGTGATCCGCATGGGCGCGGAAAAGTCGCCCGGCATGCTCAACTTCGATGACTTGCTGCGCACGCCCAGCCGCGAGGAGATCACCGCGCTCGCCGTGCTGTCCGAGAAGCTGCAGTTCGACGATCCGATCAACATCCAGTTCACCTCCGGCACCACCGGCCACCCCAAGGGCGCGACGCTGTCGCATCACAACATCCTCAACAACGGTTTCTTCGTTGGCGAGGCGATCAAGCTCGTGCCGGGCGACCGCCTGTGCATCCCGGTGCCGCTCTACCACTGCTTCGGCATGGTGATGGGCAACCTCGGCTGCCTCACCCATGGCGCCACCATGGTGTATCCGGCGGAAGCTTTCGAGCCGCAGGCGGTGCTGGAGGCGGTGGCGCAGGAGAAATGCACCGCGTTGTACGGCGTGCCGACGATGTTCATCGCCGCGCTCGACCATCCGCGCTTCGCCGAGTTCGATCTCTCCAGCCTGCGCACCGGCATCATGGCCGGCAGCCCGTGCCCGATCGAGGTCATGAAGCGGGTGATCGGCAAGATGAACATGCGCGAAGTGACCATCGCCTACGGCATGACCGAAACCTCGCCGGTGAGCTTCCAGAGCAGCACCGACGACCCCATCGACCGGCGCGTATCCACCGTGGGCCGCGTCCAGCCGCATCTGGAAGTGAAGATCGTCGACAACGAGGGCCGCACCGTGCCGCGCGGCCAGGCGGGCGAGCTGTGCACCCGCGGCTACTCGGTGATGCTTGGCTACTGGGACGACGAGGCCAAGACGAAGGAGGCGATCGACGCTGGCGGCTGGATGCACACTGGCGACCTCGCGGTGATCGACGAAGAGGGCTACTGCAACATCGTCGGCCGCATCAAGGACATGGTGATCCGCGGTGGCGAGAACATCTATCCGCGCGAGATCGAGGAGTTCCTCTACGCCCACCCCAAGGTGCTCGACGTGCAGGTGGTCGGCATCCCGGACGAGCGCTTCGGCGAGGAGCTGTGCGCCTGGATCATCGTGCGCGAGGGCGAGCGTCTGACCGAGCACGAGGTGCGCGCCTATTGCCAGGGTCAGATCGCACACTACAAGATCCCGCGCTACCTCCGCTTCGTCGACAGCTTCCCGATGACCGTGACCGGCAAGATCCAGAAGTTCCTCATCCGCCAGAAGATGAAGGAAGAACTCGGGCTCGACGAGACCATGACGGCTTGAGCGCCGTCCGCACGCTCGACACCCAACCGCATCGCGACCGTTCTCTTTCCGTGGAGCGCCGGTCGCGATCGTCATTCGACAGGGAAAACGATTCATGACGACCACCCACCTGCCTGCCGCGGTCCGCATCGTCGAGATGGGCCCGCGCGACGGCCTGCAGAACGAGAAGCAGCTCGTCTCCACCGACACCAAGCTCGAACTCGTGCGCCGCCTCGAGCGCGCCGGGCTGAAGGCGATCGAGACCACGTCTTTCGTGTCGCCCAAGTGGGTGCCGCAAATGGGCGACAACGCGGAGTTGCTGCCACGCGTGCTCGTCGCGGCTGCGCCCGACGTCGCCTATCCGGTGCTGACGCCCAACCTCAAGGGCTTCGAGGCCGCGCTCGCCGCTGGGGCGAAGGAGGTCGCGGTGTTCGGCGCCGCCTCCGAGTCCTTCAGCCAGAAGAACATCAACTGCTCGATCGCCGAGTCGCTGGAGCGCTTCCGTCCGGTCACCGAGGCGGCGCACGCGGCCGGCGTGAAGGTGCGCGGCTACGTGTCCTGTGTGGTTGGCTGCCCCTACGAGGGTGCGATCGCGCCGCGGGCGGTGGCCGACGTGGCGGCCACGTTGCTGGACATGGGCTGCTACGAGGTGTCGCTTGGCGACACCATCGGCGTCGGCACCCCGGCGAGCATCCAGCGCATGCTCGAGGCGGTGATGAAACGCGTGCCGGTGGACAAGCTTGCGGGCCACTACCACGACACCTACGGCATGGCGGTGGCCAATGTCTACGCTTCGCTGGAGCTGGGCGTGGCGGTGTTCGACGCCTCGGTCGGCGGGCTGGGTGGCTGCCCCTACGCGGCCGGCGCCTCGGGGAACGTCGCCACCGAAGACGTGGTCTGGATGCTGGACGGCCTCGGCATCGCCACCGGCATCGATCTCGACGCGCTGGTCGATACCGCTGCCTGGATCAGCGCCCAGCTCGGCCGCGAGCCGGCCTCGCGCGTGGCGCGTGCGGTGCTGGCCAAGCGCGCGAAGGCGGCCTGCACCTGAACGTGGAATACGCCCAGGCCAGGCGGGGTCGGTGCAGGCCGGCCAGCAGCTGATCGCGGTCGAGCCGAGCCATGGTGTGCCGGCTGCTTCATAATCCGGCCTTCAGATTACGAGGCGGGTCACACGCATGGTCCGCCCTCAGCCCTCACAGAGACGACTGCCATGAGTGTTGCTTCCCCCTGCATCAACGTTTGCCGCATGAGCCCGGATACCGGCTGGTGCGAAGGCTGCCAGCGCACGATCGACGAGATCACGCGCTGGAGCCGCACGACCGACGAGGACCGCCGCGCCATCCTCGCCACCATCGATGAGCGCCGCGAATCGCTCGCCGGGGCGTGCCGCTGCGTCGGAGTGAAGGCATGAGCGGCGACGCGCTCTGCGTCGGCGTGTGCATGATCGACTGGGATTCGGGCGTGTGCCTGGGCTGCGGTCGCACCGCGGACGAGATCAATGGCGTGCCGGTCGCCGCGCCGCCCGAGGCCCTGCAGCCCGCGACCGACCAGCCTGCAGCGCTGCCCCCCAACGTCGCCGCCCAGCTCGGGGAGGGCAGCGATTGAGCGCGCGGCCCCGCCTGCCCGACACCATCGAGGTCCTTGAGCGCGGCTGGCTGTCGGCCAACAACGTGCTGCTGTTCGACGGCGGCGAAGCGGCACTGGTCGATTCCGGCTACGTCAGCCACGCTCCGCAGACGGTGGCGCTGGTGCGCGCTGCGCTCGACGGGCGGCGGCTCGGTCGGCTGATCAACACCCACTCGCACTCGGATCACATCGGCGGCAACGCCAGCGTGCAGCGCGCCTTCGGCTGCAGCATCACGGTGCCGGTCGGCATGGAGCGCGCGGTGACGCACTGGGACGAGGCCGCGCTGCTGCTGTCCACCGCCGCCCAGGCGGGCGAGCGCTTTCAGGTCGACGCCACGCTCGCCCCGGGCGAGCACTTCCTCGCCGGCGAACTCGAATGGCAGGCGATCGCCGCGCCCGGCCACGACATGGACGCGCTCGCCTACTACAGCGCCGAGCGCCGCATCCTGATGTCGGGCGACGCGCTGTGGCGTGACGGCTTCGGCATCCTGTTCGCCGACGTGCTCGGCACCGGCGACGGGCTGGGCGAGGCCCGGCGCACGCTGGAAGGCATCAGCCGGCTCGCGGTCGATGTGGTGATCCCCGGCCACGGCGCGCCCTTCGCCGAATTCGACGATGCGCTCGAGCGTGCCTTCGCCCGCCTGCGAGCCTTCGAGGCCGACGGCGCACGCATGGCGCGCAACGCCATCCGCGCCTGCATCACCTTCAAGCTGCTGGATGTGCGTAGCATCGCGCTCAACGAACTGCTGCGCCATCTCGCCGAGACGCCGCTCTACCGCGAAGCCAATCAGCGCTTCCTCGGCCTGGATCCGGATGCGCTTGCCGACTGGCTGGTGAAGGAACTCGAGCGTGCCGGGGTGGCACGGCGCGAGCATGGCATGCTGGTGGCGAGCTGAGCCGGACGATGCGCCTGCATGCCCGTCTCCTCATTGTCCGCGAGCGGCCGTACGGTGTGGGCTCACTGTGCACGCCCGGGTCACGGACCAGGTCATGCTTGCCCGGCTGATCCACGCCCAGCGACCGGACGAACTGCGCCGCGGCCTGCGCTGGTTGTATGGCTTCGTGCGCCCGCAGCGGCGCCGCATCGCCGGCCTGCTGCTGCTGTCGTTCGCCGCCACGCTGCTGGTGCTGCTGCAGCCCTGGCTGACCAAGCTGCTGATCGACGAGGGACTGCTGGCGCGCGACTACCGCACCCTGCTGCTGGTCGCCGGAGCGATGATCGCGGTCGGCATCGTCGGCACCATGCTTGCCGGGGTCAACCGCCAACTGCACACGCGCCTGTCCGGAACCATCCTGTTCGCGTTGCGCAGCGACCTTTACCGCCACCTGCAGACGCTGTCGCCCGCCTTCTATGGCCGCCAGCGCATGGGCGACCTCATGTCGCGCCTCGACGGCGACGTCGCCGAAATCCAGCGCTTCGCGGTCGACAGCCTGTTCGCCGCAGTGAGCAGCGTGATCGGCCTGGTCGGGGCGGTGGCGCTGATGCTGAGTCTGTCGTGGAAGCTGTCGTTGCTGGTGCTGGTGCTGGTGCCGCTCGAGACCCTTTGGCTGCGCTGGATGCGGCGCAAGGTGGAGACGCGCACGCGTACCGTGCGCGAGCGCGCGGCAGACGTGTCGAGTTTCCTGGTCGAGACCCTGCCGGCGATGAAGTTCATTCAGGCCTCGCGGCGCGAAGCCGACGAGCGTGCTCGTCTTGACGGTCTTGGTGCGCGTTACCTTGACGACCTGCTGCGCCTGCAGCGCACCGAGTTCATGACCCACGCGATCCCCGCCACGCTGACCTCGCTGACACGCGCCGCAGCGTTCATGATCGGCGGCTGGTGGGTGATCGACGGCAGCTGGCAGCTCGGCGCGCTGATCGCCTTTGCGACCTACCTTGGCATGGCCACCGGGCCGGTCAACAGCCTGCTTGGGCTCTACGTCTCGATCCAGCGCATGAGCGTGAGCCTGATGCGCGTCAGTGAGCTGCGCGAGGCCGTGGCCGATGTCGGGGATGGCGCGGGTGCCGCCGTGGCGCAGGCTACCGCTCCGAGTTGGCAGGGCAGGATCGACTTCGACGGGGTCGTCTTCCGCCACCAGGGGCGCGCCGAGCCGGTGCTCGACGGCGCTCGCCTGGACATCCCTGCCGGCAGCAAGCTGGCGCTCACCGGCACGTCGGGTGTGGGCAAGTCCACGCTGATCGACCTGCTGCACCGCCATTACGACCCCCAGGCCGGCAGCATCCGTCTCGACGGTGCCGACCTGCGTGCGATTCCGCTCGGCGAGCTGCGCCGCGCGGTGGCGGTGGTGAGCCAGGACATCGTGCTGTTCCGCGGCACGCTTGCGGAAAACATCCGCTACGCCGCGCCGCAGGCGGACGACGAGGCCGTGCGCGCGGCGGTGCGGCGGGCGCATCTCGACGCCTTCGCAGCCAGCCTGCCGCAAGGCCTGGATACAGCGCTGGGCGAACGTGGTCAGCAGCTTTCCGGCGGCCAGCGCCAGCGCATCGCGATCGCACGTACGCTGCTGCAGGACCCCTGCGTACTGGTGCTGGATGAGGCAACCTCGGCGGTCGATGAGGCGACCGAGGCGGCGATCATCGCCGAGGTCGACGCGCTCTTTGCCGGACGCACCCGCATCCTGATCAGCCACCGCGCGGCGACGCTCGCGGGCTGCGACCTGCGCGTGCGCCTCGCGGACGGGCAACTCGAGGTGCTGCCGCTGGCTGCGGAGACAGCGCGGTGACTGCGTTGAGGATCGCGCTGGTCGATAGCGGCTGTGCGCCGGCGCACGCGCCGCGGGTGGGGGCAGCCGCCGCATTCGTCATCGGCGATGGCAGTGTCGGCGAAGTGCCGGCCTCAGCCGATGCACTCGGCCACGGCAGCCGCGTGGCAGACATCGTGCTGCATCGCGCGCCGCAGGCTGAACTGCTGGTTGCCCAGGTGTTCCGTGAGCGGTTGACGACCACCGCGGCGCAGGTGGCGGCGGCGATCGACTGGGCGGTGGCGAACGGCGCTCGGCTCATCAACCTGAGCCTGGGCTTGCGTGAGCCGCGGCCCGCACTGGCAGAGGCTTGCGCGCGCGCGGTGAGCGCGGGGGTCGTGCTGTGCGCAGCGGCACCGGCGCGCGGCCAGGTCGCGTACCCGGCAGGCTTCGCGGGCGTGCTGCGGGTGAGTGGCGATGCGCGCTGCACGCCCGGCGAGCTCGCCGCGATCGGTACCGCCGAGGTCGATTTTGGCGCCCATGTACGCCCGCTCGATGGCAGCCTGGCCGGCGCGGGTGCGAGCATGGCCTGCGCCTGGCTCAGCGGCCATGCGGCGCAGCACTTGGCGGACGGCGGTGGCGCGGACACCCTTCGCGCCTGGTTGGCAGGTCAGGCCAGCCACCACGGCGTGGACAATCCGAGGAGAAGACATCATGGCGGCTGACGGTATCGTCATCATTGGCGCGGGGCCTGCAGGCGCGGCGACCGCGATCGGACTGGCGCGGATGGGCGAACGGGTGACGCTGGTGGGCGAGCCACGCCGCTTTGCTGCGGTCGAGGGCGTATCAGCCCGCGTCATCGATGCGCTGCGCGGCCTCGGTCTGCAGAAGGCGTTGACGGCGTTTGCACAGCCTTCACCGCGGCGGGCGGTGTGGAATGGAACTTACACCGAGGCCAACGTGGAGAGCCTGGTCGACCGCCAGCGCTTCGATCAAGGGCTGCTCGACGATCTGGAGCGCCTTGGCGTATCCGTGGTGCGCGGCCGGGTGACGGCGCTGCATTCGGCACCCGGGCGCCACGAGCTGGAGATCGACACCGACGCCGGGCCGCGCATGCTGGCGGCGGACTTCCTCGTCGAGGCGCGTGGCCGCGCCGCGCCCGGCGGCGGGGCGCTGCGGGTGCGCGGCGTCGAAACGGTGTCGCTGCTGCAGTACTGGCAGGGACCTGCCGGTGAGGCGGGCTCGGCCGTGCTCAGCGTCGAGGACGGCTGGATGTGGATGGCGGCGCTGGCCGACGGGCGGCGCTACCTGCAGCTGACGGTGGACGTCGCCAGCGCCGATCTGCCGCCGAAGAAGGCGCTGGGCGACTACTGCAGTGCGCGCTTTCGCGCGGTCGAGGCGGCGGTGCCCTTCGTCCGCGACGCGCAGCCGGTCGGCGAGCCGCATGCGCGCACCAGCACCGCGGTGCTCAACGAAGTGGTGGTGGGTGACGATTGGATCCGCGTCGGCGATGCGGCGATGGCAGTCGATCCGCTGTCGGGCAACGGCGTCTTCCAGGCCCTGTCGTCGGCGCTGCAGGCGCCGGCGGTGGTCGCTACCCTGCGTCACGATCCCAGCCGCGCCGCCCTCGCGCAGCAGTTCCATACGCGGCGCATCGAGCACCTGTTCCATCGCTTCGCCCGCATCGGGCGCGATTTCTACGCTCAGGAAACGCGCTGGCCGCAGGCGCCGTTCTGGGCTGCGCGCCGCGGCTGGCCGGACAGGTTGCCGCTCCACGCGACGGTCACGCCGGCGACCGTTCGCATTGCGCGCGGTCCGGTGGTGTGCGAGGGGCGGATCATTGAGGAGGATGTCGTGGTGACGCCGGATCAGCCGCTTGGCGTGTGGCACGTCGATGGCCTGGCCGTAGCGCCCCTGCTTGCCGCCTTGCGCGCGGAGGGAAGCGCTGTGGCGGATGCAGGCTGGCGCGAGTCGCTGCTATGTGCCCGTTTCGGGCTCGAACCGGCACGCGCAACTGCTCTGCTGGGCTGGATGCAGGCGCAGAACTGGCTCGTTTGAGCGCTGCCCGCAGGAGTTTTTTTTGCTCGAGCGGTGAGCGCGTTGCCGATTTGGGCTAATGGCTTCAGCAATATTTTTTATTTGTTGTCCCGGGACACGCTCAGCCTGCACGCCTGAGCGTGTCCGACGGCAGTTCGCCGAACATCGTCTTGTATTCGGCGGAGAAGTGCGACAGGTGCCAGAAGCCCCAGCGCGCGGCGACGTCGGCGACCGTGCTGCGGCCGTTGGGGTCGGCGGCCTTGAGCGCGCGACGCACCGCATTCAGGCGGATTGCGCGCAGGAATTTGACCGGGTTGAGATCTAGCACGTCCTGGAAGCTGTACTGCAGGGTGCGGCGTGAGACGCCGAGCTCGGCGCACAAGTCGGCGACCGTGATCGGCTCGTCGATGTGGTCTTCCATGTAGGCGCGTGCGCGCGCCACCACCCGCTGGCGGGTGCGGCAGGACGGCGCCGGTGCTGCCTGCCCGCTTCCGGCCGACAGCGTGTCGAGCAGGGTGGCAAACAGCGCCTGTTCCATGGCCTTGCGCATCTGCGGGTGCAGGAGCAACTCAGGGGTTGCGCGCAGGCTGGTCATCATGGTCGCCAGTAACCCTCCTAGCGTCGCGATCCCCTCGGGCGTGGCCGGTGCCATCTTGCGTCCGGCGAGCTCGGCATCGAGGTTGCGGTGGTCCACCTGTTGCGCGTAGTCGTGGAGGGCTGACGAATCGGCAGTACAGGCGAGGATCTCGAGCCGGCGCGGGGTGCGGAAGTCAAGCTCGTCGTCTCCCCCCAGTGTCAGCATGGAGTTCGCGTCATAGACTTCGCCACCGAACCAGCCCGTCCCCTCGATGGCGACTGGCACGGCAAAGGTGCGCGAGCCGCGCCAGGCTCCGCCGGCCTGATGCACCGACTGGTTCAGACCCTCGCGAAAGAGCTGCACCTTGCCGAAGCAGAACTCCTCGAACACGCCGGCGAAGGCACCCGCCGTGAGCTGGTCATAGCGCTGCTGCCAGTTGGTCAGGCAGGCGGCGTGTTCGTCGGCGTCGAGTGTCTCGCGCAAGGTGTAGCAGTAGGGGGCGCTACCAGAGGGCTGGGCAGCTGGGCTCATTGCCCGCACCCCCTCGGCAGCGGCCGGGTGGCGTTGGCGAACATGTCTCTTCCTCTCTCGATCGGTGTTCGATCGTGCTTGTCGTTATGTATGTCCCTGCCGGCTCAGGGGTCAAAAGAGCACATCTTCTCCCTGTACACGGCTGCTTTTCAGGATGGCACGGTGGCCGGTGGTTTTGCAACTCGGGTCCTGGCGGGGGGCTGCGGGCGCTTGCCGTTTTCGGATAACGCGCACGGAAAGTCCGCCTCTACGATCTGCTCGCCTTCTGCATCAAGCCGGCCCCGACCGGGCGTGCAGCGGTAGAGGTAGCAGCTGTGCAGGCCCTCGCAGAAGGGCAGCAAGCGGACTCGCGTGACCTGGCGGTGGCGTGAGGAGGAGACAGGATCGGATCGCCCGTTGTGAGCGGTGTCCGTGGTCGCCCTCGGTCTGTGCAGCGCTGCGGTGTTCCCTCCGCTCGGTACGGCCAGTCCGGACCGCCGGGAGGACCCTTCATCAAAGGATATGAAGAGGAGATCCGGTCTTGAAAATCAGAACCCTTGTCACTGCAATGAGCAGCCTGGCTGCGCTAGGCATCTCGCTGGCCGCCCCCCCAGCCCACGCCTCGGCTGAGGCGCTGATCCGCGCCAAATGCCTGTCCTGTCACACCGAAAGCGATGACGGCATCAGCCGCATCAGCCACCAGCGCAAGACGCCCGAAGGCTGGCTGATGTCAGTGGCGCGCATGCAGATCATCCACGGCCTCAAGATCACCGACGAGGAGCGCCGCACGGTGGTCAAGCACCTGGCCGACATCCAGGGCCTGGCGCCGTCTGAGACTGCGGGTGCGCGTTACGCGATGGAACGCCGCCTCAACACCATGGAGGCCTTCGAGTCGGAGCAGTTCACCCAGATGTGCGCGCGCTGCCACACCGGTGCGCGCGTGCTGCTGCAGCGCCGCCCCGCAGCGGAATGGGAGCATCTGGTGCATTTCCACCTCGGCCAGTATCCCAGCACCGAATACCAGGCCCTCGGTCGTGACCGCGACTGGCTCGGCATTGCCCTCAAGGAAATGGTGCCCGAGCTGGCGAGCAAGCTGCCGCTCGAGTCCGAGGCCTGGAAGAAGTGGCAGGCGCGTGCGCCGCAGGTGGTCAAGGGGGAGTGGAGCCTGAGCGGCCACATGACCGGCCGCGGCGGATTCTCCGGCGTGATGAAGGTGGTGGCAGGTGAGGGTCAGGACCGCTACACGCTCGCCTTCGACGGCCGCTGGGACGATGGCAAGCCGATGAAGGGCAAGGGCAAGGCGCTGATCTATACCGGCTACGAGTGGCGCGGTGACCTGGTGATCGATGGCACGCCGATGCGTCAGGTGTTTGCCGTGGAAGACGGCGTGATGCGCGGTCGCATGTTCCTGCGCGACCAGGACGAGGTCGGCGCCGACGTCGTCGCCAGCCTGCAGCAGGCCGGCAACAGTCGTGTGCTGGCGGTGCATCCGTCCTACCTGAAGGCCGGCGAGACCGCAGAGCTGCGCATCGTCGGCTCGGGCCTGGCGGGCGAGGTCACACTGCCGCAGGGCGTGAAGCTGGTCGGCGCGGTCAAGCGTTCGGCGACCGAGGTGGTGGTGCGCGTGCAGGCCGATGCCGCGGCGCACGGTGTACATCCGGTGGCGGTCGGCAAGGCCTCGGGCGGCGCACTGGCGCTTTATGACAGCGTTGCCGCGGTCAAGGTGCTGCCGGCGTTCGCGGTCGCACGCATCGGCGGCAACGGCACGCCGACGGCGAAGGTCGAGGCGCGTTTCGATGCCGAGGCGTGGGCGGCGGGCGCCGATGGCAAGGCCGGGACCGAGGATGATTTCCGCATTGGCGTGATGCCGGCGAAGTGGTCGGTCGAGCCGTTCAACGAGGTGTCGGCACACGACCAGGACGTCAAGTTTGCCGGCCTGATGGATGCCGAGAGCGGGATCTTCGTGCCCGGCGATGCCGGCCCCAACCCGGCGCGCCGGATGTCGGCGAGCAACGTGGGCAACCTCAAGGTGGTGGCTGAGTTGGCGCAGGGCAGCGAGCGCCTGCGCGGCGAAGGCCAGGTGATCGTGGCGCCGCCGCGCTGGAACAACCCGCCGCTGCCCTGATCGGTGGCGCACCGTGTTCCGGCAGGCGCGGCCTGCCCCTCCCCGCAATTCCGACACCGAAGGAGGCTCCCATGGGTGCCGTCTTGAATCTGGTGCAGAACAACCTGCACGAGGTGCGCGTCGATGAAACGCGCATGCTGTTCCACATACCGAGCAGTTCGCTGTTCGCGCTCGACCCGCTGACCGCGGCGCTGATCGATCGCATTCGCCGTCAGAGCCTCACCGCTGAGGCGCTGATCGACGGCCTGCGCACCGAGTTTGACGCCGATGCGGTGGCCGAGGCGATCCGCGAACTGGTGGCGCTCGAGCTCATCGACGACGGCCGCCCGGCCGGCGCTGGTGCGCTTGCGCACACCTTCGAGCGCTTTCCGCTTACCACCGTGGTGCTCAACGTCAACACCGGCTGCAATCTGAGCTGCACCTACTGCTACAAGGAAGACCTCGACAAGCCGTCGGCGGGTCGCAAGATGGCTTTCGAGACCGCGCGTGACGCGATCGAGATGATGCTCCGTGAGTCGCCTGACGAGCCGCGCTACAACGTCGTCTTCTTCGGTGGCGAGCCGCTCAGCAACCTGCCGCTGATCAAGGACGTGGTGGCGTACTGCGAGGCGCGTTTCCCCGAACTCGGCAAGCAGGTCGATTTCGTCATGACGACCAACGCGACCCTGCTGTCCGACGACACGATCGACTGGCTCAACGCCCACCGTTTCGGGCTGTCGATCAGCATCGACGGTCCCAAGGCGATCCACGACCGCAACCGGCTCACCGTCGGCGGTCAGGGTACCTACGAGACCGTGCGGCGCAAGGCCGAGCGCCTGCTGTCGCGCTACGACGCACGGCCCGTGGGGGCACGGGTCACGCTCACCCACGGCACCACCGAGGTCGAGCGCATCTGGGACCACCTGTTCAACGAGCTGGGCTTTGCCGAAGTAGGCTTCGCGCCGGTGACCTCGGGCGACATCAGTACCTTCAACCTCACGGGTGAGGAGCTGTTCGAGGTCTTCGCCGGGCTCAAGCGGCTCGGTCAGCGCTACCTGGAGGCGGCGCTGGAGGGGCGCAACATCGGCTTCTCCAACATGCATCAACTGATCACCGATCTGCATGAAGGCCACAAGAAAGCGCTGCCCTGCGGCGCCGGGCTGAAGATGCTCGCGGTCGATCACAAGGGTGAACTCAACCTGTGCCACCGCTTCACCGGCTCCACGCTGCCGACCTTCGGCGACGTGAAGAGCGGCATCAAGCGCGAGCAGCTCGGCGACTTCCTGTCCCAGCGCCTGGACCGCACCGATACCGGCTGCGCCAGCTGCCGCATCCGCAACCTGTGCTCGGGCGGCTGCTACCACGAAAGCTACGCGCGCTACGGCGATCCGGCACATCCCACTTACCACTACTGCGATCTGATGCGCGACTGGGTCGACTTCGGCATCAAGGTTTACAGCCGCATCATGGCCGGCAACCCGGCCTTCATCGAACAGCATATTTCCCCGAGGAGGGCGTCATGAAACATCTCAAGGCGATCAACAACAAGGCGCGTCTGCTGGACAGGGCAGTCGCAGAGGACCGGGTCGAGGAAGTGGTGGCGATGAGCGCCATCGCCGGCTGCACGGCGACGGTGGATCCGGGCTGGGAAGTGGACGCCTTTGGCGGCGTGAGCTCGCTGTGCCAGCCTATGGAGTCGGACCTCTACGGTTGTGCCGACCCCTGCTGGTGGCCGGCGCAGGTGCCGGACGTGATGAATACCTATCCGGACTGGAACAAGGACGCGGCGGACACCCGCCAGGATTGGCGCAATCTCGGCTCGGTCTTCCCGGGCGACAAGCTGTAAAGGGGGCAGACATGAAGAAGACGATGATCGGTTGCGCCTTGCGCCGTACCGCGCTTGTGCTCGCTTGCCTGGCGGCGGGCACCTTGCATGCTGCTTCAGCCAATGAATCGCTGGCGCTCGAGCCCGGCAACGAATACCTGATGGTGGCCAACTATCCGAACAACCTGAACGTGGTCGACCTGGCCAGCGACAGCGTCTACAAGACCTGCAAGCTGCCCGACGCCTTCGGCCCGGGTATCACGCAGATTGCCCCCGACCGGCGCACGGCCTACGTCCTCAACAACCGCTTCGGCACGGTCTACGGTGTCGATCTCGACACCTGCAAAGTGACTTTCCGTGCCGAGATGGCGCAGGGCGAGAACGAGCGCGCCAAGTCGATCGGCTCCTTCACCCTCAGTCCCGATGGCAAGGAACTGTACGCGGTGCAGAACCCGACCCAGATCAACCGCGACCACTACCGTGTCGGCGAGCCGCGCTTTGTCGTCTATGACACCCGCGCCGGTCTTGAGGCGAAGCCGGTACGCATGTTCCCAGCGCCGCGCCAGCTCAACATCATGCTCGCGGGCGATGACGGTGCCGTTTATGTAGCCGGCCCGAACATCTACAAGGTCGATGTGAAGACTGGCGAGATGAAGGTCGCACTGCCGATCCGCGATTGGCAGCGCCCGACGCACGCGCCGCTCGACGTGCTCTACCTGTGGCCGGTGCAGACGCCCACGCGCGACTTCACTGTCCTCTACACGACGGCGAAGTACCAGGACGACAAGCAGGACATGGCGACGGCCGAGTACCAGTACGGCTTTCTCAACGTGAACCTGAAGAACGGCGAGACCGAGGCCGGCGAGTTCGGTGCGTTGACCGAGCTCTACTTCACCGGTCTGCGCTCGCCCAAGGATCGCAACATCATGTATGGCCTGTTGCATCGTCTTGCCAAGTACGACATCGAGCAGCAGAAGCTGCTGCAGGCTGCCGAGCTGGACCACACCTATTACACGCTGCTGACCAACCAGTCAGGGAGCCGGCTCTACCTCACCGGCACCTTCAATGACATCTCCATCCACGACGCCGACACGCTGGCGAAGGTCGGCCAGGTGAAGCTGCCGGGCGGGGACATGTCGCTCGGCACCGGGCAGGTGTTCGTGCGCTGAGTCCGCACACCCAGGCAGTGAGCCGTTGACCCGCGTGGCGGGGTTATCCCGCGGGGCCTTATCGGTCCTGCGGGATGTCCCGCACGCCAAAACAATTATTCAGGAGACGAACATCATGCGCATTCATACGACCGTGGCCGGCTTGCTCGCGGGGCTGGCCACGCTGGGTAGCGCACAGGCCGCCGACTTCTACGAGCGCGACGGCACCACCCTGGGCGTGAATGTCGACGGCATGGCCGGCGCGTTCTCGACGCGCGAGGACTACCTGGCCGAGGGCGGCAAGAAGTGGCGCGAGGCCTTCGTGCACGGCGTGCTGGTCGGCAAGACCCGTGCCGGTGGAGGCGAACTGTATGGCGGGCTGGGTGCAATTGCCCAAGGCACCTGGGGCGATGGCGACGCTGGCGGCTACACGAGCGGACGCGAGCGCGACGTGGATCTGGAAGATGCCTACCTCGGCTGGCGCAGCGCTGGCGGCCTGCTCGACTTCTCCTTTGGGCGCCAGCAGTTCCAGCTTGGCGACGGCTTCCTGATCGCTGGCGACCGCATCAACCTCGGCAAGGGGGCCTTGCTCGGCGGTGCCGACGTCGATCGGGGGGGCGCCTACTATCTGGCGGCGAAGAAGAGCTTTGGCAATACCGCCATCATGCGCCTCGATGCGGAAGGCCCGCTGCGCGGCGACGCCTTCTGGCTGCAGTCGGACAACCCCTACCAGCAGGACACCGAGCTCGGCGGCCTGAACGTGGAGTACGTGTCGGAGACGCAGGGCATTCTGGGCCTGAGCTGGATGAAGGTGCTCGATGTGGATAAGGGTACCGGGCTGGGCATCTTCGACCGTCGCGACGGCATGCGCATCACCAGCCTGCGCGGCCAGGGCAGCCTGGGCGTGGAGAACCTGTTCCTGTCCTTCGAGTACGTCGACCAGCGCGGCGGCAGCACTGATGTGAAGAACGACGCGGACGCGTGGACCGTCGAGGGCGGCTGGACCTTCGCCGAGCTGCCGTGGAGCCCGACGCTGAACTACCGCCATGCGCGTTTTTCGGCCGACAAGGCCGGGACCGATCCCAACGAGGCCTTCGACCCGCTGTTCTTCGGCTTGAGCCGTGGTCTCGGCACCTGGTTCCAGGGCGAGGTTGCCGCCAACTATGCCGGCCCGGCCAACAGCGGCAACAAGGTGGATCGCGTCGAACTGACGGTGACCCCGCGCGCGGACCTGTCGGTAAGCCTGCAGTACTGGGACATCAAGTCCCTCGGTGACGCCCCCGACGTCGACGGGCGCGAGATCGACCTCTTCGCCTTCTGGCAGATCAACGACAACTTCACTTTCGTGCCACTGATCGGTATTTACGAGCCGCGCGGTGATAGCGTGAAGGCGGCGCAGGGCAACGACCGCCGCAACGTTTATCTGCAGGCGGTGATGCTGTTCAATTTTTGAATACCACAACACAGACACATATACGGAGACAAACCATGGATCGATACAAGGGTGACTTGCTGAGCGCCAACACGCGCCGCTTCCTGGCCCAGCCCAAGCGCATGCTGATCGGCGGTGAGTGGCTGGAGGCCGTCGGCGGGGGCACGCTGGAGGTGGTCGACCCCGCGAGCGCGGAGGTTTTCGCCACCGTGCCGGCGGGCGAGGCGGCCGACATCGACCGCGCCGTGGCTGCGGCGCGCAAGGCCTTCGAGCAGGGCGAGTGGCCGAAGATGCGCCCGGTGGACCGCGAGCGCCTGCTGCTGCGCCTGGCCGACCTGGTCGAGGCCAACGCGCAGGAACTGGCCGAGATCGAGGCGCTCGACAACGGTAAGCCGGTGACCATGGCGCGCGCGGTCGACCTGGCGCTGATGGTGGATTTCCTGCGTTACATGGCGGGCTGGGCGACCAAGATCGAAGGCTCGACGATGGACGTGTCGGTGCCGCTGGTGCGCAACCGCGAGTTCTTCGGCTTCACCCGCCGCGAGCCGGTGGGCGTGGTCGGCGCGATCATCCCGTGGAACTTCCCGTTGCTGATGGCGGCGTGGAAGGCCGGCCCAGCGCTGGCCTCTGGCTGCACGATGGTGCTCAAACCGGCTGAAGAAACCCCCTTGTCGGCGCTGCGCTTTGCCGAGCTGGTGCTCGAAGCCGGCTATCCGGCCGGCGTGTTCAACGTGGTGACCGGCCATGGCCACACCGCAGGCGCGGCGCTGGCCTCGCACACTGGCATCGAGAAGGTCACCTTCACCGGCTCGACCGAGATCGGCAAGCTGGTTGGCAAGGCTGCGCTCGACAACATGACCCGCGTGTCGCTGGAGCTCGGCGGCAAAAGCCCGGTGATCGTGCTCGACGATGCAGACCCGGCGGTTGCCTCTGCTGGCGCCGCGCAGGCGATCTTCTTCAACCAGGGCCAGGTGTGCTGCGCGGGTTCGCGCCTGTATGTGCACAAGAGTCGCTTCGACCGCGTGGTCGAGGGGTTGTCCGAGATTGCCGCAGGGATGAAGCTGGGCGCTGGCATCGATCCCACGACCCAGATCGGTCCGCTGGTGTCGGCCACCCAGCAGCAGCGCGTGCTTGGCTACATCCGCAGCGGCTTCGACCAGGGCGCACGCGCGCTGGCCGGCGGTGCGGCGGACGAGGGTGAGGGGTACTTCGTCAAGCCCACCGTGCTGGTCGACACCCGCGATGACATGAAGGTGGTGCGCGAGGAGATCTTCGGCCCGGTGGTGGTCGCCATGCCCTATGACGATCTCGATGAGGTCGCCCGCCGCGCCAACGACACGCCCTACGGCCTGGGCGCCAGCATCTGGTCCAACGACCTGACGCGGGTGCATCGGCTGGTGCCCAAGATCAAGGCTGGCACCGTTTGGGTCAACTGCCACAACATCCTCGACGCCTCGATGCCTTTCGGCGGCTACAAGCAGTCGGGCATCGGCCGCGAGATGGGGCGTGCAGTCCTCGACCTGTACACCGAGAGCAAGTCGGTGATCGTGGCCCTGTAAGCGCTCGGGGCGACCAGCGGCATGGCAGGGGTGCGGTAAAGGCGGGGGTAAAGATCGAGGTAAAGGCTTTTCATCGATCTGCAACAAGCGGATACAATCAATTCCCCCACATTTCCCTGGACGCACTGCCATGCAACAAACCGTCGACTGGATCAACGGCTGGGTGTGGAGCCCCGCCCTTGTTTACCTGTGCCTGCTGGTGGGCCTGTACTTCTCGATCCGTACCCGGTTCATGCAGGTGCGCCATT
>QXGG01115243.1_pt1 | contig 19295 bp, 16 predicted proteins | sample 1982491 | NCBI WGS metagenome assembly QXGG01 (sample SAMN09924614, study PRJNA488089) | Wastewater metagenome, whole genome shotgun sequencing project. | isolation source: South African research farm wastewater | place: South Africa: Irene, Agricultural Research Council, Animal Production... | reverse complement strand
CGCGAGCCTAAGCGCCCCTTCGCGGGGTCAAGGGTGCGCAAAGCCAGTCCGCTTCGCGGCCCGCCCTTGACACCGCTTCAGGGGCAAAAGCAAAACCGGAGAGTGTTGACAACGGGGGCCTCATAGAAGGAGCGGCGCAAGCCGCGAATCAGCCCCCTCATCCCCCACCGCGTCCATCACCCGCGCGCAAAAAGAAGCCATCCGCCGCGCCGGCCTCTTCAACGAAGACGGCGACTACGCCACCCCCTTCCGTCGCCTCAAGCTGGTCATGGATTACTGGTGCGCCCTTTGGTTCTGGCCCATCACCGAAAGCGCCAGGCTGCCCAGCCGCGAGGAATGGTGGCTGGAGGTCGGCGCTATCCTGGAAGGCAACGTGGTCGACCTCGCCCCCCAGCGCGGGCTGGACTTCATGGAGCCGGCCGAACCCCAGCAGCTCCTGCCGGACATTCAAGACGACCTGTTCGGCGCGGTGCAGCCCACCCTCGCCACCCGGCCCGCCGGCGCCAACCTGCACGACAAGTTCGGCCAGCTACGTATCAGCAAGCTGAGGCAGCACTTCCCGCGCATCGAGCAGGTGGAGGCGGTGGCCGCCTCTCAGCGCTTCCTGCACTGGGAACTGTGCTTTGCGGATGTGCTGCTGCAGAAGGGCGGCTTCGACCTGATTCTGGGGAATCCGCCCTGGCTCAAGGTGGAATGGAACGAGGCCGGCATTCTCGGAGAACAGAATCCCGTGTTCGCGGTGCGCAAGGTCAGCGCGAGTGAGCTGGTCAAGTTGAGGGCGCGAGCCTTCGAGGACTTCCCCGGCCTGCAGGCGGCGTGGACCGAAGAATTGCAGGAAGCCGACGGCACGCAGAACTTCCTCAATGCGGTGCAGAACTATCCGATGCTGCAGGGCATGAAAGCCAACCTCTACAAATGCTTCATGCCTTTGGCGTGGGGGATAAGCAGCTCTCAAGGTGCTGTCGGTTTGCTTACTCCAGAGGGTGTCTACGATGACCCTGAAGGCGGTGCTCTACGTGAAGAGGTGTACAGTCGTTTGCGGGCTCATTTCCAGTTCCAGAACGAATTCAAGCTTTTCCCCATCGGAAACCGCAACAAGTTCGGTATCAACGTCTATGGTCCGTACCGAGCAGCTGTCGGTTTTGACCTGATTGCCAACCTGTATAGCCCTGCGACAATCGATGCGTGTTATCGGCATGGCGGTGAAGGCTTGCCGGACGGCATCAAGAACGCGAACGATGAATGGAACACCGCCGGCCACCGCGACCGCATCGTGCGGGTGGATGAAACTGCGCTCACCACTTTCGCCCGCTTGTACGACGAACCCGGTACTCCGGCCCGCCGTGCTCGCCTCCCGGCCCTGCATGCTGGGGCACTCAGCAGCGTGTTGGCTAAGCTCGCCGCTTATCCTCGTCGGCTGGCTGACCTTGGGGAGGATTACTACTCGACCCAGCATTGGAACGAGAAATTGGCGCAAGACGACGGCACCATTGTCCGTCGCCCCGCCAGCGATGCCGGATTCCCCGCCAGCCCGGAAGACTGGGTGCTCTCCGGCCCGCATTTCTTCGTCGCCAATCCCTTCCACCAGACGCCGATGCGGGTTTGCAATACGCACCGGGCTTACGAGAAGCCCGACCTCGAAACCCTGCCCGACGACTACCTGCCGCGCACCAACTACCGCCCCATGGCCGACCGCGCCGAGTACCTGCGCCGCACGCCGCGGGTGAGCTGGGTGGAAGAGGGCGAAACGCAGGGGCGGGCGGTGACGGAGTTTTTCCGGCTGGTGAACCGGGAGATGATTGGGCCGTCGTCCGAGCGGACGCTCATCACTACCCTGATGCCGCCGGGTGCTGCTCACATCAACACCCTTCTTGCCCACGCTTTTCGGGATGACAAGGAGTTGTGCGGAGCGTTGGCTTACACCCAGTCTCTGCTTGCCGATTTCCGTGTGAAGTCGACCGGGATGGGACACGCCAACACCACGCTGGTTGGGCAGCTACCGATTCCAACGGACTGGCAGCCGCAAGTTGTGGCCCGGACTCTCGCTCTCAACTGCCTCACCGCCCACTACGCCCCCCTCTGGGAAGAAGTCTTCGACCCCGACTTCGCCGACCAGCGCTGGAGCCAGCCCGACAACCCACGCCTGCCACAGGACTTCTGGCCCAGCCTCACCCGTGACTGGACCCGCCACTGCGCGCTGCGTAGTGACTACGCTCGCCGCATGGCGCTGGTGGAAATCGACGTACTGGTGGCCCAGGCCCTCGGCCTGACGCTGGAAGAACTGCTGCTCATCTACCGCGTGCAGTTTCCGGTGATGCAGGGCTACGAGCGCGACACCTGGTACGACATCAAGGGCCGCATCGTCTTCACCAACAGCAAGGGCCTCGTCGGCGTCGGCCTGCCGCGCAAGGGTAGCCGCAGCACGCCCAGGACCCGTATCACCACGCCCGCCGGCGAGGGGACGCAACTGAGCCGCGACGGCAACTTCGGCTGGGAAGACCTGTGGACCTACCCCGCCGAAGGCGCCGATGACGCCACGGTGAAGCAGGGCGGCACCCCCAAGGTGCCCGACGGCACCGTCATCACCCAGTGGGTCACCGACGACACCCTCCCCGGCGGCCCCCGCACCGTCGAGCGCACCTACACCGCCCCCTTCGCCCGCGCCAACCGGGAAGAGGATTACCGTATCGCCTGGGCGTTTTTTGAAGGCAAAGAGGGAGCCGCGTGAGTTGTAGCTGGCTGGAGATGCTGACCGCTGGCTGGGACGCATCCGACACGATTGCGCTTTGTGCATTGTTGCTGGCTGGCTGGGCAGGGTGGAGCGCCCATCGGTCGGCTGTGGAGGCCACGCGTGCCAACCATGCCGCGCGTTACCACGAGCGCCGCATGGTATTCGATGCCTTCCTCGACCTGAGCATGCATATGCAACTGAAGGGTCAGAGGGTTGATTTGCATGTCGTGAACCAGTTCTATCGCCATGTCTTTACCGCATTTTTTTGTCTTGACAAGGCGCTAGCGGAGAAGCTGAAAACCTACTTCGATACCTGTCATGCGGTTGCGGACTTTGCACGTACCCAAGAGGGATTCCTGGTACTGCCTGCCGACATTCAGGAGAAGCTGAGTACCGCTCAGCGGGAGGCGGCCCCTTTGTTGGAGGAGGTCAAAAAGGCTGTGGCCAGCACTTAGCACTGGGTGATACGGATCGTTGCGGGTATTGGCGATGACATATGAAACGCTGGATACAGGGTCTTGAGCGGGGATATACTTAAGCAGCCATGTGTATCAAAAGGGGCCGTCATGCAAGTCGCCAAATGGGGAAATTCGCTGGCCGTCCGGCTGCCTGCTGCCGTGGTTCAGGCGCTGGAGCTGAAGGAGGGCGAGGAGATCGAGCTGCACGTCGTTGGCGAGCGCACGCTGGAGGTCGCCCGCAAGGCGCAGCCCGTGGAGCTGCTCGCCCGCCTGCGCCGGCTGAGGGGCAGGCTGCCGGCAGACTTCCGCTTCGACCGACTCGAGGCGAATGAAGAGGACCGGAACCCCTGATGCGTCCGGTCTTCTTCGACACCAACGTCGTTCTCTATCTGTTGTCGGCCGACGAGCACAAGGCCGATGCGGCCGAAGCGTTGCTCGCGCAGGGTGGCTGGGTCAGCGTTCAGGTGCTCAATGAGGCGGCATCGGTCTGCCGGCGCAAGCTGAAGCTGCCCTGGCTCGAGGTGCACGAACTGCTCGCGGCGGTGAAGGCGTGCTGCGAGGTGGTGCCCTTGTCGCTTGCCGCGCACGAACGCGCCCTGCATCTGGCCGAGCGCTACCAGCTGTCGCTCTACGACGCGCTCATCTGCGCGTCGGCGCAAGAGGTCGAGGCGGAAGTGCTGTTCACCGAAGACCTGCAAGATGGGCTGGCCCTGGGCCAGATGCGGGTGCGTAATCCCTTTGTTTGAGCGTTGCAGGTGCTGACATCGAACTGTCGGGGCGCCGTTACAGGCTTGTGGAGGAGTGAGCGTGATGAAGACCGAAGCAATCGTTGAGTCCTCGGGCAATGTGTTTGCGGACCTGGGCTTTTCGCGGGAAGAAGCCACGCTGCTGGCAATGCGCGCGGAGTTGATGGCGCACCTGCGCGAAACCATCGCCCGCAACGGCTGGACACAAGCCCAGGCGGCGCAGCATCTGGGCGTGGGCCAGTCCAGGGTATCGGACCTGGTGCGCGGCAAGTACGACACGTTCAGCCTCGACATGCTGGTGACGCTTGCGACTCGCGCCGGGGGGACGTGCCTCATTCGCGCGCTGGACAGCGGGGGCGACACGGCAGGTTTCCTTTGATCCGGGATCTCGGCGGGCCTCAGCGCTATGGGGTGGATTCTTTTTATTTCGTTTTTTTCGAATTGTGGCGTAAGCTTTTCCCCGCCACATACGAAATTGCGGAGCATAGCCATGCGTATCACGATCAACTCCGGTAAGTCGGCGAAGAAGCCCGTCGATGCGCCTCCTTCGTTTCAGGCCCGGTGCACAGCGGCTTTGCGCGAGGCTTTGCCGGCTGAGCTTGAAGCGCACGGTGCGGCACTGTCCAGTGCAGATATCGATGCCATCGCCGCGTCGCTTGCCCGCCAACTGGCCAAGCTGACGGGCGGGTCCAATCGCAAAGAGGGAGGTAAGGCTTTGGCCGCCCCCGAGGACGAATGGATCAGCACTCAGGAAGCGGCCAACCGCTGCGGTTTCTCGCGGCCTTTTGTCGCGGCCCTGCTCGATTCGGGGTGCTATCAGGGTGAGGTGAGGCGCACGCCTGGCGGCCACCGTAAGGTGCTGGCCGGCGAGTTCGAGACCTTGGTGGCACAGGCCTCTGCCACGGCCCCCAGGACTTTGGCGCAAGCCCGGAAGACGGTGGATTTGAATCGGCAGAATGATGCCGAGGGTATGCCGCCCAAGGAGCGTAAGCAGTCCCGCGCACGTGCGCAGGCGCTGGCCAAGAAGCTGGGTATTGCGGCTCAGGTCGCGGCTGTCTGTGCTGGGTGAGAATCTTCGGATTCGGTTGCCTGTCAACCCGTGAGGCATAATTGGCTAGTTGAAGGAGTGACCATGAAAAAACAGATCCAAAGCAGGAAACCACAGGTGGATGAGAAACCACCAGTCCGCTCGTTTGCCTCCCATGATGAACTGATGGCGGATATGCGTAACTTCAGGGAGGAAGTCACCGCCAGCCCATCCGCAGCGCTGGATTTCCTGAAGCGCGCGGGACTGGTCACGGCCAATGGCAAGCCCAAGCAGCTCATCCGTGTCTGAACTCTGGGAACGCTACCGCTGGCAGCCTTCGTTTGTTCTGGGTTTCCATGGCACTGATGCGTCAGTGGTCGAGGCTGTGGTGAAAACCCCTTGGGAAGGCTTGAAGAGGTCCGAAAGCACCACCGAGTGGTTGGGCCATGGGGTCTACTTTTGGGAGCAGGACCCGGGTAGGGCGCTGGATTGGGCCAGTAACGGCAAGACCAGGGGTAAGGTGATACAGCCCGATGTGGTGGGCGCCATTATCGACCTCGGCTACTGCCTGGACCTGACCACCATCTCTGGTCTGGAGGAGGTCAGACAGGCCTATGGGACGCTGCGCGAAACCTACGTACAGGCAGGTCTGGAACTTCCGAAGAATACAGGTGGCAAGGAGCGAATCAGGCGCGAATTGGACTGCGCTGTGATTCAGTCCCTGCACCAATATCGCCTCGAAAGAGGTGCGCGCCCCTATGACTCCGTACGTGCGCCTTTCCCGGAGGATGACTTTTTGTACGAGGAGTCGGGTTTCCGGGCAAAAAATCATATCCAGGTTTGCGTTGTGAACACTGCCAAGTGCATCAAGGGGTACTTCAAGCCAATTCCCGGGGCTTGAGTAAAGCTCCCTAGACCTGCACCACATGCTGCCCTCCCTCCTCGCCAAAGACATCCAGACTGGCCTGAAGCAGTTCCTCGTCGCCGCCTTCGAGCCTGCCGACCCCTTCATGCATGGGCTGATGAGCCGCTTCGTCGAGGATGAAGCCGCCTGGCTCAAGGGGCCTTACGTCCAGGTGGGGCTGCCCTTTGTGCCGGGCGCGGCTGGGCGGGACTTCTTTGCGGGCGTCCAGACCGAGTTCCCTGCGTTCAGTCACCAGGAGCAGGCCTGGCGGCGCCTCTCCAGCCAGCACGCGGCGGCCCACACCCTGGTGGCGACCGGCACGGGCAGCGGCAAGACCGAGTGCTTCCTGTATCCGGTGCTGGACCACTGCGCCCGCGCCCGGCAAGCCGGCGAGGGCGGCATCAAGGCGCTGGTCATCTATCCGATGAACGCGTTGGCCACCGACCAGGCGCGGCGTATCGCGGAACTGGTGGCGAGCGTGCCGGCGTTCGCAGGGCTACGCGTCGGTCTCTATGTGGGCGGCAATACCAGCAACAGCGGCGAGGGCATGGTGATGACGCCGCACGCGGTCATCACCGACCGGGCCACGCTGCGCAAGCACCCGCCCGACATCTTGCTGACCAACTACAAGATGCTCGACTACCTGATGCTGCGGCCGATGGACCGCGCGCTGTGGGCGTCGAACACGCCGACCACGCTGCGTTACGTGGTGGTCGATGAGCTGCACACCTTCGACGGTGCCCAGGGCACGGACTTGGCACTGTTGCTGCGCCGGCTGCGGGCGCGCCTGAAGATCGACCCCAAGCACCTGATTTGCGCCGGCACCTCGGCAACGCTGGGTGGCGGCTCGGATACCGCGCCGCTGCGCGAATACGCGCGGCAGGTGTTCAGCGTGCCCTTCGAGCCCGACTCGGTGGTGGTGGAGAACCGCCAATCGGTAGGGGTGTTTCTGGAAGACGCGATGGTGGACTTCATGTTCAGCTTCCATCGCGAATGGGCCGATGCGCTGGAGCCCGCGCGCTACCGTTCGCCCCAGGCGGCGGTGGCCGCGTGGTTTGGCCTCTTCTTCCCGGACGAGCCACCGCCGGCCGATGTGAGCGACCCCGCGTGGCGCAAGGCGCTTGGGTCTTTACTCAAGCGCCACCAGCTGTTCGTGAACCTGCTCAAGCTCCTCAAGGGCGGGGTGGCGAGCTACGACATGCTGACCGAGGCTTTTGCCCGCAACATGCCCAACGCCAGCAAGGGCGAGATCCGGCAGGTGCTCGACGCGCTGCTGGTGCTGATGGCCTGGGCCTTGCGAGAGGGCGAGCAGCCGCTGGTGACGCTGCGCGTGCAGATGTGGGTACGGGAGTTGCGCCGCATGGTCGGCAAGCTCGCGGCCGACCCGGAAGAGGTCAAGCTGCGCAGTGAACGGGATTTGCCGGGCGAACGCGATGGGGTGTATCTGCCCATGGTGCAGTGCCGGCAGTGCCGCACCACCGGATGGATTTCGCGTCTGGTACAGGGCAGCAGCAAGCTGTCGACGAACCTCGAGGAAATCTACAACACCTGGTTCTCGCGGCGCCCGGAGGCGACGCGCTTCTACGCGGCGCGCAGTATTGGCCGTCCCCTGGCCGAGGGCATCGAGGAGCAGGTGTGCGTGAGCTGCGGCAATGTGCAGCAGGGCAAGGAGGCGTGTCTCGCCTGCGGACATCAGACGCTGACGCCGATCTACCGGGTAACGGCCCAGCAGACCCGCGTGGTGGGGCAGGCGCAATACACCCATCACGACCAGACCTGCCCGGCCTGCGGCGAACGCGGCGAGCTTCAGCTCCTCGGTGCGCGTAATGCGACGCTGGGCTCGCAGGTGGTGGAGAACAGTTGGGCCAGCCCCTTCAATGACGACAAGAAGCTGATTGCCTTCTCGGATTCGGTGCAGGACGCGGCGCACCGCGCGGGCTTCTTCGGCGCCCGAACCTACATGAACAACGTGCGTACCGCTTGGGCGCATGTGATGGATGAGGTGGGGCTCAAGGCGATGCCCTGGTCGGCCTTCGTCGAGCGGGCACATGCCCAGTTCAATGCGCCGGGCTCGGTCTTGCACATGGAGCCGGCGCGGCTGGTGTCGGAGTTCCTCGGCCCGAACATGGCCTGGCAGCACGACTGGTCGGTCGAGCTGCTGCAGAAGAACCACCTGCCGGCCGACAGTCGCTTGCCGGCCAAGGTGAAGAAGCGCCTGATGTGGCAGCTTTTCAGCGACCTGACCTACCTGAGCCAGCGCGGACGGACCCTCGAGCGGATCGGCAAGGCGGTGCTGGCGGTGCCTTGGGCGAGACTCGAACCCCTGGCCGAGCGGTTGCAGGAAGTGTTCCGCGAACAGTACGGCGCGCAAGGCATCGAGCAGGCCACCATTGCCCAGTGGCTGTGGGGGATGCTCACCCGCATGCGTCAGCGCGGCGGTGTGCTGGACCCGGAGCTGAGCGTGTATGCGGCCGACGGCAACGTGTTTGCCCTGACCACTACGGCGGGACGACGGGAGTGGCTGCCAGGGATGGGCGCGAACACGCCGCGGCCCATCTTCGTGACGCTCGGCAAGCATGGCGATTTCGACAAGCTCGTTGGCGCCGGGCGGCAGACCTGGTACGAGCGCTGGGCGAGCGTGGTGCTCGGGCCGCAGATGCTGCTGGCCAAGGGCATGGCGGCAGACCTCTACGATGAGGCCATCCGCCTGCTGGTGGCCGAGCGCGTGCTCATCAAGTCCAGCCACCACCTGGGCGACACCTTGGCCCTGAACCCGGAAGCGCTGACGCTCTTCGGTGAGGTGGCCTTCGTCGCGACCGAAGGAAACAAGCGTCGCCTGGCGGTGCCGCGCGAGGATGCCGAGCACTTGGTCGGCATGCCCTGCCTGGATGCCCTCGATGCGCGCTACGAGGCGCTGATTCCGGATGCAGCGGATTGGTGGGCGCAACGCTTCAGCCACGGTGACTTGCGGCGGGTGATCCCGGCCGAGCACACGGGCTTGCTGGAGCGCTCGGAACGAGAGGCGCTGGAGAACCGCTTCAAGGACAAGCAGCCTCGCCCCTGGTACGAAAACCTGCTCTCGGCCACGCCGACGCTGGAGATGGGCGTGGACATCGGCAGCCTGTCGTCGGTGTTGCTGTGCTCTGTGCCGCCGAACCAGGCTAGTTTTCTGCAGCGGGTGGGCCGGGCTGGACGTCGCGACGGCAACGCGATGACCACCACCCTGGCTGATGGCAACAGCCCGCACGACCTCTACTTCTTTGCCGAGACCGAGGAGATGATTGCTGGCGAAGTGTCGCCGCCGGGCGTCTTCCTGCAAGCCGCCGAGGTGCTGCGCCGGCAGTTGTTCGCCTACTGCATGGACGACTGGGTGGCAGGTCTGGGCAGCCAGAACGCTTTGCCGGACAAGACCTCGCAGGCGCTGGACGTGATGGAGGCGAGCAAGCTCGACCGCTTCCCCTACCTGTTCATCGACTATGTGCTGGCCCACGAGGAGCGACTCTTCAACGGCTTCATGCAGTTGCTCGACGGCGATGTGGATGAAGTGGTCCGGGCGCGGCTGCTGGATTTCATGCAGGGCCAGGGCGAGACGGATGGCTTGCGCAGCCGCTTGATGAAGGCGCTGACCGAGCTGCAGGAGGAACGGCGCAGCTACAAGAAGCGCAAGGACGAGCTCGACAAGGCGGCCAAGCAGCTCAAGCAGAAGCCACAGGACGAGGCGACCAAGGCGGAAATCGACGAGCTGCTGCGAGAGCGCGACAAGTTCCTCGAGCTCATCAAGGAAATCAACGCGCGCGACCTGCTCGGCACGATGACCGACTACGGGCTGATTCCGAACTACGCCTTCCCGGAAGCCGGGGTGCAGCTGAAGTCCGTGCTGTGGCGCCGCCGTGGGGTCGACGAGCCTGGCCAGGGCAGTTACGTCACGCTCAATACGCTGAAGTACGAGCGCCCGGCGCAGTCGGCGCTGTCCGAGTTCGCCCCGGAAAACCGCTTCTACGCGAACCAGCGGCGTGTGGAAGTCGACCAGATCAACATGAACCTCGCCAAGACCGAGGACTGGCGTTTCTGCCCGAGCTGCCAACACATGCAGAACCTGAGTGTGGAGCCGGACATTCATCCTGTTTGCCCAAGCTGTGGCGAGGCGATGTGGGGCGACGCGGCGCAGCGCCGCACGCTGCTGCGATTCCGCCAGGCGATTGCCAACAGCAACGACTCGGAAGTGCGCATCGACGACAGCGCCGAGGACCGCGAACCGAAGTATTACGTGCGCCAGTTGATGGCGGACTTCCTGCCCGGCAGTGTGCGCGAGGCCTGGCAGATTTCCTCGGACGCCTTGCCCTTCGGTTTCGAGTTCATCTCGCGGGTGACCTTCCGCGATGTGAACTTCGGTGAGCTCGCCAAGCCGGGCGAGGCCTTCAAGGTGGCTGACAAGGAGGCGTCGCGGCCAGGATTCCGACTGTGCCGGCACTGCGGCAAGGTGCAGAAGCCACCGAGACGAAACGGAGAGACGGCCGAGCAGACGCACAGCTTCGATTGCCCGAAGCAGGGCAGCAACGACCCGGCCAACCTGCTGGAGTGCCTCTACCTCTATCGCGAGTTCGAATCCGAGGCACTGCGCATCCTCGTGCCCTACACCAAGAACGGAGTCGATGAGCGCGTCGTGCAGTCCTTCATGGCGGCGCTGCAGCTGGGGCTGAAGCGTCGCTTCGGCGGCAAGGTCGACCACCTGCGCATGGTGCAGCAGGATGTGCCGGGCAAGAACGGCGGGCCGCGGAAGTACTACGTGATGCTGTACGACTCGGTGCCGGGCGGCACGGGCTACCTGCACCAGTTGTTGGCCCACGATGCGGGGACGCTTGCGGACGTGCTGCGGATGGCACTCGATGCGGTGACGAACTGCGCATGCAACGCCGACCCGGAAAAGGACGGCTGCTACCGCTGCCTGTACCAGTACCGGTTGGGCCGCAGCATGGAGCAGGTGTCGCGCGATAACGCCAAGGCGGTGCTGTCCGACCTCGTCGGCGCGCTCGGGCAGTTGCAGCGGGTCGATACGATTTCGGACATCTTCATCAATCCGAACTTCGACTCGGTGCTGGAAGCGCGCTTCATCGAGTGCCTGAAGCGGCTGGGTGGCGTTGGTGGCCTGCCGATGGTCAAGCTCGTGCAGGACGTGGTCAACGGCAAAGCGGGCTGGGTGCTGGAGGTGGGCAGCCAGCGCTACCGCATCGAGCCCCAGTGCAAGTTGGGGCCGATGCTGAACCTGAGCACGTGGAGCCAGCCGGACTTCGTAATCTGGCCGTGGTCGGCAACCTCGAAGCGCAAACCGATAGCGGTGTTCTGCGACGGCTGGACCGACCATCAGCACAGCATGCGCGAGGATGCCCAGAAGCGCAGCGCCATCGTGGCCAGCGGGCAGTGCTGGGTGTGGTCGGTCACGCATCAGGATGTGAATGCAGCCCTGGGTGGCAGCCTCGACCACGACCTGGAGTCGCCGCTGGTGGCGCTCTCGCGTCACGATGGCGGCAAGGCGCCGCCGCATATCCCGCGTGCCCAGGAAAAGGCCTTCACCCAGCATGCTGTGGCGCGCCTGCTCGCGTGGCTGGCGACGCCGGGCGACGGGGGCACGGATGCCAGTGCAGTGGCGCAACTGCAGCGTAATGCGCTTTGGCTGGGCTTTCTGATGATTCCTTCGACCCAGGCCGACAAGGCTGCTTGCGATGGCCAGCTCGCGCAGTGGTTGCCGCGCTTGCCCGAGGCTGTGAAGACGCCCGGCAGTGGCTATGCACCCAGTGTCGGGCTGAACAAGGGGCCGAGCACGTTTGTGGGCTGGTGGCCCTTGGCGTGGGGGAGTTCGAAACCGCCGGCATCCGATTGGCGTGCGCCCGGTGTCGTGGTGCTGGATGAAGCGGCAGCGGAGAGCGCCGAGCAGCTCCACACGGCTTGGCGCCGCTGGCTGCAGCTCTTCAATGCGATGCAGTTCCTTCCCGGCACGCTGATGGTCACCGGAAGCGGACTCGATGGCCATGACTACGAGGTACTGCAGAGCAGCGGGGATGCGGTGGGGGCGCCTTCTGCCGGTGCGTCGGGGCAGGCGGCCTTGCTCGCGGTGTGGGAGACGACCCTCGAGCAAACCCTGGATGTCCTGCGTGCGGGCCTGCGCCGCCTTGCAGAGGCGGGTGCGGCGGTGCCTGAGGTGGGGCTGGAGCTGGCCGACGAGAAGGGCAGGGTGCTCGCCGACGCCGAGCTTGCCTGGCCGACTGAAAAACTGGTTGTGCTGCGTGACGACCAGGCCGACCTGAGCGAGGCCTGGGAGGCAGCGCAGTGGAAAGCGGTTGAACTGGACGAGGGCCTGGTCACTACGGGTGGCGCCCCCTGGCAGGGCGTGGTGGCGACCGCGCTGGGCCTGACTCTGGATAACGAGGAACAACAATGAGCTTCAAGCCGAAGGTCGCACTCGCGCAGGATTTTTTGCTGCAACTGGCTCGGTTGCCGGTGTCGGTGCACTCCAAAGTAATGAAATGGGCCATCCAGTTCCAGGCGGACCCGACGAGCTCCGGCATCAACTACGAGAACATCAACGGTGCCAAGGACCCGAACCTGAAGTCGGTCCGGCTCGACAAGGATTGGCGCGGCATCGTCTTCAAGCCGTCCAAGGGTGACGTCTACGTCCTGCTCTATGTGGACCACCACGACGATGCCTACCGCTGGGCCGAGAACCGCAAGCTGACCATCAACCCGGTGACCGGGGCGATGCAGATGGTGACGCTGGAGCACGTGGTCGAGCAGGAGGCCGAGGCGGGAGCGCCGGAGCAGCCCGTCCCCGATTACGCCGCCCCGCCGCAGCCTGTGGAGCCGGTTCCGGCACCGCTCTTTGGTGAGTTCTCCGACACCGAGTTGATGAGCCTCGGGGTGCCTGAAGAGCTGCTTTCGGCCGTACGCAAGATCGGTTCTGAGGAGGCGCTGGACGCCTTGCAGTCACGCCTGCCAGCCGAGGCCTACGAGGGCCTTTTCCTGGTGGCGGCGGGTGACAGCGTGAATCAGGTGCTACAGGCGCGCGAGACCCGAGTGGACCAGGCCATCGACATCAGCGACTTTGCCGCGGCGTTGGCGACGGCCGAGTCTCAGTCGCGCTTCGTGGTGGTCGATGACGACGAGGCCATGCTGGCCATCATGAACGCGCCGCTCGCCCAATGGCGCGTCTTCCTGCACCCGACGCAGAACAAGCTCGCGCGGGGTGACCGCAGTGGTCCGGTGCGGGTGCTGGGTGGTGCCGGCACGGGCAAGACGGTGCTCGCGATGCACCGCGCGAAATGGCTGGCGGAGAACCGCGCTCTGGGCGGCAAGAAGGTGCTCTTCACCACCTTCACACGCAACCTCGCGCTCGACATCGAAGAGAATCTGAAGACGCTGTGCAGTGCCGACGCGATGTCCAGGATCGAGGTGAAGAACCTCGACGCATGGGTGGGTGGCTTCATGCGTGCCCGCAAGCTGGAGCACCGCATCGTCTATGACCGGAAGCAGGATGGGGCGCTGCAGGCCTGGCAGTCAGCCCTGGCCACCAAGGACGCCACGCTCGACGTTCCCGACAGCTTCTACTCGGATGAGCTCGAGCAGATGGTGCTCGCGCAGGGCCTGACCACGCTTGACCAGTACCGCACCGCCCGCCGGATTGGACGTGGCGTGATTCTGAGCCGTGCCAAGCGTGACGCGGTGTGGCCCGTGTTCGAGGAGTACCGCGGACAGCTCGCATCGCGCAAGCTCAAGGAGGTCGATGACGCCTATCGGGAAATCGCCGAGATGATTGCCACCGAACAGGGCTCGGAGCTCGGGTACGCGGCCATCGTCATCGACGAGACCCAGGACTTCGGGCCGCAGGCCTTGAAGCTGTTGCGGGCGATGATTGCGCACGGACCAAACGACCTCTTCTTCGTCGGCGACGGACACCAGCGGATCTACAGCCGCAATCGCGCAGCCATGAGCCGCTGTGGCATCGACATCCGCGGTCGCTCGCGCAAGCTCTATCTGAACTACCGCACCACCGACGAAATCCGCCGCCAGGCCGTGGCCCTGCTCGAAGGTTGCGAAATCGACGACCTCGATGACGGCCACGACGAGAGCAAGCGCTACAAGTCGCTGTCGCATGGGCCGGCGCCGGAGGTGAGGAAGACCTCCGGTCTGGAAGAGGCCTCCGAAGCCGCCGTCGGCTTCATCCAGCAGTGGCGCAGTGCGCAGGCCGAGAATGAAAGCTTGTCCTTCTGCGTGGTGAGCTACAGCGAGAAGAGCCGTGACGCGCTGGGACAGCAGCTCCAGGCCGCCGGTATCGCGTCTGTGCCCATCACGGCGCAGAGCAACCACGCCGATGCGCGCAACGTCGTGCACCTGGCCACGATGCACCGGGCCAAGGGTCTGGAGTTCGACTGCGTCATCGTGGTGGCGCCGGAGAGCTACCTGGGGCCGGCAGAGGAGACCGCGGGACAGCGCCGACTGCTGTACGTGGCGCTGACGCGGGCAAAGCGCGGGGCGCTGCTGCTGCAGGTGTAGTGCGCGTTCGCTGATGAGCTCTTTCACTGCTTACCGTGATTGAGCAGCCGGTTCGGCACTAGATCCTCAGTCGGCATACAAGCGCCCGTCACACATCAGGCCAACGTGCGCATTCATGCGATAGCGACTCGCCACACGGCCCGCGCCCTTCGAGACTAGCGTCAGAACGCTGTCGAACACGAGGGCGCTGAGCACCTTCGCTGCGTCCGTGAAATGCATGCCGATCAGTTCGCCAGCCTGTCGGGCCGACAGGAAGAAGGGCTCGTTGCCCGCGTGGGCCTGCAGCGCCGCGCAGACACGGATCAAGCGGTGACAGGCCTCCCCATGTTCAAGCGCAATGATCCACTCCGGTAGCGGCGTAGCGTCGTCGACGGTCTCGAGGATCGCCTGCAAGGTCTCCCCGTGAGGTTTGCGGACCTTTTCGAGGCCGCGCAAGAAGTCAGTCCAAGTCGTGGCGAAGTCCTTCGTGCCGATGGCAGGCAACGCCATACGGTGCCACTCGACCACGATGGCGCGCAGTTGCCCGCGATTGGCGTTCGGATATTTGCCCTTGACCCAACGGGCCAGGTCGAAGAGGCGGCGATTGCGCTCACCTTCCGAGTTCGGCAGTGTGTGAGCCGGAATACCTACAGAAGAGAACAGAAGATGTCCGCCGTCATCCTCTGTAATCCTTCCGTGCTCTTCTGTAGGTGAGGAAGGCCTCATCGCACGGGAGAGCTCACCGAAGCCGGGCAGCTCAACCAGGGGACCGTCGATCACGGTGTGGCCCGTAACCGTCAGGTAGCGACCAGAGCTGTAGAGCTCGACCTTCACGCCATTGAAAACGCCGCGCGTGCCGACGAGGTCCGGGCCATAACCGAAACCGTGCAAACCGGTTCCGGAGGGACTCAGTTCGATGTACTCGCAGCCGATGCGCTCCATGACCTCCATGGCAGCCGGGTCGGGCACACCCTGATGAACGCATTTGTCGAGATCGACGCCGACAACGCCGTCACCGTTCAGCACGAAGCCGATGCCGCCGCGTTCGCCCTCTTCGTACGCCAAACGTGCAGCGTCAAACGTGCCCCAAGTCCCCGGGTCACGGACGGACGCCTTCCGGCATACCGCGCCGGGATCGAAGGGCACCTTGCCCTTGTGAGTCACCCAGCGCGGCAGCGCCACCAGCTCACGGGGAATGCGGTCGAAAGCCGGGGGCAGCATTGTTAGACCTCCCCGAGCGTCAAGCAGAGAAGGGCGCGAATCGTCGTGCGGTCCTTCGCCGTCGTCGAGTACAGGCCGTAGCGGACTGGGCTGCCGTCGCGGTCGGTGCCCGCCACGCGCTCGCAGGGCAGATCCAGATTGTGCTGGCGGCGAAGTTTCATGACGTGATCGGGGCTGTTCGAGCAGCCGACCACGCGGTCCAGCGCCTCGCGCGACAGGCTGCGCTGCAGGAGCGCCATCAGCAGGCGGACTTCACGCGGATTCGACACCGCGGACAGGGATTTGCGCGGCTCCATTTAGATCGCCTCCCCGTTCAGCAGGCGGTCGATGGCGTCGGCCGGCCACGCCAGCATGCGATTCGGCAGCTTGACGGGGCGGATGCCGAAGTAATGCCCATCACGGCAAAGGGCAGCGCGAAGGGTCTGCGGACGGATGTGAAGGGCGGCAGCAGCCTGCTCGGTCGAGAGGGTGCGAGCGGCGAGCGGCACATCGTTGCGCCAGGTAGTCGGGATGGTTTGGGTTTGCATTCGCGGGTTCCTTTTCCAAGAAACCACCGTCGACGCCTTGCAAAATTGCCCGGCTGTTCGACGTTGGCGAATGCACGATATGCAGCGGCATTTCGGCTTTCTGGGTGGCGTCCTTAGCCTCCCCTTAGCGTCCTTAGCGTCCCGTTCGCGTCCCGTTCGCGCCTCTGCTGATGCGCTTTTTCAGGGCTTCCATTGTCAGCTTTTCGGGCTCGCCACTACTGCCCCTAGTCCATAGCACACCATTGGGGGCGGTATCGTAAATGCAGCTATCCGGCCGGCCGGCCCTCGCCCTCAGCAGCGCCATAACCTTTGCAGGGGTCACGTGCTCGCCTCGCTGCTTAACATTGACTTTCGCGTCGTCGATCTCGATCTGAATGTCATCGTGACGGATACGCCCTCCCGCGCTTGTTGCACGCTCAGTCGGCCCAGGGTGTGTCTCGGCTTGGGTCTCGCGCTTGGGGGCAGCGGCCCGTCCATGGTGCGCTTCCCCGTCAAGCTCGGCCTCAATGCGCGCGATTTCGGTCTCAGCTTCTGCGGCCTGTCGGATGTTGGCCTCACGCTCCAGCCCGGTCGTCCGGTCGGATGCGGCTCGCAGTCGTGCGGCGGTCGCCTTCGCCTCGTCGAGGCTCACATATAAATCGAACGCCCGCGAGAACTCATCAGCCTCGGCAGGTGGGATGTCGTCGTCTTGCATGTCGCGCACCTTCGTTTGGGCGCCGCGCAAGCGGGGCGAAAGCGCCCTGGTTCTCTCCCTGTCGCGATAGGCGCGACATTGCCCTTTCAGGCCGCCTCAATCGGGCGCACCACGAAGGGTCTGTCTTGCCGCTCTCGGGGCGATGGCGGCCAGTTCGGCACCCGGGCGGGCAGGAACGCCTCTAGCCCTTCCTCGATATCCCCCACGCGCGCCAGCTCATCGGCCAGACGCATCACCATTTCCCAGACATCGGGCCTCCGCAGAGTTTTCTCCGTCAGCTCTTGGGCGTGTTCGTACTCGTTGCGCCAGGGCAGCAGACAGGAATATGCAAAGGCTTTGCTGATGTCGTCGCCTTAGCACTGAATGTAAGGAGAAGTCGCAACTTGAGCATCCTCACCCAGATACAGAGCTTCGGCGATTGGGCCAGCAAGAGCGCCGAAAAGGTGCCGCCTCAGTGCGTTTCGCTGGTATGCGAGCGCTCCCGCACGCATACCCTGCTCCCTTGCCTGTCGGTCGAGGAGTTTGTGGAATGCGTTGAAGCCAGTCCGGTCGGTGCGGTATGCCCATTCAGCCTCATCCCACTTCATGAACATGATCGCCATGCCCAGGTCAGACGGCGAACACACGCCCCATAGGTCCGTCAGGGTGCTCCCTTTCCGGCCTTCAACTTGCCAGTCTGTCGCACCTTCAGGGGCCACGGCTACGCGATAGATAAAGTCGCCTCCCAGGGCGTGGATGATGGCGTGCCCGGCCTCGTGCACACACACTGCGCGGCGTAGTTCCTTCGTTAGCATTTGCAAGGTTGTCCTCCTTGGGCTATTCAGGCCACCACAAGCAGCTTGGGGGCGGTCTCTTGCTCGGTCGGCTGTTCGATGCCGGCTTGTTCCAGAATCCACGCCTCGATTCTTGAATGCCACACACGCAGCAGGTCGAGGGGGCGGCGGCGATAGTGTTTTTCCGCAAGGGCGCTCGGCTTGTGCCCCATGATTTGCGCGGACACGCCAGCGGGGCATTCAACCCACTCCGCCAAGGTGCCGAAACTGCGCCTCAAGCCGTGAAGGCTCAGCGCGGGCAGGCCGGCGGCGGCGAGGGCGCGATTGTGGGCGGCGCGGGGCTCTTGCAGGCGCCCGGATGCGGCCGTCTTGCTGCTGAAAACCCAGGGCGAAGGCGACCAGGCGTCGAGGTCGTTGCGGATGTGCTTTCCGTTGAGCATGCGGTACTCCGGCGGAGGCGTGTCGTTGCGGCGCTTAAGGTCTCGCAGCATGGTCGCCAGATAGGGCGTCAGCGGGATGGAGCGCTGTCCTTCTACCTTGTCGGCGATGCGCAGGCTTTGCCACTTGAAGTCGACGTCCTCCCACCGCAGGCCGGCAAGCTCTTCCCGGCGAGCTCCCGTCAGCAGCAGGGCTTGCAGATAGACGGATGGCACAGGAGGCAGGGCGCGCACTGCATCGAACCACGGACGCAACTGCTCGCGCTGAAGACAATCATCCTTCGGCGTGGGCTTTGGAAGTTCTTCGCGGGCGGCGCGGCTGGCGCAGGCATCCGCGTGAATCTGTCCCTGGTACTCGGGACGCTCGGCGCACCAGTTGAGAAAGGCGCGCAAGCGAACAAATGCGTTCTTCGCTTGGGTCGGTCGGGATTCCGCTTCGTCCTTCAGGAAGACGCGCACGGCCGCGGCGTCAATCATCTTCAGCGGACGTGCCAGAAGCTGCAGCAGGATGCCGGGCTGTGTCGTGTCGCCTTCACCCTTCTTGCGGCCTCGCGTTTTGGGTTTCCCTCCGAGGTCTGAAAGGCGCCGATGGTCTAGCAGCGTGCGGGGGCTCCAGCGGCCGGCGCGGGCCTCTAAATAGGCGTTCCAGGCTTCCAGAGCGGGCGCATCGGCGCGGCGGGCATCTTCGAGCTTGGCCTCGGCGGCGGCGATGCGCTCGCGCTTTAGCTCGCGCGGGTCGATTCCTTGGTCGACAAGGGTCTGCAGCCGGCGGGCCTCCGCGCGCGCGTCGTCCAGGCTCCAGGCGCGAACGTCCCCGATGGTCGCGCGGATGGTGCGGCGGTTCAGCTTGGACTCGAAGACATACGCCTTCGCTCCAGCGGTCGCACGCACGGCGAGGCGGGGCGCTTCGGTATCCCACAGGAAGGCTTGCGCGGTGCCCTCGGGGCAGGCGAAGCGGCGGATGCGTTCGGGGGTTAGGCGCTCGCGTTGCATGTTGTCCGGTTTGGGTCAGGTTGGCTACACGGCGAATCCATGTAGCCACCATGTAGCCAAATTATAACAAAACCCCTCAACGCCTATCAACGCGGTATCGGCAGAAAAGTTCTATAAATCAATACCTTTAGGTAATTTTGGTGATGCCCTTCAACCCCGGAAAATGCCCTGTTTTGCGATTTCGTAATGCGAAGGTCGGGAGTTCGAGTCTCTTCTCCGGCACCACTTTCCAAAAAACCAACCATACTCGGTTGGTTTTTT
>QXGG01381344.1_pt1 | contig 19312 bp, 20 predicted proteins | sample 1982491 | NCBI WGS metagenome assembly QXGG01 (sample SAMN09924614, study PRJNA488089) | Wastewater metagenome, whole genome shotgun sequencing project. | isolation source: South African research farm wastewater | place: South Africa: Irene, Agricultural Research Council, Animal Production... | reverse complement strand
TTTTCAATTAGTTCAATTAGATAGTCTAACACTTCTAATTTACCATCAATTGATAATCCCTCTGCCAGATCTTTTGCTTGCTTCAGGTAATAGTCGAATGTCCCTTCTTTATTTCTGCCTATATGAGTATTTCTAGTGTCAAGAAAATCTGTTGGAAGATCGTAACCCCAGAATTCAGCGGCTTTGGTCATTTCTGGGCTGCTTAAGCCATCCTGGGATTGAGTAATATCGCGTTGTAACTTGTCCTTTACTGCATCACGTAGTCTGGCGAATGGGGCTACTGCTAAGTATATCGGCTCGGGTGGTGCTGATTCAGATTTTTGTACTGATAGACCCATATCAGTAAGTGTTTTTCTCAGTTTTTTGAGCACTGCCCACTGCATGTTCTTCGTAGATTGATCTAACACGAATTTATCTCTATATGCTTGGTCTAGTCCAAATGACCCTTCTGATATCATTCGAAGTTTCATACTTATCACAGCAAGATAAATGGGCAGCTGCTAGGGCTATTTTGGGCGAACTACATAAAACACGTAGCCTTCAGTCCATTTATTGCCAGGTATTTCAATTTCCCAAAATTCAACAACGTCATTATCTTTGTCGAGCATATGTGCGTCACAATAGATCATATCACCATATCTCTCTGTAACAGCATATTCCCATGTGGCGATTAATTCGTGGTTGAGCTGGCCACAGTATTATCTCTTCTTCCTATTCTGTGTTCTCAGTATCGCTTCGTTTGCTTCGAGCATTTGAACGGTAATTTTCTCAAATGCTTCCGTTGCATCGTATAGAGCTTCGAGCACTTGGTGACATCCGATGACATTAACGATTTTCGGTATTATGGTGCCGCCACGAATTGAGTTAACGCATTGTCGTGCTAGATCATCAGCTTCGTCTTTGGTATAACCTACGCCACCGAAGAAAACACCGTCCAAGACTATGTCGCCTTCTTTAGATTCGACTATTTTGGCGTATGTAACAACATACGATTCTGTTTCAGTCCATTCATTTGTGTCAAATGAGCCTGCTTCATTTTCTATGATATTATTCATTTTTCATCTCCCAGTTGAGCCGAAGCCTTCGGCACCGCGTTGATTATAAATCTCACTAAATTCATCGACTACTACGAAATTAGCATCATATTGTCTGTGTATTAGGATTTGGGCTATTCGATCACCCTTTGAGATGGGAAAGATGCTGTCAGACACATTAACTAATGAGACAATCAGTTCACCGGTGAAAGTTGAGTCTATTATCCCTCTGTTGGGAAATATGCCCTTAGACCACAAGCTTGATCTTCCTTCAACAGTGTAATAGAAACCTGGCGGGCATGCTATTCTTATTCCAGTTCTTACTATTGTAGCTCTACCTGGAGGCAGGTCAATGTTCTCTACAGAATACAAATCATAGCCAGCGTCTGTGGTTCTGTTACGATATGGTAGTTTAGCCACATCGTCTGTAATGTTCACTTCCAAACGTATTTGTATCTGTTGTGTCACAGAACACGTTTGGATTCCTTTCGTTTTATTTTCACTCATCATGGAAAACTGGGAATATAGAGCCTTCGATTGTGAGAACCGTGTCCAAGAAGGGGTTGAAGAAGCTGAAAACTTCTTGCTACTTGCTCTCAAATTGAGACAAAATGGTCTGCAGGTGATAAGTGCTACCAAGCTAAATCCGAATCATAGATTAGCTATAGCCAGACTCAACACCATGAAAAAGATAGTTAGCGGACCATCAAAAAGACATGATGATAAAATACGTCGATCTTGGATCGAAACTATTATGTCTTATATCAGACGCAAGATAATTTAGTCTTGGCGATTATAGCACCAAACAAATCGTTGGTTATGGAACTGACCAAATCATCAATTGTGAGAGTGGCATCAAAATATTTCAAATCGTTAATTCTAACGGAACGGCTAATCAACGCTGTCTGTTCAGGAGATGATGTGGTCAAAGTGTCATATATCGAATTTATTTTATGAAAAAATTCTAATGGTTGTTTGTCATAATGGTCTAATTCTCCTACTCCATCTGTGCCGGAAGTAGCTCTGCTATTTCGCATTCGTTCTACACTTATATTAGCTGGCAATTGCAATACTATTAGACGATCTGCTTTAGGTGGCACTATAACATCGAATAGACTTTCGATGTCTTGCAATTTTAGGCCATCGGCCACTCCATAGACTAGAGCACTTATAAATGAACTACGGTCAGCGAATACTATCTTATCATCGGCTAACGATGGTTCGAGTAGCGTCTTTATAAAGTTGACTGTATCAACCATATATAACATCTGTCTAGATAACTCGTCTATTTTTATCGTAGGATCTATTTGGTGTGGGAATTTCACCAACTGCCGAATATGTTTACCTAATGGTGTACTACCAGGATGTTGGGTCAGAATTATATCTTTACTTATATTGACTTCCTTCAGCTTATTGGATAGGGTATGTGCGACCCTTCTCATTGTGGTGGTCTTACCAGAACCATCAGATCCTTCGAATATCACGTAGAATCCGTTGTTTGTATTTTCTGTCATGCTCACCTTCGTGGATTTTTTGGAATGCATAATAAGTGGTGGTTATCCCACTCTGTTTCTAAGAAGCAATTACCTGCTTTTGCAATTCTAAGCTTCTCTATCAATACTTCAGATTGTTTTATGCAATATGTTATTGCTGATTCGTAATCAGACATTCCAGCTGGTTTGATTCCAGATTCATATGAGCGGTTTTTAATTTCTTCTGAGTGCCTAATTAAATCTCTTCTCAATATTTTGGCCTTTTCGATAGCATCTCCGCTTGTGATGTAATAATCTTGCGGGTTTATCCCCTTCTCAGTTAAGTCATAATCCCTTGGATCGATATATGGCAAAATTTCGGATAGAACTAATTCGAAGACTGCTGGATGGTCGCCAATTATCTCTTCGCCGATTTTGTGAAATTCTGACATAATTCTATATTATCGAGTGAGATACTAGGAATTTTAACCTTAGTTACTCACTATATATGGGTACGACAGTGGGCTATCATTTCTGATAGCCCACTGTTATCGCTTCATGGTTGAAGAAAATTCAGCGACCGCGTCGGCTGACAGCACGAACTGAATGGCCCCAGTTGTGGCGATCTATCTTGCAAATAGTACCTTCGTTCATCAATCTGTCAGCGTAGTTCTCGGCTGTTCTTCTGAACCGAAACAAAGCTTTACCTTCGGAAACCAAAGGACCGCGTCTTTTCACTGTAGTTATTGGTATTCTAGCTTTCTTGATCTGACCGTTTTTGCTCAAGTAAGCTTCCAACACGACATTTCGGTCTGAGTGGATTTGCAATACCTCTTCAGCGTCGGCTAACGCTTCTGCCAAAGTACCACGCTTCGGCGTTCTGTTCAAAGATCGACCTTCTTGGACAACGACAGCAAAACCAGCATACGTGCACTTGGGGTTACGTTTTGCATGTTCTACTAAATGCTTCTTCACATGTGTTGCTAGCTTGGCGACGTTGCGTTTAACCAATTGCTTGCTTTCACTCATTCCTTTGCCAGTACCCTTCATTGTTGGAGTACCGCTAAGATCATTCTTCTGGTTGGCTCCAAAAGGCTCTCCGTGGTCTTCCATCTCATCTGGGCCAGGATTTCCATCAACGGAAATCGCATTACCGGGTTTGCTTGATCCGCCTATCGGCTTCCCACCCATTTTCTCCATTTTCGATGATGATTCTAAAAAGTTGAAGTCGTCATCGTACATCATACCATCGTCTTCATCACCCCGATAACGAAATTCATCATCGTAATCGACATTCTGATAACCTGGGTCTTCAGATGAGCCATACACACTCTCTTCAGAACCGCCGAGATGCATACCACATTCTGGGCAGGAGTCTTCGCTGTCGTTGTATGCACCGCAGCCTGGACAGTTGTTGCTGCTAAATTGGCCTGGTCCATGCATGCGATCATGCTGCTCAGCGTCGCCAAGCATATCATCATAATCTTCGTCATAATCGGGGTCGCCCATACCCCCGAAATCATCGCCAAACTCGTCATCATTGTCGAGTTCATCACCAAACTCGTCGTCGCCAAACTCATCAAGGCCACTAAATGCCTCTCGTTCCGGGCTACGAATCTGATATTCATTTAATGGCTTCTTACGCTGCTTCCTGCTTTCTGTCATATCGCAGCTGTCGTCCATTTCACAGTCTTCATCCTCACTGTCTTCGCTATCTTCATCGGTCTCCCAAGGTTTCTTACCTTCATTTAGGGGCACACCGACCCAATATCTGCCACTGGCATCAAGACCTTCGTGGAATACTAATTCGTTATTGACTTCCATCAATTTGACGAGTGATGATTCGTCAATAACTGCATCACTGCCATAGGCATTCAATAAACTTTGGAAGTCCTCTAAACATACGTAATCGGTGCTCTTGGCATAGCTATTGAACAGCGATTGAAGATCGACTTCATTGCTTTCCATGAGCGAACCAATATGCTGTGGCGACCATCCTTCTTGGGGATCACTCTGGCCACTGCCGCCACTCAGAGTACCACCGTCAGACCAACGATTACCTTCGAACGGTTCGGCAACACCGCTACCGCTGTTTTTCGGTTTATTTGGCCAGTTTCTACCCATTTTCGTGGTGTGGCCATCTTCTGGTTGGCCCACTGAACTCTTGTGGCTTCCTTGGGGTTCATTTTCAACTCCGTCTTCATCGACATCACACATAGCCGGTGTGTCATTATGCTTACGCGGCCAAGCTTCACCGTGCTTCGAAGTGTTGGTGTCATATTTTCCGACTCGTTCTTTCTTGGCGGAACGAGATGCTACTCCGTTCCCGGTCGGGCTCACCATCTTGTGGTCGCCCGGATTATATTCTCCACCAGAGAAGGTGGGTTCCCATTCATTAATGATCCTAGACCTTCTCATCAGACTCTCCAAAGTGCTATTGTCGTCATCGTCATCTTCTGTGTCGTCGTCACTAACGCCGACCGTGGTCACGCCTGGTGGAATTGCGATTGCACCAGTCCCAGTGAATGATTCATTGTGAGTGGCACCATAATCAATACCATCACCTTTGTATCCGCTAATATATTTGTTCCGGGGCATATTACCTCTGGCGGTCGCTTTCAACCCAGATTTCTTGCGTGAATCTTCTGGACCATCCGACATGAGTGGTTCAGATGAAGTCATATTATTGGGTGATTCGCCATATTCTCGAGTTATCTCCGCTGAACTAGCTGCCACACCTGGTGCTTCTGGCTGATTACGTCTTCTTTGGTGTTGCAATTGTTCGGATGACCCACCTAAACCACCATCTGGCAAAGGATTAAAGTACATCGACTCAGCTATCTCATCATATGCTCTAACAAGTTCATCAGATAACTCATTCAGAGTCTCCTCGTCTTTTTTGCCTTTCTTTTTTATCACCAACTCACGGTGCCCAGAAGGGTTTATTCTATAGTGTGCGTTATGTCGCTCAATTTTTTCTGTACTCATAACTTATTTTTGCGATAGGCAGCGATCTGCCAATTTTTATCGGGTATTTTATCAAATAGGTGGTCCTCAGATCTTTCCAGATATTCGACGTATATTAAATCACCTACAATTATATAATCATACCTGCCCTTCTTAGAGATTAACTTGTCAGCTTCTTTCTTATCTGTGAATATCTTTCTATGAGGGTAAGTTACGATATTCTCATTATAACCTGGAAAAACACCGTGTTTGTCTATGCCAGCTTTAGCCTCATTATTGATAACATGGGGGTAGTTCTCGTTTAGAAAGCGGAGCAACTGCTCATCGCCACCAATCTTCTGTATTTCTTCTAATATATCAATCATAACTATTTTATTCTCGCCGCAGCCTCGGGCCTTATACAACTTAGTTATGAAACTTCTATATATCTCAGCATCGAAGTGATATAGCCAAGTCTGCCAAGAAATAGAAGTAGCAAGAGCACAAAATAATTCTACCTTTAATTTCATCTCGAAACTGGGAATATAATTGGCGATATTTTAGAAACAACATGCTCGATGCTACTAGGGTTACCCTTCACATTTGAATACCAACCATTACTTATAGAATCAAGAACTAGAACATTGAGATCTTCACGATATTGAAATACGGCACCTTCATTTGGGATATCTACGAATGTCTCGCCATCGAAAGTAGGCCAAGCAATGGCAGGATGCCCAATTGAGCTACTAAATTTAGCTATACAAGGACTCCTTTCTGATTCGCCACCGCCGCATGAAGTATCCTCACCAACAGACCGTTTAATTATTATATAATCTTGACCACTAATGTTCACTACTAATCCACAACCCTTATTTGATCGCCACCCGTTTTCATACCATTTAAGTCTATTCAACGGCATCCTACATGAAATGTCGTTTTTTGTTCTGGATTTATGAACTTCAGATAGTTTTCCCTCTACGCTTACTACTCTAGGTATTTCGTTATTCCTCAACACTGATATATCGATTGAACCAGAGGCATTGGGTGTTGGGAACATGTTGCAATAAAATTCGACTATGCCACCATCATGCCTGAAGTTATTGGTCAGGCCCTCATATGCACTTTTGGCCTCCAAAAGCGATTGAAAGTGGCCCTTATTCAAGAACTTCGCAAATTTATGCTTACCTTGGGTTCTATATCCAATTACCACTGGTGCATAATGCTTCCCATTGATTTGTGCTTCCGATTTCTTTATAATAGCTGTATAATCACCAGCCGGAAGTTCAATTGTAATAGCTCTAGACACACCTGTGTTAATTAACGGATCTATCGTTACTTCGCCAACATTTGTCGATTGTGATAAAATAGTTCTCGACGAAGTCGGTTGTATCTCAGAACATGATAGGAAAACTATTCTGTCCACCAGATATGGTGATATTTCCGTCGATGCTTGTCCGTATGCACCTCCAGTAATGTCAGACAGTGTTTTTAATTCTACGTCTGTGCCAGGTACAGTGAACTGAGTAGCGTAGATTGCTGAGTACTTGATATTCTTTGCTTTAGCAGCATCAGCAGCTGTTTTCATGGGTGGCGGATTGGTAGTAGTATCAGTTATATGTATGCCGAGCCTAGCAACAGGCTCTTCTCGCCAATCAAGCTTTTCAACAGCAGTGATAATAGCTTCTGAACCATTTTCCGGCGGTTCGCCACCACCAGCTGCGAAAATATCCTGAAGTACGAAATTAAAGGACTCAGCATTATTATATGCAAAGTTCTCTTTGATAACTATTTCATTACTATCTATGAATGTCACAAGAGCCAATCTATAATAGTTCGGCGGCTGTATTTTGGCGACAAGCCTATTAACTATTTGACTAACTAGACCTTGCAGCACCTCCACGCATGGTGCCATACTGCCGCTAATATCTAAAGTTATGGCTAAATCGACACCTTGACTACAATCGACTTCTTCGGGATATACTTGAACATCTGCTATAAATGGCGGATTAGGCGGCGCAGGTGGTAATGGCGGAGGCTCTGGCGTCGGTGGTATTGGAGGATCTGGGATAGGAGGTTCTGGTGTTGGAGGTGATGGAGGATTCGGTATGGACCCGCCCCCGCCCTCTCCACCGCTGCATATATCACTAGTGTTTAAGCTTGTGCTGCTTAATTTCACCGCTTCGCTACTATTTTTCGGATTTATCTGAATTCTTGCATCTGGTAAAGCAGCCGCAGCTACGCTTTCCATATGTTGTCGAACCTGAGTAGTCTTCGTTTTCGACATACAAAATTCTAAAGCACAGCACAGTGCACTTTTCTGTTCGTCAAACATGTCAGACATAGTCTGAACCCAGAACTTGACTATATCCTCATATCCTTTCTTCAGAAGGTCAACTTCTTGCAAGAATTTTTGATATACAGTTTCCATTATTGGTTCGACATCTACGTAGTATACTGGCTGCGATGCTCCAGCTAGCGAAGTTACAGCCAATACCCACGTACTCTCTTGCGAACTGACGTTAAATTTCGCAGCTGCATTATTAGCTATGCCTATGTCTTGCCTATCAAATTGTATAACGTATTTATCGTCCTCTAAGTCAACAACTCTCGCTGCTACTAATCCTTTCTTCAGACCTTGTCTTACTTGTGCTAAGATAGGTTCTGGCTCAATGTTTAATTCACATTCTGGGGCATTTCCCTGTTCCCCCTTCAAACCAGCTGGTCCTGAGAGAACGCCATTTACACCACCATCACCATCATCACCAGCAGGCCCCAGATCGCCAGTCGGGCCAATACCCTTGAATTGCCCACGTCTCTTTAATTCTGCAAGTAAAGATGGTAGGTCTAATGTAAAGTCAAAGCCATACGTATGCTGATGGATGTGATACGGCAAACTCTTATTAATATTGTCACCGAGTTCATCTATATTTCTTATATCGACTTTGCCACTAACATCGACGAATCTATCACCGCTACTCAATCCAATCGCACCGGATTTGAACGGAGCAACACAATCGTTGCCAATAATAGTAGACTGCAGAGGCGGGACTACTAATCTATTCAATTTCTGCAAATCTGAAGCTGACATGGCCCCCGGAGTCAAATCAGTCGCTAATGGCAGTATAATATCACTTGATGCTATACTCACCCATGAGTTCATCACAGCATCATACTGAAATAAACAACCAGATTGTTGTTGGAATATCATTCCGTGGGTTGGACTGGCTGGAAACCTGGTATTCATGAACTAACTCTCCATCTTCCAATCCCCATATTGACTACTCCGCTTTCTTTGCCACGTATGGCCGTAGATGTGTTCACAACTTCAGAAGTACCAGCAGTGAAGAATGGCGGTGTCGGCGGGGGCGGCGGAGGCGGCGGAGGCGGAGGCGGCGGAGGCGGCGGAGGGGGTGGCGGAACATCGCAGTTCACGAAAGTAATGCAGTACTCTGTAGCGGGCAGATTGAATTCACACATAGCAAGTTGATTTGCCAGGTCTGATAATATGTTCCTTGCCTTGCTGTCTATTTCCTCGATATGTGATTTAGCCTCTTTGCCCCATCTTCGGTCAAGCTGAATTAATCTATCCTTATATGCGGCTACCACATCTGCTGTGAAATCGCTTAATGACATTGTGCCATTGAAACTAACTGGGTCATTATCATTGGTCCCTTTTGCTAGCCGTAGTAATTGCACGTTGAGCGGCGTGCTATCACCACTCGGCTGAGCTAATGACCAATCGTTTAGTCTAGCTATTCCACAATTTTCTTCATTGCCCTCTTCTTTGAAGACTACTGACCTACTCAGAGGCTGTGCTTTAACTTTATCGGCTGGTCTATCAGGTTCTATATTAAGCTTGGCTTTAGTCGCCACCATTTTGCATCCATGGCCGTCATCATCTGCTATGCGTAACTCGACTATAGCTGTGTCAGTTAGTCCACTAATGTCATTGTATGTCACCCCAACGAATTCACATAATCTGTCTATATCATCGCCAGATTCTCCCGTGAGTCCTCTAGGACCATCACTAAAACCTGGGTTTCCTTTCTTTCCTTTTGGTCCCTTATATCCTCTTTTACCTTTTGGCCCCGATATATCAACGTATAGGCTATTAATAAATTTCTCAGATAGAGAGAATTGTAAGCCTGGTGATCCTGTGTCAGCCCCATCACACTGCAAAGTAGAAATTGTGCTGCAATCAGTGGTTAATTTTGACTTATCGGCTGATACGCATGTTATGTCTAAGCTCTCACTATGTAGTTTAATATCGCCAGTCACAACACCTTCTGGTGTCTGATTATTCACCAATCTGTCAGTTATAATTCCGAAACCGCCAAGAACAGTGGGTGTTCTATCTAATAATGCTTTATCTTGCGGCGAAAGTAGACCATTCACAGTTGGGCTAGCTAACGGTATAGAATCTACTACACCGCAACGCTCCCATACACCGTTTTCGGCATCATATGACCATTGCACGAATTCGCTATCGACAAATAGTTGCCCATCTGTCGGTGTTTTAGGTAGAAATGAATTCTTATCTTCTGGAAGTATACTAGATGTCATGTCCTCTACTTACCAAAAATTATTCGATAAGAACTCACATACAGATTCCATAATACTTTAAATTTGTGTGTCAAATTTAATGAAGCAAACCCCCAATATGATGAGCGAAGCATGTCAGCACAAAAAGTTCAAGAAGAATACACTAAGAAATTGTTGAAGTATAAGAATATACGTGGTACAGCGGTAGGTGAAAAATGGGTAAATGGAAAACCTGTGGGGCAGGAAGCATTATTAATATTTGTACAAGAAAAAGCAGTAAAGTCCGATATCGGTAAACATTCAATGGATAAGCTGATACCAGAGGAAATAGATGGAGTGCCAACAGATATAATAGAAGTTGGACATATCACTAAGCAGAATTTGAGAAGCAAGATAAGACCAATAGAGCCAGGATATAGCTGCGGACACGGCGAAGCGACCGGAACGATAGGTGGGTTCTTCTATGATTCGGAAAACACACCAGTAATACTCAGCAATAATCACGTTGTTGCAAATGAAAACAACGCGAAGGTCGGTGAGTTGATATATCAACCTGGTCTTGCTGACTCAAAAGACAAGAACAAGATAGGCACTTTGAAGAAATTCAAGAAATTAATTAAAACAGATAATACACATGATTCAGCAATTGTTGCTATAGATAAGTCTATTCTGAACAGCAACCTTGTGAAACCAATATACCCAATCATAAATCAAGGCATAACCGGATTCGGTGAACCAAGTGTTAACATGCAAGTGCAGAAGTGTGGTAGAACCACCGGTTATACGAATGGGCGTATAATTGGGGTGAATGGCACGTTTTCAGTAGAATATGATTTCGGTTTAGCCAAGTTCACAAAATGCGTGATTATGACGTCAATGAGTCAAGGCGGTGACTCCGGTAGCGTTGTGCTAGATATGAATATGAATGCCGTCGGATTATTATTCGCTGGTTCACCGAAGGTGTCATTAGCCAATCCAATCGACATAGTGCAGAATTACTATGGTTTAAAATTATGGGATGTTAAACCCACTGAAGAAATCAAAATAGGTGGTTCAGGATGGCGTAATTTCACAAGAGATGGCAGTATAACTGTAAACGAAGGCGTGTTAAATATTAATGAAAATGCAAATCACCATTGCTTCATAGAACATGTGCTAGCCAGTAATACAAAATCTGTAGAGTGTACTGTTAATGTAGGCAGCGATCAAGGGGCCACATGGGGACCAGGTATAGTAGTAGAATTTCCGACAGGAATGCTCAAAGTCAATTTGAGATATAATGGTCAATTTGGTGGTTATTTCAATGACAATTATTATCTGAATGTTGGCAAAACAGAACCAAATAAGAATTATAGAGTGAGGATTAGAAGATCAGGCAATACTTGGATGGGAGAAGTATTAGACGATAAAAGATGGTATACGGTTGTGGCAGTGCCAGACAGCGTCTTCGGAACGAATCCAAGGTTAGTAAGATTAGGTAAGACTGGATTGCTCGGATCAACCAGCGATCATGGATGGTCCGAGTCAGAATCCGGGCCGGTTGGGTCATGTAGTATAAAAGATCTGATAGTAAAGTAATCAGATATCGTTTGTAGCATTCCTAAGCTGATGGCCAATCGCTAGAATCGCTGTATTTTCAACATTAGAATCTAATATGAGTCTACTTAACTGGTTGGCCAGCTCGTATTCGATTCTTATAATTATCCTGTCATCTATTTCAAATGCAGGTAAGTTACTTTTACGACGCTTTCTGAAATCGTCATTTCTGTCACGTTGTTCCATAGTTGCACCATCATAGATGAAAGTCTCTAACAGAAATTTGCCAGGTTCAATTGACTAATCTCTGTTAGAGATTTCATGGTGCAACGCTCAGGTCACTGCCATACTATCCAATAAGGATTATTTTGCGGATGCAATCTGCGACAAGTGCAAGTTATCGGGATGAATCTTGCAACGACTTAATCGTGTCGTTGACTACATCCCAGCACCTAGACCGCATCTTATCCTCGCCGTACCTTGTGTGGCTTTTCAGCCCGCGATTCCGCAGGCCACCAATTTTGGACCGCACATCCTCAAGAATTTCTATTGCCGTTTTGTCCTCAGTAGAATCTAACTTTACTCCATCTTGATCGGCCTGGATTCCTCGAAGCTGAAACATGCTCAACATTCTTGCCAACCCACCTGTAGAAACATCATTTTCTGATCTACTCATAGTTCACCCGATAACAATGCGATGTATAATGTGATGCAGACGGAGCACTCGATTGGCCGTTTTCTGTAGTCATATTTTGTGCCCTCTGATCGCGAGTTTTATCCTTTGCGGCGATTTCCGCGATTGCCCGCCTGTCTTCTCGCTCGCTCTCGTTGATGCGGTCCTGCATTTCGCGAATTGCCAACTCCGCGCCCTTTCGCATTGCAAGCCGATACTCACCGGCGAGCCACTCCGCGAACTCGCGGCTTGTTATATCCTTAGGAATATCTACTGTACCGCCGAATGCCGGATTGACCTTGCTCGTGATGCAACGGTGAATGTCATCCACGGCGTACCACTGGCACGCAAAATCCCAAGGACTATGAACAATCGATTGGCCGTTTTCTACAGTCATAGTTTTCTCCGGTTGCCCCGTGAATCGTAACAAAAAACTACACGGGAGCCGCCGATAACTCGTTGGAATTTCAGCGTTCTCACTACTCAAAATAGAGTTACAATTTCATTCTCACCACGTGGCCATATGGCGGCGACTGAGTCTTATCTTCGCCAGTAGTAATCACTGTGATCACTGGAAATGACACTGACTCTGCCCAGCCTGTATAGCCGTCTGTTAACATAATCTGTACGTCAGCTACCAATCTGCTGTCGGCGAGCCATTGGTATGGTGCAGCCATATCCGTTCCACCCTTACCTTTAACTTCGAATCGTCTCCAATCGCCTCGACGATATTTAGAATATCCTTGGAAAACAGCATCCCACTGCAGGATATTTACCTTCATACGGCTAGTGATTGATTCGATTTCGCCGAAGAACTGTTCAAGTTCCCGTTTGCCGATTGACCCAGAGGTGTCGATAATGATATTAACGCTCCCAGCGGCACGATGACTCACACCTGGAACACCAAATCTTTGGTGCCTCCTGTTACGGCGACTGTAGGTAATGCGATGGCTACCAACATGCCTACCAACATAATGTCTTAGAAGCTCCCTCCAACGAACAATCGGTTTCGACAGAGCTTCAATAGCACTAGCTAAGTGGCCGGGAGCATTTCCCTGATTTTTCTCGGTGGCTTCCTGAACTAGATCCTTGATCAATTGCCGTGCTTCATCTGGTGAAATATCGCTCTGATTCCAGATGCTGTGGTCATCAATGATATTACCTGAGACACCCCCGAATGAAGTAGAATTGCCGGATCCTCCGCATGTTGGACATTTGCAGTTATTGTCCTCAGCCTTTTCTCCGTTCCCAGATCCGCCGTCTTCGCCTTGGCCGCCTCCACAATCATCATCGTTCTTGTCATCATCATTCTTGCCACCATTGATCGGGCGACCACAATTGCCGCAAGTCTTTGGTTGAGCGGCTAATAATTTATCATAGAACTGCTCAGTGGTGCCGTCTTGTTCCCAATCATCTGGAATCCAGAAGATGTTGCCAGCCAATGGAACGATCACTTCCGAATTATTCGTACCTTTATATCCGATACGCGGACTTTTCTTGTTTCCGTTGACGCACATGTCGGCTGCAATGTTCCAAGCGATTGGGTTGCGGCTACCAACACGGATACAATGGCATCGAACAATATGCTCAATCTCATGCTGAATGACTGCGTATAATTCCTCAATGGTGAGTGATTCCACAAATGGTGGGTAATACACACATTCAACGGTATTATTCACAATACGCACACCCATGGTTTTTTGTATTTCATCTTTAAACCATGACATCTGGCTAGGGATCCACGAGATGTTCATGGCAATATGACCATACCATGGTTCGCGCGTCATGAGACGACAACGGGCGTGCATCAACTTCTCACTAATCTGGGCTGTATTAACTGTGTTGGATGCCATATTGGGACCTATTGCGGAATGAAGGTTGATGTTTATCTGTGGCAAAGTTCGATGTTTCGTAAATACTTGTCCTGATCAGACAATTTATGGTGTTATATGGGTTATAACAAAGAATTAACGAATCAAATGCTTGGTGACGTCGGACCACTGCGATTCAATCCGATAGTTATAAAAACCTGCGATAGCTGTCACAGCATCAACCACGTAAGATATAAAGGCTCAAAAAAACCAACAGCAGCTTATAATTGTAGGAAGTGCGTAGCCAATAGACCAGACGTTAAGATCAAACTGAGTAACGCAGCGAAAAAACAATGGGAGGATGAAGCATTCGCTGAATTAGTTCGAGAAAATAGTAAACGAATTTGGGATGACGAAGAAAGACGGTATAAAATGTCAACCATAAGAAGAGACCCAAACAACACGGAAAGATTAAAATTAAACGCTAGGATAGGCGGTATTGCTAGCATACAATCGCAAGAAAACAGGACATCAAGTTTGCAAAAAATACTATACTCAATTCTAGACGACTTGAATATACAATATCACAAAGAGTTCGCCATAGGACCATACGTTTTTGATTGCTTGGTGAACAATATATTAATAGAATGTAATGGCGATTATTGGCATACGTTGCCAAAAAATTCTGCCAGAGACAAAGCAAAGAGGACATATATTGAGAGATATCATCAACAATATATCTTGAAGTCAATATGGGAGCATGAATTTAAAAATCGCGACAAAATCTATCAACTATTAAAAAACTGGTTGAAAATAAACAATGAAATAATAGACTTCGATTTCTCCGAAGTAAAAATTAGCAAACCAAGTTCTGCAGAATATAAGAAATTACTAGAAAAATATCACTACTTATCAAGTGCAGGTAGAGGAGGAATTGTATATGGTGGTTATCTCAATAATGAATTGATAAGTGTGATAGTATTTTCACCGCTATCAAGGCAGAACATATCGGTAGATGGTTTCGACATATCAGAAGTTAGAGAATTGTCGAGATTATGTATTAAACCGACCCACCAGAAAAGAAATTTTGCTAGTTGGTTTATATCACGATGTTTGAAGCTATTAAACAAGAAATACAAAGCGGTTATATCATATGCCGACACGACTTTCAACCACAATGGGGCTGTGTACAAAGCATCCAATTTCTCACTTGATTCAGTTACAAAACCTGATTACTGGTACGTCAGCACTGACGGTTGGGTCATGCACAAGAAGACATTATATAATCACGCAAGGTCATTGGGTATGACCGAGAAAGATTTTGCTGTTACAAAAGGATATAAGATCGTATGGGGCAGAGAGAAACTGCGATACTTATATAGACGATGATTCTAAGCGAGTCGGTCATCTATGCCACACTCTTCGACTGACATGATGCTCGAATGAGCATAGTCTTCTCGCCATTTAGCATATCCTTTCTCCCTAGCGTCCTCCCTGTCGATGGCTTCGACTACTACGTAAGTCTGGTTGACTTGGTTGATATGCACAATGAATTTCTTCATCGGTTCCTCCCAATCCCAACCGGTGCAATTTGGCAATTCAACCAGAACATCAAGATCCTTCAATAGTAATAATGATCCGGATTCATCACACAACAGTGCTGAACGATCATCAGCATTTTCCCAATCGACGAACGTGCAGCATAGAACTCTTTTACTAACCCCATCACGAATATGAGTATACCATTTACCAGCCTGTGCCATTTTAAACTCCAATCAATGTTCCAAAATCGGGGGGCGTCAATAGATGCCCCCTATAACAGTCTTAGATCTATTCTCAAGCAACGCCCCAAGACACCTTAGCCAACATTTCCTGGAGTTCAGGTCGTTCGGTCAAGCGGTCAATGAAATCGACCTTACCTGATTCCTTGTTGAGCTTGCTGATAATCTTCGCCAACTGAGGGTTGCTGATAGCAGCACTCTTCGTGTGATTGTTCGAACCGGACTTTCCGGCGACAAGTGCACGGCAGAACGCAACAACAATATCCTTATCATTTGCGTGCTTCAGCATCCAAGATGCGAAATCCAAACAGACATTGGCGATTTTGTCCTCATCAATACGGTTCAAGCTGTAGCTGACTAGGCCCCACATCAGACCAGTCAATTGGTTGCGATTCAGCTTCTTCAGTTTACTCTCGTAAGGTTTCACACCAGACTCAATCAAGTACGACGGTTTCACCGGACATGAATACCTCGTGAATGCGATTGCAAGATCACGACCAACAAGCCCAGCAAGCGTTTCCACGTATGCTTCCTCAGAATAGTCGCCTTCAATTTTCGCTTTTTGCACTCGAACAACCGCGTCCCATGACCGACGAGAAGGCTGGATGAGGAAGCCAAGCTCACCTTGTACGTTTCCGTCAAGATGCTGCATATTCTGTGACGCAAACTCAATCACTTCAGCAGAGGTCCCACCGTGTGTTGTAGACATGTAGGAAATCCATTCCTCAAGCGTCGTCTCACCACCACTGAGGGTCATGTGACACATTCTGTCCAAAAAGGCGGCATCATTGAAGCCAGAAACTACATAGCCTTCCATGAAGTTGCCAGCAGCGACCACGCACCACCCTGGTGGGAGCACGTACTGACCAACTCGACGATCAAGAATCAGCTGAAAAATAGCTTGTTGCACATCATCCTGTGATCGGTTCACTTCATCAAGGAACAGAATCCCATTCTGGAATCGGCACTGCATATTCTGTAGCGTGTTGTCATACAACCGCTTTGCTTCGATGTCTCCCTCGGTGGGCGGTTCACCAAGCCGTTGAACTACCTGTTCTGTGGTCAGATCGCCGACCGGCATATCTGCTGGTGGCAGATAATGAGTTCGTCCATCAGAACCAGCGTTCGGAAGACCACGAATGTCCGAAGCCTCAAGCTGTGAACATCGAAGGTCGATGAAACCCCACCCATTCTCCGTAGCCAACTGCTTCACCAGACTTGACTTACCGATTCCCCTGTGCCCCCAAATAAAGGGCGTGACATTCGCTGCGCGACAGAGCAGAACCGCTTGCTTGATGGTAGAAATCTTAGCCATGTTATTTTCACCTTTTTGTCTGAAGTATCGAAGAAAATCGTAACACAAAGCTGTGACAAGACGACAATGATCGTTAATTGCGTAGTTAAAGTGGACTAGACCGCTGTTGTAGATATCCACCCACGTGTCCATAGAGGCATAGATGAAATCTTGCACTAAGTGTAATTCAATATTACCATTATCGGAATTCTCACCGAAAAAAGGACGTCCAGGCCAGAAAGATGGTCTAAAATCGCATTGTAAATCATGCGTTAGACAAACACACAGAGAGAAATACAACAAATCATCTTACAGAATATCACAGGCTGAGCTAAAGAAGAACCAAACATCGTCGTCTGAGAAAGTTGGCACAAAGAAATGCTCAATTTGTGGGCTGGTTTTGGCGATTGGCGAATTTCACAAATATTGCGCCAATGCTACAGCCAATTGGCATTATTCATCGTCCTGCAAGACATGTAGTAGAGAAAAACAAAAAAGATATACTAGACAATCAAGACCATCATCAAAATCGATTGAACATATATTGTTGGAATCAAAAAGAAAGGGCGTCAGTGACAATGTTTTCGCACATGGTGTTAAAAATTATGCTTTCGATCTGAATATAAATGATATTAGAGAATTGATCAATAACCAGACATACAATGGAGAATTGATTTGCGCGGCGACAGGTATATCATTATTGACATCATTTGCGACTGTGATGGATTCCCCTCTGTGTCCATCGATAGATAGAATTGATAACGCTATTGGTTACATGCCCTGTAACGTTAGAATAACCAGCATAATGTATAATCTCGCAGCTGGTCGTAACGGCATAGAAATACCGAAACTACCTATCAGTCGCGCTGAACTTAGGAAAGGATTAAGTAGAGCACGGTCTAGAGCTAGAGATCGAAACCATTCTGTGCCGAGTTTGGATGAATTAGAACAAATCGTTAAACGAGATGCAAATGGTGACTACACATGCGCAACACTTTGCACATATCTAGGCGAGCATAACACGACATCTGGTCCATCGCTAGACCGGTTAGATAACGAAAAAGGATATGATATAGACAACATTCAAATAGTCACCAAATCATTTAACATAGGAAAGAATAAATTTCCTTTACATGAGGCGACGGATGCTTGGAGGCAAATTATAGACTCATTGGAGAAAAGGAGACTAAATTGCTTCGACGACGAATGGCCGACTCTACGCAGATTATTGACCCCGGCCAAGCACAAAATACGACCGCAGAAATTGACAATCAGATTAGAAAAGAATGCTGAATTGTCGCAATACCACTATATAGGTATTAGTAATGCCAAATATCATATCACGGCATACTATGGTGACAAGCCAGTCGCGTATATGAGCATATCAAACCCGACAAGACAAAGTCAGCATGATTGGGAGATTACTAGAATGATCAGGCACCCGGAATACTTTGTATATGGGCTGTGGTCCTATATTCTCAAATGGTGTATATCTAATCTATCTCTAAAAGGAGAGATAGTAAGTTTCAGTGACAACAGATTATTTGATGGGAATGTATATTCAGAAATGGGATTCCAGTTTTTCGGACACGTTAAACCGGATTATTACTGGTATAAAAATGGTAGGCGGCATCACAAATCGAAAATGCGCAAAAACTCAATTGAACGGCAGGGCGAGTTAACAGAAAATGAATTAAGAATATCGCAGGGGTATTCGAAGATATATGACTTGGGTAAGAAGAAATGGGTTAAGATAATTGAGTAGAATTTATCAAAACCTACTGTCGAATTCTAAATGTCCATCAGCATTACGCTTCGGTGGATTGATGGTAACATTGTTCAAGAAATAAGGCGGAGCTTCAATTTCATACAGCAGATACTTATGGTTTCGATAATATTCTGCACCATTCTTCGAAACTGCATGTGTCCAAAATTTATCACGCCAATACCACATATCAGCGCAGAATCTCTTGTTTGTGTTGTATCCTAACGTAACACGACCCACTAATAGGATAATATCGACATTTGGGTCCGAAAGTTCAAAATTGAATGTCATACTGACAAGCATCATATCGCCATCTGGTGTCGATACGGGCTCACCACCAATTGCGGCCATGGTCGCCGCCCATCCCTCGGATCGATGTAGGAATTCATAATCACCAGAAATCTTATATCCCGTAACTTTTCGTTTTTTCATTGGCGTGCCTTGCAGTTATAATG
>QXGG01200584.1_pt1 | contig 19324 bp, 15 predicted proteins | sample 1982491 | NCBI WGS metagenome assembly QXGG01 (sample SAMN09924614, study PRJNA488089) | Wastewater metagenome, whole genome shotgun sequencing project. | isolation source: South African research farm wastewater | place: South Africa: Irene, Agricultural Research Council, Animal Production... | reverse complement strand
CCGCTGTACACCGGTGGCATGACCAGCTCACAAGTGCGTGAAGGTGTTTACCGCCTTGACCAAGCAGAGCAAATGCGCGAAAGCTTACGTCGTAAAACTGTACAAGACACACGCAACTTTTATCGTGCTGTTAACACTGACGTAGAGCAAGTACAGGCTTTAAAGCAAGCAATTATCTCGAGCCAAAGCGCCGTAGAAGCAACACAAATTGGCTACGATGTGGGTACCCGTAATATTGTTGATGTGCTAGATGCGCAGCGCCTTTTGTATGCGGCAGTGCGCAACTACAATAACGCCCGCTATGACTATATTTTGAACAATTTACGCTTACAGCAAACCGCTGGAACCCTGAGCCCAGATAGCCTGCAAGCTCTTTCAGCGTACTTAAATCCCAACTACAACCCAGAGCAGGACTTTTTACCACCGGGCTTAGACAAAGAAATCGAAGCCAACCTGCGTCGCCGTTAAGCAACATAAGACTGACTGCGCACTCTTGCAGTCAGTCTTACAGGTCAGCAACTGCGCTTTACAGACTTAAGCGCATGGATAAGTCCACTGCTTTCACATCTTTAGTTAAAGTGCCCAACGAAATATAATCAACGCCAGTCTCCGCAATTGCGCGGATGGTCTGCTCATTGACGTTACCCGAAGCTTCCAATTGAGCCTGCCCAGCATTGAGCTGCACCGCTGTGCGCATATCTTCTAAGCTCAACTCATCGAGCATAATAATATCTGCACCAGCAGCCAAGGCTTCGCGCAGCTCATCGAGATTCTCCACTTCAACTTCAACCGGTTTGCCCGGAGCAATGCGGTGTGCTGCTGCTACAGTGGCAGCAACCCCACCACAGGCAGCAATATGGTTTTCTTTAATCAGAAAAGCATCGTATAAACCCAAGCGGTGATTATGACAACCACCACAGGTCACTGCATATTTTTGCGCCAGACGTAAGCCAGGCAAAGTTTTGCGCGTATCTAAAAGTTTTACCGCAGTGCCTGCAACCAGGTCGGCAAAATACTGACTGCGCGTGGCTACTGCGGACAAACTTTGCAGAAAGTTCAAGGCCGTCCGCTCGCCCGTCAACAAGGCTCGCGCTCTACCTTCCAGCTCAAACAACACAGCATTGGCTTCAACACGCTGACCATCGGCAACTAACCAGCGCACAACCACAGTGCTGTCGACCTGACGAAACACTTCATTGACCCAAGCAACACCGCTAATCACTGCTGCCTCACGGGTAATAACGCGAGCGCTGGCAGTTTTATCCGCAGCAATTAATTGCGCGGTAATATCTCCGCTGCCAACATCTTCAGCTAAGGCAATGCGCACATTCGCTTCAATTTCTTCGGTTAACTGCTGCAGTGAAAGGTTCGCCATATTCTGCTCCTCGATAAATGCTGGTCATTATAGTCAGTTGCGAACGCTTTAGCAGTATTAGCCACAATCACCAGAGCAAGCGCTTAAAGCCTGAGTATCTGTGACTCACATCAAACACCCAACAGATACTCCTTGGCTATACTGCATAAGCGCTTATAATCATCTCCAGCTGTTTAGCACTCATATCTAACTCTCAGCGCTCCAAATAGATCTATTTGGACTAGGGTTGTTCTGCCGGGAGACTGCTCGTAATGAAGAACGATGCCAACGTAGTACCTTTTAACCATCAAGATCAGCATCCTTCTGCTGCCACAGGAAAGTTGCCTGCGGCCCTCTTACGCGTGCGTGATAAAGCAGCAACACTGCTCAAAGACTACCTGCAAGAATTATTTGCCAATGCCGATGACGCATTATTTGAAATGGCCGAGCGCGCAACCAGCAATAACGAGCAAAATGCATTATTTGAAGCAATGCGTGACTTACGCCTCAAGCGCAAACATATTGAGCGCAGCTTTTTACAGCAACTCTTTAGTGCCTTTTCCGAACTCAGCCAGCTCCCATCTACGCAGCCGCCGCAACTTGAAACCCACTCTTTCGAATCTTTATCGCTAGTGCAAGATGATGTATTGGAAGAGTCAGTGGCCATTGACAGTATGGTTGCCAAAGTTAAGCGCAGTGATGGTGACGCTCTGCAGCAATTAACTACCCGTTTCAATCATATTTTAAGCAGCAAAACTACAGTTGAAAAAAACCCATTGAACCCACGGGTACTGTCTGAGTTTTTTATAACCAGCTGTAATAACATCAATTTCTCAATCAACATCAAGCTGATTATCCTCAAACTTTTTGAGAAGCATGTGATCACTGAGCTTGGCGCACTTTACCAAGCCAGTAATCAATTACTCATTGATGCCAATATTTTGCCAGATCTGCCAACAACTGCTGCGACCGCCAAACAGCGCCCTACGGTTAGAGCCAGCACTCATCCAGCAAGCGCTGAACCCGTGCTGGATGCTAACGCAGCGGTAGCCAACTCTGAGCAATTGCAACTGGCTTTTAGTGAACTGCAAGCCATGTTGTCCGAGCTGCGTGGTAACGTTTTTCCGGCTCGGCAAACACCAGCCGATGCAGTCCCCATTACCAGCAATGACTTAATGCGCCTGCTCACGCACATGCAGCAGCACTTACCCAGTCAGTCGCAACATGATCAAGACTTACGCAAGCAACTCGACCAGCTGCTGCTACGCGCCAGCGCCAACAGCAAAGAAACCCGTATTGTCGGCCAAGTCGACGATGACGTTATCAATCTCGTATCGATGCTATTTGAGTTTATTTTAGATGACCACAATCTACCTGATTCACTCAAAGCATTAATTGCCCGCTTGCAGATTCCACTGCTTAAAGTAGCAGTACTGGATAAAACGTTTTTCAACCGCGGCAATCACCCGGCACGGCGTTTACTCAACGAGATTGCCTCTGCCGCGCTTGGCTGGAGCGATCAAGATGCTGAGCGCCGTGACAGCTTGTATCAAAAGATCGAAAGCATAGTGCAGCGCACGCTGACAGATTTCAGCGATGACCCTAATATTTTCAACGAGTTACTGGCTGATTTTATTGCCTTTACCGGCAAGGAAAGACGCCGTAGCGAGCTGCTGGAGCAACGCACCCGTGATGCGGAAGAAGGCCGCGCGCTGGCTGAAACTGCACGGGTGCATGTGGAGCAAGAACTCAACACGCGTCTTTTGGGTAAAACTTTACCCGAAGTTGTAGTGCAGTTGCTGCAGGACGCTTGGAGTAAAGTACTGTTGCTGACGTACCTAAAGAGCGGGCCTGACTCCAGTCAATGGCGTGATAATTTAGCCACCATGGATGATCTTATCTGGAGCATCGAGCCACACGAAGACGTTGCAGCACGCTTAAAACTATTACAACTGGTACCTGCGTTATTGCGCCAGTTGCGCGAAGGCTTTTCCAATGCGGCCATTGATCCATTTATCACCAGTGACTTTTTTAGCCGCTTAGAAGCCCTGCATGTGCAAGCCTTCCAACGTTATAAGCAACAAGCTGCAGCTGCTGTTACCGAGCCCGATGCGGTAGCAACAAACAGTCATACTGCTTTGAATGAGCAGCTCGAAGATTTACCGCTGCAGCCGGAACAACCCAGCGCAGCCACAGTGATGGTCGAGGTGCAAGAAGAGATTGTCTTGCAGCAGCCCGAAACCACTGATAGTTCGCCCAGCAAGATTGTCCTCGCAGAAGATGACCCAGCCTTGTTGCAAGTGGACAGTTTGCACACCGGTAGCTGGCTAGAGTTCAGCCAAAATGAGCAAGACAAATTGCGCTGCAAGTTAGCCGCGATTATAAAATCAACCCAGCGTTATATTTTTGTTAACCGCAGTGGGGTTAAGGTACTTGAGAAAACCCGCATGTCTCTCGGCCTAGAGTTTAAAAACAATAACGTTGTGCTACTTGATAACGCCTTACTCTTCGATCGCGCCCTAGAATCTGTCATTGGTAATTTGCGGCGCCTAAAAAACACCTAAGCCCAAGCTATAAATCTTTATAGTTACTCTGCGCTATTGAGCTAGACGGACTTGAATATCAGCACACCACAGGGTTTCAGTCACGCGTGGCTGCCAGCGCCCCCGTAGCGGCTGCAAACCTACAAAGATCAGGCGCACATCACCGTTGTGCTGCTCCAGCAACCAGCGTATCGGCTCTGCAGAGCCTTCTGTAGAGCCCAAGATCAACTCTCCTTGCGCCGACTCCCCTAGCGTATCTTGCAACAACAATTGGTAAGCGCCCTCAAGAGTACTGCTCTGAACTTCTGCAGGGGCAGATAAACACACGGCTAAACCATCGGCATAAGCCTGCACCTGAATAACTCGATGCGCATACTGCCTTGGCGGCTCAGTTAAGCGCCCAAGCATCAAGCCCAGCAAAAAACCAAACAGCATAAGACTGGCTAAAAACTTCACCAGTAACTGCCGCCTAGGCAAAGGATCCAAGGTAGAATTGGTCTCTATTTTATAGTCAGGACTACGCATGTTTCACGTCATTCTCTTTGAGCCAGAAATCCCACCAAACACGGGTAATATTATCCGCTTATGTGCCAATGTCGGCTGCAGCTTACATTTAATTGAACCGCTTGGCTTTGTTTTTGATGACAAGCGTTTACGCCGCGCAGGACTCGACTATCAAGAGTTCGCTCAGGTGCAACGCCATGCCAATTTACAAGAGTGTTTAGACGTTTTACAGCAACCGCGCTTATTTGCCTTTAGCACTAAGGGCAAACACAGTTACGCTCAGGTGCAATATCAAGATGGCGATGCCTTTATTTTCGGCCCTGAAACCCGCGGACTGCCTGAAGAAGTGCGCAATAGCATACCGGCAGAGCAACTGGTGCGCTTACCCATGCGCGACGGCTCACGCAGCTTAAACTTATCCAACACCGTTGCCATTGCGGTGTATGAGGCTTGGCGTCAGCTGGGTTTTGCTAAGCAATAAAAAAACACCCCGACACATATAGAAGCTGTCGAGGTGCTGGTTGAGCCTAAGCTGCGCTTTATAAAAGCAAGCTGCGAATTTCTGCTAACAACTCACTGAGCCGGCGAGTAAAGTGCGCTGCGGCAACGCCATTGATCACTCGGTGATCATACGACAACGACAGCGGCAACATTAAGCGCGGATCAAAGCTTTGTCCATTCCAGACTGGCTGCATAGTGGCCCGCGACACCCCTAAAATAGCCACCTCTGGGGTGTTTACTATGGGCGTAAAGCCTGTGCCGCCAATATGCCCAAGGCTAGAGATGGTAAAACAGGCACCCTGCATATCCTCTGCGCGGAGTTTTTTCGTGCGGGCTTTCTCTGCTAGCTCAGCAGCCTCACCGGCTAACTGCAATAAGCTTTTCTGATCCACATCCCGAATCACTGGCACTAATAAGCCGTCTGGGGTATCCACAGCAAAGCCTAAATGCACATATTTTTTGCGAATCAAGGCTTTACCGCTTGGTGCCAGCGAGCTGTTAAAGTCTGGCATTTCTTTTAATAAATGCGCACAGGCTTTCAACAAGAACGGTAATATGGTCAGCTTAACTCCAGCTTTTTCTGCTACGGTTTTTTGGCTGACACGGAATGCTTCCAGCTCAGTAATATCCGCGGCTTCAAACTGAGTTACATGCGGCACGTTGAGCCAGCTACGATGCAAATTCATCGCCCCCACTTGCTGCAAGCGGGTCATTGGCACTTCTTCAATCTCGCCAAAGCGGGTAAAGTCCACCTCTGGCACTGCAGGAATAGCACTGCCAGATTCTGTAGAAGCGCTGCTTTGCTTAGTCAAAACAGACTGCACATAAGCGTGCACATCTTCTTTCATCACCCGTTTGTGCGGGCCTGTAGCAGTTACCAATCCTAAGTCGACACCAAACTCGCGAGCCAGTTTACGCACCGCTGGACCAGCATGTACGGCACTCTTTTTGCGTTTATCTGCAGGCGGTGCAGTGGTCGGTGCCACCGAAACGGCAGCGCTGGGTTTTGGTATTGGCGCGGCAGCTGGGTCTGGCTCAGGGGCAGCAACTTCTACTGTTGGCTCTTGACCACTAACAGCCGCAGCTTGCGCTACTTTCACCTTAAAGATTAAATCACCAGTGCCCACTTCGGCGTCCAAGCGCACCAGAACTTCCACCACTTCACCACTGACGGGCGAAGGTATTTCCATACTGGCTTTATCTGACTCTAAAGTAATCAGTGATTGCTCTGCAGTGATTTCATCACCCACTGCCACCAGCACCTCAATCACACGAGCTTTACCTGCCGAACCAATGTCAGGTACATGTATTTCTTCCACCACATTTTCTGCAGCCACTTCAGCCACACTGGGTAGTGGCTCAGTTTTTGCGGTAGGTGTTGTAGGTTCTGGTTCTGGTGCCGCCTCTACCTGTGGCTCCGCATCCGCTGCCGGCTCTGCATCCACTTCAAGCTCTAATAGATCATCGCCTTCTTTCAAGCGATCACCCAATTTAATGGCTAAGCTTTTGATCACCCCAGCTTTCGGTGCTGGAATTTCCATGCTGGCTTTATCCGACTCCAGAGTCAGCAGGCTCTGTTCCGCCTCAATCCGGTCGCCAACTTTGACCAAAATCTCAATCACCTCACCCTCACCGCTGCCGATGTCGGGTACGCGAATTAATTCACTCATTGTCGCTCTCCTCAGCAGTCCAGTGGGTTAGGTTTATTCGCATCGATACCATACTTATCCATGGCATCGAGCATCACTTGTACATCCATTTGTCCTTGTGCAACCAACCCTTCTAACGCAGCCAGTACCACCCAGTAGCGATCGACTTCAAAGAAATGACGCAGTTTTTTACGCGAGTCACTGCGGCCAAAGCCATCGGTACCCAGCACTTTATATTGCTCTTGCGGCACCCATTGGCGCACTTGATCAGCATAGAGCTTCATATAGTCAGTGGAAGCAACAACCGGCCCACGTCGGCCCTCAAGGCACTTTTCAATATGTGATAAGCGTACGTCTTCACGGGGATGCAAACGGTTCCAGCGCTCTGCATCTAAGCAGTCACGGCGTAACTCATTAAAGCTGGTAACACTCCAAATATCAGCACCAACCCCGTACTCATCACGAAGCATTTTCGCCGCTTCACGCACTTCCAACAAGATAGTACCGCTACCCAGCAGTTGCACATGCAAATCACTGCTGCGCTTATCTTCTTCGAGCAAATACATGCCGCGAATAATGTCCTCTTCAATCCCGTCACGCTCAGGCATCGCGGGCTGCTGGTAAGACTCGTTCATCATCGTGATGTAGTAGTAGCGGTCTTTTTGCAGCTCTAGCATTTGATAAATGCCTTCACGAATAATCACCGCCATTTCATAGCCGTAAGCAGGGTCATAGGCGTGGCAGTTTGGAATAGTGCCGGCCAGAATATGGCTGTGCCCATCTTGGTGCTGTAAACCTTCACCATTAAGGGTAGTGCGCCCGGCAGTCCCGCCCATCAAGAAACCGCGGGCATGAATATCACCCGCTGCCCATGCCAAGTCACCAATGCGCTGGAAACCAAACATCGAGTAAAACGCATAGAACGGCAACATCGGTTGATTATGATTACTGTAGGCTGTAGCTGCGGCGATCCAAGCTGACATGGCGCCAGCCTCGGTAATGCCTTCTTCGAGAATCTGGCCTTTTTTCTCTTCTTTGTAATACATCACTTGGCCGTGATCCACCGGCTGATAGAGCTGGCCCACAGCAGAGTAAATACCCAGCTGACGGAACATGCCCTCCATACCGAAGGTACGCGCCTCATCCGGCACAATAGGTACGATACGGCTACCTAAATCCTTATCTTTTAACAGCTGCGCAAGAATTCGTACAAACACCATGGTGGTGGAGACTTCACGCTCACCGGTGCCATCCAAAATAGTTTTTAAGGTTTCCAGCGCTGGCGTTGGAATGCTCATGCTCTTCATCCGTCGCTGCGGCACAAAACCACCGAGCTCTGCACGCCGCTCTTTGAGATAACGGATTTCTGGACTGTTTTCTGCAGGACGATAAAACGGCAAACTCTCAATATTTTCATCCGCTACCGGTATATCAAAGCGGTCACGGAAGCCTTTAAGACTTTCTAAATCAACTTTCTTAATATTGTGGGCAATATTTTGCGCCTCACCGGTACCTGTACCATAACCCTTAATGGTTTTCGCCAAGATCACCGTCGGCTGACCTTCATGATTTACCGCAGCATGGTAAGCGGCATACACCTTAAAGGGATCATGACCACCGCGGTTCAGCTTCCAGATTTCATCATCAGTTAGGTCATCCACCATTGCCGCTAAGCGTGGATCAGCACCAAAGAAGTCCTTACGTACAAAGGCACCATCGTTGGCTTTATAGTTTTGATAGTCGCCGTCTAACGCTTCATCCATACGGCGCTGCATCACTCCTTCAGTATCTTTAGCGAACAGCGGATCCCACAAGCGGCCCCACAATACTTTAATAACGTTCCAGTCAGCCCCGCGGAAGTTACCTTCCAACTCCTGAATGATTTTGCCATTACCACGCACCGGGCCATCTAAACGCTGCAGGTTGCAGTTGATCACAAAAATCAGGTTGTCGAGCTTTTCACGGCCTGCCAGAGAAATCGCACCCAAGGATTCTGGCTCATCGGTTTCACCGTCACCTAAGAAACACCAAACCTTCTGTTTGCCAGGCTGAATAAAACCACGGTGCTCAAGGTACTTCATAAAGCGCGCTTGATAAATGGCTTGGATCGGGCCTAAACCCATGGAGACTGTTGGGAACTGCCAGTAGTCAGGCATCAGCCATGGGTGTGGGTACGACGATAAACCTTCGCCATCGGTTTCACGGCGAAAGTTATCCAGCTGCTCTGCCGTCAAACGCCCCTCTAAAAAAGAGCGGGCATAAATACCGGGGGAAGCATGCCCCTGAAAATAAATTAAATCACCACCGTGCTCTTCGGTTGGCGCTTTAAAGAAATAGTTAAAACCAATGTCATATAAAGTGGCGCTGGAGGCAAAGGTGGCAATGTGGCCACCTAAGTCTGGGTCTGATTGGTTAGCGCGCATCACCATAGCCAGGGCATTCCAGCGCACTAACGAGCGAATTCGCCGCTCCATAAATAAGTCACCGGGCATACGTGCCTCATGAGTGACTGGAATGGTGTTGCGATACGGCGTCGTAATTGCGTGGGGTAAGCGGGTCCCATCACGACTGGCCATCTCACCTAAGCGCGATAAAATATAGTGCACACGCTCTTCACCTTCGTGGGCGTGGACCGACTCCAAAGCATCCAGCCATTCTTGTGTTTCTACCGGATCTAAATCTTGCATGTTTCGCTCCCAAAATGAGGGTCTATTTATGATGGACCTATACGTGCTTTATGTCTTGTGAACAATCAGCCCATGGCACAGCAAAGTCATATTTTCTTTCATTATGTAGTTTTACTACAAAATGACGCATGAGTCAGCATCTATTCACTAGTTCTTTTGGGTAAGTTTTTTCTTCACCGCCATGCTGACTCAATTTCAGGTATCTTTATGAAAACTTTTGCTGCAAACCATTTCAGGATTACCCATGACTCCTCTGCTACTGGATTCAATCCCATCAGACTTACTGTTCTTACAACAAAAAGCTCAGCGCGAATGGGCGCATGCCCTCGAAGAGCAGCAAATAGCCAATCCTTTATGGCCTGAAAGCCGCTACCAAGCCTTTATTCGAGTCTGCACCCTCAGCGACTTTGTGCTCAGCCAAGCCATTCGTGATCCGCAAATGCTGATTGACTTAGTGCGTTCAGGGCAACTGGATCGCACCTTAGTACCGGGTGAGATTCGTCACCAACTGCATGAGCGTTTAACTGACTGCTACGATGAAGCCAGCTTGCTGCTGCACTTGCGTCAACATCGCAACTACCAACAAGTGCGTATTATTTGGCGTGACTTGCTGCGCCAAGCTGAGCTGAGTGAAACCTGTCGCGACTTATCAGCCATGGCCGACGCCTGTACCGACCTTGCCTATCATTGGCTCTATAAACAACACTGTCAGTTGTTTGGCACCCCAATTGGCCGTTATAGCAAGCAACCACAACAACTGGTGGTGCTGGGCATGGGCAAACTCGGAGCCTATGAGCTCAACCTCTCTTCCGATGTGGACTTGATCTTTACTTACCCGGAAGGAGGCGAAACTGAAGGCGCAAAACGCAGCCTCGACAATCAAGAGTTTTTCACCCGTCTCGGGCAAAAACTGATTAAAGCCTTAGACACCATCACCGCAGATGGCTTTGCCTTCCGCGTGGATATGCGCCTGCGCCCTTACGGCTCCAGCGGCCCTTTGGTCTACAGTTTTACCGCCATTGAGCAGTACTATCAAAACCAAGGCCGTGACTGGGAACGCTACGCCATGATTAAGGCGCGGGTGGTGGCCGGCGACCAAAATGCAGGGTCACGTTTACTGCGAATTTTACGACCTTTCGTTTATCGGCGTTACTTGGACTTCTCCGCCATTGAAGCGCTGCGCTCGATGAAGCAGCTGATTCAACAAGAAGTTCGCCGCAAAGATATGGACGACAATATTAAACTCGGCTCTGGCGGTATTCGTGAAGTGGAGTTTATTGCCCAAGCCTTTCAGCTGATCCATGGTGGACGTGATTTAAGCCTGCAGCAACGCCCTCTACTGAATATTTTAGATACCCTCGCCGCGCAGGGTTATATGCCCTCGGCGGATGTCACTGAGTTAAAAGATGCGTACCGCTTTTTACGTTACACCGAGCATGCATTACAAGCTGTTGCTGACTTACAAACCCAAAGCTTGCCCGATACGGCACTGGAGCAAGCACGCCTGGCTTTTATCATGGGCTTTAGCGACTGGACGACTTTTATTGGCCAATTAATGTATTGGCGCAAGCGCATCGAATACCACTTCCGTGCGGTGATCGCCGACCCTGACGAGGATGATGAAGAGTGCATTGGCGGTGAGTGGCTGCCAGTTTGGGAAGACAGCATTGCTGTAGAAAGTATTTACCAGCAGTTTAGCGACGCTGGCTATCAAGACAGTCATGCCGCTTGGCAGCGTATTGTACAATTGCGCGAAAGCGCACAGCTGCGGGCCATGCAGCGTATTGGCCGGGAACGTTTAGATACATTTATGCCACGCTTTTTAGCGCAAACTGTTGAGCACGACAACCCCGACCTCGTCCTCGAACGGGTCTTACCCTTAGTTGAAGCTGTGGCCCGTCGCTCAGCCTATTTAGTGCTGCTCACAGAGAACCCTGGTGCATTACTGCGGGTCATTAGCTTATGCGCTGCCAGCCCGTGGATTGCCGAGCAACTCTCACGCTTCCCTGCACTCTTAGACGAGCTACTTAACGAAGGACGACTGTACCGACCACCTTTAGCCCCAGAGTTAACTGCAGAGTTACGCGAACATTTACTGCGCATCCCCGAAGAAGACGTAGAGCAGCAAATGAACGCCCTACGCCACTTTAAACTAGCCCACCGCCTGCGGGTTGCCGCCTCAGAAATTGCCGGCACCTTGCCACTGATGAAGGTCAGTGATTACCTGACTTGGTTGGCCGAAGCGATTCTTGAACAAGTGTTGCACTTGGTTTGGAATGAAATGGTACGCAAGCACGGCCTGCCAAAACGCCTCGATGGCAGTCCCAGTGAACTCGATTTTGTCGTGGTGGGTTATGGCAAACTAGGTGGCATTGAATTAGGCCACGGCTCGGATCTTGACTTGGTGTTTATTTACGACTGCGATCCTTTAGCGGAAACCGACGGCCAACGCCCTATCGATGGTGCCCAGTTTTATACCCGCATGGGCCAACGCATTATTTTTATGCTGACCACCCGCACCACTGCTGGCGGCCTTTATGATGTAGATATGCGCTTGCGCCCCAGTGGTGACTCTGGTCTATTGGCCAGTTCGCTTAGCGCTTTTGCCCGTGACCAAGCAGAGCAAGCTTGGACCTGGGAGCACCAAGCGTTAATCCGCGCCCGTGTTTTAGTTGGCAGTGCGACACTGACCGAGCAATTCAACCAAGTTCGCCTAAAAATTTTAGGCCGTCAGCGTGATTTATCTGTTCTGCGCGATGAAGTCAGCGAAATGCGCGAAAAAATGCGGCATAATCATGGGACTCAGATCACCCAAGGTGGTTTAGGCCAAAATGCATTCAGTGCTGATGTCCCATTTGATCTCAAGCAGGACGCTGGTGGTATTGTTGACATCGAATTTATGGTGCAATATGCCGTCTTAGCTTGGTCATGGCAATATCCACAACTGGTAACCTATACCGATAACATCCGTATTCTTGACGGTCTCGGCGCAGAAAACCTGTTCAGCGCGAACCATGTTCGCACCCTGCAGGAGGCTTACAAAGCCTATCGTGCTGCAGCCCACCGTCTGGCCCTGCAAAAGCAGCAAGGCGTGGTTGAAGGCAATCTATTTATAGACGAACGTCATGCAGTGATGGGCGTTTGGCAAGAGCTGGGCTTGAGTTATTTGTAATCAGACTTTTAATATTATTTTCAGGAGCACGTAACAATGTCGATGGCTGATCGTGATGGTGTTATTTGGTATGACGGCGAGATGGTTGAATGGCGTAACGCAACCACTCACGTTCTGACTCACTCATTACACTACGGCATGGGCGTCTTTGAAGGTGTTCGCGCCTACAAAACCCCAAAAGGTACCGCAATTTTTCGCTTAGAAGCACACACTGATCGTCTATTTGAATCAGCCCACATCATGGGTATGAAAATTCCTTTTACTAAGGAAGAAGTAAACCAAGCAGTGATTGCTGCAGTGCGCGACAACAATCTGGACAGCGCCTATATCCGTCCGCTGGCATTTTACGGCTCCGAAGGCATGGGAATCCGTGCTGACAACCTAAAAGTGCACCTGATTGTGGCGGCCTGGCATTGGGGTGCCTACATGGGTGATGAAGCACTGCAAACAGGCATCAAAGTCCGTACCAGCTCCTTTACCCGCCACCATGTCAACATCACCATGACCCGGGCCAAATCCAGCGGTGCTTATGTCAACTCCATGCTCGCCCTGCAAGAAGCAGTATCTGGCGGCGCTGATGAAGCACTGCTACTGGACCCAGAAGGCTATGTGGCTGAAGGCTCTGGCGAAAATATTTTCATCATTAAAAATGGCGTAATTTACACTCCAGAAGTGACCGCCTGCTTAAACGGTATTACCCGCAATACAATTTTAACCCTGGCCAAAGAGCGCGGTATTGAAATTGTTGAGAAGCGTATTACCCGTGATGAAGTGTACATTGCTGATGAAGCGTTCTTTACCGGTACTGCGGCGGAAGTAACGCCAATTCGCGAGGTGGATAACCGTCAAATTGGTATTGGACGTCGTGGCCCAATCACTGAAGTGCTGCAAAAAGCCTACTTTGATTTAGTTACTGGGGAAACCGATGCCTATCCAGAGTGGCGCACCATCGTCAGCTAAGTTTGAGTGACAACGAAAAAGCCCGCTGAAATTTTGCGGGCTTTTTTGTGCGTATTGGTTGGCTAGACTATGGCTTTAAACTTTTCTTAGCGTACACATCATAACGACTGGACTTACCATCCAGACTATAAGTCGGTGCAGGCCCGTCAATGCTTGGCGCTTTACGCGGTCGCTTAACCACCACCCGATGGGTCGCTAAAGCCAACGCGGCAGCCAGTAACTGTGGAGCGTCATCATCTGCCCCAACCAATGGCTTAAACAGGCGCATTTCTTTTTTTACCAAGGCACTTTTATCACGACTGGGGAACATCGGATCAAGGTGAATCACTTGCGGCGCTTGCGCTGTCCAAGCCGACATCAACTCAATGGCATTGCCAAGCAATAAGGGCATGCGCTGCACGATGCCAGCTACGTCCACATCCAGTAAGGCGCGGCGCAAACCATCCGCAAGTAATGCCGCAACAATGGGATTGCGCTCAATCATCTGTACCTGACAACCCAAGCAGGCTAAAACAAAGGCATCACGGCCCAAACCAGCAGTGGCGTCTAAGATTGTTGGGCGCACACCGGCTTGCACCCCCACTGCTTTGGCGATCATTTGCCCGCTGCCGCCCCCAAACTGGCGACGATGAGCTAATGCACCTGCAATAAAATCCACTCGAATCGGCCCCGGCGCAGCACGTCCCAGCTCCTGCAATTGCAAGCCGTCAACGCTGACCTGCAAAGCAAACTCAGCTTCGCCGGTTAGCGGCAAGCCAAGCTCAGTAGCCCACTGTGCGGCTGAAGCCTGATCTGCGGCGGTCATCGCATCGACACGAATAAGTACAGGAGTGGTTAAAGTTAAATCAGACATTTACGCGTACAAATCAAGTCCAAGCACTGTGCTGGCTTCTTCTGCTTGATTATTGAAGCCTGCGGTAGTGCTATAGCTGGCCAGAGCTTTGCTGGCCTGATAATCCTGTGCTGGATTATTTAGCGCTTGACGAGCTTCATACTGTTGCAGCTGCATAGATGCTGCTGGACGCTGCACGGCTTGATAGGTCTCCAGCGGTGCAGCACTGGCAAGGTTATTGGGCTGCTGTTGACGGTTCTGGCTTTCTGCTTGGCGTACAGCCGCATCCATCTGCGCACTGGCATCAGGGCGCGTGGTTCGATTGGGCACATAAGCGGGTGAAAAACCGTCAATACGCATTGCAGTAAAATCCTATAGGCAGGTCAATACTGTAACCATACTCAGGCTACAGTTCAATCTGGTTAAGATTGCTTAGGGGTGGCTACTTGATCACGCAGATAAATCGGCTGCGCTGCCTGCGCTGCAATACTTTCACCGCGCTGCCACATACCTTTAGCTAAGGTTAAAATATCTGCAGCATGGGGTAATAACTGCGCATCTTTAGCGCTGACAGGCACCGCAATACGCTCGGCATAGGCTTGCCAACCAGTGCCTGCAGCAAACCAGTCGCCTTGCGCGTTACGTGGTAGCTGGGCACCTTCAGGCGCCACTACTACCTCCATACCCTGCAAGCTCACTTCACCATTAACTAAGGTAAAGCAGCCCCAGTACACCTCGTCCATCCGCGCATCAATGGCCACAGCAACCTGACTCACCCCATGCTCTCGGCAAGCACGCTGGGCTATTGCTGCTAAATTTGAAACTGGCAACACCGGCAGTTCCAGTGCAAAAGCCAAGCCTTGCACGACACCCACAGCAATGCGTAAGCCAGTAAAGGCTCCCGGTCCACGGCCAAAAGCAATAGCCTCAATTGCGGTTTTAGCAATACCTGCCTCGGCTAAAACCTCACTGATCATTGGCAAAATAGATTGAGCATGCAGTCGGGGAATGACCGCGTAACGGCTGAACACTTGACCATTGTGCAATAACGCAACAGAGCAAGCTTCAGTGGCCGTATCCAGCGCCAGCAAAGTAGTCATGGTTAATCATCAAGTAATTAAAAAAGAAATTGTAGCAGGCCCACTGCAAGCAAGGGCAGTAAGCAATGAAAAAGAGTAAAGAATGCATTCACTATGACATCGAAAAGTCACTGCAACAGTGAATGCATTCCCGTAACTCTGTGCTTAAGCGAGCGCCGCCATAACTTTAGCGGTGATCTGCTCAACCGAACCAACACCTTCAATAGCGCTATATTTAGGTGTGCCATTGCTTGCGGCTAAGTCTTGGTAGAAAGCCACTAGCGGCTTGGTTTGAGAGTGATAAACAGACAAACGGTGACGTACAGTTTCTTCTTTATCATCTTCACGTTGGATCAAGTCTTCACCGGTTTCATCGTCTTTGCCGGCAACCTTCGGTGGGTTGTGCTCAATGTGGTAAGTACGGCCTGAAGCTGGGTGCATACGACGACCGGCAATGCGGCCAACGATTTCTTCGTCTTCCACAGCAATTTCAATCACGTGATCAATCTCAACACCGGCATCACGCAAAGCTTCGGCCTGCGGGATAGTGCGCGGGAAGCCATCGAACAAAAAGCCATTGGCGCAGTCATCGGCCAAAATACGCTCTTTAATTAAATCGATGATGATGTCATCTGAAACCAAACCACCGGTTTCCATCACTTCTTTAACTTTCAAGCCCAGCGGGCTTTCAGCTTTCACTGCAGCACGCAACATATCACCGGTAGAAATTTGTGGGATGTTGAATTTTTTCGTAATAAAGCCAGCTTGTGTGCCTTTCCCGGCACCCGGCGCTCCTAATAAAATCATGCGCATTATCATTTTCCTCATATCATCATTACTATTATAAAAAACATCAGCAGCGCCATGAGCCAGCACGCTGCACAATTAAATAGGGTGGCTTTGTTGAGCCCAAAAATTGACCAAGATACACATCAGTCTTTAGTCGCACAAGAAAAATATCCACACAGTGCGCTAAAGCTAAAGCCGTACAGCCAGGCGAACTAGTGCAAAATAGCGCTAACCCGCATGTACAGTTCGTTCTGCGGCCCAATGTCGCAGCGCCGCCAGCTCTTCCGCCATCACCACTGACAGTGGCACTGTGCGCTGCAAGGTTTCCAGCATCAATTCTTGCGCCATTGGCACCTGACGTGCTTGCGCGGCATAGAGCGCCGAAACCACAGCCTGCTCTATTTCTGCTCCAGAAAAGCCCTCGCTAACCAACGCCAGCGCGGCCAAATCATAATCAGCAGTGCTTAACTCGCGTTTTTGCAAATGGATTTTAAAGATATCTTCGCGTACCGCAGCAGCCGGTAAATCAACAAAGAAAATCTCATCAAAGCGACCTTTGCGCATTAATTCAGGTGGCAAACGTTTAATTACGTTAGCCGTTGCCACCACAAAAACAGGTGCTTTACGCTCGGCCATCCACGTGAGCAAAGTACCCAACACACGCTGACTGACACCATTATCTAAGTCGCCAGTGGCTAAGCCTTTTTCGATTTCATCCATCCAAAGCACACAAGGCGACATGCGCTCTGCCATCAATAAGGCTTCACGTAAATTACGTTCAGTTTCGCCAAAGTACTTATTGTATAAACTGGCAAAATCCAACCGCAGCAAAGGCAAGCCCCACAAGCCGGCCACTGCTTTTGCCGCTAAGCTTTTACCGCTGCCCTGCGCGCCTAAGAGCAACATCCCCTTAGGCAAATCTTTGGCAGTACCGGCCATAAAAGCCGCTTGGCGCTCAGATAACCAGTGTTTTAAATTATGCAAACCACCCACATCAGCAAAGCGGGCAGTATCTGCTTCATAGCCAAGTACGCCATCTAAATCGAGCAACTGAAACTTAGCTTTATTGAGCTCTGGTAAATCTTCTTGGGTAATGGCACCGTCATCACAAATTAAACTGCGGGCCAGCAGGCGGGCATCCGCATGACTTAAGCCGCGTAAATTTTTCACCACCTGCTGCAAGGTGCGATTATCAGTGCGGACCCGCAAACCGCGATTAGCCGCACTCCAACGCACCGCTTCCTCCCGCACAATCGCCAACAACTCATCTTCACTGGGCAAAGATAAACTAAAGCGCGCAGCATAGCGTTGAACCTCAGCGGGCAGCTTTAAGGCATGGGAAACTAAAATCAAAGTAGGCTTCTGCGGCCCAGTAGCCATGGCAATATCTTTGACTAGGCGGATGAGCAAGGCATCATTGTCTAAAAAAGAATGCAGATCAAAAAACACATACAACCCCGCTTGTGGGTCCGCTTTGACTAGACGTAAAGCCTGCTCTGGAACCGCACTGCCCTCAAGCGGTGTACCGCCAAAAGCCATGCCTTGTAAGCCTTCACTGATGGACCAGACCCGCAGGTTGATACCCCGCTGCACCGCCAACGAAGTTAAGGTTTCTAAGACCCGCAGCTCATCCCAAGACTCAATAACAATTAGCCGAACCCGCGCATCTAATACCAGCTGCAAATCTTTCAGATCATTTTTCAAAGTACGATAACCTATCAAAACCTTTTCAATACTGGCGATTGCTGTAACAGCCAGCTAAACTCGAAGAATGTTACAACAACCAGAGGCCTATGTTATGGATTGTTTGTTTTGCAAAATTGTGGCTGGCGAAATCCCAGCACGTAAGCTCTATGAAGATGAACACGTGGTTGCTTTTCACGACATCGCGCCACAGGCACCGGTGCATTTTCTGGTGATTCCCAAAAAGCACATTGGCATGCTCACTGATTTAACCGCTGAAGATACTTTTTTAGCGGGGCATATTCTGTATACCGCACAGCGTTTAGCCAAAGAGCAAGGTTGTGAGGAAGGTTTCCGTGTGGTGATGAACACCAATGAACTCGGTGGACAAACGGTGTATCACATCCACATGCATGTGCTCGGTCAACGCCAATTAAGCTGGCCACCCGGTTAGTTCCACCGAAGTTGTGCTGCACCTTTATTACGGCTATTCACTAGGAGCCTGCTATGCCCTCTCAACGCCATTACTCACCAGTTGATCGCCTCCTGCTGCAAGCAGATGCAGCGCTGCGCACTTTAGTACCCAACAGTAGCCATGCCAGCCGCCCGTCGCCGGCGCTGGTTGAGCCGCACAGCGCCCTCGATGCAGAGCAAACCCGTCATATCGCTGGTTTAATGCGCATCAATCACACTGGCGAAGTCTGTGCCCAAGCCCTTTATCAAGGCCAAGCCCTCACCGCCAGCTTGCCGCACATCCGCGAGCAAATGGAACATGCAGCTGAAGAAGAAGTGGATCATTTGGTGTGGTGTGAGCAGCGCATTCGTGAGCTAGGTAGCCACACCAGTCTGCTTAACCCATTGTTTTATGGCTTATCTTTTGCAATTGGCGCCAGCGCTGGAGCAATCAGCGATAAAGTAAGTTTAGGCTTTGTGGCGGCGACAGAAGATCAGGTATGCAAGCATTTAGACGATCACTTACAACAAATTCCTAGCAGTGACCGCAAGTCCCGAGCCATTCTCGAACAAATGCGTATCGACGAAGAAGAGCACGCAACCAGTGCCTTGGACGCCGGCGGTTATCGCTTTCCAGCACCCATTAAGTTTGGCATGAGTCTTATGGCCAAAGTTATGACCAGCAGCACCTATCGGATCTAATCAGCAGTTTTAATCAGCCGCAAAATAAAAAAAGCGCCGACTGTTCAGCGCTTTTTTATCATCTAGCGATCAGGCCTTTAGCGGCTGTTTTGCGGCATATTACGGCCATAAAAAATCTCTAGCATTTCATGCCGCAAGCGCTCTTCCACATCACGGCGCTGCTCATACGAGAGGCTGCGCGTGGCATCACCAAATAAGTAATCATCCAAATCAAAGTTTTTCAGCAGCATTTTGGTGTGAAACAGATGCTCCTGATAGACGTTCACATCTGTTAGCTGATAAGCGGCGCGTGTATCTTCTGTTAAATAATTCTGGATCGAGTTAATTTCATGATCAATAAAATGCTTGCGCCCTTCCACATCACGGGTAAAGCCGCGCACCCGATAATCAATAGTGACAATATCTGAATCAAACTG
>QXGG01110466.1_pt1 | contig 19346 bp, 13 predicted proteins | sample 1982491 | NCBI WGS metagenome assembly QXGG01 (sample SAMN09924614, study PRJNA488089) | Wastewater metagenome, whole genome shotgun sequencing project. | isolation source: South African research farm wastewater | place: South Africa: Irene, Agricultural Research Council, Animal Production... | reverse complement strand
TCTTCAAAAGATTAGTTATTGAAAAAATTTTTCATATATTTGGAGTGCTGAAAACGATATGCCGTTTTCGACCCGTAATTAAAACGTTTTAACTAATGACAGAACTCGACTATATAGTCATAGCGATATACTTCGCCGGACTGGTGGCGGTAAGTCTGATAATGTCGCGGAAAATACGCAACTCTGAGGATATGTTCATTGCCGGACGTAACTCATCCTGGTGGCTGTCAGGCATTTCCTCTTATATGACCATATTCTCGGCAAGCACCTTCGTGGTGTGGGGCGGCGTCGCCTACAAGTCCGGACTGGTCTCCACGGTGGTGGCGCTCTGCTTCGGAGTGGTCTCCCTGATAGTCGGAAAATGGATCTCCGGAAAATGGCGCAGTCTGAAAATCAAATCCCCGGGAGAATTCCTCACAGTGCGATTCGGACATAACACGGTCAGTTTCTACACCATTTCGGGAATCATAGGCAGAGGCATACACACGGCAGTCGCCCTCTACGCGGTGGCCGTGGTGATGTGCGCGCTGATCAAAGTTCCGGACGGCAGCTTCCTCGCCTCGACAGGAATGGCCGGGGATGCGGCTGCAGGCCACCTGAGCATCTGGTGGGCTTTGGCTATTCTCGGAGTCATAACCCTTACCTACACCATAGCGGGAGGCTTCCTTGCAGTGCTGATGACCGACGTGATACAGTTCGGAGTACTGCTTTCCGTAGTGATATTCATGCTGCCCCTGTCCTTCCACGCAGTAGGAGGAGTCGGAGCCTTTATGGAGGGGGCCCGCCAGATAGACGGCTTCTTCTCCCCTGTCTCCGACACCTACACCTGGCTCTGGATGGTCCTGTGGATAATCCTGAACGTGGCCATGATAGGCGGCGACTGGCCTTTCGTGCAGCGCTACATCAGCGTACCGACGGTAAAGGACGCACGCAAGAGCACCTATCTGATAGGAATACTCTACTTCGTCACCCCGCTGATCTGGTACCTTCCGGCAATGGTCTATAGGGTAATCACCAATGACGCAGCCCTGGCGGCAAGTCCTGCGGAACTCACCGTGCTCGGCGAGAACGCCTACGTGAACATGAGCCAGATGGTGCTTATGGGCGGAATGCTGGGAATGATGCTGGCCGCCATGCTCTCCGCCACGATGAGCAATGTCTCGGGCACCCTGAACGTATATGCGAATGTATTCACCTACGAAATCTGGGGCCGCATAGGCAAGAACCGCAACGCCGACGAGAAACGCAAGATACGGGCAGGACGCGTCTTCACCCTCATTTTCGGACTTTCCATAGTCGGCGTCGCAATGCTCGTGCCTTTCGCAGGCGGCGCAGAAAAAGTCGTCGTATCCCTGCTGACAATGGTGCTCTGCCCTCTCTACATCCCGTCGATATGGGGTCTGTTCTCCAAGCGACTCACGGGCAACCAGCTGATGTGGGCTATGATAGCCACCTGGGCATTCGGATTCACCGCCAAGTTCACCGTCCCTGCCGAAGTGATAAGCGGCAGTCTGATGGACTCCATTTCCGGCTGCATCGTCCCTCTGCTCATACTCGGCGTAATGGAAATCGTATCCGCCGTCAGAGGCCGCAGCAGCAAGGGTTGGGACGCGATTGCGGAATATGCAGACCCGGACGCGAACGTCGAGCCGGACGCAGCGGAGAAAAAGGCCGTCAAGTCATATTCGCAGATGGCGGTAAGCTGCTTCTGCATAACGCTTGCGACAATTGCGCTGCTGCTCGTCGGGATGCTGCTCGCAGGCGACGCGAAGACACTGGCAGTCAGGAATATAGTTCTCTGCTTCATAGGCGCGATAGTATTTATATGCGCAGCATACCTTATATATAGACTTATAGACAGAAAGAAAAACTGATATGCGCACTTTCACCTTCATATCCGCCGTTGCGGCAATGTTTGTCAGCGCAGCCGTCGCAGGAGCGCAGGAATGGCCGTGGACGCCGGAGAGCATAGAGGCCCGCCTGAAAGAGGCCGGGATAGCCGAAAGTCTGCCTGCAGTCGAAAAAGACGTCGATTGCAGCATATATATACGTAAAGAGGGGCGCAAACGGCCGCAGCAGGGTATGGTCATATACGAAGACTTCATATTCTCCGGAGAGGACGGAGGACACGTGAACATATACAGTTTCAGCAAGGCGGACGGTAAGGTAACGGGAGGGTTCGAACTGGCGAGCTCGAGACCCGACAACCACGTGAACAATCTCGAATTCGGCCCGTCGAAGGCAAGGGGTTCGAAGTTCCCTCTGCTTTACGTCTCCAACGGAAAGGTGGGGAGCGAGATAGAGTGGACATGCTCGGTCGAGAGAATCAGAAAGAGGAAAGGAGTCTGGAGTTCGGAGCTGGTGCAGAACATCACACTTGACGCAAGCGAGTGGGAATCAAAGGGTTATACCCCTATCTTCGGAGCACCGAGCTGGCTGATAGACAAGGAAAGGGGCTTCCTCTGGGTCTTCTCCGCGCTCAAGCGCACCGTGAGCAAGGTCACCTCGGACCCTGCAGACAACCGCTATGTAGCCACCCGCTTCAGGATTCCGTCGCTGAAGGAAGGCAGGGAGGTGACTCTCGGAGTCGGGGACATACTCGAACAGAAGATCTTCCCCTTCGACGTGTGGTTCACGCAGGCCGGCTGTATGAAAGACGGAAAGATATACTATGGTTTCGGAATAGGCAACTACGACCCCAAAAGACCGTCCTGCATAAGGGTATATGACACCGACAGGGGCGTGATAGAAGCCCGCTACGAACTCAAAGACGAGATAATCTACGAGATCGAGGACATAGAGCTGAAGGACGGATGGCTCTGGGTCAACTGCAACAACAACCCTAAACGGACCAAAGAAAAACCATTCATTTACAGACTGTCTCTGCCTAAGGGCAGATGAAAAAAGGGATTAAGGGGATATATTTATTGACATATATAAATTAAAACGTTTCAAGAAGATATGGACAGAAGAGATTTCCTTAAAAACAGCGGCGTGATGGCGGCAGCGGCCGCATTGGCGCCATCGCTATCTTCCTGCAGCGGGAATTCCTCCGACATTTCGGCGTCGCTGACGGCCGGAAAGGGAGTGCCCGAGGCATACGATTGTGACCTGCTGGTGGTAGGCGGAGGTCCTGCCGGCACCTGCGCTGCCATTGCCGCAGCCAGGATGGGTGTCAGAACCATCATCATGGACAGCGGAAACTGCCTGGGAGGTATGGCGACAAAAGGGCTTGTGGGTCCTTTCATGACCAGTTACGACCGCTACGGTGAAGAGATGATCATCAAAGGTCTCTTCTCGGAGATAGTGGACAGGATGGTCGAGAAGGGCTGGGCCCTCCATCCTGAGGGCATACGCTGGCAGAGCCCGTACACCGCCTGGATAAAGGACGGGCACGACCACGTCACCCCATTCGAGCCGGAAGGTCTGAAATTCACCCTTGAAAGCATGTGCGCAGAGGCGGGAGTGAAGATACTCTACCACACTTCCTTCGTGGAGCCGCTGCTCAGGGGCAACAGGGTCTGCGGAGCCGTAGTGTTCCAGAAGCAGGGCCTGAGAAAGATCAAAGCCCGCATTGTGATAGACGCCACAGGTGACGGCGACGTTGCCTTCCGCGCCGGTGTCCCTTGCTCCAAGGGTTGTGCGGAAAGAGGCGGTACAATGCAGCCGACCAGTCTCTTCCTGAGGATACACAATGTGGATTCCGAGAAACTCGAAGCGGACGTGACCAGGCACCTGCCGGAATTCCGCAGGGTCAACAACGTGAGCTACAGGGCTCTGCACTGGAACGTGGCCCAGGCCGAAGCCAACGGGGAATGGGACATAGCACGCAAGAGCGTGAACATATTCAAGAGTGTGCGCAATGACGAATGGGTAGTGAACAGCACGCGCATCAAGGACATAGACGCCACCGATTCCGAGAGTCTGACTGCCGGAGAGATAGAAGGCAGACGTCAGGTCCAGGTGCTTATGAACTTCTTCCGCAAATATGTCGCAGGCTGCGAAGACGCAGTTCTCAGCTGCTCCGCATCGACCCTGGGCATCAGGGAGTCCCGTCATATTGAAGGCGAATATATTCTCAAGGCCGAAGACCTTATCAACGGAGTCGTGCCTGACGACAGCATACTCCTGGCTTCGAACTCGGTGGATGTGCACGGAGGCGGTGCCACGGCGAATTCCTCGGTTTACACGACCATAAACGCGAAGTGGTACGGTGTGCCTTACCGCTGCCTGGTACCTCTGGAGCTGGACAATCTCCTGGTTGCCGGACGCTGCCTGTCGGCGAATTCGGATGCCGCCGGAGCCGTAAGGGTGATGCCGCCAGTAATGGCGATGGGACATGCTGCCGGAGTCGCAGCAGCCCTCTGTCTCAAGGGAGGGGCCCTGCCGAGAGAACTCGACACTGATGCCCTGAGGGCGGAACTCAAAGCCCAGAAGGCATTTCTGTAAACAGTAATCAAACAACAACTACTATAACTAAAATTAATATGAACCTCAGAAAAGTTATGGCAGGCCTGCTGGCCTTGGCAGCCTTTGCAGCCTGTAAGGAAGAGGAGCATTTCATGACCCTCTCCGAGAAGAAGTTCAGCATCAGCGACGATGGCGGTGATCTTTACGTTGACCTGTCGGCCAATGTATATTACCGTGTAGTCAATGACAATGACTTCGTGACCATCTCCCCTGTTTCCAACGAGGGTCCGGTCACTACCTATTGTCTGAGCGTGGAGCCCAACAGGGAAGACAACTCACGCACTGCACGCATCAAATTCATAGGGGACTACGTTACCCCTCTCGCATTGGACATCACCCAATCGAAATTCGTCCCTTACGGAGTGTCTGTCACCGAGCTGGAAGTGGCTTTCAACGCCACCTCAGCCGAGTTTGAAGTCCTTGGCGAGAAAGCCTGGACAGCGACTTGCGACAACCCTGCCTTCACCCTCAGCCGCGACAGCGGAGAAGGCTCCGCAGTGGTGACCGTAAGTTTCCCGGAGAACGAAACCGAGGATCCTGTAAGCGCAGTGGTAAGCGTCAGGATCAAGGACGAAGTGTTCAACGTGACCATTACCCAATCGGGTGCAATGCTCTCCGGAGTATCTCCTGAAAATCTCGAGATAGGCTACAACCAGACCAGCGCCCAGTTCAGCATCTTCAGCACCAAGTCATGGACGGCAAGTTGCGACAACCCTGTATTCACCCTCAGCGCCACCAGCGGAAGCGGAGACAGCGTTATAAGCATCAGCTGTCCTCAGAATGAAGGTGAGGATGCCATCTACGGAAAGGTTACCGTCAACATAGGCGATCTTACATTCTATGTCAACATTGTCCAGACAGCCGATCCGGGCATGGCATACGTTGACCTGAGCAGAAACGGCTGCTCGAACAGCTACATAGTAAGCAAGGCCGGCAACTACAAGTTCAAGGCCGACATACGCGGCAACGGCGTGGTTCCGGAGAGTGCAGCCTCCCTGATTCAGGCATCAATCAATCCTGACCACGTAGGCGTACTCTGGTGCACTTACAACAGTCTCACCGCTCCTCAGAGCGTAGAAGCCATGGTCAGGAACATACAGCTCGTGGACGGATATATCAAGTTCTCAAGCGCTTCCGAACTGACTCCGGGAAATGCCGTGATAGCTGCTTACGATGCAAGCAATGCCATTATCTGGAGCTGGCACATCTGGTTCACCGACGAGCCTGCAACAAGCGAAATCGGAGGAGCCTACTGGATGGACCGCAACCTCGGAGCCACCTGCGCGAACATAAAGGGTGACATCAAGAGCTGCGGACTCTACTACCAGTGGGGCAGAAAAGATCCTATGCGCGCCCCTGCAAGCTGGGACGGAACGTTCAGCGCGACCACTCCTGAGCTCGGCGAGTCCGAGCAGGAAATCCCGGTAAGCGAAATCAACGGAACCATTGCGGCTTCAATCGCCAATCCGAGACAGTTCATCAACACCTACCCGGGCGGTGCAGGTCCTAAGGACTGGATCTACAACACGGAACACGTTGACAGGTGGATGGATTCCAAGAAGACTATGTTTGACCCTTGTCCTGCGGGTTACAAGGTGCCTTCAGACGCACAGCTCGTCAGCTTCGTGGAGGCTGCAGGCCTGCCGGGAGGATCTGTAAAATATAGCAAAGATGAAAATGCGAAGGCGGCTTACAAGCCGGATGACCACGTCCTCGAGACCTCACTCTGGTCTCTGCCTCTCTGCGGTATGATAAGCTACAATGACGGTACCAACATAGTGGATTGCGGAAGCACTGCAAGATATGTATCCAGCACCTGCTCCACCGACGCAAAGGCCTACTACTGCAACATCAACGCTTCCGCATTCAACTTTGCAAACTCAGCGACCCGCGGTCACGCCTCGGCAGTCCGTTGCGTAAAAGAATAAACCCCAACAGATATGAAAAGACAGATAATCTGCGCATTGTGCGCAATGACGATAAGTCTTATATCCTTCGCCCAGACCAAGGTCAGCGGCGTTGTGACCGACAAGGACGGAGCGGCGGTTCCCGGCGCTATGGTCCTTGACAAGGACAGCGGCAAATGGGCCGTTACCGATTCTGAGGGCGTATTCGTCCTTGAAGGAACCGACAAGGGACACAATCTGGAAATCTCCTGTATGGGATACAGCACGGGCAACGTGCTGTATCAGGGAGAAGGAAGGATTGCCGTGAGACTTGAAGACGACACGCTCGAGCTCGAGGAGACGGTAGTCATAGGCTACGGCAGCGTGAAGAAGAAAGACCTCACCGGTTCGGTGGGCGTGCTTGACAGCAAGATCATCGAGCAGCAGAGCACGGCCCAGCTCTCCCAGAGCCTTCAGGGAGCCATCCCGGGCCTCCAGGTTACGCGCTCCAGCTCAATGCCGGGAGCATCCGCCTCTCTCAAAGTCAGAGGTGTGACCAGTATCAACGGTACCAGCCCTCTCATCCTGGTGGACGGAATGGCTGTGAGCAGCATTGACCATGTAGCCAGCGACGACGTGGAGCAGATAACCGTCCTGAAGGACGCCGCCTCCGCTTCCATCTATGGTTCCCGTGCAGCTGCCGGCGTTATCCTCATCACCACCAAATCGGCCAAGGAAGGTCAGCTGAGCATAGGTTACAACGGTGAGTATTCGATGATCACAGCCACCGAGTGGGCCGAGTACCTCACCGACCCGTACAACTATATGACCATGTTCAACGAGTACAAGTGGAACGATGCCGGCTGTCCGGAGGGCGCTGATTACCAGACCTATCCGAAATCCTATATCGACAACTACGCGCAGATGCACGAGTATGACCCTATCGAGTATCCGGACTTCGACTGGAAATCCAACATAGTCAAGAAGTTCGCGAGTGCGCACAACCACAACCTCACCCTCAGCTACGGCAACAAGGTGGTAAAGACCAGGGCTTCCTTCGGCTACAACAACACCGACGCCCTCTACGAAGGCTCGAACTTCGAGAAAATGACCGCCCGCATACGCAACAGCATCAATATCACCAAGAGGCTGACCGCAGACGTGGACTTCTCGTTCAGGCACACCCAGAAGAACGACCCGACCATCACTCCGCTTCAGGCCGCCAACATGTACCCGAGCATTTACCTCGGACTCTATCCTGACGGACGCATCGCCATGGGCAAATCGGGCGGTTCCAACACCCTCGGCATACTTCGCGAAGGCGGTTACAAGAGCAGCCGCAGCGACATCATTTCCGGAAACATTGCCCTGACATACAAGCCGATAGAAGGCCTGAGCTTCACTGCAAGCTACAAGCCTACCTGGACCATAAGCAAGGGCAAGACCTTCAGCAAGAGGGTGCCCGTCTATGACGCATACGACACCGATGTGGAAATAGGAACCCTCAGCGGCCACGCCACCACCGACCTTACCGAGACCCGCAACGACGCCAACTCCTACGAGCTCTCGTTCATTGGCAACTATGACGCCCGCTTCGGAGAGGCCCACAACTTCAACGCGATGCTCGGTTACGAGGAGTACAGCTACCAGCACGAGTCCCTCACTGCAGGAACCACCGCCATGGAGCTCAACAAATACCCTTATCTCGACCTTGCCAACAAGGAGAACGTGAGCGTGGCCGGTGACGCATACGGCAACGGTTACCGTTCCGTATTCGGCCGTGTGATGTACAATTACAAGAGCCGCTACTACATCCAGGCCAATGTCCGCGGAGACGGTTCCAGCCGTTTCGCCAAGGGCTACCGCTGGGGATGGTTCCCTTCAGCTTCCGTGGGCTGGGTAATATCCAACGAGAACTGGATGCAGAACGTCAAGCCTGTCAGCTACCTCAAGCTGCGCGCTTCCGTCGGCACCCTGGGCAATGAGAGACTCGGCGGCTACTACCCTTATCAGGCCAGCATCAGCTTCAGCAACGCCCTCTTCTACGGTCCTGACGGCAGCGCAGTGTCACCTCAGCTTACGGCAGCCCAGGTTGCACTCGCAGTGCAGGACATCACCTGGGAGACTACCTGGACCTACGACATAGGTCTGGACATCAACTTCTTCCGCGACAGGCTCAGCCTCAGCGCCGACTATTACTACAAGCAGACCAGGAATATGCTCCTGAGCGTCGAGATTCCTGAATTCACCGGCTACGGCTCACCTACCAAGAACGTCGGCACGATGTACACCAACGGTTGGGAGGCAAAGATCGACTGGCACGACAGGAAGGGCGACTTCACTTACGGAATCGGCTTCAACGTGTCCGACGCCCGTTCGGTAATGGGCGACCTCGGCGGCAAGATTGTCTTCGGTGACCAGATAATCAAGGAAGGCGAGGAATATTACGCCTTCTACGGCTACCGCTGCAACGGAATAATCCAGAACGAGGAACAGCTCATCAACGGAGCGGAGCAGCTCATAGCCACCGTAGGCCCGGGCGACCTCCAGTACCAGGACCTCGGCGGCCCGGACGGCACGCCTGACGGCAAGATAAGCGCCGACTACGACAAAACCATACTGGGCAGCTCGCAGCCGCACTTCATTTTCGGAGGATATCTGAACTTCGGCTGGAAGGGCCTGAATCTCGGCATACTCTTCAACGGCGTAGGCAAGCAGACCGTACGTCTGGCCGAATATATGGTGCGTCCTTTCGCCGCACAGTGGCTCTCCGCGCCTGCAGTCCTGCTCAACAAGGACGGTTCACGCAACTACTGGAGCGTATATAACTCCGACGAAGTGAACGCAAAGGCCGAGTATCCGCGCCTGAGCTACACCACGGCCGAGAAGAACAACTACCAGATGTCCGACTACTGGCTGGTGAACGGCGCCTACTTCCGCGTCAAGAACATAAACCTGAGCTACACCCTTCCTTCCGAGCCTCTCAAGAAGGCCCACATCAAGGGACTCAAGTTCTACTTCAACATAGACGATCCTTTCTGTTTCGACAACTACCTCAAGGGCTGGGATCCGGAGCAGACGACCAACTCCTACATCGCCCGCACCTTCACTCTGGGAGTAGATATCAAATTCTAAAGAAGCAAAGCAATGAAAAAAGCGATATATATACTTGCTGCGGCATTGGGACTTTCACTTACGGCATCCTGCGTCGATCTCAATATGAATCCGCCTTCAGCCGCATCCAGCGAGAACTGGTATTCCAGCTCGGATGAGATAAAAATGGCCTTGAACGACCTCTACAGAAAGGCATTCTATGGCCTGGAGTCCGAATTCTGGACCGACCGCCGCACTGACGACTGGGCACAGAGGGATTATGTCTATGAGCTTATGAACGGCAGTGCCACTTCCGCCACCGCCGCCTTCGAGACCTACTGGCAGAACACCTACAAGGCCATATCCCGTGCCATACGCGTCATAGAGTCCATCGAGAAGCTCGGGGACCCGGAGTCGCTCTCGGCTCTCAAGGCCGAAGCCTATTTCTTCAGGGCATATATGTACGCCCGTCTGGTGATATGTTGGGGAGACGCGCCTTTCTACATCAACTCCATCAGCGTCGATGAGGCCTATGAAATGGGCCGTACCGACAAGGAGATAATCAAGGAACAGGTCTATGCCGACTACGACGCAGCCATTGCCGGCCTGCCGGAAGACAACAGCACGGGAGGCGTGATACGCGTGGACAAGGCCACAGCCCTCGCCTGCAAGGCCAGGGCCGCCATCACCTGGTACGACTATGCCGAATGCGAGAGACTCTGCAAGGAGATCATCGATATGAAGAAGTACGAGCTCTATCCAGACTACGGCGAACTCTTTACCAAGAAGGGTTACACCAGCGAGACCATCTGGGCCCTTGCAAACTCCTACTCCTACGAACAGTTCCAGGCAATCAAGAGTTTCGTGCTTCGTACCGCGGGCGGAACCTCGGTAGCCCAGCCTTCCTGGGACCTGCTGGCAGCATACGAGTGCACCGACGGCAAGATTATCACCGAGTCTCCGCTCTTCGACCCTCACGACCCTTACAAGAACCGTGACCCGCGCTGCGCCGCAACCTTCGCCGTACCGGGAAGCGTAATCTACGGCATCACCTATGATCCATCCCCGCTGGCAAAGACCATTCTGGACACCTGGAACGGAAGCGAGGTGAAGAACAAGGACACCAAGGCCGTGGATGTCTATGCCTCATACAACGGCTGCTGCCTGCGCAAGGGCGCCCAGGATGAGTGGAGGGAACTCCAGGCAAACGAAAATCCTCAGATTATGGTACGCTACGCCGACGTCCTTCTGATGTGGGCCGAGTCCAGGATAGAGCAGAACAATATAGACTACTCCGTACTGGATGCGATGAACCAGGTACGTGCCCGTGCCTACGGGGTGGACGTCAAGGAAACCGCAAAGTACCCTGCAGTCAGCACAATGGACCAGAGCGAACTCCGCAAGATACTGCGTCGCGAACGCCGCGTGGAATTCGCCTGGGAAGGACGCCGTTTCTTCGACCTCAGGAGATGGGGCCTGTACGAAAAGGCCTGCAGCCACCACTACTACGGACTTCCTAACAAGGATGCGGTAAAAAAGTACTACGACAACGGCAACTGGTTCTGGCCATACACCCCGGAGATAGACGAGGACGGTTTCGCTGACTTCACGAAGATGGAAAATGACGGCCTTATCGTAAGGTACGGTATCCATAAGTTCGACAGCAAGTGCCTGCTCTTCCCTATTCCTGAAAAAGAAGTCCTCATCAACAAGAATCTCGAGCAGAACCCTGGATATTGATATGTCTGTTGACGAAATAATACTCAAAAGCCGCTTCAGCCCGCTGAAGAACATACTCAGCTATGACGTGTTCGACAGAGGCTTCAACGGATGGATGACACTGATGCCCAATTTCACCGAGTACCCGGACTTCGATGTTCCGCGTACTCTGGTGAATAAGGATCAGTGGCCTCCGGTGATGCTCAGCAGCGCCACCTTCCGTTATCCGGGCACTCACGGCTCCATGTCGGGGACCTTCAGTCTGAAGCTGTCCACCAGGCCTGTAGCTGCCCCATATACTGAAAAACCGGCCCCGGGCAGTCTGGGACACGCAATCAAGAGACTCTCCTTCTACCGGCCCGGCTGCCGCTACCTCCAGATGGAATGCTGGTTCAGCTACACGGCCGAGCAGGACAGGATGGACAGCGATGACAGACCTCAACCCGGCCTGCACGAGAATTCCATAAGGGATTTCGGCATGGGATTCGACATCCAGGAGGGAGGCCGGCGCTACCACGTGGGAATGCGCTACCTGAACGCCGTCGATGGGCGTATGGTGCGCCGCTGGCAGATAGAGAATGCCAGCGAAGGCAGCGACCGGGACTGGGCCTTCGGAATGGACGGAGACTGGTGCAAGCGCGGAGTGGACCCCTGGTGGTTCGGGAAGCGCTATCCGGACGGCAGTCACGACGGCTTCCAATGGGTCAAAGACGGAGAGCAGAATCTCATATACAATGAGACCGACTGCAAGCTGAACTGGCAGTATATGCGCCTGAAAGTGGACACGCAGAAGCGGGAATATGTCGAAATGCAGTGCCAGGACCGCATCTGGGACCTGCGCGGCACGGCCTGTCACTGCGTGGACGGCTACGGCCGCATAGACAATCTCATCAACCCGCTCTTCTGGGTGGGCACGGATTGCGACAGAAGGGTATTTTTCTACATCGACTCAGTAGTAGTGTCACAGGAATGAAACTTTTCAACGATTCACATCTCGAAGTAAAGAGATATTTTGATGGCAAATTCGAAACCCACCCGTACGAATGCGGGTGGGCCGACGAAGCCATATTCTTCATAATGGTGGAGAAGACGACGGGAGCGCCAAGGATGAAAGTCCGTGTACAGCTGTCGCAGGACGGAGTGCACTGGGCAGATGACAACACTCCTGAAGCTGTGGTCGAAGGAGAGGGCCTGCACCCGGTAAAGGTGGCGCCGAATTTCGGCAACTACCTGAGATTCAAAGCTGAAATTGAAGGAGGCGAAATGTTCCTCAACGTTCATATCGCCTGCAAAGGTTAAAAAACGAACAAATGAAGAGATTAATCTATCTGATAGGAGCATTGGCTCTTTGCACCACCCTCACCTGCTTCTGCGTGGAGAAGGATCCTAAAAAGCCTATTATCATCCAGCCCGGCGGCGGGGAGGAGGAAGGCGGTGACACCCCGAACTTCAAGCTGGGAGCAGTCCTTCCGGCCTGGGTCAAGGGGCAGTTCGACATACATTTCGTGAACACCACGGCCGGAGAGTGCATTTTCCTCATCTTCCCCGACGGAACCCAGATGCTTATCGACGCAGCCGGCTCCAGCGTAGCCACGGGCGACGTAAAGAGTGTGACCAATACCGGAATACGCTCCCGCTGGGATCCGACCACCGGCGTCAGCCGCTTCAACTACGGCGAATTCATCAGCCGCTACATACGCAAGTGCCAGGCCTGGACGGGCAACGACAAGCTGGACTACATACTGCTCACCCACTTCCACAACGACCACTTCGGCGGAGCTGACGGCCATCCGGTATCCGGCAAGTCCTCCAGCTACACCCAGCAGAGCCTGCCTCTGATTTTGGACAACTTCGAGGTAGGCAAGCTGATGGACAGGGGCTGGCCGGACTACGACTATCCTTTCGACATGTGCACATACGCAGACAATGCAGCTAACTGCCGCAACTACGTCACCGCCGTCAAATGGCACAATGCCAACAACGGCCTTAAGGTGGAGCGTTTCGTCGCCGGCTCGAAGAGCCAGATCACCCTGCAGCAGGATGCCGCCTCCTACCCGACTTTCACCGTGCGCAACCTTTCGGTAAACGGCAATATATGGACAGGCAACGGCGAAGAGTCCAAAGCCACCTTCCCAGAACTCAAGGATATAAAAGTCGCCGACCCGAAGAACATAGGTTCAGCGGACAACTGTCCTGCCGAGAACCACAACAGCTGCGCGGCCAAGTTCAGCTACGGGGCCTTCGACTTCTTCGCAGGCGGCGACCTGCAGTACAACGGCTTCAGCACCTATTCCTGGAAGGATATAGAGACTCCGGTTGCAAAGGTCTGCGGCGAGGTTGACGTAATGAAGGCCGACCACCACGGCACCATTGCCACCAACGGCTACGGAGAGAGGGGCCTTGCCTGGGCGATGAAATACCTCAAGCCTAAATGCTGGGTGGTGAACAGCTGGACCGACCAACATCCGAGACAGGCAACCTATGAGGGTGTGACCGGCTATCTGAGCGATATGGACGTCTTCATCACCAACACCTGCAGCGATATGCAGGTCTATAAGGACTTCAATCGCGTGAAAGGTTCGAACGGCCACATCGTCGTGCGCGTATATGACGGCGGTGCAAAGTACTATGTAGTTACGGTCAGCGACTCGGACGAGAAAATGACGGTCAAGCAGATTGCCGGACCTTACAAATCCAAATAATCATTTGCGCTTTCTCCGCAGGCGGGGCAGACCGGTCACGGCAAGCACGGCGAAGACTATCGCCAGGGTGACGGAAACGGCGGTCAGTCCCGCTGCGAGAGCAGCGTTCAGCTGACGGGAGGTGACGTAATAGGTGGTCCAGAACACTCCCCCTCCCGGTATCATAGGAAAGAGTCCGCAGATAAGGAAGATTATGACCGGACATTTCCTCAGGACGGCAGCCCATCTGGAAGCCAGGGCGACGAAGCAGGAGGCGACGAAGGTGGACTCAACTGCGGACAGACTGGCGTATTTTACCATAGAAAAATATAGAGCCCAGCCGGCTGCGCCCACTATGCCGCAGGAGAGGTACTGGCTCCTCGGAACTCCGAAAAGCACCGCAAAGCCTATGGTGCCGATGAATGCGGCCAGGGTCTGGCAAAGCAGATTGGCCGTGCCGGGATTGCAGAAATTGCCGTGCAATTCAATGTAGTGGCCGCTGATATAGCCGAAAAGCAGGAACACTATGCACACTCCCACAGAGATGCCCAGAAAGACCAGGAGCGCATCCATAAGCCTTGTCGCTCCGGCTATGTAATCTTCATTGGCTATGTCCCTGATGCCGTTTGTGAAAGCTACTCCCGGAATCAGCGGAATAAGGGCTCCTATCATTATGTTTCCCAGACTCTGGCCGAAACCTATGCGGTGGAAGGCGATGCAGAGCAGGGTCGCGAAAGCACCGCCCAATATGTTCACAAGAACTTTTGAGAATCCGGGCCTGGAGATGAAAAGTACGAAAATCCAGAGCAGGAGGCCCGTCACAAAGGAAGAAAGGGCATCGATCAGTCCTCCCCCGAAAAGCACACAGAAACCGGCGCTGCCGAAGGCCGAACCCAGAATCTGCTCCCAATGAGGCTTGGCAGGCATATTGCGTATGCTCTCAATCCTGGTTCTGGCTTCCGCAAGCGTATATTTCCCGGCCTCTATATCCCTCGAGAGACGGTTTATCTCGACTATTTTCTCCATCTGCCCGCCTTTCAGCGGAATGAACTCCACCTTGGCATAACGCTCGGGGCCACCTTCACCCGTGGTGAAGATGCCGTTGCTGAGCACGAAGAAATTGCGGGACGAGGCGCCGAAATTGGAGGAAATCCTCTCCATCGTCTCCTCCACCCTGGCTATCTCTGCTCCGTTCTCCAGCAACACGTGACCGGCCTGAGCCGCCACGTCGAGTACCTCGGAGAGGGAATTATGCTTCTCTTCCATATACGGGACCGTTGCGCAGGGACTTCTATATTATCGCTCCGAGACCGCGTACTGTATCGACAAGCCGTGCAGTGTCGATGCTGCGTACGTCGCCGCCTTCCTTGAGACTCTGCGCGGCTGCCGCACCTGCCGCCTGACCGGTTCCCATACAGCTTGCCATAACGCGCAGGGACGCAAGTGCCTGACGGTCTGCGGATATGCAGCGGCCGGCGACGAGCAGATTCGGATAGTCGGGGGCTATAAGCGCCCTGTAAGGCACATACGCAGGCTGCTCCAGATCGACGCGCAGCTGCTTCGTACCCTTGCTGGCGTGCATATCTATAGGATGTATGCCGCGGGAAATGCTGTCTTCGTAACGGATTCCGCTTACATATTCCTCCGCCGTCACGGTATGTACGCCGAGTATGCGACGGGATTCGCGTATGCCGGCCTGCGGAGCCGTAGAGGCAACGTAGCAGTCCCTGAATTCAGGGAAATTCTCGCGCAGCAGTTCGGTAAAACGGAATATATCTTCGCGAAGCTTGCACTCCGTGCTGCTGAAATTGCGGTTATCGGTCGAATCGGCTGCCCTGCGGGTGATATTAACTGCCACGCTGCCCTTGCGGAGCACATTGTTGAACCAAGGGCCGCCGAAGTCCGGGATGTCGGCGCCGGCTTCCTTGAGGGCCAGCAGCTTCTCGCGTACGGGACGGCACTGGCTCGGGCCGTTGATACCGTTGTGGTACATGCATTTGTTGAGCAGCTCGCTGTCAGTGTCCACGCCCGAAAGTATGAAGCAGAATGATGAGGGCTGAAGTTCATTGTCCGGATTCGGCTGCATAGGCACTTCTGCCATATTGGCCAGGTCTCCGTCGCCCGTGCAGTCTATGAAAGTGGCTGCCTCAAGGCTCTCCAGACCGTTCTTGTTGTCTATTATTATGCTGGAAATGCGTTTGCCTTCCATTTCGCAGCCCACCAGAGAGGAATGCATATAGAGATCGACTCCGGCTTCGAGCACCATCCTCTGGCAGCAGAGCTTGTAGAGTTCCACGTCGAAGTCTATGTTCGCCTTCGGCCACTCTATGAACGCTCCACCCATCGATTCGAGACGCTTGACGAATTCCCAGGGTATTCCGCCTATCACCAGATTGTTATCCTTGGCAAAGACGCTGATAGGCGCCACGTAGCCTATGGTTGCCATTCCTCCCAGGAAGCCGTAGCGCTCCACGAGGGCCGTCCTGGCCCCCTGACGGGCAGCGGTGATGGCCGCAATGAAACCGGCCGGACCTCCGCCAACGACGACCGTATCGTAAGAGCCCGCAAGCGGAGCGAAACTCCTGACCTTTACTCCATCCTGCTCCTGCGTGCTGCAGGAAAGCAGTTCCGGGGCCACTGCAATAGCAGCCAAGCCCGCCACGCCCTTCTTGAGGAAGAGCCTTCTGCTGATATCTCCCATAACTTTTAAAATGCGAATATGCGAAAATCGCTAATTTTTCGTATAATTGCAAGGATATGAAACAGAATACACCAACACCACACAATGCGGCCGCATACGGGGAAATCGCCCCTACGGTAATAATGGCCGGGGACCCGCTGAGGGTCAAATTCATAGCGGAGAACTACCTCGAGAACCCGAAACTCTACAACGAGGTCAGGGGAATGCTCGGATACACAGGCTATTACAAGGGTAAAAGAGTCTCCGTACAGGGACACGGAATGGGCATCCCGTCCATAGGCATATATTCCTATGAGCTTTTCAATTTCTACGATGTGGAAAGAATCATAAGGGTAGGTACCTGCGGAGCCCTTGACAAGGACACGAAACTGGGCTCGGTCATCCTGGCACAGGCCGCCTGCAGCGACTCCAACTACGGCGGAACGCTCGGAATAGACCGCCACTTCTCCCCTTGCGCAGACTTCCAGCTGCTGAGGAAGGCAGCGGAGACTGCCGAGAGGATGGGCATAGACTACAGGGCCGGAAACGTGATGTCTTCGGACGCATTCTACGCTTCGGCCACCGAGACCGACTGGGCCAGACTGGGAGTGCTGGGCGTCGAAATGGAGGCCTACGGACTCTATATCAATGCAGCCATGGCCGGAAAGAAAGCCCTGACCATACTCTCAGTTTCGGACAATGTGGTCACAGGTGAGGAGCTCAGCCCCGAGCAGAGACAGACGGGACTGCGCAATATGATCGAGCTTGCGCTCGAACTCTGAAAATAATTCTGCCGCTATAATTCGAAAATGCTGCGCAAGCCGTTGAAGGTTGCGTTGTCGAAGTCGGACACCGGTCCTATATGCCTTAGCCAATCCAGACCGGCCAGTCCGCGGCGCAGCGCGTCTTCCATGAATTCGAAGGAACGGGAAATCTGTCCTCCGAAAAGCAGGCATTCTATGCCGTAGCCGGAAATTATGGGATAGAGGGCCGAAGACAGGAGGGACGCCGCTTCCGAGAAGCTTTCCTGCGCCGCCCAGTCCCCTGCCGTCGCGAGTGCCGCAACCTCCTTAACCGTATATGCCTTTCCTCCGAACGAAGCGAATATGGACAGGATTCCCCGTTTGGAGACATAGTCCTCGAGTATTCCGTCGCGGCAGGGCAGGCGGAAGATGCTCACGCGCGGCGAACCCATGTCATTGCGTATGATTTCCCCGTCCAGACTCATCGAGAAGCCCAGGCCGGTGCCGAGCGTCACAAGGGCGACCCTGGAATAGCCGCGGCCGTTTCCGAAGCTCATTTCTCCGGAAAGCATACCGTTCACATCGTGGGTGTAGCGCAGCTCCACGCAGTCCGGGACCCCGGCCAGGACGCGGAAATCCTCCCCCTCAACGCTTGCATACTTGTGCTTCATACGGAATATACCCTTCATATAGTCGAAGGGTCCGGGGATTGCCAGGGCTATGCCGTAGCGGAGTTCGGGATGCGAAAGGGCTTCAGAACAAAAAGCGGCGACGGCCTCCCGGAAAGAGGCGGAAACCTCCTCCCGGCTGCCGTCGGAGTTTACCGGTATCACCCGTCCGTCGGAGCACTTTATGAAAGTGCCGCCAACGTCCAGCAGAAGCAATCTATCTCGGGTCATTCTGATAGCCTTCACGCAGGCAGGTCTTGTGAACCATCACCGGTTCCCTGCCCAGGTTTTCGATGACATACCTTCCCATATCTGCAGGAACGCAGACTATATCCATGAACTGGAGGTCGAAATAGCGCTCCGGGTGCCTTACGCTGCGGACGCGCACGGCATCGCCGTCCACCAGGGTCAGCACGTGGAAGAGCTTTCCGCCGGTGTCCTGCTCGCACTTCTTCTCGAATTCGAGACGGCGGAGGGAGAAATAGACCTGAGGATTCTCACCGAGTATATATTCCTCCCAGCCCTCTCCGGATGCGGCGAGACGCGGTTTCTGAACTATGTACTCGGGGCTCTCAGGATCGTGGATCACGCTGTAGCGGCGGTCCTGACGCACGTTTTCCTCGCCCAGGCGGGTGTGTATCGGGCGCTGTTTGCCGTCGAAGTCGAGGCGCAGGTAGTCGTACATCTTGTAGGTATATGAACCTATGGTCAGCGAACCTATCTCGAGTATTACCTGGTTGCGGCCGGAAGAGTGTATGGTGCCGGCAGGAAGCATAACCTGCAGGCCCGGCTTCGACTCCTCGTAGCTGACATACTTCATATAGTCGCAAGGCCTGTGCTCTGTGTCCGCGGCCTCGATGTCCCTGAAGAACTGAGGGATGTCAGCGTCGTCACGGAAGCCTATGAAAGTCTTCGCATCGTGACCGGTGACAACCACGTAGTAGCTCTCGTCCTGACGGCCGAACTCATTGTAGTTCTTTACGTTATATTCCCCGCCGGAATGGCACTGTATGGACATGTTGCCGGTGGAATGGTAGCTGTCGTCCCAGTTGAAACGTATAGGGAAATAGCCCTCGAACTTCTTCACGCAATCCTCGCCCATCAGATTCACGCCCTCCTTGTGAACGAAGGAGCAATAGTTGATGTCGAGCTTCTCGTCGCCGGCCTCCACGACCACGCTGACCTCCATAGGAATGAAGTCGAAGACCCAGGCGGCATTGCGCATCTCCTCGGGAAGTTTGCGGAGCTTCTTCATATAAGAGCCGCCCCAGACTCCCTCGAGATAGCAAGGCTTGGCCCTGAAAGGATACTTCACCAGCTGGGCGCAGATGTCGGAGAAAGTACCGAAAGGCATAAGCTGCAGGTTCTGCGGGTCGTTGTCGAGCACGTACCAGTCGGGCACATTG
>QXGG01341133.1_pt1 | contig 19393 bp, 15 predicted proteins | sample 1982491 | NCBI WGS metagenome assembly QXGG01 (sample SAMN09924614, study PRJNA488089) | Wastewater metagenome, whole genome shotgun sequencing project. | isolation source: South African research farm wastewater | place: South Africa: Irene, Agricultural Research Council, Animal Production... | reverse complement strand
CGCCTGCAGATGGTCTCGTCGGCGGAATCGGGCGTATCAACGGCGATCTGTTCAGTAAAGACGTCTCACGGGCAATCGCCATCTCGTACGACTATGCCGTTCTCGCGGGTACACAGGGAACGCAGAACCACCGCAAGAAGGACCGACTGTTCGATGTCGCCGAACGTCTGCGTCTACCCATCGTGTTCTTCGCAGAAGGCGGAGGAGGGAGGCCGGGAGACACCGACGGTCTCGGAGTATCCGGGCTCGACTGCTGGGCATTCCACGACTTTGCGCGTCTGTCCGGACTGGTTCCCCTCGTCGGCATCACTGGCGGGTATTGCTTTGCAGGTAATGCGGCGATCCTCGGTTGTTGCGACGTCGTGATCGCAATAGAGGGATCGAACATCGGCATGGGTGGCCCGGCGATGATCGAAGGCGGCGGACTCGGAGTTTTCCATCCTCGCGAGATCGGGCCTCTCGACGTGCAGACGAAGAACGGTGTGGTCGATCTCGTGGCTCACGACGATCAACACGCAGTTGCCCTCGCCAAGCGATATCTCGCGTACTTTCAAGGTCGGCTGGACGGATGGTCCGCACCGGATCAGACGGTATTGCGATCGGTGATTCCGGAGAATCGGGTCAAGGCCTATGACGTGCGCACGGTCATCGACAATCTGTTCGACATCGGTTCGGTTCTGGAACTGCGCCGTGCCTTCGGCCGAGGAATGGTGACGGCGCTTGCTCGCGTGGATGGCCGACCCGTCGGAGTCATCGCGAACGATCCACATCATCTCGCAGGTGCGATCGACAGTGACGGAGCTGACAAAGCCGCCCGCTTCATGCAATTGTGCGATGCGTTCGACATTCCTCTCGTCACGCTCGTCGACACTCCCGGAATGATGGTCGGACCCGACGTCGAAGAGACGGCTCTCGTTCGGCACTGCAGCCGGCTGTTCGTCACGGGAGTGAACATCACGGTGCCGGTCGTGTCGATCGTTCTGCGCAAGAGCTATGGCCTCGGAGCCCAGGCGATGATGGCAGGGAGTACGAAGGCCCCGCTCGCCACCGTGGCCTGGCCGACAGGGGAGTTCGGTGGAATGGGACTCGAAGGAGCGGTACGACTCGGCTATCGCAAGGAACTCGAGTCGATCGAGAATCCGATCGAACGGGAGAAGACCTTTCAGTCGATGGTCGACCGTATGTACGAACACGGCAAGGCCTTGTCGGTGGCGACGCATTTCGAGATTGACGATGTGATCGATCCGGCCGACACGAGACAGTGGATCACTGCAGTCCTGGAATCCTGGAAGCCCGAGCCACGTCACGCGAAAAAGCGTGCGAACATCGACACGTGGTGAGTGAACCACGTCGAAAAGAGTCGACTAGAGGCAGATGTCGTAGGGGCGAATTGGAACTCGGGGGAGTTCCTTGTCAACCGCATTGCGGATGGCATTCGCAATTGCTGGAGTGACGGAGATGCACGGCGGTTCGCCGACGCCTTTCGCGCCGAGTGGCGACTTCGGTTCCCATTCTTCGATGAGACGCATGTCGACATCGGGCGCATCGAGGAAGGTGGGAAGCAGGTAGTCGGTGAAACTCGGATTGCGAACCTTGCCGTCGGTCACGACGATTTCTTCCATGACGGCGAGACCGAGACCCTGGGCGATGCCCCCTTCGACCTGACCCTGAACCGACAGCGGGTTGAGAGCCCTCCCGATGTCCTGGGCCGTGGCGATCTGCACGACCTTGACGAGGCCGAGATCGGGGTCGACGTCGACGACGGCTCTGTGGGCGACGAAAGCGAATGCCACATGGCAATTGCCCTGGCCGTTCTCGTCGAGATCCTCCGTCGCCGGGTGGTGGTATTCCTCGGTGCGATCGAAACCGACACCGCGAGCGACGTCGCTGACCGCATGGCGCAAACCGGTCGATGAGTCGACGATGTCGGTCCCTTCGATCGTCAGCGAAGAGCGGTCGAGCGACAGGGTCGCTGCTGCATGGTCGAGAAGATCACCGAGCACCGCTCGGCACGCGGCGTCGACGGCACCTCCGCTCATCCACGTCTGGCGACTCGCAGATGTCGATCCGGCAGATCCGACCTGGGTGTCGATGGTGTCGAGAAGCACTTCGTCCACGCCGAGAATGGTGCGCGCGATCTGCTGGGCAAGCATCGTGAATCCCTGACCGACCTCGGATGTCGCGAACTTGAGCGTGACGATTCCGTCGTCCATGCGGCAGCGGGCCGTCGAGTAATCGTCGAACCCTTCCGAATACATCAGGTTCTTGATGCTGACGCCCCATCCGATGCCGCGCCGAATGTTGGACGGTTGAGCAGTCAGACCGGTTCCTCCCGGGATCGATAGCGCATCAGCATGAGGTTCGAGAGCAGGGGGTAGCGGGATCTCTGCGGTCTCCCGAATACAACGCGCCACAGGTGCGACGCTGTCCATGACTTGTCCCGTGATCAATTTGTCGCCGGTCTCCATTGCGTTCACGAGACGAACGTCGACAGGGGACATGTCGAGGGCAGCAGCGAGCTTTTCCATCTGGCTCTCGTGCGCGAAACATGCCTGCACCACTCCGAAGCCGCGCATCGCACCACATGGTGGATTGTTCGTGCGAATTGCCCAGCCGTCGACGACGGCATTGTCGCACTTGTACGGTCCTTGGGTATGTGTGATGCCGTTGATGAGAACAGCCGGTGACGTACTGCAGTAGGCGCCGCCATCGAACACCATGCGGCTCTCAATCTTGACGATCTTGCCCGTGCGATCTGCGTGGTGCCGCATCCAGATCTTCGCGGGGTGGCGATGCACATGGCCGTAGAAACTTTCCTCGCGGCCATAGGCAATGCGCACGGGGCGTCCTGTTCGCAGGGCAAGAAGGCACGTGTGAACCTGCAGGCTGATGTCTTCGCGCGCACCAAAGGCACCCCCGACTCCGCCGAGGACGAGACGAATTTTGTCCTCGGGAAGAGCGAGGCATTCGGCGATTTGCTTGCGGTCCTCGTGCAACCACTGTGTTGCGATGTACAGCTCGACACCGGCTCCACCGGGATCGGGGATCGCGAGTGCTGCCTCGAGACCGAGGAATGCCTGATCCTGCATGCCGACGTCGTAGGTGCCTTCGACTTGAACGTCTCCGACGATGTCGATGTCGCCGCACACGATGCGCTGGTGGCGAAAGATGTTGCCGTCGGGGTGAATTTCGGGTGCCGTGCCGGCAATACAAGCCTCGGGATCGACCACGGGTTCGAGGACTTCGTACACGACCACGATGGCGGCGAGGGCTCGTTTGCAGGTCTCGGGGTGATCCGCGGCAACCGCTGCGATCGGTTCACCTGCATAGCGAACGAGATCGCCAACAGCGGCGAAGACTGGCTGATCCTGCACGATCAGACCGTAGGTCGGTTTGCCAGGAACGTCTTGCGCAGTGATGATCGCTTCGACGCCGGGGATCGACCAGGCACGTGTGACGTCGATCGACACGATACGCGCAAACGGATGTGGGCTGCGCAACGTCGCGCCCCACAGCATGTCGTCGGCCCACATGTCGCTCGAGAAGGCAAAGCCTCCCTGAACCTTGGCGATGCCATCGGGACGAGATGCATTGGTGCCGAGTGTTCCCGGGCGCGTCGACTGATCAACGAGGACAGAGCTCATGTCACGATCCTTTGGAACGGCTGTCGGCAACGGTCCGGACCGCCTCGAGGATGCGGCCGTATCCGGTGCAACGGCAGATGTTCCCCGACAGCGCTTCTTTGATTTCGAGATCCGAGGGATGCGGGTTCTCGTCGAGTAAGTGGTGCACTGCAACGATGAATCCGGGTGTGCAGAATCCGCACTGGACGCCGCCGGCATCGAGAAACGCCTGCTGGACATCTGTGAGAGCGCCGTCCGGGCCGAGACCTTCGACAGTGAGGATTTCGCTGTCAGTTGCGCTGGCTGCCAGCACCAGACACGAACACACAGCCGCTCCGTCCATGATCACGGTGCAACTTCCACATTCGCCCTGTTCGCATGCACCCTTGGCGCCTGGAAGACCGAGCCGCTCGCGCAAAACATAGAGCAGGCTTTCCCCGACCCACGCATCCTGGACCGGCATATCTCGTCCGTTGACACGCAGCGTGTACTGCTCGTTCATCGGAGCCGGAGTGACCGGCAGATCGATTGGCTTCATGCGAAAGACCTCTTCAAGAGTCGAGTCGCCAGAACACCTGCAGCATGGCGACGATATTCGGCAGTCGATCGGTGGTCGTCGATCGGGCGCGACTCTGCTGCAGCGCGGCGACCGAATTCCTGGGCGACGTCGTCACTCAAGATTGCGCCATGCCGGAGATCTGTCGCGCTTGCGAGCCATCGCTCCGCGTCGAAACATCTGATCACCGTGGGTCCGACGGCTCCAAGGGCGATTGTCACCAGGCCCTCATCGGCATCGCGCACGAGGCATGCAGAGACCGTGGAGATGACCATGGCATTGCGCGTCCCGACTTTGGCGTATCCCTGCCACCCGTCGACGACGGGAAGGCTCACGGAGTGGACGATCTCTCCAGGGGCGAGGGCATTGCGCTTGACTCCGAGCATGAAGTCGTCCCAGGTGAGGTCGCGTGCATCGGTTGCGCTGACGACGTGGATGGTGGCCTCGAGTGCAGCCAGAACAGGAAGGATGTCGCCTGCGGGAGAGCACGTGCCGAGATTCCCGCCGATGGTCCCTGCGGCACGAATCTGCGGTGATCCAACGGTGCGGGCAGCTTGAGCGAGTGCGGGGAGAAGTCGGGCGATCTCGCCGTGTTCCATCTGCGCATAGGGCAGAGCCGCTCCGATCGTCACGCGAGAGCGATTGGCGCGATGAGTCCACTCGTGCAGTTCCGATACGCGCCGCAGGCTGATTACTGATTCGGGGCGACGTCCGTGCAAATTGACCTCGACCATGAAGTCGGTGCCGCCAGCGATCAATTCGGCCGAGGGATCGGCAGCCAGCATGTCGAGAAGTTGGTCGACGCTGGTCGGAGAGAGGACAGCCACCGGGTGAGTTTACAAAATGTTCAAGCGGGCGAACGCGAGGGGCGTCAAATGTTGGCGAGAAAGAGGTTCGAGAACCGTCAGGATTTGCCGTCCCAATGGGCGAATGTGTCGATCATCGCTCGCACATCGCCGAGGGGATACAGGATCGGACAGGTGCACCCGTGGTCGATGTAGTGCCGGACCCGCTCACGGGCCTCGGCTGGGGTGCCGCTGGCCGTCAACATCTGCACGATCTCATCAGGGACAAGCTTGCTGGCTGCCTCGACCTGCTCGTGAGTCGCGGGCCACGTGAGGACTTCGCCGACAGCATCGAGGAGCGACTGCGGTACGCCGGAGGCCTTCATGATGTGGGGCTGCTGCCCGAGGTACTGGGTGACCATCATGCGAGCCATGTCGAGCGCTGTTTGACGGTCCTCGTGAACGCTGCACACCACGAGTTGGGGTCGATCGATGTCGTCGAGGGAGCGACCAGTTTTGGCTGCACCGCGCTCGAGCGCCTCGAGGGCTTGATCGTTGTACTCGGGTGTGACGAGGTAGTTGAGGACTGCTCCATCTGCGATCTCGCCGGTGAGCTCCATCATTTGCATTCCGGTGGCACCGATGTAGATCGGCACGTTCTTCGGGCGACGTTCCTGATACACGTAGTCGAGTTCCACGCCGTCGAGATGCACGTACTCGCCGTGGAATGTGACCGTCTCGTTGTTGAGCAGACCGCGCACGGCCGTCACGATCTCGCGCATGACACGCAGTGGCTTGTTGCGCTGGATGCCGACCTTCTCGGCGAGGGGGTCCCACCAGGCACCGATGCCGAGGATCACTCGACCTGGTGCAAGATCGTCGAGAGTCGAGAAGGTTGCTGCGAGGCGCGCGGGATTACGGCTCCAACAGTCGACGACGCCACTGCCGACGGTGATCGTGTCGGTCACACTCGCGAACGCCGCCATGGGGACGGTGGCTTCACGCACGAGGCGGCTCTCTGCTTGCCAGACGGCAGAGAAACCCTTGACCTCTGCATACTGTGCGAATTCCATACCCTCGCGAATCGGGTGGGCGTCCTGGAGATAAATGGCGACTGGCTGGCTCATCCGATCAGCGTAGTCATCATCCGGTCACAGTCGAGCGAAGAGACGTTGTGCGGCCTCGCTGGCCTTGCGTCGAACCTCGTCTTCATCGACTCGCACCGGTCGTCCGTCGTCGAGCAGGCGTTCACCCGATCCCGAGACCACGGAGATCGCGCGGGTTCCCGGTGTGAACGCGGTGTGCCAAGGGCTGTCCACATGGTCGTAGTTCCACGTCACCACGTCGTCACGGCATTCCGGAACGAAGTCGTAGCCGTTGTCGACCCAGGTCCAGACGTCATCCGGAGTGGCTGTCACGTCGACGGCCCGCCGTGCCACGTATGCCAGGCGGAACTCTTCCAGCATGTCCGCTCCGATGCCATCCGTGCCGAGGACGATTCGATTCGACCACTTTGCTGGTTGGGCGTATCCGACGGCGTTGTTCATGTTGCTGCGCGGATTGTGGGCGATCGTTCCTTGGAGAGGCCGGTCGAGGTGGACGCAGTGCACAAGTAGCCAGTCATCGGTTGCCAACTGCTCGAGGCGTCGCCCCGCATCGATGTCATCTGGGCCTTCTGCAACATGGACGTGGATGCCGACGTTCAGATCTGCGGCGAGTCCAGCGGCCGACTCGAGCAGTTCGTCAGAGCAGGTGAACGCTGCGTGAACTCCGACGAGTCCGCGGCCCCCGGATCGGATGAAGCGCTCGTTCTCCGCAAGGCCGCGGCGACCGCCGTCTGCTCCGTGGCGATCGGTGACGCCGTACGCACAGATCACGCGCACGCCGACTTCGTCGCACGCCTGAGCGATGACATCCAGTGAGCCCTCGATGGCATTCGGGCTTTCGTGATGATCGATGATTCCCGTGGTTCCCGACATCAGAGCTTCCATCGCCCCGAGCTTGGCAGACCAGTAGATCATGTCGAGATCGAGTGCGGCATCGAGTCGCCACCAGATCTGTTCGAGGATCGACAAAAAATTCGTCGGCTGAAGTGGTGGCGCGGGCATGCCGCGGGCGAGTGCCGAGTAGAGATGGTGATGCGCGCACACGAGCCCTGATGTCTGTGCACTCGATATGTGCGAACTCGATGAGACGCTCACGTCGGTCGGACTCTCACTCGTCGCCGGAGTCGTCGTTCGATCGCATCGGCAACTTCGTCCGCCAGACTCCATCGGCGTCGTGGAGAGCGGCGGCAACTGCGCCAGCAGTCGGAACGAGGCCGATTTCACCGACACCCTTGATGCCATACGGCGCGTTCGGCTCGGGCGATTCGACGAGATGCACGGTGATCTTCGGGACGTCTTTCGCGCGGATGATGCCGAGCGATCGAAGTGTCATGTTCGTCGGAAAACCTGTGTCGGGATCGGCGGGGAAGTCCTCGGTCAACGCGTATCCGAGGCCCATGTGCACGCTGCCTTCGATCTGGCCTTCGCACAATGTGGGATTCACCGCCCGTCCGACGTCGTGAGCAGCGACGACTTCGACAATTCGCCCCGACTCGCGATCGATCTTCACGAGTTGAGTGGCGTAACCGAAGGTCGAATGGATCGTCGGATTCTCGACTTCGCCGATCTTTTGGGTCCAGTCGACGCGGTACTCGCCGTGATGATCGACGTCGACAGCGCAATCTGCTCGACGGGCGGTCTCGCATGCTGCCTTGACTGCACCGGCTCCCATCAGAGTTCCCCGAGATCCGGTGGTCTGTCCGAATCCGAGTTCGCGTGTCGTATCGACGATGACGTCGACGAGCGTCGGATCGACTCCGAGTTCTTCGACGACGACTTGGCGTGCGACCGTGTTGATGCCCTGTCCCATCTCCGTCCAACCGTGGCGAACTTCGATCCGGCCGTCCGATCGGAATCGGACGACTGCTCCGGTGACCTCTTTGAAGCCGTTTCCGAGACCGCTGTTCTTGAGGCCGAGCCCGAGGCCGACTGCCCATCCCTCCGACACGGCGAGGTCATAGGCAGGCTTGATTTCGTCCAGACAGCGTTCTGCTCCGAGACAGCCATCGTCCATGATCTGTCCGGGTCCCCAGACCATGCCGGGGCGGATCACATTTCGCTTGCGAATCTCCCATCCGCTGATGCCGACCTTGTCAGCGAGACGGTCCATGACGCCTTCCATCGCGAACTGGGCCTGATTCGCTCCGAAGCCGCGAAATGCACCGCACACGGGATTGTTCGTACGCACGGCAATCGCCTCGACATCGATGGCTGGCAGATGATACGGACCGCTTGCGTGTCCGGCCATACGTTCGAGAACTTTCATGCCGACGCTCGCATAGGCGCCGCTGTCGCCGACGGCGCGTACCCGCAGTGCTGTCAACATGCCGTTGTCGTCGCACGCTGCGGTGTAGGTCATGTGAATCGGATGGCGTTTCGCGTGCATACGAAGAGACTCTTCACGCGACAGCGTGCACTTCACGGGAGCATCGAGAAGCCAGGCGGCAAGGGCGGTTTGCGCCTGGTTGCTCATGTCTTCCTTGCCGCCGAATGCTCCGCCGTTCGTGACGAGCTCGACTGTGACCTGATCGTTCGGAACACCGAGGACTCGGGCGATGTCGTTGCGGTCGTCCCACACTCCCTGACCGCCTGAATAGACGTGCAGGTGGCGTCGGTCGTCGACACGGGAAGGAACAGCGACGGTGCTCTCCGGTTCGAGGAAAGCGTGTTCGATGCGCTGAGTCTCGAACACTTCGCTGACGACGTGGCCGCTTGATGCGAGCGCTCCGTCGACGTCGCCGCGTACATACGCGCTGGTGCTGAGGCGATTGCTGTCGGTTCCCCAGACGGCGTTCTCAGCCGTCGTGAGCGCAGCATGTGGATCGGTGATCACCGGCAGCGGGGAATACCCCACGTCGACGAGTTCGACGGCTGACCGGGCTGCCTCGCGCGAGTCGGCGACGACGACAGCCAGCACGTCTCCGGCATAGCTCGTGCGACCGCCGACGGGGATCATGATCGGCCAGTCCTTGTAGATGAGTCCGACCTTGAGTTCCGCGGGAACGTCAGCGGCCGTGAAGACGGAAACGACTCCAGGGGCAGCGAGCGCCTTCGTCGTGTCGATTCGGTCGATATCGGCGCGCGCGTGTGCGGTCAGAACGAGAGCTGCGTGCAACAGGCCGGGGAAGCGCAGGTCGTCGACGTAGCCGCGGTCTCCGAGAGCCAATGACTCCGCTTCGTACTTGGCGGTTCGTGCACCGATCCCGCCGTTGTGATCGGGTGTCGCTTCGACACCTTTCGCCACCATGTCGATCGCGTCGAGAACTTTCACGTACCCGGTGCATCGGCACAAATTGGCGCCGAGGTGTCGAGACATGTCTTCGCGCGTCAGGGCAGCACCCTTCTTGTCGACTTGGCTCTTCGCTCGCATCACGATTCCTGGGATGCAAAAGCCGCACTGCAGTCCACCGCACGCAGCAAAAGCCGATGCGTAGCGCGCCCGTTCGGCTTCGTCCACACCCTCGAGAGTGGTGATCGACTTGCCGGCGACTTTGTCGAGAGACTGCTGGCAGCTCACGATCGCCTTGCCGTCGACGAGCACCGTGCAGCAGCCGCACTGACCCGATGGCGAGCATCCGTCCTTGGCGGCGGTGAGGTCGAGTTCCTCGCGCAGTGCAGCGAGAAGATGCGGGTGGGCAGAAGAGACGTCGACAGTTCTGCCATTGACGGTCAGTTGCACTCGGGATCCGATCTGCTGGCTCATGTCAGTTGCTCCTGTCGTCACGTCGGTGGTTCGACGACTCCGCGTTGTCCGGTGATTCGGGTGTAGACCTCGGGACGGCGATAGCGGTTGAAGTCGAACAGCGTCTTCTTGTAGCGGCTGCACCAGTCGAGATCGCACGAGGCCACGATCAGTTCGTCATCGGTCGTCAGAGTCTGGGCGACGATCTGTCCGCTCGGAGCAATGATGCAGCTCTGGCCGAGGGAATCGACGCCTTCTTCGACGCCCGCCTTGGCGACCCCGACGACCCAGGTTCCGTTCTGGTAGGCACCCGATTGCATGACGAGAGCATTGTGGAAGCCCTGCAAGATGTCCTGGGACGGGTCCGGCACGTAATGGATCGGCGTGTTGTAGCCGCACAGAATCATCTCGACGCCCTGCAACCCCATCTCGCGATACGACTCGGGCCAGCGCCGGTCGTTGCAGATCATCATGCCGACCAAGCCGCCGAATGCCCGCCAGACTCCGAACCCTTCGGGGCCCGGTTCGAAGTAGTAGCGCTCGGCGTGCTGGAAGGGGCGGTCCGGCTCATTGTGCTCGTGGCCTGGAATGTGCACCTTGTGGTAACGGGCGACGATCGAACCGTCGCGTTCGACGAGGATCTGCGTGTTGTAACGGTGTCGAACACCGTTGTCGTCCGGGGGAGTCAGCTCGGCGTACCCGAGGCAGAAGCCGATGCCGAGCGAACGCGCCTCGTCGAACAGCGGCTGCGTGTCGGCTGACGGCATCGATGTCTCGTAGTAATGATCGGCCTGGCTGATGTCGTCGATGAACCAGCGTGGGAAAAAAGTTGTGAGAGCAAGCTCGGGAAAGACAACGAGGTCACACGAGCGGCTCTTGGCTTCTCGCAACAAAGAGATGAGGCGCGCGACGACCTCGGGGCGTGTGTGATCCTTCTGGATGGGTCCGAGTTGCGCAGCCCCGACGACGATGGTGCGAGAGCCCGACATCAGACGCCGCTCCCTGGAGTGAAATCGAAGTGATCCCGATGGGCCAATTCCCACATGGTGTGAAGCAGAACGTTCGCACCGAGAACGAGATCGTCTGCGGACGTGAACTCGGCGGGATTGTGGCTGATGCCCTTCGCCGACGGAGTGAAGATCATCGCTGTCGGACAGATACGCGCGAGCATCTGTGCATCGTGTCCCGCCCCGGAGGGCAGGCGCATCGTGGTCGTGCCGAGATCGCCGGAGACTCGCTCGACGATGTCGATCACGTCATCGCAGAACACGACTGGCTTGAACCGGGCGAGCGTGCGTCGTTCGATGCGCACGCCTTCGTCGCGGGACACCTCGTCGAGGAAAACGTTGATCCTCTGTTCGGCGATCTGCAATGTCTGTTCGTCGGTGTTGCGCACGTCGAGAGTCATGACGACGCGTGCGGGCACCACGTTGACGAGATTCGGGAAGATGTCGATCTTGCCGACAGTGCACACCTGATGGCCGCCGAGTTCGTCGGCCAGTCGGCGCAGAAAAACGGTGATCTCCGCTGCGACGTACGCGGGGTCGTGTCGGAGCGACATCGGCGTCGTACCTGCATGGTTGCTCTGTCCATGGATCGTGACTTCCTGCCACGAAATCCCCTGGACGCCAGTGACTGCACCGATACGAACATCGCGCTGCTCGAGGACGGGTCCTTGTTCGATGTGCAGTTCGACGAAGGCATGTGGGGGAGACGCAGGGACAGGAGTCGAACCCTGATATTCGATACGAGCCAGTTCGTCACCGAGACGAGCTCCGTCGATAGCCGAGGTGTCGAGAGCCGTTTCGAGATCGAGACCGCCGACATAGACGAGCGAGCCGAGCATGTCCGGTTGGAAACGGGCGCCTTCTTCATTCGTGAAAGCAGCAACAGCGAGGGGGCGAGGCGGTGTGAGGCCATTGCCCATCAAGGTCTCGATGACCTCGAGTCCGGCAATGACACCGAGGTTGCCGTCGTACAGGCCGCCGGTTCGAACAGTGTCGATGTGGCTTCCTGTCATGACCGGGGTTCCGGTCCCGACCTGCCAGGTTCCCGTGATGTTGCCAATGGCATCGATGTCGACCTCGAGGCCGAGATCGTGCATCCAGGTGACGAGGAGATCACGTCCGGCACGGTCTTCGTCGGTGAGAGCCAGCCGACAGCAGCCGCCGTCTCCGGTCGAACCGAGCGCCCCCAACTCTTCGATGCGCTGGAGGAGGCGTGTGCGCGAGATCGAGATCTCGGACGTCAGCGCAGTCGCAGCCACCCGGCGAGTTTACATTTTGTCAAAGCGTCTCGGCGATGCTCCGATCCTTAACATGTGCCGGGTGGAGCGAGCGTGACGTCGACTGAACTCGTGGTCCTCGTCCTCGCCGTCCTCACGGCAGGGTTCGTTCAGATCCTGGCGGGTTTCGGGTTCGCTCTGTTGTCCGTTCCTCTCATGGCTCTGGCCATCACCACTCAGGAAGCCGTGGTGATCTCGACGGTCCTCGGGTTGTTGAGCAGCGGCGTCCAGACTGCAAAGGGGCTTGGTGACGCGGACTGGGTTCTCGTTCGCCGGGTGACGTTGGCAGCCTTTGCAGGCATCCCGTTCGGGTTCGTTCTCTACGAGACATTGTCCGCGGACACGCTGAGGATCCTCCTCGGTGTCGGCGTTCTGATCGCCGTGTACCTGCTCATCAGAGGTGTCGACTTCATCGGCAAGGGACCGGTCGTCGAGTGGAGTGCCGGCTTCGTGAGCGGCGCGCTCGCATCGTCGCTGTCGACGAATGGGCCACCCCTCGTCTTCGCGCTTCAAGGGAGGCGCCTGCCGATCGCTGTGTTCCGGTCGACGATCAATGCGATCTTCGTGATCTCTGGAGCGGTGACCGCGATCGTGTTCGCAGTCGCCGGCGACTTCGATCGTCGTATCGGGTTCGGAATCGCTGTGTCCTTCCCCGCCTTGGCAGTCGGAGTCGTAGCCGGATATCGGGTCAGGCCACTTTTCGACGAAGACAGAGCACGCCGCCTGGTTCTCGGTCTTCTCGCACTTGCTGGAGTGTCGGCGCTCGTCGGAGCATTCGTGTGACGGTCAACTGTTTTCGTCAGTTGTCCTTCGTCAGGCGAAGATCGTCAACCACTGTTCCTTGTTCATCGGCTTGAGTACGAAATTGTGGCTGCGCACACTGGCCAATGTCTCACAGGCAGGCTGTGAATAGCGATGGCCGGGAAAGATCACGGTGTCGTCCGGAAGTTTCGTCAAGGTCGTGAGGCTGTCGTACATCTGGTTCGGGTCGCTTCCGGGAAGGTCTGTGCGACCGCAACCGTCGAGGAACAGCGTGTCGCCGGAGACGAGATTGCCGTGCAACAAGAAGCATTGGGAACCAGGCGTGTGACCCGGCGTGTGTACGAGCGTGACTTCGATCGCGCCCACCGACACGATGTCGCCGGCATCGTGAGCGACGAGATGATCGACGGAGACCCCAGTCGTGCGCTCGACCCACGGCACTTCGGCCTTGTTGACATGTACGGGAACCGAACACGTCTCGAGAAGTCGTGAGATTCCTTCGATCCGCACGCCCATCATCGAGCCGCCGACATGGTCGGGGTGATAGTGGGTGGCAAGCACTCCGTCGACCGTCAAGCCGTCTGCGCCTGCGATCGCAACGAGTTCGTCGACTGCGTACGCCGGATCGACGAGCAAGCACTTTCCCGTCTCTCGGTCGCCGATGATGTACACGAAGTTGACCATCTGGCTCGCCACGGGATCGTCGACGGCGAAGTCGTAACCGGAGAGCAGCTGGCGAAAATAGAGACGGTCGTCCACGAGCGAAGGATTCACACCGCAAGGATATGGCTGTTCCTGCGCGCATGTCGGACGACTGGAGTCGGTCCGGGTCGCCCGCGGGAGCCCTCTGGCTACGCTGAGGCCGTGGAATCGGGAAACGGCACGAGCACTGGAGCGTTGACCGAACTCGTCGCAGGCCAGCGAATTCCGTTCGGCGGAGATCGTTTCACCGAAGTCTCCGAAGTGATGGCTCGAGCATTCCGGCCCGGAGACCGGATCGTGGTCGTACAGACCTCGGGAGACATCCTGCACATTCCTGCCGAGGTCTCGCGCGTCACCGAGCAGGCGGTTGCGTCTGCTCGTGCCGGCTTCGAAGGTCTCGGGGCAGTCACATCCGAGCAGATCTCGGCTTTCTATCGAGTTTTCGCCGAACGGCTCGCCGACGATGCCGTCTTCGCTCCGATCGCTGCTGCGAATGCCATCGATGTCGAGGATGCTCGCGCGAGAGGTCGCGCCACCAACCGTCTCGTTCTCGACGACAAGATGCGCCGGTCGATGATCGAGGCTCTCGACATGTGGCGCGATCTTCCCGACGGCCGCGATCTTCGGCTCGAGACGATCGAACATACCGACTGGACAGTCACCGAGATGAAGGCGCCACTTGGCGTCGTCGCGTTCGTCTTCGAGGGCAGACCGAACGTCTTCGCCGATGCGACCGGCGTGCTGCGATCCGGGAATGCTGCAGTCTTTCGTATCGGCAGCGATGCACTCGGCACAGCGCGGGCAATGATGACGCATGCTGTTGCTCCTGCTCTTGCACACGCATGGTTACCCGACGGTTCGGTCGTCCTCCTCGATTCACCCGAGCGTTCAGCAGGCCACGCTCTGTTTTCGCATACGGGAGTCGCACTTGCCGTGGCACGAGGGAGCGGTACTGCGGTCGCCCAACTCGGTGCCGTTGCTCGTCAATCCGGAATTCCGGTCAGTCTCCACGGCACCGGCGGAGCCTGGATGCTGATCACGGAGGCGGCCCATGTCGACCAGATCACCGGATGCGTCGACGCGTCGCTCGATCGCAAGGTGTGCAATACGGTGAACGTCGTCTGCGTTCCGAGATCGGCGACATCGGCTCTGGTCGCCGTACTGGCCGGAATGGATTCGGCAGGAAGACGGCTCTCGAGCCGTGTGCGGCTGCACGTCGTCGGAGACGCCGATGATCTCGCGCGGGTCGCTGAATGTGTCGACTCGAGAGCAGTCGATCTCGTTCACGAAGCAGACCCCTCCGTGTTGGCAATCGAATGGGAATGGGACGGCGAGCCCGAGGTGTCGCTGCTCTTCGTCGACGATCTCGATGAGGGGATCGACGCTTTCAATCGGTTCAGTCCGTTGTTCGTGATCTCGGTGCTCTCGGCTGATCGCGACGACGTCGATCATGTCTACCGCCGAGCGAACGCGCCGTTCGTCGGCGACGGATTCACACGTTGGGTGGACGGGCAGTATGCGCTGTCCCGCCCCGAATTGGGTCTGTCGAATTGGCAGAGTGGACGGCTGTTCGCGCGCGGAGGGATTCTGTCGGGAGATGGCGTGTTCAGTGTTCGCTATGTGGCGTCACACGATCGTTCGGATCAGCGACGCTGACTGTCAGCGACCGGACACGCGTCCGACCAAGGCATCGAGCCTGCGAGCCGACCGGTCACGGCGGTCCTCATAGCGATCGGCGAGTGCGGCCAGGCGCGCCATTGCATTGACAGCGAACCAGCGAATCGGCTCGGGTTCCCAAGTGCTGGACGTGTGCTGCACCCAGGGAAGTCCGATGAGCTCGCTGTCACCACCGAGAATCAGATCGGCGAGTGTGCGACCTGCAAGGTTCGACGTCGCCACACCGTCGCCGACGTATCCGCCCGCTGAGCCGAGTCCGGTGCGCGGGTCGTAGCGCACGGAACAGGTCCAATCGCGTGGCGCCGCCAGCGGACCACCCCAGTGATGTGTGAGGCGAACGCTCTCGGTCTGGGGGAGGAGATCGTGCAGAGCGTCTTCGAGATGGCGCGCGACTCGGTCGTCGGTGTCGAACTCTGGTCGTATCCGAGAGCCGAAGTGATACGGAGCGCCGCGTCCGCCGAATGCGAGCCGGCCGTCGGCGGTTCGCTGCCCGTAGACGAGGATGCGGCGTCCATCGGTGAACGAGGGTCGAGTGTCGAGCCCGATCTCTGACCACGTGGCGTCGTCGAGAGGTTCGGTTGCGATCATGAGTGAGTAGAGCGGGATGACAGACCGACGCTCTCCGCGAAGGGAGGGTGTGAAAGCTTCCGTGGCACGAATGATGGATGTGGCGCGCACGTCTCCGCAGTCGGTGACGACACGTCCGGGTTCGATGCGCAACGCTGCGACACCTTCGACGATGCGAACACCGCGGGAGCGCAGGACGCGAGCGAGCCCTCGCGCGAGGCGACCCGGATCAAGAACTGCGGAACGAGTCTCGAGAACAGCGGTGCGCGCACCTCGGGCACGCATGTGGCTCTCGAGTTCCTCGCCCGCAATGATGCGCACTTCGGATTCGGGAACGTCGAATGTCCGCAGGGAACGAAGGTGCTCCTCGGCGCGCAACTCTTGGGGTCGATTGCGCAACAACTCGAGTGATCCGCCCAGGGCGAAACCGCAATCGATGCCGAGTTCGCTCACTCTGCGGCCGACCTCGTCGACTGTGTTCGTCATTGCTCGTCGAGACGCGATTGCCTGGTCTCGCCCATGAGTGCGAGCGATCTTGTCGAGCGACATCGGCAACAGCGGGGAACACCACCCTCCGTTGCGACCGCTGGCCCCGAAGCCCGCTCGGCGCGCTTCGATGACGACGATGTCGAGGTTCGGATCCGCTGCCAGCAGGTAGAACGCAGTCCACATGCCGGTGAATCCGGCACCGACGATGACGAGATCGCATGTGTGGCCGTCCACGTCCGGCGGGGAGTTGACGCTCCGAGTGTCGTGAAAGCCCGCTGTGTCGTGATCGGTCGCGCTTTCGACATCGTCGTCCCAGAGGCAGCCTCCGAGCGCAGCGCTGGAGGACGATTGGGGTGACTTCGTCACGGCAGTTCCTCAGTCGTCCTGACCGAGAACGATGTTGTCGATCAGTCGTACTCCGCCAACGATCGCCGCAATCAGCACGACATGGTCGGGCCCGGCCCGCGAAACGTCGTCGAGGCTGAACGGATCGACGATCCGGACGTAGTCGATGTCGACGAGATCGGACGTCGACATCTCTGCAAGGACGGCATTCACGAGCAAGGAGGGGTCCGACGAGCCATTGTTGAACTCGTCGCGGGCCGCCATCAGACCGCGGTAGAGAGCAGTAGCCGCAGGTCGCGCCTGTGAATCGAGTCGGACATTGCGGCTCGACATCGCCAAGCCGTCGACCTCGCGCACAGTCGGGGCAACGACGATCCGTACGGGAAGACCGAGATCCGTGACCATGCGCTTGATCACTGCGACCTGTTGGAAATCCTTGGCTCCGAAGATCGCGACATCGGGAGCAGCTGCAAGAAAGAGTTTTGCGACCACCGTTGCGACGCCGTCGAAGTGGCCGGGTCGCGAGGCGCCTTCCAGGACATCGGAAAGACCGGCAACATGAACAGTTGTGGAAAATCCCTGCGGGTACATGGTGTCGGGAGTCGGCCGGTAGAGAACATCGACGAGCCGCTCACGGCACATTCGCTCATCTGCATTGCGAGTCTCTGGGTAGAGGGAGAAGTCTTTCGGATCGCTGAACTGCAAGGGGTTGACGAAGGTACTCACGACGACGACGTCGGCATGTGATCGAGCAATGTCGATGAGTGAGAGGTGGCCTTCGTGCAGAGCCCCCATCGTCGGAACGAAACCGATCGTTCGCCCGTCGCGGCGGTGGCCGGAAACGACCGAGCGCAACTCTTCGGGTGAGGTGATCACGTCCATGGGATAACCGGAAACGACGAGTCAGCGGACGAACGTCAGTGGAACGAGTGCTCGTCGTCCGGCCACGAGCCCGCCCGCACTTCGGAGATGTACGCAGATGTTGCATCGATCGAAGGTGTGCGCAGATCCGTGTACTGCTTCACGAAGCGGTACTTCGAGTCACTCAGTCCGAGGACATCGTGCAGAACCAGAACCTGGCCGTCACAGAAGCGACCCGCACCGATGCCGATGGTCGGAATGCTGACTTTGTCGGTGATCTCAGCTGCGAGTTCGGCTGGGACGCCTTCGATGACGACGGCGCATGCACCGGCTTGTTCGACGGCGTGGGCATCTTCGAGGATGCGCTCGCGTCCGCCTGCCTCGAATCCCTCTTGGCGGCCCTGGATGCGGAAACCGCCCATGCGGTGATAGCTCTGGGGAGTGAGGCCGATGTGGGCAACGACAGGGATGTCGACGCGTGTGATGGCAGCGATTGCTCCAGCCATTGGAAGGCCACCCTCGAGTTTCACGCACTCAGCTCCGGCCTTCATCAGAGTGATCGACGACTGCACCGCCTGTTCGGGGCTCACCTGATACGAGCCGAACGGCAAGTCGCCGACGACGAGGGCTTTCGTGTGGGCTCGTGCCACGCTGCGAACGTGATACGCCATCTCGACCAGTTCGACCGGGATGGTGTTCAACGTTCCTTGGACGACCATGCCAACGGAATCGCCGACCAGGATCATGTCGATTCCAGCGTCATCGACGATGCGGGCGAACGTGACGTCGTAGGCGGTGATCATCGCAATCTTGCGACTCTCGGCCTTCCAACGAGCGAGGTCGGGGACGGTCACTTTCTTGCGTGCGGGAGTGTCGACGCCTGTCTGGTTCAGAGGTCGTGGATTCATGAAAACCTCGAAGGGGAGAGCGTCGCACAGCGACTGAGAAGACCGGTGGGTGCCGAGGTTGAGTTGCTCTCGACAATGGAGAACCTAGCCAGGATGGACGACAAACCCTAAGAAAGATTCCAGGAATTGTGTGATTTCGGACAAGGCATCTCGGCAGGTTCCGCGGCTCCTGCCGCTCGGTAATGTCGGCTCGTGGAGGATCGACCCGCATTGGAGTCCGAGCCGATGTCCCGATGGCGGGCTTGGCGCAATCGTCGTTTGGCGGGTCTGGTGCACCGTTGGTGGGGAATCGCGGTCGAGGCGGGCGCGATCGGCCCCGAGACGAAAGCCGGTCGGGCATTCGGAACTTTCGGCTCGAACAGCGTCATCTGTTTTCCTCCGAACACGATCTTCAACGAGAAGTACATTCACATCGGACGAAACACCATGATCGGCCCGCAGTGCACTCTGTCGGCCGGGATGGTCCCCGGTCAGAAGTGCCTCACCGACCGTGTCGTGGAAATCGGCGATCGCTGTCTGATCGGAAAGGGAAGCGGCATCGTGGGTCACTTCTCGATTCGTATCGGTGACGATGTCTGGACGGGGCACGATGTCTACATCACGGATCAGAATCACGGCTATGAGAACGTCGACGTTCCGATCTCGGTGCAGACGATGCCCGAGCGCGAAGTTCGAATCGGCTCGGGATCATGGATCGGACACGGTTCGGTCGTCCTCCCCGGAGCAACGATCGGCGAACACGTCGTCATCGGTGCCAACAGTGTGGTCACGGGAGAGATTCCATCGTTCTCGGTGGCAGTCGGCGTACCTGCGCGCGTCATCAAGCAGTACGTCGATGGCACGTGGATCGATGTGACGTGACGAGAAGTGAGTTCACGTCACGAGCACGGAGCGTACGTCAGACAGCGAGATCAGTCGGAGCCGAGCACGGCTTCATGCGATTCGCAACGGTGAAGTCGTTGATGTACTCCGAGATCGGTGAACCCTCGACCATCGACTCGGCGAACGGCGGATTGTCGCCCGAACGAAGCACATCTGTGTAGATG
>QXGG01289637.1_pt1 | contig 19406 bp, 16 predicted proteins | sample 1982491 | NCBI WGS metagenome assembly QXGG01 (sample SAMN09924614, study PRJNA488089) | Wastewater metagenome, whole genome shotgun sequencing project. | isolation source: South African research farm wastewater | place: South Africa: Irene, Agricultural Research Council, Animal Production... | reverse complement strand
CTCACTGTGTGGCCCAGTTGCTGATTGATCCAGCCATGCACTGAGATCGGCATGCGTTGCTCTGCTGTGGCCTGTTTGAGTTTGGCTAACAGCGCTGGCGGTAATTGCTCTTGTACGGTGATCACCGTGGGTTGAGCGCTGATATGACTGGCGTTATTCAGCGTAATACCGGTTACGGCAAACAGCAGCATGCCCGCTAAGCATAATGCTGAGCTGATCCAGTGCCACTGTCGAAGAGTGCCGAGCCAAGAGGGAAGGTGCATGGTGTGTTCCAGATGAGAATGGCGGTATGCTAATGATTCTCATTTGGAATGTAAACTAAGATACGAATTGTTATTATTTATTGTGGCGTATCACTGCGAAGGAACAACTTGGCACAGTGATACGCGCGAATTGCGGGTTACTTTTAAGGCAACACAAGCTCAATCACGCCGTCGGCCACAATACTGACTTGGCTGCTGCCTGCTTCAATATCAGGGGCGATGGATGATTCGTCTGCCATGCTGGATGAGAGCATTTTGGCTGCGCGGGCATAGACGGGAGGGCGAGAAAAGCCGTTGCTACTGAGGTTTAAATTCACCACTTTATAGCTGCTGCTACCAAAAGCGTCGCTGACAAGTTTGGCTCGGGCTTGGAAGGCGCTAATAGCGTCTTTGAGCAATGCATCTTCACTGTTCGTACGTGTTTTAGTCGCAATGCTAAATTGCATGTTGCTCATTTTTAACGTGCTCAGCAACTCACCAGTTAATGCAGAAAGCGTAGAGAAGTCCGTACTTTCTAAGCGTAACTCTGCACGTTCGCGCCAAGCAGTGATTTTTTGTCCTTTACTGTCATGCACAGGATAGCTGCTGCGGTTACCCAGTTTAACGTTGACAGTAGCCTGCTTGCGCGCCGTGGCGACAGCATTATTCAGGGTTGTACTGATAGCCGTAGCGAGGCGGGCAGGATCAGTGTCTTGTGCTTCGGTGTATAAAATAACCTGCATTTGGTCATGCGCCACTTCTTGGCTGGCTTCGGCACGCAGGGAGATTTGGTTGTAAATGGGCTCGTTAGCTAAAGCAAGAGTACTGATTGCCAAACCACTGATCAGCAAGGCAAGAGGGGCGACGCGTAATCGCTTGATCATAAGTGCTCCAGAAATGGACGGTAAAATATACAGACAGTATAGCGGCAGCAGGGTTCATGTTGGGTTGATTGTGTGGCAGTGAGTCGCAGACTGCTGTGTGATGGAGCAAGGGGGTTATACTCTGCAGCTTATTTAAGGAGCGCTTATGCTGGCACCTATACAATTTTTATCGGCAAGTCGCCAAAACTTATGGCGATTAACCTGGATACGCCTGCTGGTTCTGGCAGCTCAAGCAGGGACTTTAGGCTTTGCTTATACCAGCGCTACGGTGAGCTTATCGTGGTTGCCATTACTGCTGTTGTTAGCATTATCGCTGAGTATGTGCATATTAACTGGGCTGCGTTTACGTGGCAGTTGGCCAGTGACCGAGCTTGAGTTCGCTGCGCACTTAGTTATGGATTTGTTTATTCACAGCAGCTTGTTGTACTACGTCGGTGGCTCAACCAACCCTTTTGTCGCCTATTATTTAGTGCCTTTGACCATTGCGGCGGCGACCTTGCCATGGCTGTATTCTATTGTGCTCAGTGGTTTGGCATTGACGGGTTATACGGCATTGCTGATTTGGTACCACCCTTTACATGTGCAGGGTGAAAGTATTGATGCTTTATTGATCAACCTGCACTTGTTTGGCATGTGGCTCAATTTTGTGTTGTCGGCAGCTTTTATTACTTTTTTCGTGACTAAGATGGCGCAAGCGGTGCGTGAACAAGATGAGTTCCGTGCCACGCGGCGTGAAAACAGTTTGCGCGATCAGCAGTTACTCGCGGTGGCAACCCAGGCAGCGGGTGCAGCGCATGAGTTGAGCACACCTTTGTCGACCATGAGCGTGCTTTTGAATGAATTGCGGCGTGAGCATCATGATGTGCAGTTACAAGAAGACTTAACGTTACTGCAAGAGCAAGTGCAGTTATGTAAAGGCACGCTGCAGCAATTGGTACGTGCTGCTGAGGCTGATCGTCGCCAAACGATTGAAGAGCAAAGTGTCGAGAGTTGGCTGGATACGGCGCTCAATCGTTGGCACTTGATGCGGCCTGAAGCAACATTTACTTATCGCGTGCTGGGTACTGGCGTGGTGCCAACAGTGCTACCGCCAGTTGATTTAAACCAAGCGGTATTGAATTTATTAAACAACGCAGCCGATGCCTGCCCTGATCAACTGGCCATCAGTTTAGATTGGGATGGGCAATGGATTGTGATTAGGATTCGAGACTACGGCGTGGGTGTGCCGTTAGCCATTGCTGAACAATTGGGCAAACCCTTTTTTACCACTAAAGGTAAGGGGTTTGGTCTGGGCTTATTTTTAAGTCAAATCAGTGTGAAACGAGTGGGTGGTACGGTAAAACTGTATAACCAAGACGGTGGTGGCACTCTAACTGAGTTACGCTTACCGCAGACGCATACAATGCTTTAAGTGAGGAATACGCAGTGACTGAAGAAAATCTCTTTGAAGGTGAAGAACAACCCCATCTGTTGTTAGTGGATGATGATGAAACCTTTACTCGGGTTATGGCGCGGGCGATGACCCGTCGAGGCTTACGTGTTTCTATTGCCAGTTGTGCAGATGAGGGCCTCGCTTTAGCTGCTGTGGATACGCCTGATTACGCAGTGTTGGATTTGAAAATGGAAGGTGATTCAGGCTTGGTGTTATTGCCTAAATTACTGGAGTTGGATGCTGAGATGAAGGTGCTGATTTTAACCGGCTACTCCAGCATCACTACGGCGGTTGAGGCGATTAAGCGCGGCGCCTGTAACTATTTATGCAAACCTGCGGATGCAGATGATGTGTTGGCAGCGCTGCTGTCTGATCATGCAGATTTAGCCACTTTGGTGCCTGAAAATCCAATGTCAGTTGATCGCTTACAGTGGGAGCATATTCAGCGTGTGTTGGCTGAACATGATGGCAATATCTCCGCTACAGCGCGCGCCTTAGGTATGCATAGGCGTACCTTGCAACGCAAACTGCAGAAGCGCCCCGTGCATCGTTAAAACGCCCAATCCTGTCTCTGCGTTATCGTACTACAGTACCGCGCTAGGCTTGCAGAGCAGTGTGGTTTGCGAGGTGGATTGCTTCACTGCGTTCGCAATGACTGGCGGGGATTTGCAATGACGCTAAATGCGGGCCAGCGGCACGCGCTCCCAGAGGAGCCGTCTCTGCGAGGAGCGTAGCGACGCGGCAGTCCATAAGTGCAGCACCGCACTGTTTAGCGGGTGCCAAATACAACCATGGTTTTGCCTTTGACTGCGATCAGGCCTTGTTCTTCGAAGTCTTTGAGTACGCGCCCGACCATTTCTCGTGAGCAGCTGACAATACGACCGATTTCTTGGCGGGTGACTTTAATTTGCATGCCGTCTGGATGAGTCATGGCATCGGGTTCTTTGCACAACTCCAGTAAAGTCCCAGCGATACGGCCGGTGACATCGAGAAAGGCTAAATCTCCCACTTTGCGCGTGGTGTTGCGTAGACGGTCGGCCATTTGATTGCTTAAAGTGTTGAGTATTTCAGGATTTTTGCGCGTGAGTTCGTGAAACTTTACATAGCTGATTTCAGCAACTTCACAGGCGCCTTTTGCGCGCACCCATGCGCTGCGTTCGCGCTGACTGGTATCGCAGCTAAATAGACCCATCTCACCAAAAAAATCGCCTTTATTTAAATAGGCAATAATCATCTCTTTGCCATCGTCATCTTCGATCAAAATGGTGACAGAACCGTCCAAGATGAAAAATAATGAATCACAGCTATCGCCCGCATAAATAATAGTACTTTTGCTGGCGTAACGGCGTTTGAGGCAGTGTTCTAGAATCTTATCGATGCTCTTGATTTTTGGTGTGAGCGTAATGGCAACCATGCAATAACCCTAAATAAATCAGCTCTATAGAAGTGCGAGGCAATAATAGTTTTTATATTTGTTAAGTGTGCGGTACTTGTTCTGTAAATAGACTTATTAAGTAGAAGGTTATTCTATAAGTGTGATCGATGTCACATTTATTTGTGTGTGAGGCGATGGCCTGCCTTTGACAAGAGTTGCCATCGGCTGTGTTAAACTCGCGTTTTTTAGCCAGTCAGAAGAGGCGCACCATGCAAGCACGAGTTCAATGGGTTGAGAATGCAATGTTTCTAGCCGAGTCCGGCAGTGGTCACACTGTGGTGATGGATGGCCCAGAGCAAAGTGGCGGCCGTAACTTGGCGATGCGCCCGATGGAAATGCTGTTGATGGGACTGGGCGGTTGCAGCACCTTTGATGTGGTCAGTATTTTAAAAAAGTCACGCCAAGATGTGCGTAACTGTGAAGTGCGTATTGAAGCAGAGCGCGCTGATGTTGAGCCTAAAGTATTCACAAAAATTGCTTTACACTTTGTGGTGACAGGTAAAGACTTGAAAGAGGCTGTGGTCAAGCGCTCAGTCGATTTGTCAGCTGAGAAATATTGTTCAGCATCGATTATGCTCGGGCGCGCTGGCGTTGAAATCAGTCACAGCTTTGAGATTGTTGCAGTCGTTTAATCAGTGGCATTCATCACTAGCAACACAGGTTGCAATATATTGCGGTGAAAACGGACGGGTTAAAACTGGAATGTACAGCCTGCGCTCTGCATAATAACAGACCTTTTTTCTGCACACGCAGCGGGTGCGCTAAGGAGCATGGATCGCGTAGCGAAGAGCTGAACACTGCCTTAAGTCACTGTATTGATGAGCGTATATACTTGACTGGCGTGCATGATAACGCGGCCACGCCGCACCAATGAAGAGCATCTAACGTTGACCAGTAAACTGAAGCTGCATGGGTTCAACAATCTTACTAAGACTTTGAGCTTTAACATCTACGACATCAGTTATGCGCGTACTGTGGATGACCAGCAAGCCTATGTGGGCTACATCAACGAAGAGTATGATGCTGAACGTCTAACGCAAATTTTGACGGATGTCGTGGATATCATTGGCGCAAATATTTTAAATATTGCTCGTCAGGACTACGAGCCACAAGGCGCGAGCGTGACCATTCTGATTTCAGAAGAGCCGGTTGAGCCAACCGCCAGCCAGATTGCTGAGTCGCCAGGTCCTCTGCCAGAAACAATTTTAGCGCACCTCGATAAAAGCCATATTACGGTGCACACCTATCCGGAAATTCATCCGGTGGATGGTTTATCCACTTTTCGTGTGGATATTGATGTCTCAACCTGTGGCGTTATTTCACCGCTCAAAGCCTTGAACTATCTGATTCATCAGTTTGATTCCGACATTGTTACCATCGATTATCGTGTGCGCGGTTTTACCCGTGATGTAGAAGGGCGTAAGCATTTTATTGATCACGAAATCAACTCGATCCAGAATTATTTGTCTGAAGATACCCGCTCGGCCTATCAAATGACTGATGTGAATGTGTATCAGGAACATCTGTTTCACACCAAAATGTTGGTGAAAAACTTTGAGCTGGATGATTACTTATTTGGCGATGCCACACGCACTTTATCTTATGACCAGCGTCGCGCTGTAGAAGAGCGCTTGCGGCATGAAATGCTAGAGATTTTTTACGGTCGCAATATGCCGCAAACCTATCGCTAAGACAGTGATCTTGGATAGTGATCTTGGATAGTAAAAAGGCGCAGATATCTGCGCCTTTTTACCTATTGAGTCACACGATGATACCTAGACTAAATACGATAAGTGCTGGCAGTCATGACTTTGGCCATTAGGCTCATGCCAAATTTAACCGGACGTGGGAAGCGGTAGCCACCGGCTTCTAAAGCAATCTGCGCGTGCTCTTCTTCATCGGTGCGCATCTGCTCTAAAATCGCGCGTGATTTGCGATCCGATGCTGGAATCTGTTGTAAATGATCATCTAAGTGCTTGCAGACCTGATCTTCAGTCGCGGCAACAAAACCTAAGCTGACTTTATCGCTGATAGCACCGGCGCCGGCGCCAATGGCAAAAGATAAACCGTAAAATAACGGATTGAGCAGGCTGGTATGGCTGTCGAGTTCATGAATACGTTGCTCGCACCAGACTAAATGATCGATTTCTTCTTCGGCGGCATGCTCCATTTGCTCACGAATATGAGGCAGTTTCGCCGTGAGTGCTTGGCCTTGATACAGCCCTTGTGCGCACACTTCACCGGTATGGTTAATGCGCATCAGTCCGGCAATATGGCGTGTTTGCTGCTCATCTAAGGTGCTTTTAGGTTCGACTACTGCGGGTGAAGGACGGCTGGCATGGCTGCTTTTAGGAATTAAGGTGCGCAGCGCCGCATCCGCTTGCAGCAACAAACGGTCGATAGGCGAATAATGGCGTTGAGAGGACATGGCAGGCTCCTAAGAAATAGCCGTAACAAAAATACAACAAGCGCTGTGTGCGCCGCAGTAAAGCATCTATCAATTGTAACCGGCTTAGCCCGGCGGCCAGCTCAAGTGACGTTGACCCAGCACATGCAAGTGGATGTGGTACACGGTTTGGCCACCCATCTCGTTAGTGTTCATCACCACGCGGAAGCCTTCATCACAGCCCAATTCTTTCGCTAAGCGTTGTGCGGTGTACAAAATATGACCGGCTAAAAAAGTGTCTTCGACGCTCAGGTCGGTCAGCATGCTGATGTGTTTCTTCGGGATCACTAAAAAATGCACGGGCGCTTGCGGCGAAATATCATGAAAAGCCACAACGTGTTCATCTTCATAAAGCTTTTGCGCGGGGATATCACCGCTAACAATTTTGCAAAACAAACAATCCATAACATCGACCTCGGCTTGTTGTAAGATTCTCGGAGTTTATCCTTCTGGTCGTTTAAGCACCAGTGTTCGTCACGTTTTATGGGTTGCAGCCTTGTGAAAAATGATCTGAAAGATTTACAACTGGTGCTTGATGCACGTGTGCGCTTGATTGTGATTGAGTCATGGGATGAGTTGCGTGTGTTAGAAATACTCACCTCATTGGCCGTGCAGCGCGGGATGAATTTGCGCTTATGGTCGATCAGTGAAGGTTTGCAAGGCATGGCCTTTGGCGGAGAGATGCAGGAAGGCAGTCATCAGCCGGAGCAGGCGCTGCGTTTCGTTAAAGCCGACCCGCAGGCAGGGCTGTATGTGTTTTTTGATCTGCACTCATTTCTTGATAATGATGCGCTGCTAATTCGCTTGGTGAAAGACATTGCCATGGCGCCAGGCAAGGGTAAGCCCACTTTGATTTTAGTGTCACATGCTTTGAAGTTACCCGCCGAAGTGCAGCGCTATGCGGTGCGTTTTCAGATGTCGCTGCCCTCTGAGGATGAGTTGCTGGCCATTGTTCGTGAAGAGGCCCTGCGCTGGAGCGAAGCTAATCGAGGCTTGCGTGTGCGCACTGATAACCGCACCTTACAGCAAGTTGTAAAAAACTTACGTGGCTTAAGTCATGCCGATGCCCGGGTGCTGGCGCGCAGTCTGATTTGCGATGATGGCGCTATTACCCAAGAAGATTTACCTGAACTCAATAAAGCTAAATTCCAACTGTTAGACCTTGATGGCGTACTCGGTTATGAGGGCGATACCGCGCGTTTTGCTGATGTGGGCGGTTTACATCACTTAAAACAATGGCTATCCGAGCGCCAAGCTGCATTTATGGCTGGAGCGGCCAGTGATTTACCTAAAGGTATGTTGCTGCTGGGTGCGCAGGGCAGTGGTAAAAGTTTAGCTGCTAAAGCTGTGGCGGGTTTATGGGGATTGCCGCTGCTACGCTTGGATTTTGCCAGCTTATATAACAAGTATTTTGGTGAGACCGAACGCAATTTACGTGAAGCACTGTTAATGGCTGAGCGCATGTCACCTTGTGTGCTGTGGATGGATGAAGTGGAAAAAGGCCTCGCCACCGGTGACATGGATAATGGTGTCAGCCAGCGCGTGCTGGGTACATTGCTCACCTGGATGGCTGAGCGTAAGGCGCCGGTATTTGTGGTGGCCACCGCTAATATCATCCAGCGTTTGCCGCCAGAATTGATGCGTAAAGGCCGTTTTGATGAGATTTTCTTTGTCGATTTACCCAGCGATAGTGTGCGCGCAGATATTTTTAACATCCATCTGCGCAAGCGTGAATTAAGTACCGATGCATTTGATATGACGGCCTTGTCTGCTGCTAGCGCAGGATTTTCCGGTGCTGAGATCGAGCAGGCGGTCGTTTCTGCTTTATACGCCGCCCAAGCACGGCAAATACCCATTGCGCAGGAGTTGGTTATTGAGGCACTGCAACGCACTGTGCCGCTATCAGTGGTGATGGCCGAAGAGTTAAGCGCATTACGCCAATGGGCAGCTGAACGCACGGTACATGCGGGTTAATCTGAGCGATTAGAGTGTCTGAGTTGACCGTGCACGATCGGGCAGAGTCGGTGCGGTGATATTTATCTTGTGCGACTAAAGGCTGATGTGTATCTTGGACAACTTTTGGATCTCGTCATCCTTACGCAGTTTAGTCAGGCCGTGCGTGCTATAGCAGCGCACTGCTGCAGATTTTTATGATGATAATGATATAGGAGCATAATAATGCGCATGATTTTATTAGGGGCACCCGGTGCCGGAAAGGGCACACAAGCGGTGTTCATTACCAAGCAGTTTGGTATTCCACAGATTTCCACTGGCGATATGTTACGCGCGGCAGTGAAAGCTGAAAGTCCATTGGGTTTGAAAGTTAAACACGTGATGGATACCGGTGGTTTGGTGTCGGATGACATTATTATCGACTTAATCAAAGAGCGGATTACTGCTGATGATTGCGCGAAAGGTTTCTTATTTGATGGCTTCCCGCGCACTATCCCTCAGGCTGAAGCCTTACGTGATGCGGGTGTGGAAATCGATCACGTGATTGAAATCGCCGTGGAAGATGAAGAGATTGTTGGCCGTATTGCGGGTCGTCGTGTGCACCCTGCATCAGGTCGTACCTATCATCTGGAGCACAACGCGCCGAAAGTCACGGGCAAAGATGATGAGACCGGCGAAGATTTAATTCAGCGCGAAGATGACAAAGAAGAAACCGTGCGTCACCGTTTGTCTGTTTACCATTCGCAAACCAAGCCTTTAATAGCTTTCTATCAAGCGATGGCTGCAGCCAATGGCACGCCTAAGTACAGTGCCATTGCGGGTGTGGGTTCGGTTGAGCAAATTACTGCAAAAGTTATGGCAGCACTCGCTTAATCGTGCAGCCCTTGGAATACATTCGCTGCAACTGCGACCTGTTCGGTGTTGTAGCGAATGTATTCTTACTGTTTTTTACCGCTTACGCCCCTCGTTAGTCCGCTGCCTGCTACACTTTCTTTTTTAATTATTTGACGAATAATCATGACAACTTTATTGGCGCTCGATACGGCCACTGAAGCCTGTTCTGTGGCGTTATTGCACAATGGACAGGTTTTTAGTCGTTACGCAGTGATTCCTCGACTGCATGCACAGCAAATCCTACCGATGATTAACGACGTGCTGGCTGAGGCAGGTATTGCTAAAACAGCCTTGGATGCGATTGCGTTTGGTCGTGGGCCGGGTGCTTTCACCGGCTTGCGTATTGCTGTGGGTGTAGTGCAAGGCTTGGCTTTTGCTTTAGATATACCGGTGTTGCCGGTGTCGAATCTAGCCGCTATTGCGCAGCGAGCCTACCGCGAACAGGGTGCACAGCAGGTTGCAGTGGCCATTGATGCGCGCATGGATGAGGTGTATTGGGGTTGCTATCGCTTAGTCGAGGGTGAAATGTGCTTGCAAGGTATTGAAGCGGTGTTGCCACCTGAACAGGCGCAATTACCACGTCAGGCTGAGGGTGCATGGTTTGCGGCAGGTACCGGTTGGCAGGCCTATGCGCAGCGTTTGGTGGTGAGCACGCATGCCCAAGATCCGCATTTATTGCCCCATGCTGAGGATGTGTTAACACTGGCGCAAGGCATGTGGCAGCGTGGTGAAGCCATTGCTGCTCAGGCTGCGCAGCCGATTTACTTGCGTGATCAAGTCGCGACACCCAAACACACTCAATAAGATTGAACTGTGCTCTAACTCTCGTTAGAGTACGTATCAGTTCATAGGATTTTAGCCATGCGTATTGACGGTTTATCCCCCGCTTATGTGCCCAACAGAACCACGCGCCCTGATACCAGTGCGCAGATGGATGATGCTGTTCGCCAAGCAGAAAGTAGCCGCCGTCAACAGCAACCCAGTACCACCTCCGATAGCCTGCGGGTTGATACCTATGAGGCTGTTAAGCGTCCCTCGACGCAACTGCAGGTGCAGCAATACGAAGCACGGCAAACATTGAATAACCCCGCACAGCAGTACCAAGTCAGCAAAGCCATGGCCAGTTACAGCACCACGGCAGGCTTTAGTCCGCAAGCTGAAGAAGCCAGCACGGTACTCGGGCTAGATTTGTACGCTTAATGTCTGATTTAAACACTACTCCTATTCGCATTCAGGTGACTGCCATGACTGCTGCTGACCAGCATGTCGCGCAGCAGTGGGCGCAGGAATTAAACCTGCCCTTAGCCGGAGAGGCTGACTTTGCTTTGCAGGTCAGTGTGGATGGCTTGCAGTTGCAAGAGTTGAGTCCATCGGCTCCGGGTCCTATTCGAGTTGATTTTATTGAAGGTGCGCTGGCGCATCGTCGTCAATTTGGTGGCGGCAGTGGGCAGATGATTGCTAAAGCCGTGGGTATTCAGCAGGGCGTACGCCCCACAGTCTTAGATGCGACGGCAGGGTTGGGGCGTGATGCCTTTGTTTTGGCCTGTTTAGGCTGTCAGGTGCACATGATTGAGCGCAATCCTATTGTGGCTGCCTTACTTAAAGATGGTTTGCGCCGTGCGCAGCGTGATGTCGAAGTGGCGGGCATTGTGCAACGTATGCCGCTATTGATTGGCAATGCGATTGAGTTGATGTCGACTTGGACGGCAGAAGTGCCACAGGTGGTTCATCTTGATCCGATGTTCCCCAGTCGCGATAAAAGTGCACTGGTGAAAAAAGAAATGCGCCTGTTTAAGCCGCTGGTCGGTGCCGATGATGATGCGCCGCAATTATTAGCTGCCGCTTTAGCTTTAGCCAGTCACCGCGTTGTAGTGAAACGGCCGCGTAAAGCCCCAGCCATTGCTGGTCAAGCTCCCACTTATAGTTTGGATGGTAAATCCAGCCGTTACGATGTGTATGTGAAGAAAAGCTTAAAACCTTAATCTGAGCTTTACTCCTAAAGACTGTGCTATTTAAATCCAGCCACAAAAAAGCCCGCGAAGATTATCTTCAGCGGGCTTTTTATGAACAGCAGAGCGGTGGTTATCAGTTAACCAGTGTGCGCCATTCTGCGTATTCTTCAGTTTCGCCGGTGACTAAGTCAAAGTAAGCTTTTTGCAGTACTTCAGTCACCGGACCACGGCTGCCGATACCAATTTGACGGCCGTCCACTTCACGGATGGGCGTCACTTCTGCCGCTGTACCAGTAAAGAAGGCTTCATCAGCGATGTAGACTTCATCACGGGTAATACGTTTTTCGACGATTTCGATACCGCGCGCTTTGGCCAGGGTCAAAATAGTGTTACGCGTAATACCATTGAGGCAGGCTGTCACTTCTGGGGTATAAATCACACCGTTTTTCACCAAGAAGATGTTTTCGCCTGAACCTTCAGCCACATAGCCTTCTGGATCCAGTAGTAATGCTTCATCAGCGCCACCAGAGACGGCCTCTTGCAGAGCCAGCATCGAGTTCACATAAGCACCGCTGGATTTAGCGCGGGTCATAGTGATGTTGACGTGGTGGCGGGTAAAGGAGCTGGTACGTACTTTAATGCCGTTTTTCAGCGCGTCGTCGCCCATGTAGGCACCCCAGTGCCAAGCCGCAACAATCAGGTGTACTTTAAGGTTGTCGGCGCGGATGCCCATGCCTTCTGAGCCATAAAACGCCAAAGGACGGATATAAGCACTGTCGAGCTTGTTATCACGTACGGAAGCAATCACCGCTTGGTTGACTTCTTCTTTAGTGAAGGGAATCTTCATATTCATAATATGAGCGGATTCAAACAGACGATCAGTGTGCGCCTCTAGGCGGAAAATTGCCGTGCCTTTTGGGGTCTTATAGGCGCGCACGCCTTCAAAGACGCCCATGCCGTAGTGTAATGAGTGAGTTAGAACGTGCGTGGTTGCGTTACGCCATTCAACCATTTCACCGTCATACCAAATAACGCCATCACGATCAGCCATCGACATTGTTACGTGCTCCTGAAAATAATATTAAAAATCGAATTACAAATAACTCAAGCTCAATTCTTGCCAAACGCTCATCACTGCGTGACGTTCGTCGATAAATAAATTGCCTTCAACCACGCCCTGCTGTTTTTGCAAGGCCAGACGGTGGGCTGCAGCACGATAGGCTTTGTAAGCCTCCTGTAACAAGCGAACATGATCCGCACTGAGCAGGTTTTCTGCGCCGAGACCGTCAAGAATACGGATGTTATCGGTATAGGTTACTAATTGTGGATATTGCCATGACCAGCTGAGAACGGCATATTGCACCATAAATTCGATGTCAACGATACCACCCGCATCTTGCTTTAGATCAAATGGCATATCACTGTTGAATGCATTTTGGCCTAAACCACCTTGAGTGATTTGAGTGCCATGATTATGCCGCATTTTTGCGCGCATTTCGCTGACTTCTGCTTGTAAAACCTGCAAATCACGCTGACGCGCCAAAACACTTAAGCGCACTTGATTAAATTGCTCAGTTAAACGCGCGTTGCCGACCAACACTCGAGCACGAATCAGTGCTTGGTGCTCCCAAGTCCACGCCTGTTCTTCTTGGTAGCGCTTAAATGCACTCAGTGAACTGGCCAGCAAACCTGAATCGCCGCTGGGGCGTAAGCGCATATCCACATCATAAAGTCCGCCAGCAGTGGTACGCGTGGTGAGCATGGAAATAATACGCTGCCCCATACGGGTATAAAATTGGGCGCCATCCACTGGGCGTGGGCCATCGGTTTCTGCCAGTGGATCACAGTCGTAAATAAAGACTAAATCAAGATCTGAGCCGTGCCCCAGTTCAATGCCGCCGAGCTTGCCGTAACCCACGACAACAAAATCAAGATCACTGCGGCTGCCATCGCTGCGCACTGGCATGCCGTACTTGCGCACCATTTCATTCCAAACTAGGTGCAGTACTTGCTCAAGAATTGCTTCGGCGAGCCAGGTTAAATAATCACTGACTTTCATCAGTGGCAGCGTGCCGGCGATTTCTGAGGCGGCCACGCGTAAACGGTGCGCCAACTTAAAGTGGCGCAGGGCATTCATTTGCTGCTCGACATCTTCTTCGGGGATACGCAGTAAGTGTTCACGCAGTTCAGCTGTGAGTTCAGGCGCTAAGGGTGGGCGGTAGAGGCGGCCTTCGTTGAGCAGTTCATCGAGTAGCGCAGGGAAGCGCGTGAGTTGCTCGGCAATCCAAGGACTGGCGGCGCACAGACTGATCACGCGCAACAAAGCCCCTGGGTTTTCTGTGAGTAGCACCAAATAAGCCGAACGGCGAGCGACCGCTTCAATCAACGGTAGTACGCGTTCGAGCACCAAATCAGGATCATCATGCTCCACGGCTTGTGATAAAAAACGCGGCATAAAGGCATCTAAGCGTTCACGCCCTGCACGTTGCATGGCCCGCACTTGGCTGCCTTCACGCAGCTGTACAATACGTTGCCACGCAGCATGACTGTCTCGATAGCCGGCTTCGCTGAGCTGCTGATAAATACTCTCAACCGCGATACTAAACTCCCAAACAGGCAGCCATTCACCACCAATGCAGTCGTCTTCATCTTCGTCAGGATCGGCAATCACATTGCGGAAATGATGCTCAACGCGCTTGCGCCAATACATCAATTGTCCAATAAAGGTCTCCCAGTCGTTAAAGCCCATCATAAAGGCTAAGCGTGCTTGCTCAAGCTCAGTGTCGGGTAGACTTTGTGTTTGTAAATCGGCCACGGCTTGTAAAGCATGCTCGGTGTAACGCAAAAAGCGGTAGGCATCTTTGAGTTCTGTGACATCACAGGAGGGCATATAACCTTGTGCGGCGAGGGTGTCTAAAATGTTCAGCAAAGGTCGCTGTTGTAAGCTTAAATCACGCCCACCATGAATCAGCTGAAAGGCTTGGGCGATAAACTCCACTTCACGGATGCCACCTGAGCCCAGTTTGATATTGTCGTCCATATCTTTGCGGCGCACTTCTTGTTGAATCAATTGCTTCATCAGGCGCAGCGCTTCAATGGCCGAGAAATCTAAATAACGGCGATAGACAAAGGGGCGTAAAATTCGCAGCAAGCTGGCGCCCGCATTGTGGTCACCAGCAATCACGCGGGCTTTAATCATCGCGTAACGTTCCCAGTCGCGGCCTTGGTTTTGATAGTACTGCTCAATGGCGGTAAAGCTAAATACCAGCGGACCACTGGAACCATAAGGGCGCAGGCGCATATCCACACGAAAAGCAAAGCCATCGACGGTGATGGTGTCTAAGGCTTTGATCAGCTTCTGACCTAAGCGGGTAAAAAATTCTTGGTTATCCAAACTGCGCTTGGCACCTTCAGTGTCACCGCCTTCGGGGTAGGTGAAAATCAAATCCACATCGGACGATAAATTAAGCTCGTAAGCGCCCAGCTTGCCCATGCCTAAAATCACTAATTGCTGCGGTAGTTTGCTGTAACGCCCAATCGGCGTGCCAAACAGTTGGCAATGTTGCTTATACAACCAGTGATAAGCTAAATCCGTACAGGCATCGGCCATGGCGGATAGATCACGGCAGGTTTCGCTCAGTTCGGCTTGGCGCATTAAATCACGCCAAATAATGCGTACTTGTTGGCGGTTACGGTATTGGCGCAAGTGCAGTAGCAAGCAGGCTTCATCAGTGCAGTCGGCCAAGCGCTCCGTCAGGTGGTGACGGATTTCACCGGGTACTAAAGTGCGATCAAGTTGTCCTGAGTTGACCAAATCAATTAAAGCTTGCGGGTCACGGATGGCTTGATTGAGGACAAAATCACTCAAACTGCACACGCGAATAAAGGCTTGATAGCGGCTGTCTGACCATGCTGGATCTGGCACATTCTGCTCTTGCAAGGCGTGTATCCATTTGCGTTGCGCTTTTTGTTGGAGCAGTAATAAGCTCGATGGTGTCGAAGTTAAAAGAAGAGGTGTCATACAAGATCCTGAACAATACCGCGCTAAATATTGCGTTAAAGATACCTCAAATAAGCGTCGCTAGGTTTAGCTCAATCGGGTGACTTGACTAAAAGAAGTGATGAATAGATGCTGACGGCAGTGTTTTTTTGTAGTAAAACTACAAGAAACAACAGTAAGGACTGCATGACACAGCGAGTGAGCTGTCCACAAGAGGGTTCACTCGTATAGGTCCAACACCCATAGACCCTAGTTCGGGAGCTCAATATGCACGATCTTGATCCGGTAGAAACCCAAGAATGGCTGGACGCCTTAGATTCTGTCCAAGCCCATGAAGGCGAAGAGCGCGTTCATTATATTTTATCGCGCTTAGGTGAATTGGCGAGCCGCAGCGGCACACGTTTACCGCATGCCATTACCACGCCATACCGCAATACAATTCCTGTAACACATGAAGCCCTTATGCCGGGCGACCTCTTTATGGAACGCCGCATTCGCTCGCTGGTACGTTGGAACGCGCTGGCGATGGTGATGCGTGCCAACCAAGCGGATCCAGATCTGGGTGGCCATATTGCCACTTTTGCTTCCAGTGCCACTTTATATGACATTGGCTTTAACTATTTCTTTAAAGCACCGACTGAAGAGCATGGCGGTGACTTAATTTATTTCCAAGGTCACGCCTCTCCCGGCGTCTATGCGCGTTCATTTTTAGAAGGCCGTATCACTGCAGAGCAGCTTGAACATTTCCGTCGAGAAACCGACGGTGAAGGTTTATCGTCCTACCCGCACCCATGGTTGATGCCGGACTACTGGCAGTTCCCCACGGTATCGATGGGGTTAGGTCCGATTCAAGCGATCTATCAAGCGCGCTTTATGAAATACCTTGAGCACCGCGGCTTTATTCAGCCGGGTAAGCAAAAAGTCTGGTGTTTCCTAGGTGATGGTGAAACCGATGAGCCCGAATCACTGGGTGCGATTTCATTAGCCGGCCGTGAAAAACTGGATAACTTAATTTTTGTCATCAACTGTAACTTGCAGCGTCTTGATGGACCTGTGCGTGGCAATGGCAAAATTATTCAAGAGCTTGAAGGTAACTTCCGCGGTGCTGAGTGGAACGTGATCAAAGTGCTCTGGGGTCGATTGTGGGATCCGCTGTTTGCTCAAGATACTGAAGGCGCGATGCAAAAACGGATGGATGAAGCGCTGGATGGTGATTATCAGAACTACAAAGCCAATGATGGTGCCTTTGTGCGTGAAGACTTCTTTGGTGCTGATCCCGCTTTAGCTGAGATGGTAGCGGACCTGTCTGATGCGGATATCTGGAATCTCAACCGTGGGGGTCATGACCCCTTTAAGGTGTATGCCGCTTACCATGCAGCAGTGAACCATAAAGGCCAGCCCACGGTGATCTTAGCCAAAACCATTAAAGGCTACGGCACGGGTACGGGTGAAGCACAGAATATTGCGCACAACGTTAAAAAAGTTGATCTAGAAAGCTTAAAAGGTTTTAGAGACCGCTTTGATATTCCGGTCAGTGATGAGGATATTGAAAGCCTGCCGTTTTATCGCCCAGCAGAAAACAGCGCAGAAATACGCTATCTAAAAGAAAGCCGCGAGAAACTCGGTGGTTTTGTACCGCAACGCCGCATGAAGAGTATGAGCATTCCGACGCCTTCGTTAGAGACGTTAAAGACCATCCTTGATGGCAGTGGTGATCGCGAAGTTTCGACCACTATGGTGTTTGTACGTATTCTTGCGCAATTACTTAAAGACAAAGATTTAGGCAGCCGTATTGTGCCGATAGTGCCCGATGAAGCACGTACTTTTGGTATGGAAGGCATGTTCCGCCAGTTGGGTATTTACTCGGCTGTTGGCCAGCTGTATCAGCCGGTCGACCATGGCCAGGTGATGTACTACAAAGAGGACGTTAAAGGGCAGATTCTCGAAGAAGGTATTACAGAAGCCGGTGCCATGTCTGCTTGGATTGCGGCAGCGACGGCCTACAGTAATCACAATCAGCCGATGCTACCGTTTTATGCGTTCTACTCGATGTTTGGTTTCCAACGCATTGGCGATTTAGCGTGGGCATCGGGTGATATTCGTGCCCGAGGTTTCTTGATGGGTGGCACCGCGGGGCGCACGACGCTCAATGGTGAAGGCTTGCAGCACCAAGATGGTCACAGCCATATTTTGGCTGGCACTATCCCGAACTGTCACAGCTATGATCCTGCCTATGGTTATGAGATGGCGGTGATTATTCGTGAAGGTGTGCACCAAATGTTGGAGCTGCAAAACGATCGTTACTACTACATCACCATGATGAATGAAGCCTACGAGCAGCCTGCAATGCCAGAACGAGAAGGCATTGAAGACGATATTATTCGCGGTATGTATTTGCTCGAAGAAGATAAACGCAGCAGCGAGTTGCATGTGCAGTTGTTAGGCAGCGGTACGATTTTACTGGAAGTGCGTGCAGCAGCGAAGATCTTGCGTGAAGACTTTGGCGTGGGTGCTGATGTCTGGAGCGTGACCAGTTTTAACGAATTACGCCGTGACTGTTTGGATGCAGAGCGTTGGAACCGACTGCACCCACGTGAAACCGCACGTTTGTCGCACATTGAAAACTGCTTAGAAGGTCGTCGCGGTCCTGTGATTGCTTCAACTGACTATATGAAACTCTATGCTGACCAAGTGCGCCAATGGGTGCCACAAGATCAGTACAAAGTTTTGGGTACAGATGGTTTTGGCCGCAGTGATTCACGTAAAAAGCTGCGTCATTTCTTTGAAGTGGATCGTCACTGGGTGGTGTTAGCTGCCCTAGAAGGTCTAGTGGCTCAAGGTCAGTTGGATGCACAAGTGATGCTCGATGCCATGGATAAGTTTGGTATTGATGCGAATAAACCCAATCCACTGGATTGCTGAGGAGAGCGCTAATGAGTGAATTAATTCGCGTACCCGACATCGGCACTGGTGAGGGTGAAGTGATTGAGCTGTTTGTTAAAGTAGGTGATCGCATTGAGGCTGAGCAAAGCTTACTGACGCTTGAATCAGATAAAGCCAGCATGGAAATTCCAGCACCAAAAGCTGGAGTGATTAAAAGCCTAGCGGTCAAACTCGGTGATCGTCTTAAAGAAGGTGATGATTTATTAGAGCTTGAGGTCGAAGAGGATGCCGCTGCCAGTCCTGAGCCGGTTACCGCTGCACCTGCTGTTGAGACGGCATCTGCGGCTCAAGCAGCCAATACGCCAAGTGTTGCTGAAGTGGCTGCAGAAAATATCATTGAAGATATTCATGTGCCAGATATTGGCTCAGCGGGTAAAGCACGGGTGATTGAGTTGATGGTGGCAGTGGGTGACCAGATCACTGCCGATCAATCACTGCTGACATTGGAATCAGATAAAGCCAGTATGGAAATCCCTTCGCCGGTGAATGGTGAAGTGGTTGAAGTGCTGGTGCGCCTCGATGCTGAAGTGGGTACTGGTGACTTAATCTTAAAGGTGAAGCTTGCTCAAACGGCAGCGGCAGCGGCAGCAGCGGCTCCAGCCGTCACTGCAGAGCCCGCGACGCCAGCAGCTAAACCCAGTGCTGCGGTATCTGTCGCGCCAGAAGCCGCCCCTGTTGCTGCACCACGCAAAAAAACCAGCGCTGTGCATGCGGGGCCTGCAGTACGTAAACTGGCTCGTGAGTTTGGGGTGGACTTAGGGCTGGTGCCCGGTACGGGTCCCAACAAACGCATCATGAAAGAAGATGTGCATGCTTATGTGCAATCTGTCTTGAGTAAGCAAGCCAACACCAGCAGCGAACAAGGCAGCGGTATTCCAGCGATTCCTGAAGTTGATTTTGCCCGTTTTGGCGAGATCGAAGAAGTCGCCATGACACGCTTGCAGCACATTGGTGCGCTGAATTTGCATCGCAGTTGGCTGAATGTGCCGCATGTGACGCAGTTTGAATCAGCGGATATCACTGAGTTAGAAAGCTTCCGTGTCAGCCAAAAAGCTGTCGCCGAAAAAGCTGGTGTGAAGCTCACTGTATTGCCATTCTTGCTCAAAGCTTGTGCGCACTTGCTGCAAGAAATGCCAGACTTCAACAGCTCCTTAGCGCCGAGCGGGAAAGCGCTGATTCGCAAGAAGTATGTGCACTTAGGCTTTGCGGTAGATACGCCAGAAGG
>QXGG01306416.1_pt1 | contig 19472 bp, 13 predicted proteins | sample 1982491 | NCBI WGS metagenome assembly QXGG01 (sample SAMN09924614, study PRJNA488089) | Wastewater metagenome, whole genome shotgun sequencing project. | isolation source: South African research farm wastewater | place: South Africa: Irene, Agricultural Research Council, Animal Production... | reverse complement strand
GGGCTCGTGCCCATGAACTGCGGTTCCCAGTTGCGCTTCCCTTCCGTGTGTTTCCCTTTTCACTTCCCTACACGCTCCATGAAAGGAGTTCCTATGACCCTTGTTTCAGACAACCGCACCATCGCCGCACGGCTGGTTGCCGCCGGCACAGCCCTTGCCGCCACGGTGATCGTTTCGCCGCTCGCGCACGCCGAAGGAGGCCATCTCGACCCGTTCGTGTGGGCGCAGAATGGCCGCATCGAGATCGGCGCCTGGGACGATGACGAGAACAAGTTGCATGCGCCCATCTGGCGCGTGTTCGGCGCTGACCTTGGAGAGGACCCTGACTTCCCGTTCTCGATCGACGAGCCTGGGATCCGCTCGAGCCTCAACGGACTGACCTTCTCGCTTGACCTCGATGCGGGGCTCCAGGCGTGGAACGGCAGCGCGTTCGCGTCGTCGACATCGAGCATGTCGGTGGCGTACGGCGGATCGGCGATCGGCACTGTGGGCGGAGGCTCGCTCTCGTTCCTTGTGGGCGACGACTTCCACGCCCACCCGGACTTCACGCTCGCGGGACTCGCAGGCGCCGACCCGACACCCGGCATCTACCTGATCAGCTTCAGGGTCTCGAGCGTGGGCTACGGCACGAGCGACCGGTTCTGGATCGCGTTCAACCTCGGCATGGACGAGGCGGACCACGATGCGGCCATCGAGTGGGTCGAGGCGAACCTCGTGCCTGCGCCGGGCGCACTCGCGGTGATGGGCGTCATGCTCGTCGGCGGACGCCGCAGGAGGCGCGACGCAGGGAAGTAGCGGACCCGATCAGCCGCCGCGGTCGCGGTACGCAGGCACGTACATCTGCCGTGCGTACTGGGCCACCATGCGGTGCGTGCTGAAGATCGGAGGCACTGTCGCGGCGCTGGCGAGCGCAATCTCGATCCAGCGCCGCGGCAGGCCATCAGCATCATGCTGGTAGAAGGCGGGCACGACGTCGCGCTCGAGCAGGTGGTAGAGCGCGCTCGCGTCACCGTCATCCTGCGCATCCTGGTCGTGATGCTGGTGTGCGGCAGTGATCGCCCATCCGTTGGTGCCGTGCTCGCACGCCTCAGGCCACCACCCGTCGAGGATCGACACGTTCACGCCGCCATGCATCGGAGGCTTCATGCCGCTTGTGCCGCTCGCCTCGTAGGGCCGCAGCGGGGTGTTGAGCCACACATCGCAGCCGGAGGTGAGCATGCGCCCCACGTGCATGTCGTACTCCTCGATGAAGGCAACATGGCCGCCGAAGCGCGGATCGCGCGCCGCCGCATGGATGCGCTGCGCGTACGCCTGGCCGCCCTCGTCGCGCGGGTGCGCCTTTCCCGCGAACACCAGCTGCACCGGACGCTTCGCGTTGCAGAGGATGCGCGCAAGGCGCTCAGGGTCGTGGAAGATCAGCGGCGCCCGCTTGTACGTGGCGAAGCGGCGCGCAAAGCAGATGGTGAGCGCATCGTCCTTCAGCGCCGAGTAGGCCCCAGCCACCGCACCTAGCCCCTCGCCCCGACGCTTGGCCTGAAGCGCAAGACGATCGCGGATGAAGTGGATGAGACGGCTGCGGAACCGCTGGCGCATCTGCCAGAAGCGGCCGTGGTCGGTGCGCGTGGCACGCGACCATGCGGGCATCGTCGGCGCCTGCTTGTCGAGCCGAAGCCCGATCTCCGCGCGCCAGAAGCGCTCCGCCTCGGGATCGATCCAGGTGCCTGGATGCACGCCGTTGGTGATCGATCCAATGGGCACGCGGGAGGAGTCGCCGCCGTACATGCCGGTCCACATCTGCCGCGACACCTCGCCGTGCAGCTTCGACACGCCATTTGCCCGGCCGGACAGCCGCAGCGCAAGCACCGTCATGCAGAACGGCTCGCGCTCGTTGGTTGGCATCTCTCGGCCGAGCGCGGCCAGCTCCTCTGGCGAGACCTTGGCCATGCGCGCCACAGCGCGCAGCTGCGCGGCGACCGTGTCGGGGTCGTAGCGGTCGTGCCCGGCAGGCACTGGGGTATGCGTAGTGAAGACGGTCGTGCGGCGCACGGCATCGATCGCATCGCCCGTCGGCGCTCCCGCACGCACAAGATCCGCCACCCGCTGCAGCGCCGCGAACGCTGCATGCCCCTCGTTGAGGTGGATCACCGACGGCCGCTCGCCGACAGCATGCAGCGCCAGCATGCCGCCCACGCCGAGCAGCACCTGCTGACGCAGGCGAAGCAGCGGCTCGCCCTTGTAGAGGCCCTCCGTGAGCTCGCGGTCCTCGGGTGCGTTCGCCTTGAGGTCGGTATCGAGCAGGTAGAGCGGCACGCGGCCCACGGACATCTTCCACACGCGCACCTTCACGCGGCGATCGCCCACCGGGCACGCGAAGGAGATGCCGAGATCCTCGATCGGCCACTGCGAGAAGTCGTATGTGGGGTAGAGCACCATCGTGCGCCCGTCGCGCGCCATCTGCTGCACGTAGTAGCCGTGCCGGTACAGAAGGCCCACGCCGCACAGCGGGATGCCGAGATCCGATGCGCTCTTGAGGTGGTCGCCGGCGAGCACCCCAAGGCCGCCCGAGTACTGCTGCATCGACTCGTGCAGCGCGTACTCCGAGCAGAAGTAGGCGATGCGCAGGCCGCGCAGCCGCGCTGCGGCACCGCGCTGGAACCACGCACGCTCCTCGAGGTACGCCTGGCGTGCCGCGAGCGCGTCGTACACCCGCTTGACGAAGATCGGGTCGTGCGCGAGCGCATCGAGCCGTGCGCGCGGGGTGCGCGCGAGGGTCGCAATGGGGCTGTGGTTTGTGGCGCGCCACTCTGCAGGGTCGAGCGTCTGGAAGAGGGACCACCCCTCCGGGTGCCATGCCCACCACAGGTTCGCAGCGACCTCACGTAGGAGGCGGGACAGCTCTTCGGTCTCTACAACGGGGTGCCTGGGCATGGTGATGCGCCGAGTTATACGCTCGACCGCAGATGCCTGAGCTGCAGTACATGGTCCGCCGGGCAGATGGCGCCATCTATGGCCCCTATCCCGCATCGCGTCTGCGGGAGTTCGCGGCTCAGGGCAAGATCAGCCCGCGCGACTACGTACGCGCAGAGCGCGGCACCCGTTGGGAGATGGCGCTCCGTGCAGGGTGCCTCGCCGGCGCGTTCGGGGGGAGCGATGCAGACTTGGCGGATCTTGAGCCGCCTGAAGTCGAAGCAGTTCAGGTGCCGGTGCCCACGGATGCGGAGGTGCCAACGCCCACGTCGCCAGCGCACCCGGCTGCGGGGATCGCCGCGCATGGCGACAGCGCGATCGCTCCGAGGGCGATCGCTGCCGCAGGCGCATCAGTTTCCGCTGCGGCAGTTTCGGCGCGCGACCGCTCCGAGCGGCCAATGTCAGACGACGATGCCGAGGCCGCGATCGACCTCGGTCGCCGGATCCAGCGTGCGCGGCTCCCGATCCAGCTCATGCCTGGCGAGTCGGTGCTCGTGCTTCGCCAGCAGTCGTTCTTCGATGCGGCGGCGCGCAGCGCCATCGCGGCAGTGATGGGCCGACGCGGCACCCTGATCGCCACGACGCGCCGGATCGCGGCGGTGGTGCCTGGCCTCTTCGGCGACGAGACCACAGTCGTCGACCTAGGGCGTGTCACGAGCGTGCGTGTCGGGCGGCGAATCGCGCTCAGGAGGATGGTGTCGGGGTCGATCCTCATCTTCAACGGGCTGCTGTCCTTGGGTGCGGCCGGCCTCTTCGGGTTCGCTGGCTCATCGCTGTCGCGGCTTCTCGGCGGCATGGGAGACCTGATCGGTGGCGACACGAGCTACGCAGACGGCATGGTGTCGGCGGCGCAGGTCATCAGGTGGATCGGATTCGGGCTGATCGCGCTCGGCGCCGTCGCGCTGCTCGCGAGCATCCGGCGAGCGCTGGTCGTTCACGCAGGATCGGTGAAGGTCACCTTCCACTGCGCGCGTGCCGGCACTCGCGACATCACCGCGATCTCCGACGCGATGCAAGGCGCGGCGTAGCTGGGGCACGGCGTGCACGCGCGCCCCACGCGCGCGGTTCGATCGCTACGCCGTGCGCGCCGCAGCCGCGCGTCCCGTCGCACGCACAAGCGCGCCGAGCTCGGGGCTCGCCCTCGCGGACTGCGCACGCCAGTCGCGGCCGAGCCGCCATCGCCAGTGGCCCTTGGGCGATCCGGGCAGGTTCATGCGCGCGCGGCCGTCGAGACCCAGCACATCCTGCATGGGGAGGACCGCGAGCGCGGCGGGCGACTCCATCAGCACGCGCGAGAGCGCCTGGTGCGGCGCGCGGGCGACATCGGGCCCGCACACGGTGCGGCAGCGCCGCCTCGCGGATGCATCCAGCGTGCGCCACCATCCCACAGTGGTGTCGTTGTCGTGCGTGCCCGTGTAGGCCACGCAGTTGTGCGGGTGGTGGTGCGGGAGATCTGCGGATCCGTCGTGCCCGAACGCATGGTGCAGCAGCTTCATGCCCGGCAGCCCGAACTCATCGCGCAGTGCGATTACGCCTGGTGTCACTGCGCCCAGATCCTCCGCGACCAGCGGCACGGTGCCCAGCGCGCGGCGCACGGCCTGCAGCACCTCCTTGCCCGCCTGCGGCTTCCATTCGCCGCGGCGCGCAGTCGATGCACCCGCAGGGATCTCATACGCATGGTGAAACCCGATGAAGTGGTCGATGCGCGCGGCATCGAATCGGCGCATGGTGGCGGAGACGCGCTCCACCCACCAGCGGAAGCGCTGCGCGCGGTGCGCGCTCCACCTGTAGTGCGGGTGCCCCCACAGCTGGCCGTCGGCGCTGAAGCAGTCGGGCGGGCATCCCGTGACCACCTCAGGGCGCCCGCGCCCATTGAGACGGAAGAGCCCGGGCGACGCGCTCACGTCTGCCGAGTCGAGCGTCACGAAGATCGGGATGTCGCCCAGCAGCGACACGCCAGACGCACGGCAGCGCTGGCGGAGCGCGCGCCACTGCGCATCGAATGCCCACTGCATGAAGCGGTGGCGAGCGCCGTCATCGCTGCGCCCGGACGCGAAACGCACCCAGTCCTCAAGCCATGCGCGCTCACGGCGCGCGAAGTCCCGGTAGTCACCCGAGCGGAATCCTCCGGCGGACTCGAAGGCACGCGCGGCCTCCGCGAGCAGCGGCATCTTCACCGCACGCGCCACACGCCAGTCAGTGCGCGCGAGCGGACCGCGCGCAGCGAGCGCCCTCGACGACTTCGCGCATCTCGCTGCAGCGGCACGCACGGCACGCGATGGCAGCAGCCCCTCTGCCGAAAGCATGTCGAGCGAGATCAGCAGCGGCTCTCCAGCGAAGCTCGACGTGCTCGAGTACGGGGAGTCGCCGGGACCGACGGGGCCGATCGGCAGCATCTGCCACCAGCCAAGCCCGAGCGATGCGCACCACTGCACGAACTCGTGCGCCGCTGGGCCCAGGTCCCCCACCGCATGCGGCGCGTCGAGGCTGCTCACGTGCAGGAGGACTCCCGCGCTCCTGCGGGATGTCACTGGACTCACGCTGTGTCGCGCAGGTGCCATTGGGGATGGTGCTCCGGTCGAGTCGAGGCGTGGCGCAGGCGTGCGCTGGGCGCCTAGCGCTCCTGCACCCAAACCCGGCCGCTGACTGGCGGCACGCTGATGCGCGGGAACTCGGCATCACCGACGCTCGCGCCCTCCGCACCCCACACGCTGCGCCAGCGGCCGCCGAGGTGGCTCTCGGGTGCGGCGGTGAGGTCGATGCGTGCCTCCTTACCGGATGCGTTGAGCGCCACCAGCACGCGCTCGTCGGGCGTCTCGCGAAGGAACACCCACACGTCCTGCGCGTCGTCGCAGAGCACGCTCTCGAAGGAACCTGTCCTGAGCGCCGGATGCGCACGTCGCAGCGCGATCACGCGCCGGTAGTGCTCATGCTGCTCGGGCATGAAGCGGTTCTCCTCGGGCTTCTCGTAGGGCTCGAGGTCGGGCCACAGCATCGGCTTGCGGTTGGTGGGGTCGTCAGAGCCCCACATTCCGGCCTCGTCGCCGTAGTAGATCATCGGAGCGCCCACATAGGTCATCTGGGCAAGCGCGATGAGGCGCGCCTTGCGGTACTCCTCGGGCCCCGGCTTCGACGCGTCGTAGACGACGCCCTCATCCTGCTCCCGGTTGCCGCGGTCGTACTCGCGGTCGGGGTTCTTGAGCTTCGACACGAGCCTGTCGGTGTCGTGGCTGTCGACGAGGTTCTGAAGCACGTAGGTCGCCTCGGATGGATACGCACGGCGCAGCTCGGCGAGGCGACGGTCAAGCTCGCTCGCGGTGATCTTGCGCTCGCGGTCGCCGACCCACCGGATCATGCCCTCCGCGAATGGGTAGTTCATCACCGCATCGAAGGTGCGTCCGTCGAGCCAGTCGTCGGCGCGGCGCCAGATCTCGCCCACGATGTAGGCGTCGGGGTTGATGGACTTCACGAGCGCGCGCCACTCCTCCCAGAACGGCATGGGCACCTCGTTGGGCACATCGAGCCGCCATCCGTCGATGCCGTCTGAGGGGTCCCCATCACCGTTGGGGTCCATCCACCGGCGGGTCACGTCGAAGATGTGCTTCTTCACGGCCTCGCTCGCAAACCCGCGGTCAGTCTTGCGGAACACCGGCAGCTCGCCGAATCCCGCCCACCCGTCGTACTCGAAAGGATCCCACGAGCGCACGCTGAACCAGTCCGCGTAGGGGCTCGCCTGCCCGCGCTCCTTCACGTCGCGGAACGCAGGGTGCGTGGTGCCGACGTGATTGAAGACGCCGTCGACGATCACGCGGATGCCTGCAGCCTTGCACTCCTTGAGGAACTGAAGGAAGAGCTGGTCCGTCGGCGTCCACGTCCACGTGCGCGGATCGCGGAGGTCCTCGACGGCCTCTGCCTTTGCGTAGTCGCCGCGCGTGCCAAGGTGCTCGTCGATGTGCAGGAAGTTGGTCGCGTTGTACTTGTGGTGGCTCGGCGCCTGGAAGACCGGGTTGAAGTAGATGGCGTTGATCCCGAGGTCCTTCAGGTATCCGATCTTCTCGCGAAGGCCCTGCAGGTCGCCGCCGTAGAGCCGCGAGAACACGAACCACTTGTAGAAGGACTGGCCATCGACACCTTCCCAGGGGCTCGGCGTGTACCACTCGCTGGTCCATGGCCTCACGGGATCGGGGTCGTTCTCGCGGGAGCCGCTGCGGAACCGGTCAGGCATGATCTGGTACCAGATCGCATCCTTGGCCCAGTCTGGCGTCCTGAAGTTCGGCCGCTCCGACGGGTCCAACGAGTACACACGGGGGTCACGCACGCTGTTTGCTCCGTCGCTGAAGATGAAGGTGTACTCGGTGGCCTTCGGCGGCATCGCCAGGGGCACCTCCCACCATGAGAATCCGTCCTCGTCCCCGATGTTGCGCATGCCGGCCGCAGGCATGCCGCGCATCACAAGCTGCACGCGCTCGACATCGCCGGCGAGCGTGCGGACGCGCACCAGCAGTCGGCCGTCCGGCAGCCACTGCACGCTCTGAGCACGCTGCGGAACGTGGCTGATGCCGGCACCCTCGACTGCTCCATCGCCGAGCTTCGCTGTCGCGCCGCGCAGGTTTGCCTCAGGTCCGAGCCGGAGCACGCTGTTCGACCCGCCGTGGCCATCAGGCTCGCCTTCGGGATTGCGGGGATCCTGCATCCACCGGTCTCCCTCGACCACGAACTTGTAGAGGCGGATCCCGGGCTGCAGCGTCGCTGACGCGCGCCACACGCCATCGTCACCGCGGGACATCGGCGTTGCCGTGGTGTTCCATCCGTTGAAGTCGCCCGCAAGGTTGACGCGGCTGACGGGCGACGCCGGGTGGTACGCGAACACGCAGTCGAACGCGCCATCCGGACGAGCGCGAACCTCGATGCTCGGGGGCCGCGACACCGCATCGAGCGCGATCGTGCTCTTTGCAGGAGGAGCTGCCGGGGGCCAGCGAGGCTCGGGCGCCTTCGCGGACTGCGCAGCGAACTGCGGCAGCGCGCACAGCGCAGCAACGAGCGTGACACGCAGGAGCCGGCGCATGGGACTCATATACTAGAGCGCGATGCGCGCGGCGATCGGCTGGACCATCCGCTACGCACTCATTGCCGCAGTCGCCGCGATCGTCCTGTGGGCCTTTGCGCATGTGGGGCTCCGTGAGGCGTCCCGCCTCTGGAGGGACGACGGCCGCATCGAGCTGACCGTGATGCACTGGTCTGGCGAGGGCGGGCCTGAGGAGGACGCGATCGTCGTCGATGCGCTCAAGCGCTTCGAGGCGAGCAACCCCGGCATCAGCGTGAGGCGCATCAACCCGGGCGACGCGGGAAGCTTCTACACCAAGCTCCAGACGATGCAGGCCTCGGGCGAGCCGCCGGATGTCTTCTACGTGGGCAACGAGCGCGTGCCGTCCTTCGTGGAGCTCGGGCTCCTCCGTCCGCTTGATGACCTGCTCGACGCTGATGCCGCGTCGGGCGCCAAGGACCGGCTCGATCTCGATGCGTTCTTCCCCGCTACGGTCGATGCGTTCCGCTACGACGGGTCGCGGCTCGGCACAGGTCCCCTCTACGGGATCCCGAAGGACTTCACCACCGTCGGCTTCTACGTGAACCTCGACCTCTTCGCCAAGGCGGGGCTCGAACCGCCGCGCGAAGGATGGACGTGGGACGACTACATCGCCGCGGCGCGCGCGATCGGCAAGCTCCCAGGCATCACCGGCAGCGAGTTCGTCACGTGGCCGGCGATGGTGCGCGCGTACCTGATGACCGAGGGCCTCGACGTCAAGGGCGACAGCTTCGACGAGGTGCGCACGTCAGACCCTGAGGTCGTCTCTGCGCTGGAGCGGCTGCGCGCATGGCGACACGACGAGACTGGAACGCTGACAAGCGGCAAGAGCAAGATCGCGACTGGCGCGAGCGTGTTCCTCACCGGGAACGTGGGCATGGCCGGGCCCTTCGGCCGGTGGGTGGTGCCGAGCTACCGCAAGATCCCGCCGCCGGGCGAGCCTGGCGGATTCGCGTGGGACTTCGTCTCGCTGCCGCGGGGACGCACGGACGCGAACATCGTGCTGACCGTGTCGTGGAGCGTGTCCGCGCAGTCGAAGCACCCTGACGCGGCATGGAAGCTTGTGCGCGCGCTGTCGGGCGAGGACGCACAGCGGAGGCTCGCATCGCTTGGGCTCGCGATCCCGACGATCCGTGCGGCCGCACGCAGCGAGTCCTTCAACGACCCGGCGCAGCTGCCGGCAAACGACGCGGGCTACCTCGACGCCGCCGACCGCGCGCGCGTGATGGACTGGCCTGCGGACCCCATGTTCGAGGCGCTGCTTGGGTCACGCCTTGACCAGGGCCTCAAGACCGCAGACCTGCCGCTTGACACAGCGATCGGCAACTTCGAGGCCGACTGGCGCGCGCACCGCGCAGGCCCCTTGGCCAATGACGCGATGCCGCCGATGCCGTGGGGCATGCTGTCGTGGATCGGCGCGGGCTGCGCGGCGGCTGCGCTTGTCGGGTGGTGGCTGTGGCTGCGCGGCGGCGCGCTGACCGCTCGCGAGCGTGGCGAGGAGCGCGCCGGATACGCGCTCGCGTCCCCGTGGATCGCCGGGTTCCTGGTGTTCATGGCGTTCCCGGTCGCGCTGAGCCTGGCGCTCTCGCTCGCGCGGTGGAAGGGTGTGTCGCCGCTGTCGCAGGCGGAGTGGGCAGGACTCGCCAACTACGAGCAGCTGCTGAACTCCGACCGGCGGCTGCGCACGAGCCTGCATGTCACTGTGCTCTATGCGCTGATTGCGGTGCCTGCCGGCCAGGCGCTTGCGCTCGCCGCTGCGCTCCTGATGAACATGCGCGTGCGCGGCATCGCGCTGTTCCGTGCCGCGTGGTACCTGCCGAGCGTGCTTGCGGGTGTCGGCGTTGCGGTGCTCTGGCGATGGGTCTTCGATGCCGATGGCGGGCTCGCCAACACCCTGCTGCAGCCGGCGTGCACCCTGGTCAACGCAGTCGGCGGGCTCTTCGGCGCCGATCCCACCCTCTCGCCGCCCGAGTGGTTCGGCGCAGACGCAGCCCGCTGGGGCGTGCCTGCGTTCGCGATCATGAGCCTGTGGTTCGTTGGCGGATCGATGATGACGTACCTCGCTGGACTCCAGCAGGTGCCCGCCGACCTGCAGGAGGCCGCAGCGATCGACGGCGCCGGCACGTGGCGGCGCTTCCGGAGCGTGACGCTGCCGATGCTCTCGCCCGTGATCCTCTTCAACCTGGTGATGGCCGTGATCTCGAGCTTCCAGGTCTTCACGCAGGCATTCATCATGACCGGTGGCGAGCCTGGCGACCTCACCCGCTTCTACGTGCTCTACCTCTACAACCAGGGATTCGAGTTCTACGAGATGGGGTACGCGAGCGCGATGGCGTGGATCCTGCTTGTGGTGGTGCTCGTGCTGACGGCGTTCATCCTGCGCACCAGCTCGCGGTGGGTGCACTACGAGGGGATGCGCGCATGAGCGGCACGCCGCTGTGGCAGCGCGCAATCGCCTGGACCCTGCTTCTTGCGGGCAGCATGGCGATGCTCTTCCCGCTGTGGTGGATGGGCGTGGTGAGCCTCGAGACGCCGCAGCGCGCAGGTGCGGCAATCTCAGGCGGCGGTGCGATCACCCTGCTTCCCCCCAACCCGCAGTGGTCCAACTACCCCGAGGCGCTGCGCCGCATGGGCACGGTGGAGTGGCAGGGATTCGTCAACGGCTTCGCGAACTCGGTGGTGGTGACGACGCTTGTCGTCGCGGGCACCGTCATCTCGAGCAGCCTCGCGGGCCTCGCATTCGCGCGCACGCGCTTCCGCGGAAGCCGGCTGATGTTCCTGGCGATGCTGGGCACCATGATGCTGCCGGCGCAGGTCACGATCATCCCGCTCTTCATCCTCTTCAGGGCGCTCGGGTGGATCGACTCGCTGCTTCCGCTGGTGGTGCCGGCCTTCTTCGGCAGCGCGTTCTTCATCTTCATGTACCGGCAGTTCATCGCGCAGATCCCGGAGAGCCTCATCGAGGCCGCGCGCGTCGACGGGCACGGATGGCTCGGCATCTGGTGGACCATCATCCTGCCGATGTGCAGGCCAGTGACGGCGATCTGCGTGGTGTTCACCTTCATCTGGACATGGAACGACTTCATGGGGCCGCTGATCTACCTGCACAGCGACCCGCAGATGACGCTTCCGGTGGCGCTCAACTCGTTCCGCAACCAGTACGGCGGCCTCGAGAACGTGCACCTGCTGATGGCGGCAAGCCTGGTGACGATGGTCCCCTGCATCGTGCTGTTCCTGTCGGCGCAGCGGTCGTTCGTCGAGGGTCTCTCGCGCGGGGCGGTCAAGGGCTGATGCGCGCTCCTACACTCGGCGCCCATGGCTGACGTCGTCGTCACCTCCCTCGTGAAGGCGTTCCCTGGCGGCGTGCGCGCGGTCGACGGCATCGACCTCCACATCGCCGATGGCGAGTTCGTGGTGCTCGTCGGCCCATCGGGCTGCGGCAAGAGCACCACGCTGCGGATGGTCGCTGGCCTCGAGGAGCCCACCGGCGGCACGATCCAGATCGGCGGCCGGCGCGTCAACGATGTGGCGCCGCGCGACCGAAACATCGCGATGGTGTTCCAGAACTACGCGCTCTACCCGCACCTGAGCGTGGCAGCGAACATGTCCTTCGGGCTCGAGCGGCGCCGGCGCTACCCCAGCGTGCTGAAGGCGATCGTGTCGGGCGAGTACCGGCGGGCGCGCGCGGCCGAAGGCGCGCAGATCCGCGAGCGTGTGCGCAGCGCGGCCGAGATGCTCGGTATCGAGCCCCTTTTGAGGCGCAAGCCGCGCGAGCTCTCGGGTGGCCAGCGCCAGCGTGTGGCGGTCGGCCGCGCGATCGTGCGCGACCCTGCAGTGTTCCTCTTCGACGAGCCGCTCTCGAACCTCGACGCGAAGCTGCGCGGCGAGATGCGCACCGAGCTGCGCATCCTGCACAGGCGGCTCAAGGCGACGATGATCTACGTCACGCACGACCAGGAGGAGGCGATGAGCCTCGCGGACCGGATCGTGGTGATGAAGGACGGCCGCATCCAGCAGGTGGGCACCCCGGCGGAGGTGTACGGGTCGCCCGCGAACCGCTTCGTGGCGTCGTTCATCGGCACGCCCACCATCAACGTGATCGAGGGATCCGTGGAGGGTCCCGAGTCTTCGCCGGTGTTCCGGTGGACCGGCGGCGCGATGCCGCTTGCCGCGGGTGCGCATGGTGCGCTGCGTCCGGGCACATCCCTCTCGTCGGCGGGCTCGCTCGGCCTGCGTCCGGACCGCCTCGAGCCCGTTGGTGGCGCGGGCGATGGGCACAGCCATGGCGCTGGCGCCCACGGCGCGCCCCGCGCGCTCATCACGGGCACAGTCGTCGCGATCGAGCGCTACGGTGACCGCGCTGATGTGGTCATCGAGTGCGCAGGCCAGCGCATCACCTCGCGCTGCGCCACCGCGCTGACCGACGACCTTCGCGAGGGCTCCACTGCCACGCTCGCGGCGGATACCCACGGCGCGCATCTGTTTGACCGTGCCGGCAACGCGCTGCGGTAGCGCACGGCACCCATCCACGAAGCGTCAGCTCGCCGGACAGAGGTCAGCCGGACGCATCGCCGGTGCGATGCGGATTGAGCGGCTCAAGCGGCTTCAGCCGGTCCACGCAGCCAGGAGCCGCGAGAGGTCAAGGCCGTTCACCTGGCCGTTGCCGTCGATGTCGCCGCTGCCGGCGCCACCCCAGTTGGCCAGCAGCACCGCAAGGTCAAGCGCATCGATGCTGCCGTCGCCGTTGAGGTCCTCGGCCACGGTCGCAGTGCCCTGCGAGAAGATCGCGATGCTGTAGGCGCCGAGCGACACGAGCGCGCTCTGCTGGAGCCCGTCCCACACGATCGGTGCGGTGGACGTGTCGAAGCACGGGTGGTTCGCGTAGTCGGCCGAGTAGCCCGACCAGTCGCTGTTGAGGCGCACGCGCCAGAGGCCGGGCCGCGGCATGCCGATGCGGTAGTTCACCAGCGGGCTCGAGCTGAAGTTGCAGACGATGACGGTGTCGTCGCGCTCGCCGCCCTGGCTCCAGCGGTGCCACGCGATCACCTTGTTGAGGTTGTTGACGTGGAAGACGTTTGTGCTTGCACCGCGGAGGCCGCGCGTGAGGCCGCCCGTGTTGCGCCGCAGCGAGATGAGGTCGCGGTAGAGCTGCAGGATGCCCGAGTACGCCTGCGCCCGGGTCCAGTCGAGCGCGACATCGTCGCGGAACCACCCGTCCTCGAGGAACTCCTGCCCCTGGAAGATCATCGGGATGCCTGGCGTCGCGAACACCACGCCTGCGCCAAGCGTGGACCTCTTGCGCGCCAACACGCTTCCCGCGTTGCCCGGGGAGATCTCCTCCGGGATGCGCGTGCGCCCGTTTGCGACCTCGTCGTGGCTCTCGGTGTACACGACGCGCTGCAGCCAGTTGCCGTTGTAGCTCAGCGCGATCGCATCGCGCACGTCGAACATGTTGCGGTCGGCGTCGTTCGCGGTGACCATCGCGGGACGCAGCTTCGGGTAGAAGCCGGAGCACCACTGCGAGTCGAATCCTGCGCCGCCGAGCCCCGTCGGGCGGGTGATCCACGGGTCGGTGTCGAGGTCCTCTGCGATCATCAGCTTGCCGCCGCCGAGCTGGTTCGCGGCATCGTTGAGCTGCTGCAGCACAAGCCACCCGTCGGGGATGTCGGGGCCGCTGATGCCCACGCGGCGGATGAACTTGGTGGCGTCGACGCGGGTGCCGTCCATGCGGAACTCGGTCAGCCACAGCAGAAGGTTCTCGCGCAGGTAGTCGCGAACCTCGGGCCGGCCATAGTCGGGCCGCGTGTCGCCCCATGGCGTCTGCCCACGCGAGTCGTTGTAGAAGAAGATGCCTCCGCCGCCGCCCTCGCTCCATCCGTCGAAGCGCCACATGTCGAGGTCGGTGGGCCCGAGGTGGTTGTAGACCACATCGTTGAGCACCGCGATGCCGCGCGAGTGCGCGTCGTCGATGAACGCCTTGAGCGCGTCAGGTCCGCCGTACGCGGACTCGACTGTCCATGGATGCGAGGGGTTGTAGCCCCACGACCGGTCGCCGGGGAACTCGTTGACCGGCATCATCGCGATCGCGTTCACGCCCAGCGACTCGAGGTGGTCGAGCTTGGCGCGGCACGCCTGCAGGGTGGCGGGCGTCGGCTGGCCGGGATTGGCGCCAAAGGTGCCCGGGTGCATCTCGTAGAGCACGATGCCGTCCCACGAGGGCATCTGCCAGTCCGTGGTCTGCCACTGGTACCCGTTGGGGTCGTAGACGATCGAGTTGCCGGCGCTATTGGTCACGCGCCGCGCACGGGGGTCGTTCTTCCAGAGGTTCGTCGCCCCGTTGCGAATCAGGAACTTGTACTGCGCGCCTGCGCCGACCTGAGGCACATCAGTCGACCACCACCCGTTGCCCTCGGGATAGAGAGGCGTGTTCGTGGTGTTCCAGAAGTTGAAGGTGCCTGCGACGTTGATGCTCGTCGCGAATGGAGCCCAGGTGCGGAACGTGACGCCGCTCTGGCCGCTGCCCGAATAGAGCACCGCTCCGATGCCGGGCCGTGCCGAAGCGCCGCCCGCCCATGCATCCGCCGCAAAGGGGCCAGCCAGCGCAGCCGCGACAACCGCCGCAGCGCCCGCAGGGCGAAGTCCCATTTCTGGACAGACCTTCAGCATTGCCTCAATCTAGGACGGGTCCTGCGGCCTGGCTACCCCGAGGGGACCCATTGGGCGCGAATTGCGCGACGGACCGGTCGCCTATGCCTACTTCCCGGACAGCGTCTCCGACACCAGCACACCCCCGGGGGGCGTTGCGACCTTTCCTGAGATGACGTCCTCGACTGTCCAGCTCTCGCCGTACGCCTTCGCATTCGCTTCCCGGTCAATCGTGACTCCGCAGCCTCCGATCGTTGCGCCGCCGTAGAGGCCACCAGCCGACACGTAGGCCTTCACGGGCGGACCGCTGGCGACCGTCTGGCCCGTCGCGGCCGCCGCTGTGCCCGACGCTCCCGCATAGAAGAAGACTCCCTTGTGCACGAAGTCCGCGAGCGACTGCGCATCCTGGAACACGAACACGATGTCGACGCCCTCAGCTCCGATCTGCGCACCGAACGTGCCCTGGAAGATGCCGATCGCAAGCGGCGGCGACCAACCCGTTTCGAGCCTCTTCACGAGGATGCCGTCTCCGCCCATCGCGCCGAACACGACACCCGCATTGAAGGCCTTGATGAGCGCGACTCCAGCGCACGCATCGAGCTCCTCCTTCGGCACAGGCATCTTGCTCGCCTGCACACGGTTGAAGGCGCTCAGCCCCTTCGTGGTGTCCTCAAGCAGCGGGTTTGCGGTCTTGCACCCCGCCAGCGCTGCGGCAAGCGCCAGGAACGTGCATGGCACCAGCGCGCGCGAGGCCCGAAGCGCCAGGGGGCGCGTGCTGCATCCAGCGACTCCAACGACTCCATCGACTCCTGACATCTGTCTCCTCCATGAGACGTGCACCGCATCGATGCGGCCGGTTCGAGCGAGACACAGCGGATCCCCTGCCATGCCGAGGGGGCGAGTGCACAGGGCCACTGCGCCACCTCTGGCGTGGAGCGTAACGGTCAGAGTCGGATGCGGGACTGCCCGCGAAACGTCAGGGGCACGTGCCCCACGCCGCCAGCAGCGACGTGAGGTCGGTGCCGCTGGTGTTGCCGTCGCCATCGATGTCGGCACCATCAGAACCCCATGCGGCCAGCAGCGTGGTGAGGTCGGTGCCTCCGACGATGCCGTCGCCATCGAGATCCGCGGGGCAGTCGTTGGTGCTTGGGCAGTCGGGCTGGCCAGGCACGATCTCGACGACCGCGTACTGGTTTCCGGGGATCGCCGCGAGATTCACGAGGCGCGGCTCGCCAAGGTTGCTCGTATCCGGCCCGAGACCTGCGATGAACTGGTTGGACGCAAAGTCGTGCCCCGACCCGTTGATGAATGCGCAGATCTTGATGTTCTGCGGGCTCACGAGGTCAACGCCGATCAGCGTGAGCGGAAGCGCCAGCTCGATACCCGTGCGAACTCCAGACCCGTCGGCGGCTCCGGTGCCGCCATCGACTCCACCGGTGTTCGAGTTGTTGAGGCCGACCTGCACGCCGTACTCGGTGTTGTTGATGATGTTCTCGCCCGCACCGCCACTGCCGATGAAGACGCCGATGCCGCCACCGTCAGTGAGGATCTGCGAGATGTTGGCGAACGTTGACAGCGAGCCGCCCCCAGGAATGCCGTTGGTCGCGGTGACGTAGAAGTCCGCGCTGAAGCACTCGTCGAAGGTGAGTCCGTTGCCGGTGCCGTCATCGCCCATGCGGTTGAGGCCGTTGAAGTCCACGTCGGGGTTGTCGCCCCGGAGCTTGTTCTGTCCGCCCTCGCGGGTGTCGAAGAACACCTCAAGCTTGTTGAAGTTCGATTCGAAGTTGCCCGCAATCACGACGTAGAGCACGCCGCCCTCGACGCGGGCGAAGATGCCGTCGATCTCCGACCCGAATGCGAGGTCGATCTGCCCCTGGGTGGCGTTGCCGAACTGGGTCTGGACGTTCTGCACCGCGAGCGCGTTGCCGTACACCTTCTCTGCGGTGCCGTCGACCACGATCTGGGCCAGCGAGGCCGGGGTCACGGCCAGCACGGCCATGGTGCTGATGAAGCGGTTCATAGCGGATCTCCAATTGGGTAGGGGTGCCTGTACAGCCTCCAAACATAGCTCGTGGCTTGAGCAGGTCGAACGACAACCCGTCCGGAATCCCACTCAATTTGCAGTGCCGGGGGCGGTTCGGCCGCTCCTTCGGACCCCGCCGATGCCCGTTGGCTGGTGCCGGTGTCGGGTGCGGGTTCGCCAGATGCCTGGCACCGCAACCCGGCTGCAGACGGCTATTCTCCCGCCCGTGCGTGTGCTTCTCGGACTCGTCGGTGTCGCAGGACTGATCTTCGTGGCCCGTGCCATGCGGTTTGAGCCGATCATGGCCGAGCCTCTGAGCGTCGTCGCGGCCTGGGGCGCGTGCGGGCTCTGCCTCGTCTCAGCCGTGTGGTTCGGCAAGCTCTCCGCTGCGGCATGGTGCGGGCTGCTGGCGGCCACCGCGGTGGTCGTGAATCCGATCGCACCGCTTTCGCCACCGGCAGGCTCGCAGCACTGGATCGATATCGCCGGCGCCGTCATCTGCGGCGCATGCGTGATCCGCAACTGGGAGTGAGCGCCGCCGCGGCGGCCGATCCACGGAACGGTGCTGGGTGATCACCTTCGCCGGGCGGCGACCCGATGCTCACTTCACGCCCAGAGGCACATCCGATGCCGTCGTCGCCGCCGGCTTGAGTTCCGGCACCTTCATGTCGGACACGGGCGGGAGCGTGAACAGGATGCCGCCTCCGGGCGCGATGCCCTCGCGCTCGCTTGCGGGGTGCGACACGAGCACGCGGCGTCCATCGACCTTGATCGACACACCCCATCGTGCGGACATCGTCTTGATCGTCGGAAGCAGCCGCGCAGCCTCAACCCACCCCGACGCCGTTCGGATGAAGACCGCAACGACCCCCTTGCCCTTGGGGAAGTCGGCGCTCGGGTCGCCAAGCACGATGAAGTCGTCGCCGACGGCAAGCGATGCGCCGAACGCCGGGCCCTTCGTCGCGTCGGCGGAGAGCGCGAGGGATCCGTCGAACTCCCATCCCGTGTCTCCCTTGCGGTACACGAACACGTCCGCTCCGGGCGACGTCACGTAGTTCGACCTCACCGCGATGTAGCGATCCGATGCAGCGACGCCTTGCCCGAAGCCTGCGCTCGAGTTGCCCGCCGGCGGAGCGAGCTCAGCCTCAAGCGACCAGTTGCCGCTCGACTCCGACCACACGCACACCACCGGATCGCCGCCCTCGACGAGCGGCTGCTTTGGCGCCGGCTGGATCGCCTTGGGGCATCCGATCACGAGGCGACCAGGGGTCATCGCGAGCGACGCACCGAAGAACTTCGGGTCCTTGGCGACCTCGCGCTGAAGGAACCCAAGCCCGGACCATCCAGCCGGGCCAGCCTTGAAGAGGAACACCTTGGGCGAGGGACTCACGATGCGCGACTTCTCGCCGAGCACGCGCTGGTCCACGCACGAGATCGCGATGTGGCGGCCGTCGGTGGCGATGGCGCTTCCGAACGCAGGCTCGACCGCACCTCCGGGAGGACCAAGTGGTGCCCCTGATGCGGCCCATCCGGATGCGTTCTCCACGGGCTCGAACACCTCCACGATGCTGTTGCTGCCATCGCGGCGCTCGTGCGTGACGCACAGCGTCGTACCCGCGAATGCGATGCGCCCCATGATGAGGTCACCCGTACGGCAGTTGGCCATCGCGAGCATCTCGGGGATGGCCTCCCATGTGCCCATCGGCGAGAGCGCAAACGTCGCGAGCTGGCCAGCGACGCCACCTACGCGCACCATCTCCGGGCCGGTGACGACGATGCGGTCGCCTGAGATGCCGTTGACCATGCCGAAGGTCGGCGAGAGCGTGGGAGATGGCGCCAGAAGCACGGCCGTCTCGTTGATGACGGGCACCGAGACCATCACTGCGGGTGCCGGCTGCACTGGCTCGGTCGCATCCTGCACGAGCGCGTGTGCCGTGGCCGATGCTGCCAGGACGGACGCGCACAGGAGCGGGAGCCAGCGTGGTTCGGGGGCTTTGATCATCGACGAAAGGCTAGCACGCTGCACTACGCTGCTGCGATGTGCACTGCCATCATCAGCCTTTGCATCGGGCTTGCAGTTGGCCTGCAGGGACCACCATCCGCGGCGAAGGCGCCGGAGCAAGGCGTCACGGGCGCACCACCAGCAGCATCGGCTGAAGCGGTGCCCTCTGCAGCGCCAGCGGCAGCTCCCGCGTCGGCGCCGAGGCCGGTGCAGGCGCCTCCACTGCCTGTGGTGTCGCGGATCGCGGAGCGTGCGGACCAGGTGCCCTGCTCGCCTGAGCGTTTCGCGCAGGCGCGGGAGGCGATCGCGAAGGGGCTCGCCTACCTTCGGTCTGCGCAGTCGCCCACCGGCGCGTGGATGCTGCGAGATCCCGCTGCGGGCACGGACCAGCGCATGCCGTCTGCTGCGACCGCGACCGCAGTCACCGCACTCTGCCTCAAGGCGTTCGCGCAGGCGGGCGCTGGACCCGCAAGCGACCCGATCGCGCGGCGCGCCGTGGACTTCATCCGCGTGCGGATGCGCGGACCTGAGGGCAAGCTCGAGCCCGATCCCTCAGCCAACGGAGTCGGCAACTATGTGGCGAGCGCCGTCGTGAGCGCGCTCGCGGCGTGCGACCAGCCCGAGGATGCGCTGCTGATCCAGGAGAGCGTCGAGTGGCTCCGCACTACGCAGTGGGACGAGGGCGAGTCGGTGCCGCGCGAGAAGGACTGGTACGGCGGCAGCGGATACGGGTCGCGCGGAAGGCCCGACCT